>ENA-OUOG01000023-OUOG01000023.1-marine-metagenome-genome-assembly--contig:-NODE-23-length-166405-cov-5.975043_pt1 | contig 166405 bp, 104 predicted proteins | sample MGYA00248635_ERZ508505 | MGnify/ENA primary metagenome ERZ508505 (study PRJEB26176, sample SAMN06267871) | marine metagenome | isolation source: Saanich Inlet, British Columbia, Canada | place: Pacific... | reverse complement strand
TTCCACGGGCATCCTTTCGCGCGCAACCACTGCAGCACCTCGAGTTGGCCCTTCAGAGCCGCCCTCTCGCACGACCCCGCGTTCCATGGGCATCCGTTCGCGCGCAACCACTTCAGCACCACGAGGTGGCCCTCTTCAGCCGCACTCGCGCACGATCCCGTGTTCCACGGACAGTCGTTCCTGCGCAGCCACTTCAAAACCTCCAGGTGACCGCCCTTCGCAGCCCGCTTGCACGTGTGCGCGGTGAGTTTGCCGCCGACGAAGTGCGCCCACTTCAGCACCTCGAGTTGCCCGTGCTCAGCCGCGTCGTAGCTGAGCTTTTGCGGATCGAGGGCCCCTCGCTCGCGCAGGGACACCAACGCGCTCAGATCCCCGAGTCTCGCGAGATCTTTGACGTCGGGTTTCTTGACACGGCGTCCCGTCCTCGCCACGGCGTCGCGCATGGAGCGACTCACCGCTCGAAGTCGAGCGAGATCTCTGGGGTGCGGCAAGAATTCAGATCTGAGAACGTGCGTGACCACCACATCGAGGGAAATACCCGGAATGGCTTCTTGCGCGTCGGGGGGAAGCGCCGCGTCGTTTCCCTTGCGCTTGCGCTTCCCGTTCCGCGAGGCGTTCGCCTTGGGAGGCATGTCGGCGCGTCGACCCGCAACCACAACTGCCGCTCGCGAGATCTTTCTCTTGGGCGTTACGAAAAAGAGCCCCGACGCGAAAATGCGCGAACGCGCTGATCAGCCAAAACGCGACCCGAACGCGCGGGGTGCCGAGGTCCGACGGACGTCGACCGGAACGACGGTCTAACGACTCGTCGATTTTTCGCGGACTTGCCGCGTAAGCAACGAAATCGCCAATAGGTTTCAGTGGACAGTTGTCGCGACCACCTCTCATTCACCATCGCGGTCGAACGCACACGATGCTCGCCGCCACCGCTCGCCGAAGCTCCTCCGTGTTCCGCGGCGCCGCGCGCGTCACGGGCACGCGCTATTTCGCGGTGCGTCTCGCCGCGCACACGCACGCGACGCCCCCGCTGCTCTCGAACGCGTCGCGCCCCGTTTAAACGTTTCTTTCGCGACGTTCGTAGATATCCGTGATGACGGGGCTCGCGCGAGCGACGACGACGACGTCGCTTCCGATGAGGACGCGTTTCGAACCCGGGCGCGTCTCGCCTCGCGCGAACGGGGCATGTCGCCAGGCCGAACACCCCTCGAACGCCTCGAACGCGCGTCGCTGACCTCGACCCTTCCCCCCCGGCTCGACCCGTCATCGGTTCTCCTCGCCTCGAAACTCGCGACGACTTCTCGGCGCGACTTTTCGCCTTTCGTCGCTCGCGTTCCGGACGAACCTCTCTCTCCTCGCGTCTATACTCAGGCTGTCTCCAACGCGGATGAGTACAAGAAGTTCACGGGCGCGAAGGCGCACGTGACGTGGCCCGAGGCGTGCAACAAGTCCCTGGCGGAGATGGACCCCGAGATCGCCGAGATCATCGAGAAGGAGAAGGCGAGGCAGTGGAAGGGCCTCGAGCTCATCCCCTCCGAGAACTTCACCAGCCGCTCGGTGATGGAAGCCGTCGGCTCGGTGATGACCAACAAGTACTCCGAGGGCTACCCCGGCGCGCGGTACTACGGCGGCAACGAGTTCATCGACCAGGCGGAGACGCTGTGCCAGAAGCGCGCTCTGCAAGCCTTCGGGCTCGACCCCGAGAAGTGGGGCGTGAACGTGCAATCGCTCTCCGGGTCTCCCGCGAACTTCCAGGTGTACACCGGGTTGTTGAAGCCGCACGACCGGATCATGGGCCTGGACTTACCCCACGGCGGCCACCTGTCACACGGGTTCCAGACGGACACGAAGAAGATCTCCGCGGTTTCCATTTTCTTCGAATCCATGCCGTACCGCCTGGACGAATCCACCGGCTTGATCGATTACGACGGGTGCGAAGCTCTCGCGAGGGCGTACCGCCCCAAGTTGCTCATCGCCGGCGCCTCGGCGTACTCGCGTTTGTACGACTACAAGCGCATGAGGGAGATCGCGGACCAATCGAACGCGTATTTACTGGCGGACATGGCGCACATTTCCGGTTTAGTCGCCGCGAAGATGATCGCGTCGCCCTTCGAGTACGCCGACGTCGTGACGACGACGACGCACAAATCGCTCCGCGGCCCTCGCGGCGCGATGATCTTCTACCGCAAAGGGCAGAAGGGCGTGGACAAGAAGGGTAACCCGGTGATGTACGACCTGGAGGACAAGATCAACTTCTCGGTGTTCCCCGGCCTCCAGGGCGGGCCGCACAACCAGACCATCGCCGGGTTAGCCGTGGCGCTCAAACAAGCCTGTGAACCGGAATTCGCCGAGTACCAACAACAGGTGATGCGCAACATGGTGGCGATGAGCGACCGTTTGAAGAAGCACGGCATCGAGCTCGTTTCGGGAGGCACGGACAACCACTTAGTGCTCGCGGATCTCAGACCGCTCGGCGTGGACGGCTCGCGCGTCGAGCGCGTTTTAGAGCTCGCGCACATCGCGTGCAACAAAAACACCGTTCCCGGGGACAAGAGCGCGATGGTCCCCGGCGGTTTAAGGCTGGGCACGCCCGCGCTGACCACGCGCGGGTTCGTGGAGGCGGATTTCGAGAAGGTTGCTGATTTCGTCGTCAAGGGCATCAACATCGCCAAGACGCTGAAGGAGACGCACGGCCCGAAGCTGAAGGATTTCAGGGACGCGCTCGCGGATGCGCCGCCGGGGAAGTTCCCCGAGATCGACGCGCTGCGCGATCAGGTGGAGGCGTTCGCCGCGCAGTTCCCCACCATCGGCTTCGACAAAGCCGAGGGGAAATACACGCAGAGCCTTTGAGTAGGAGAGCACGTGCGGTTTCGTTTTCGCTTCGGAGTGGCGTGTTTTCTTCGGAGTCGTTTTGAATTCAATTCATTCGTCGCATTCAACCTCGGCGCCGCGCGCGTCGCGCGCGTCAAAAAGTCGCGTTCATCGTACACCGACTTTTCGCGACTAGTCGACACTCTCTCGCGCGCCCGGCCGGGTATTCCGGTTCGCCTAGTTGATGTACTGGCTGAGCCACCTGAACCCTTCGCCGTACCCCATCCTGCGCACGACCGAGCACATGAACACCTCGATGGGGCGCATGTTAGTCGCCTCGAGGTTCACCTTGCCCTTGCCGGTGGTGTAGTTGGTGAGGCCGAGGCAGTGCCTCAACTCCTCCTCCGAAGACGCGTGCGGGATGTCGATCTTGTTGCCGAGGATCAGGAACGGCACCGAGCCGAGCGAGTCGTCGGACAAAAGCGAGTCCAGCTCCTTCTTCGACTCCAAAAACCGCTCTTTGTCGACCGCGTCCACCAAGAACACGATGGCGTCGACTTTGGCGTAGTAATCCTTCCACACCCGGCGAGCAACCTCGTGGCCCCCGAGGTCGAAAGCCTTGAACTTGATCTGGCCGATGGACAGCTCCTGCGCGCGCGCGTGTACGAGAAGAAACATCGTCGAGGTCAGTCACGCGCCGCGTCTCTCGCGGAAGGGCCGAGCGGACGCGAGACTTGAACGTCTCGGCTCCGCTCGATCGATCGACGAGTGCGAGTGGAGGAAAAAACCAGCTCGCGCGCCGCGAGAAAAAGCGTGTTCGTCGCGATCTCTGACTGTTTGCCCGTGCGCGAAACTCAAACCGCTCTCGGACGAAGGGGGAGGCGCGGCTTTGAGGCTCCGCGGTCGGCGTGATCGTACCTCGGAGGTGGGGTACTGCGTGGGCTGGTGCTGCGCCAGACGCTCGTCCTTGAGCATGTGCATCAGCGTGGTCTTGCCCGCGTTGTCCAGGCCCTGCGGTGCGAGGAGGAGGGGAAGGTCAGCCCGCCGTTCGCGCGCGCGCCAGATCCGATCAGGCTGGTCGGCTCGAGGGAAGATGGCGTGTTCGCGGAGCGTCGCGGCGGGAGGCGCGGCGCGAGGGAGCGCAGGGCGGTCGCACGCACCAGGAACAGGATCTTGGCGTTCTTCTGCCACAGCCCGAGGGTGGCGAGAATGTCGTAGAACCAGTTCATGAAGAAGGGCGCCATCGTTACCCTGCGTGATCGGCGCTCGGCCGTCTCAGCGCTTCCAGAACTGAGAGAGGCTGCGGGCCGCGGGTGCTCATGAAGAAAAAGCTCGACGGTGCAAGCGAGCGGAAAGACTGATGAAACTGACGGGACGTTTTTTTTAACAACCGGTGGGAGGCGCCTGTCCTCTGCCTCTCGCTCCTTGGACGTTCAGAACGCGGCGTCCCAGAACGCCTTCACCCCGAGCAGAAGTCCGACGTACCGGGTCACCGCGAAGGGCATGTGGAACGGGTACCCGACGCCGGCGCGAACGAAGGTGTACCCCACCTGGCACCACGCCATGAGCGAGCACGCCAGCGTCACGTTCTGCGTGCCCGCGGAGTCGAAGTACAGGCAGAGCGGGAGCATGATCGCGGTCCACTCGACCTCGTTCAGTTGCGTGGCGCGCACGCGCTTCCACGTCGCGTTCTGCTTCAGGTGGCCATCCTGAAGCTCCACGATGTGAGTGGTGTCGGGGAGCGTCGCCTTTTTCCACCATCGGCCGAGCAGCTTGTTCGCCTCGTAGAAGCGCCAGCGCAGGGTCACGTACGCCTTGGCGAACAGGCAGTTGGACGCGATGACCGCGGCAGCCTTTAGGGGGGTCAGGAGGAACATCGCTCGGGGGGTCGGTTGGGGTGCGTGGCGGGAGGGGTGCGCGTCGAAAAGTGCGCAGACGAACGATAGCGTTATGCGCAAATGCCGCGCGAAAACGCGCGCGCTTTTTGCGACCCCTTTCCTTTTTCAAGGACGATCGATGTTCACCTGCGAGTGAACTGGCTCACAGTTGAGCGAAATCGCGCGTGCCAATCAAGAAGGCGTTTTCGAGACGGAAACAACGTGGGATGCGCCACATGGCGGTGTGCGCGACCGCCAGCCTCCAGGGGCGACCTGCCCCGCCGGGCGCTCGACGGCGCGGCTCGCGAGCAGCCTCGAGATGCGGCGGACGCGCGCCGCCGGCCGTTCGCGCCTCCGTCGATACCAACCCGCGGGAGGAGGCGCGCGTGGCTGGCGACGCGCGTCGCGTGCCCGTGCTCATCATCCCGGGCTTCCTCTCCTCCGCGTCCGAGTACGAGGGCATGGCGGACGCGCTTCGCCGCTTCGACGCCTCCGCGGACGTCTCCATCGTGCCGCTGCGAACCGCGGACTGGTACCCCACGCTCGCGGGCGGGGACTTCCGTTTAATCCTCGACGCGGTCGACGCGGCCGCGACGGAGGCGCTTCGCCGATCGGGGTGCTCGCCGGACGATAAAAAACTGAGAGTCGTCGGCCACAGCGCCGGCGGGTGGCTCGCGCGGACGTGGCTCGGTTCGGCGCCGTACAAAGGGCGCGTGTACGGCGGCGCGAGGAAAACCACGCTGTTGCTCACGCTCGGGACGCCGCACTACAGCCTCGAGCGGTACCCGTTCGGGCGCGTGCCCGAGAAACTCTTCGACGACGACGACGCGGGCGTCGGGCGTCTGGAGGACGAAAAAAAAAACCTCAAAAACAAAAACGCCGACGACGATACGCCGTGGACCGCGTCCCGCGCGGCGCAGAGCACGCTGGCGCTGACCAACTTCCGGTACCCCGGCGCGTTCGAGGCGGGCGTGCGGTACGTCTCCGTGTGCGGCCGGGGGGTGGTCGGGTCGACCCCGCGCAGGTGGCTGGCGCGGACGCTCGGGCTCGAAAAAAATGATCAAAAAGAAAAAGAAAAAGAAACAAACGCGCGATTTTTCGCGTCGGTGGGCGCGGGCGTCTCGTACGCGGCGAGCTGCGGTTCGTGCGACGGCGTGGACGGCGACGGCGTGACGCCTCTGCTCTCGGCGATGTTAGCAGGTGGCGGGGAACTGGTGCTGGAGGGGGTCACGCACAAACCGAAACCGAAAGTATTTTCTTTTTATTCTCGTTTGTCCGACGACGAAAACGAAAACGAAAACGAAAACGAAAACGACGACGACGCGTGGTACGGCGCGCCGCGCGTCGTCCACGAGTGGGCGCGGGAGGTGTTCGCGCGTGACGAGTAGTCTCGTTTTATTTTTCACGCGAGCCGTGTGGGAGTCGAATCTCACGTGGCACCTTTCAGGGAGCGTCGTGTTCATAGTCTACGTACGGTACCGCGTGTGACGCCGTACGTACCGCGGAAAACGCTTCCGACGTCGTCAAAAAAAAAACACTAACTATGTACGTAGCTCCTCTTATCGTTTGTTCTTCTCCGCGGCGCGCGCCCTGCTGCTGCTCGTGTACTTGGCGGGCGCGTTCTTCTCCGCAGCAGCCTCGGCTTCTGTTCGCGTCCTTTCGAAAACCGAAACCGACACGAACGTCGCCTTGACGACGTTCCCGTCAAACTCGCGCCCGTCCAGCGCTCTCCGCGCAACCGCGGCGGACGCGCCTTTTTCAAACCGCAAAAACAGCTCGCCCACGCCTCTCGGGTCCTTCGAGGGGTCGTTCCCGGGGTGCGGGCGAGGCGCGAAGGCGCTCACGACCTTCCCGAAATCGCCGCACACGTCCTTCGTGTCGCGCACGAGCTCACGCGCCTCAGCGGGGTCCTGAAGCGCGCGACGCGTCGTCATGCCGCGCAGACGAACGCAGACGTGTTTCGCCTCGTCGTCCGAGTCCGAGTCCGAGTCCGAATCGGATTCCGAATCGGATTCGGAATCCCACTCGTCGTCTCCGTACGTCACCCGCCGCGCGCGTCGACCGACGCGCGGTGTCGGCGCCGGCGCCTTCGCAATCTCCGCGCGCGCGAAGTCGACGCCCAGAATCTGCGCCGCCGACTCGTCCAGCGCGAAGACGAAAATTTTAGCGCCGTTCGTCGTCGCCGCCGCGAGAAGCGAACGCGTGAGCGACTCGCGCCCCGCGCCCGTCGGGTGCGGGCTGTCGAACACCTTTAAAGCGCTTAAATGACCTTCTTTTTCGGGAACGCCGGGAAGGGCGAAGTCGCGCGTCAACGCACCGGTGGCGATGCTGAAAACACCCACGTGCCGCGCGCCCGTAGGCACCACGAGGTGCTCCGAACCCGTCGCCGGCGCCGCTTTGAGTAACGCGAAAGGGTACGGCGCGGGGTCTTTCCACCCCTTCGCCGCTAAAGCGCCGGCTTGGTCCAGCGCCGCGCCGGGTTTCGCGCGACACCGCTTGGCGTCCAGCGGACCTCGTCCTTTGGGAGGCAGGAACGGATTCGGCATGTCCATGCGCGGCGCCGTCGGGGTCATCGAATCTAACGAGTACGCGTGCGCGGTGAAGTACGGCGCCGACGCGAGGGCGGCGTCCGCGCCGCCGGCTTTGAGCGCGGCGGCGCAGATCCCCGAGACGCGGCGTATGACCACCAGGTCGGGAATGCCGCCTTCCGACGCGACGATCGCGCCCACCACCGGCGCGTTCGCTCTTTTCGTGACGTGCAGCTGCCGCAAACGCCGAACTAAACGCCCGTCTTCGTCGTATTGCGAGACGAAGTAGTCGCGGGTTTCGCCTTCGGGAATCACGACGCCGGTTTTCGTCTCGATCCGCGCCGTCGCCAAATTTGGGTCCAAGTCCCCAACCTCCCCTAATCCCTTGATCCACTTCTGTTCCGGGGTTTCGAAATCGGGGTCCACTCCGGGAATGTCGAGCTTGCGACGCACGGGCTCGAGCTCGAGCTGCTCGCCGTACGTGCGCGGCGCCGTGAGCGCGGCGACGGCGCGCGCGGCTTTTTCGTCCTCGGCGACCCAACGCGGGTCTTTGGGAACTTCGACGACGGTCGAGAGCTTGCCCGACCACGACGCGAGCCACGCGGCGTGCGTCGGAGGCGTGAACCTGTCTCTTGAGGAGGATCCGCCCGCGCCGGCGTTGACTTCGACGGGAAACCCGGAGGGAACCTGCGCGGTGACCTCTGTGGGGAGGCGCCACGTACCGAGGGGCGAGAACCACCCGAACCCGCTCCGACCCGCGTTTCCCTGAAACGCCGACCACAAACACATCACGCCGTCGGCGTCGATGCTGAGTAACGACCCGCTATCCGGGAGGACATCCAGGAACACCACCGGGTGCGTGTGCCCGCGGTACACGTCCTGCGTGTACGGCGACTTCGAGCCCGGGGGCTCCACGGAGCTTTTTGACTCCGTCTTCGGGGGCTTGCGCCCGGGAAGCGCGGGCGTGATGTCCGGCGCGAGGAGCAAATCGCGCTCGGGCTTGCCCATGTGCTCGCCCGCGCCGTTGGCGAAGGTCTCGGCGACGTCCAAGATCTGGTCCACGCCGGCGACGAAAGCCGAGCCGGGAACGAACCCGGGGTTCGTGTTGGATCCCGCGTCCGTCATGAAATGCACACCGTCGTCATTTTTTTGTCCTCGTACGAATTTTGTTTTGCCTTCGCGGTACAGCGCCGCGTTGTCCAGTCGTCTGGTCGGGATCGCGCTCGACGCGCCGGCTTTGTGTACGACGTCGCCGTCGGAATCGCTAAACTCGTCCGACTCGTTCTCATAGGACGCCGTCGCGCCGAGCGTTTTCTTCCCCTTCTCCACCGCCTTGAACAGCGCACTTTTGGCCCAGGTCTGCGACCCGCGGAACATCGCGAGCTCCCTCTGGATCTTGCCCGACAGCGGCGGGCGCGCGATGGCGTCCGAGATGGCCGCCGGTCTTAGACGCGGAGACGCGCGCACGATGTCCCCGTTGGGGCGCGCGAACATCGCGAACGGCTGTCGGCCGGCGAGCGTGAACGCGGGGAAAAAACGAGTCAGCGTCTGCGCCTCGCGCGGCCAACGCTCGCGCGCGCGGAGCCGAGCCTTGGCGGCTTCCGCCGCCGCTTCCTTCGAATCCGCCAGCTCTTCTAGAAGCTCTTCTTTCGTTTTGTGTTTCTTGTGCCCCGAGGAGGCGGAGATGTCGGCTTTCTTCTCCGGCGGCGGCGGCGGCGACGGGTCGGGCGTCGGCGACGAAGTCGCGTGGTTCACCGGCGCCAGCACCATGGTCTCGCCGATGGCGAGTTTCCCGGAAGACTTGCCCGTTGCTTTGCTGCGCGTCGGCACCAACGACCACATGCGCGACGAACCGCCCCGTTCAGCCGTGCACAGCTGGCTCGCGTCCGCGGACCACGAAACGCTCGTCAGCGCGCTGTACATCGCCGAAGGCACCGCGACGTCCTCCTCTTGCGTCTCGAGCTCGGGGTGGAACGAGCACTCCGCGCGCGCCACCACCACGGGAGGACGCGCGCGCTCCCTCTGGCGCGCCTTCCTCTCCGCCTTTTCCTTCTCACGTAGCTCCGCCTCTTCTTTTTCCTTCGCCTCTTTCGCGGCTAAAGCCGCCGCGGCTTTTTTGCTCAGCTTCTTCGGGCTCTTCACAGGGCTCGTCGCGTGTTTCGACGCCTTCGCCGCGTTCGCCTCCTCCTCCTCGTCCGAACTCGCGTCGGGCGCGGGGAACTTCCACACCACCAGCTCGCCCTTGGAGGTCCCGGCGGCGAGCATCTGCGCCCGTCCGGACTTCGCCGTCGCCATCGAGGTCACGGCGCCCTTCTTCACCTCGATCGTCGAACCCTTCCCGCCCTTCCCGCCGAACGCGTCCGCGACGCGAACCGCCTTCCAGTAGCGCCGCTCGGCGACGAGCGCGGCGCGGTGCGCTTGCGAGGGCGGCGGCGGCTCCGCCAGGACGCCGAAGTTCGCGACGCCGCTTCTCGGCGGAGGCTGCATCTTGGCCTTCGCCTCCGCCTCCGCGGCGCGGCGCTGCTTCTCCAGCGCCGCCGCGACGCGACGCTTCTCGGCGGCGGCTTCCGAGTCGGAGTCGGAATCGCTGGAACCGCTCGAACTGCTCTCGCTCTCGTCCTCCGACGAGCTCGCGTTCGACCCGCCGCCGGCGGAGATCCGCTCGCCCCGATCGCCCGCGTGCTTCGTCTCCTTGAAGTTGGCGGTCGCGTCCGCGCCGCGCGCGATCCCGGGTGGAGGCGACGCCGGGCGCAGAGGCTGCGTGTGGTGAAACACCAAGCCCGGCGGCCGCCGTCGCTGCATCTCGTTGAGCATGTGTTGGCACGCGTGTCTCCCGACGGCGGTGTCGTACGCGAAGTCGTCGTCCTCGTCGGAAGAGCTCGTCGACCAGTACTCCTCGGAGGAGCTCCCGTTCTCGAAGTTCAAACGCGCGTGGAAATCGATCGCCTCGTCTTCTTCGACGGCGATGCTCGGTTTCGGCTTAGACCCGCCGAAGAGCGACCACCGCGTGTTTCTTCGCGCCGCCTTTTTCGCGGCGGCGGCGGCGTCCCGCGCCGCCCGCGCCGCCTTCTTCGCCGCCAGCTTCTCCGCCTTGGCCTTCTCCTTCGCCGCGCGCTCCTTCGCCTTCTCCGCGGGCGTCTTCGAGCTCCACAGCCACCCGCGAGACTTCTTCTGGTTTTTCGAATTAGAAGAAGTCGAGGGGTCCGCCGGCGGCGGAGGCGCCCAGGGCTTGAGCAAAGCGGTGGCGTCTCCGTCCAGCCGGGACATCACCGCCCCCGCGACGGCTTTCGCGACGAAGCCCGCGGCGGCGGCGTGGTTCGCCTCCACCTCCAGCACGACGCCCATCGCCTCTTCCCTCGCCACTTCGCGCACGAGGTCGTCCAGCGTTTGGCGGCACATCGCCAAACGTCGAGGCCCCGCTCTTCGGAGCCACTCCTGCTTCTCGAACACCAGCTTCTCCTTCGTGGGCCGCTCGGCGATCACCTCGGACACGGCGCCGCAAATCTCAAGCGCGAGCTCGCGGCACATCCGCTCCACGGTTTTGGTCGCCGCGTCGCGATCGTCGTCCAGACTCTTTCCGTATTCCGCCAAGTCACGAGCGACGTCGGCCGAACGCTTGTCGAGCTTCTCGCCCTCCCGTAGCTCCTTCTCGTAGCTCGCCGCGCTCTCCAGGTACTTCAAACGCGCCGCCACCGAACTGTGCGCGAGCTTCATGCGCAAAAGCCGGTCCTTCGCGCGCGTAGGGACAAACGCGGCGACTTTTTGTTTCGGTTTCACGCCCAGTTCGTTCTGAAGCCTTCGGATCAGTGCGTCGCGGTCGCCGTGCGCCAACGTTTCTTTCGGCACCGGAGGCAACGAGAACGGCGACAGCTCCGACGCGTCGCTCGCGAACGAAGACTCCGACGCGACGTCCCACGGGTTTGGCTCGACGCGGCGGGGCGCGATCACCTGCGTCGGACGCAACGCGTCCTGCTGCGCGTTGATCCGCTCCCTCTGGCTCATCTTCTTCCCATGGCTCTTGTCTCCCGGGCGACTCTTAAGGCCCGCTTGGCGCTGCAGCTTGCCGCCGGGGCTCGTCGAGCTTTTGTTCGCCTTCGCCTTCGCCTTCGCGTCCTTCTTTGCGGCCGCGGCGGCGGCGTCGGAGTACTCAGACGAGTCGTCGGACGAATCGGACGCCTCGGAAGACGACGCGTCTCCCTCCGCGTTCTGCGCGTTGCGCTCGCGCAAAACCCGTCGTGTCTCCTCTTCCTGCGCGGTAGTCTCCGCCTCGGCTTTCCGACGCTCCTCGAGTGTCAACTCGTGCACGCGCTCGTGCTCGGCGAGACGGTCGCGCTCGCGCAGCAGATCCCGTTGGCGCTTCTCCAGCTGCTTCCTGCGCGCGGCGAGCTCGCCCGCGATGCCGCCGTGCTCGGCGCGGCGCCCGCCGTGCAGCTCGCGGAGCACGTCCGCGACGTCGTGCGCGGTCACCTTGTCCACCTCCGCGGTGCCCTCGGGCGGGTCCGACAGCGGCGCGGCCATCAGGCCCGCCGCGAGCTTGCCGAGCGCGTCGTCGTCGTCCACGACGCCCCGGCGCTCGAGCTCCTGCGCCAGCGCGGGGGTGGAGGCGAGCGCATCGCGCACGACGCGCGCCCGCTGCGCGACCCGGCGCCTCGCCGCGGCTTCGAGCCGCGCGAACTCCAAGTACGTCGCCTCGCGCTCGACGTTGGTCCGGCGGATGTCCGCCGCCGTGTCCGAGGGAGGGAGCTCCATCGCGAGCGTTGACCGCAGCTCAGGCCGCGGCGTTTGAAAAACGCCGCGAGCCGCTCGGGCCTCGGCGCGTTCCGGACGAGCGCGGAGAGGCTCCGCTCGCGTCCCGCGTCCCCCGAGCGGAGACGCGCGCCGCCGCCGAGCCTACCCACGGCGCACCCGGCGTGCGCGGCGAGGAGGCGGGCGGGCTGGCGCCTGAGGCTGTGACGAGCATGGCCGAAGAAACGTCCTCCAAGAAAAAGCAACGAACGTCGTGCAGATGGATCGAAGGATCGTTTCGCATCCACCTGAAAGCCGGAAAACTTGAAGACTACAACTCGTCGCTCTTTGCTAGGAACCGCGACATCCACGCTTTCCCCGAGAACCTCACCGTCGGCGACACCACGTGGTCCACAAAACCCACGGTATCCACCCACACGCCGTCGTTCCCCGGAACCGACCGCCACCGGTCGCAGAACGAAAAGTCCTCGCTCAAGTACGACGACGCAGATTTCGACGAAGCGTCGCCAAACGTCGCGTCGACGAAGAGCGGGTGAAACAACGCGTGATGGAGTTGGCCGGAATCCGGGTCTACGAACGTCAGCTCCGGGTAGTGTTCGATCGTGCGTTCCAGCGCGTCTCGTGAGATCATGGTGAACCCCGTCGGCACGCGCTTGACCCGCGCGAACCCGTTCGCGTCCACGAACAGAGGCCCGGTTTCGCCGCCGCGCGGGAAATCGTTCGATTCGTGCTCAAACTCAAACGGGTACGAATGTGCTCCCATTGCGCGCACAACGTCCATCGCGTCGTACGACGCGAATTCGCCCTCCTTACGTTCCATCTCGATCGCGTCGTCGTCTCTCGATCTCGATGCGCTCTTCTTCGCGCTCTCGACATGCCGCGCGATGTTTTCCCAGTTGACGTGCCTCTTCGGGTACATCCCCGCGACGACGTCTTTGCCCGAGAGCGCGAGGCGTTGAATGAGCTCGGGCTCGAACGCGATGTCCGCGTCGACGAAGAGCAAGTGCGTGAGCCTCGGGGTCTCGTTCAGGAACCGCGCCACCAGCGCGGCGCGCGCTTTCGGCAAGTCCGCGATCCCGGGGACGATCGCGCTCGACAAGAACACCTCCTGGCCGTGAGAGGAAACGTCGCGGTGGTAGTGCTCGTACGCGCGCACCACGGAGAGGTGGAACGCGTGCGTCACCTGGCCGTCGTAGCACGGCGTCGCGAGCATCACGCGGAAGGGGGGGGGCTCCGACCCGACACCCCGCGCCGCGTCCGCGCACCCCGCCGACCCGGCGAGCGCCACGAGGAGGGCGACCACCAGACGCGTCGCCGCGAGACGCGCGCGCGCCATCGCAGACGCGGAGACCACCGCGTGCGCGGTGTTGTGGTACAATCGGTCAGTTTCCAGTGCTCAAAATACCTTTCGCGGTGCGCCCCTCCGCATTGAACAACCGCCCGGCGCTCCACCGGCTCACGGGGGCGGGGTGCGCGCGGCGTCGGGTGCGTGAGCCGTAAAGTGGCGTCGTCTCGGTGCTGTGACCGCGGACATGGAGGGCCACATCACGGCGTCGCCGTCGACGCTCCGCGAGCCGGATCTCGGGAACGCGGCGCGTCTGCGCCTCAACGTCGACGCGCGTCTGATGCCGGTCGACCGGCGCTCGCCGGAGGATCTCTGCGTGTGGTACCGACCTCCGGCTCGTTCGCGTTCGGCTCCGCACGTTCCGCTCGCGGACGCCATCGTCGCGCACCTCGGCATGGCGTGCGACGCGACCGACGTGACGCTCAGGCTCGACGGGTACGCCGTCGCGTCCGCGGACGTCCTTCGGGACGGCGACGTCGTGCACGTCTGCGCTAGGGACGGGAAGGGGGGCGACGCCGAGCACGGCGGCCCTTGGCCGGTGTCCCCCGCGGCGGCGTCTTTGAGGTATCGCAGGCCTTCGGGAGGCATTCGTGACGCGCCCGCGACCGCCCCCCCGGGACACCGGCCGACGTCCGCGGAGGATGGCGAGAAACGCGGAGGAGTCGACGCCGACGCGAAGCGGCGGCGGTTTTCGGATTCGGGGATGCCCGAGACAAAGACACACTTCGCGGAGACGCGTCTCTACGACGCGCCTCCGGAGCGAAGCCGCAGCGCTCGACGCAAGGCGCTCAAGCGCGCGCGGAAAAGAGAGGCGAGCTTCGGGGCGACGCGAGAGCTCGAGCTCGCGGGGAACGGCGACGCCGACCGCGACCGTCCCGCGACGGACGCGGGACGCTTTTTTGTCGAGTCGAAACCGGAGCGTCGCGCGTCTGAGAAACACTTTTTCCTAAAAGCACTTTGCCTCCCCGCGAACGGCGCGCTGGACCCGAACGGCGACCTCGCGAGGCACGGGGGGGCGCTGGCGGGCTGGCCGGAGGAGAAGTGGGTGCCGCATCCGAGCGAGGACGCGTTGCGCGCGGCGGAGGCTAGTTTGTCGCTCGCCGCGTCCGCCGCGCGAAAAGAACACGATTTTTTTTCGAAAAACGCCGACGCGAACCGTCCGGCGCCGACGACGACGACGCCGGGTGCTCAAAACGCGCGGAAGATTGTCTTCTCCGACGACGACGACGACGACGACGCGTCGGACTCATCAGATGCCGCGTCGGACTCGGAGGACGAGGACGCGACCGGCGCGGACTCGGACGAAGATCACTCGATCGAAACCGAGAGAGCGCCGCCGTCGGCGCCGCTGGATCCGCCGCGGTACGACGTCCGCTCCGACGAAAACGTCCGCCGCGTGACGCGCGCGATGCTCGAGTCTCTGGTCGCCGCCGACCACACGCTGGCGAACCAGTCTTTGCCTATTCCGGGTGCTGTCGATCCCGACGACACGGGCGCGTCGCTTCTGCCCGGCGACGTCGTTCGGTACCGCTACCGCGTCCCGGATAGAGCGTTGAGTCATCATGCGTTCGCGTGTTCGTATTTCCAGGGCGAGGTTGTTTCAGTCGCGCCCGACTTCGGGGACGCCGGCGGCGTGCGCCTCGCGGTGACCATCGCGCCTTGGCCCGATTCGAGGCGGACCGAGGCGCTGGTGTGCGCGGCGCGCGCGGCGGCGGAGGCGGAGACCGAAAAGCGACGCGAAGGGGACCGAACCGGGGACCCGACGTCTTCGCTGCCGGCGCCGTTCGACGCGACGTGCGTGGCGACGCTGGGGACGCGAGACGTTCTAGAGGCGCGGCTCATCGGCGGGCCCAGGTATTTAGTCTGCAAAAAGCCCAGGCACGTCGCCGCGGGACGCGGTTTGGACGGCGAGGAGACTGCGCAGGCGTACGCCGCGCGCGGAGGGGTCGGAGGCGCGCTCGCGGCGTTGCGAGCGGGGGGGTCGTTGGAGAAGCGGTAGGTAGTCTGCTCTATGCATAGAGCTCGCTAGAAATCTCCATTCTCAAAATTCTGCGTCGAGTCTCAAAAAGTGCGAAGGGCACACGCCCTGACCATTGCGGGCGGGGCTCGGAGGCGGTCGGGTCGGCGCGATGGGGAGCGGGTCGCGCGCGCGGTCGCGCGGGTTCAAGCCGAAGGATAACTTCGCGGTCGAGGAGTCGCACCGCGTGTCCGGGTCGCCTCCCAAGGACGCGTCGTCGGTGCGACGGATGGATGCCGCCCCTTCGATGCCGGGTTCGTCGGGGAAGTGCCACGCGTGCAGCGCCGCGCTGAGCGACGCGAGGCCGGTGCACCTCTCCGCCGGGCACGCCAGCGACGCATCGGCGTTGGGGGTGGACAGACGCGTCTTCGCGGACGCCACGGCGTGTCGCGCGTGCGGCCGAGGGGGTGTGGCCTCCGCATCCACGACGCCGCCGTCGTCCTCGCCCCCGTCGCCGCTGGCGAAGTCCGCGGAGTACCTGCTGGAGCGGTACGCGGAGAGGCGCGCGCTGAGCCTCGGGGGGGAGGGCGGCGGCGCGGGGGGTGCCGCGCGCGCCGGAGTCTTGGGAAACGACGCGGGCGTCGGCGAGCGCGCGAAGCGCCCCGCGACCGCGAACGCGCAACCCGGGGGGGCATCGAGCGATCGACGGTTCGACGAAAAAACAACAGAAAGCGCGCCTTCTTCTTCGACGCGAGAAAAAAGCGAGACGTCGCGCGCCGCGTGCGACGCGTGCGTCGCGTGCGGCGACACGTGCGGCGTCGCGGGGTGCTCGACCTGCGGGGGGACGTCGGCTTCCGTCGACGTCGACGTGGAGCTGGCGGAGCGCGACGACGACGGCGTCTCGGCGGCGGCGGCGGCGGCGGCGGCGGAGGCGGCGGCGATCGCCGCCGCCAACCCTCGCCGCGACGGCTGGGGACGCGACGGGCCTCCTCCGTCGGACGCCTCCTCGACGACGCTGTTCACGATGGACGACCTGCCTTCGCTGTCCTCTTTAGGGGTTTCGCGCGGCGCCGAGGGAGAGAAAGGAGAAACAGAAAAACGAAAACAAGCCTCTCGGACGAGAGCGACTCGGACGTTTTCGTGTTGCGAGGTGCTTCGGCGGCGCGCGGGCGGGCGCGCGCTCCTCGTGGCGCACGGGAACGTATACGACGCTACGTTGTTTCTCGCCGACCACCCGGTGGGCCCTCTGCCCATTCTGCGGGGTCTGGGCCGGGATAACACGGAGGACATGCAGATGCACAGCGCCGCCGCGCAGCGCGCCTGGGGAAAACTCAAAATAGGCGTGTTACGCCCGTGTCCCGCGCGCGCGTTCGGGCCGTTCGCGCCGCCAAAGGGGCGATACGAATCGTGCGTCGTCAGTTAGCTTTTAAACGGTTTTGTGTGGTTTCGTAGTCTTTCTTTATGTCTTTCTTTATGTTCTCGAAACCTAATCAGGCGGCGGCGGCCAAGGCGGCCAGAACCCCGGAGGCCATTTCCCGGCGCCGACCATGTCCGCGTAGAGCTTTCCAAACTCCGCGCCGGCGTGCGCCGATCCCGCCGCGATGCCGCCGAGCAAGACGGTCATCGCGCCCGTTCGGATCCACCACCAGTTCTCGTCGCTCGCGAACCGCTTGCCGAACAGGTACGTCCCGATCGTCTCCAAAACCAGGTTGGTTCCCGGAATTATCACGCGGTAATTCGTCCAGACCCACTCGAGGGCGGGTAAAACGGGAAACGCGCGTTTTTTTATCGACCGCGCTTTGTTACCCGCGCGCGGCGGTTCGGAACCAGAAGACGAGATCTCATCTTCTTCGTACAGCGCGTCGCGCATCCTGAACAGCTTCGCGTTCGGGCCGAGAAGAGTTTCGAACGTCTCCGGGTTCCCCACGATCGGGCGCTCGGCGTCTTGTTCGCTTCGGAGCAACGAGACGAACTGCCGGTTCAAGTTTCCCAGCGACGCGACGTTGAGCACGGTTTCAAAGTTTCGGTAATCGACAAAGACGGGATGTAACGTTCGGCCGTTGAGCATCGCGAACGTCTTCATGAGGTCCAACAAGGTCATCGTCTCCGGCCCGACGGCGTCGTACGTGCGCCACGTGTACTGGCGACCGGGGTCGATCTTCGGGCGCGCCCAGTCGTGCCTCTGCTCGCACTTCTTCTCGTACCAACCGGGAACGGAAGCCGCCGAGGAAGGAGTTTGAGGCGTCGAGTTTTCACGAGTATCCGCCGACGCGCGCTTGGACGCGACGGTGGCGAAGCTGGTCGCCTGCACGGGCCTCGCCGTGGGCTCGGTGAGCGCGAGGTACGCGATGCGTGCGGCGGCGTCGTCCACCTCCAGCGGCTGCAGCGGCGCGCGCCCGTTGCCCATGATGGGCGTGATCGGCAGCAACGCCAAATCGACCATGTTGAGCGTGTCGCCCTTCTGGCCCACGACGCCGCTGTTCTTGCAGTACAGCAACCCGAGCGTCATCACGGAAACGGGCAGTCTCTCCAACCTCGCGAGCGAGTAGTCCGCCATGGCTTTCCATCGCGAGTACGGGACTTGGCCCGCGCGTTCGGCTTTCACCGCCTGCGTCGAGGATTGGATCCAGTGCCCGAACCCCAAAGCCTCGCACGCGCGCGCCGCCGCGAGGGGAGCGCGGTAATTCACAGCCATCATGGCGTCCGGGCGATCGGCTCGGGGTCCCGCGAGCGCGGCGAGGTTCACGAACACGGCGTCGCTGCCTCCCATGCCTAAACTCCCGAGCTGGTCGCGCCAGCTGTCGAGGTCGTGCTGGAAGTAGTAATCCACGCGCGTCGCGCGCACGGAGGCCATGCGCGCGTGGCCGTGCTTGTTGATGAGCCGCGACATGAGATTGCCGGGCGAAGACGAGAGCAGAACGACTTCGCCCGGCTCGAGACCGACGGCGCGGCGGTGATCGTGCGCGTCCAGGATGGAACTCAACACGCGGCTCCCTAAAAAACCCGCGGGACCACTGAGCGCGATCTGTTTCGGGGTCGCCTCCTCGATGGAAGCCTTCGCGTGCCGCAGCAAGGGGTTAGCGAGCACGCGGCGCATAGCCTCGCGCGAGGTCTGCGTCGAAAACGCCATCGCGTTTCGGATTTTCGTAAAGTGAAGGCGCGCGTCACGAACGCGTCTCAGCGCGTCGCGTTTCGTTTCTTCCGCGCGTCGCGGATTCGCGGTGTGCGGGGTCGGTCCGCGCCCGCGTCGATGGACGCGCGACGAGCGTCCGCCTCGCGACTCCGGCGCGCGCTGGACCGCGGGTTCTGCCACCCGCGAGCCCGCCTCTGGAAGTCGAGCCGCGCCCCCCAACCGCGAAAAAGCGACGAATGGGCACTCGTCGATTCCACGTCACCGCCCCGCGAAAAGCGCGTGCGGCTTTCTCAGAGCGGTCACCGGCAACCCGCACGCTGACGACGCGCGCGCTTCCGGAGGCGCGCGAGGCGTCGCGCGAACGCGCGGGTGAGACGATGTGTCTCGCCCGCGCAGGCGCGCCGCGCCTTCGCGTGTGCGGAGGCTCAGCGGAGCGAAGGAGAAATTACGACATGCGCGTGAGTCAACAACACTTTCTGTCGAGGAATTCCATGTCGGTAGACCCGAACGAAATCTCGATCTCCCATCAAACGGAGCGCTCTGATTGGCGGAGAGCGGCGCACGTGCGCGAAAGTCGGCGACGCCGGCGTTTTCACATGAGCCGTTCAGCCGGCTCCGCGGGACCACAACGCGACGCACGCCATGTCTAGCTCGTGCGCGCTCGTCCCGCGCGCGGGCGCGGCGTGCGCCCCTCGCGCCGTGTGTGCGCGCGCGCCGCGTGCCGCCGCCGGCCCCGCGGCCGCCGGCGGCCGTGCCGCCGAGCGTCCCCGCCACCCGCTCTCGGCGCGGACCGTCGCGGCTTCGCGCGCGCGCGTCGGCCGCTGGGTCGGCGCTCGGCGCGCGCGCGCGCCCCGCGCGCAGGACGCATCCCGCGCGGACACCAGCGGCATATCCGCGCTCTCCGTGGAGGACAGGCAGAACGACGGCGACGGCGCGGACGAGCCCATCGAGGCGATCGTCGTCGACGCCTTCGAGGCGTCGGACCCGATGGCTAACGAGAGGGACGCGGAGGATGCGTCGACCGTCGGCAAACCCGGCGGGTACGACGAAGACGGCGTGCCTTTAGTGGACGACGGGCCGTGCACGACGACCGAGGACGGCGACGAGGTGTGCGCGCTGCCGTTCCCGTTCGCGCCGCCCGGCGAGACCGCCGCGCCGTCCGACCCCGCCGAGAAGGAGACGCCCACCAAGGCTGTCGTGGATGCGGAAATCGAAAACGATCACCCCACGGCGCGCGCGGCGGCGTTGATGCGCGGCGCGCTCCCCTCGGACGACGCCGTCATCGCTTCTACCATGGGCGTGGACCCCACGCGAGCCGCGTTCGACGCGCGCGGTCTCGTCGACCCGAACGGCGGTTCCACGCGTCACTTGTGGTGGCGCGCGCTGAAGCTGCCGATGTACTCGGTCGCGGCCGCGCCGCTCACCACAGCGGCGGCGATGTGCCATCACTGGTTCGGGTGTGTCAACGCGCCGCAGCTGGGGTGCTTCCTCGGGGGCGCGTGCCTGGTCATCGCGTGGCTCAACCTCGCGAACGACGCCTGGGACCACAGCACGGGCGTCGACGCGAACGAACGCGGGGGGAAACCCGAGAGCGTCGTGCGCTTACTGGGGAACGACGACGCGGCTGTTAAAAAAACGCACGTCGCCGCGACGGTTTCTTTGCTCGCCGGCGTTTTTTTGATTTCCAAAGGCGTGCGGTATTCGATGGCGAGCGGGATGGCGTCCATGAGCACGCTCGGAGCTGCGGGTGGTATGCTCCTCGCCGCGGTCGCGCTCGGCCACGCGTACCAAGGACCGCCGTTCCGACTGAGCTACAAAGGTCTCGGCGAACCGATATGCTTCGCCGCGTTCGGGCCCCTCGCCGTCGGCGCGTTTTATCTGCTTCTCGCGGCGGGCGTCCCCGGCGGGTCCGTCTGGGGCGGCGCCGCCGCGCAGACGCTTAGTTTGCGAAGCCTGCTTCACCCCGGCGTCCTCGGCGCGGCCGCGCTGGTCGGGCTCACCACCACCGCCATCCTGTTCGCGTCGCATCTGCACCAGGAGGAGGGCGACGCCGCGGCGGGGAAGATGAGTCCCGTCGTACGGCTGGGCGTCCCGAGAGCGGTGGCCTTTTTGAAAAGAGGGCTCATCGCGCACCACGTTTTGGCGGTGGCGATGGCGTTCGGCGGGCTTTTGCCCGTCATGGCGTGCGTCTCGGTGTTTGTGTGCGCGCCTCTGGCGTACGCCGCCGCCGCGTTCGCGGAGGCGACGACCGCGGAGCCGAAAAAACTGTTCAAGACCAAATACCTGTGCGTCAGGTGGCACGTCGCGCACGCGCTGGCGTTGGGGGTCGGGTGCTGGCTGGACCCGTGGATGCCGTGGCACCTCGCCGCGGGGCGAATCGCGGGAGCCGCCGTGGGCGCGGCGTTCTAGTCTCTCGTTTATCGTTTATGTAACATCGACAGCGCTGTTCATGTAACGGCGCCGTCCGCCTCGGCGTTCGGGGGGGTCGCCGCGTATGAATAGGCCAATACTCTACGGCAGGCGCCGCTTTCGTCCTATCCGACGCGCGATGAACGACACGTTTGAGGACGCACGCCTCGCGGTCGCCGACGACACACCTCCACGCGCGGCGGCGCGGGTTTCACGCGCACCGAGCCATGATGCGGCGCGCATCCGACGCGTGCAGGCTCGCGATGAGGGCCGCGGACGTCTCCGGCCGCGCGACGTCCTGCGCGACGCCCTCCACCTCCGCTCCGGCCCGCGGCTGGAGCGCATCCCGCTGCGCGCGCCGGGGCTCTTCCGGGCCCGGCTCCGGCGAATCTCGCGCCGAGGCGCACGCCGAGGACGTCGCGCTCAGCCTTGACATTCTGCCCTGGGGCAGCCTCCCCACGCAGATCGCCGTCGCCGCGGGCGTGGCCACCTTCTGGCGCGGCGCGTGGTACGTGATGGACGGGTGCGTCTTCCCCGACGACACCGCGAGCTCCGCCGCGGCGTCGGCGGCGGCGGGCGTCGCGGGTCTGGTGGGCGTGCAGAGGGTCGCCGCGCCCGCCGTGTTGCGGCACGCGCTAAACACGGGAAGACCGATTCCCCCGAACGCGCGCTACGCGCTGCTGTACGGTCTCGGTCTGAGTTGCGTGGCGGTGTGGCGGGGCACGTGGCTCGCCTGGGACGCCGCGCACGAGCGTTTGTTTTTACCAAAGGGCTCATCCGCGTCGGATTCCCCCACCGTCTCCGGTTTCGTCTCGCACGTCACCGCCGTGGTGGGTTTATCGTACTTCGGGTACGTGTCTTCCGTCCTAGCGCCGCCCGCGGTGTGCCTGCTGCTCAACGACGACGCGCTCAGGAAGCGGGACTGCGAGAGCAGTCCGCAAAACGCGCGCGACGCGCGACGCGCGTTTCTGCGCGGCGCCACGTGGCTCTTCAAAAAGGCGCCCAAGTAGTATCTTCGGTACGAGACGATAGTAGTTATATCTATGACACAAACACGAAAGAGATGATGACGATATACGTGATACGTATGATATCACATAAAACAGACGACAGTCGTTTATGATACGCGCCGCGGAGTGAACGCGCGTGTCGTGCGGTGAACCGTACGAGCGTCGTCTTTCGTCGCGCGACGTAAACAAAAGCGTTTACGCGAACAAAACGTTTTTGTTTTGTCCGCGGCTTTCTGTCGGCGCTCCCACGTTCGCTTTCGATCGTGACCCACGTTTTCGTTTTCTATCGGTCTATGACTCGTCAGAACGGCACGAACTCCTTGTCGATGATGTGCTTGTGCGCGCCCATCTTTCCGTTCGCGACCATGCTCCCCAGGGCGTCCACGCAGATGCGCAGCGCCATGAGGGAGGTGATGTCCGAGACGTCGTAGGGGGGGCTCACCTCGACAACCTCCATGCCGCACAGACCCTCGGCGGCGACGAGGCCGACGAGCTTGAGCGCTTCGCGCGGGAGCAGTCCGCCCGGTTCGGGCCAGCCCGTTCCCGGGACGAACGCGGCTTCGAGCGAGTCTATGTCGTAGGACATGTAGACGGCGTCCGCGCCGTCCCAGGCGCGTTCGAGCGCCATCTCCGCCACCTTGGGTATGCCGAGATCCTCGATGTCCTCCATGGTGAAGATGTTAGTGCGGCGGCTCACCATGTGCTCGACGGCGGGGCGCGGGACTTGCCATCCTCCGATGCCGATCTGCACCAGGTTCGTGGCCGGCACGTTGGGGATGTTGGTGGCGTGGAAGTACGGCGTGGTGTGCATGCGCTCGTCCAGGTCCTTCTCCTGGATGTCGGCGTGCCGGTCGACGTGGATGATGCCGATCTTTTTCGTCGTGCACGCGGCGATGCCGCGGACGGTGGGAAAGCCGATGGAGTGGTCTCCGCCGATGATCAACGGGAACGATCCGGACGCGAACACGTGGCCGACGGCGTTGGAGATCTGGTCGAAGCTCTTCTCGATGTTCGCGGGGATCGTAAACACGTCCCCGGCGTCGCACAAAGTCATCTGCTCGCGCAAATCGATGCCCATCTCGTAGTGGTACGGCGTGTACAGAGCGCTGATTTTTCGCACGCCCTGCGGTCCGAAGCGCGTGCCGGAGCGATAGGTGGTGCCGCCGTCAAACGGCACGCCGAGGCACGTCACGTCGTAGTGCCCGACGTCGTGCACGTTCTCGGCGAAGGGCGCCTTGAGGAACGTGTTGATCCCCGCGAAGTGCGGGAGCTCGCCGCGCGAGAACGTGGGGATGGTCTTGTCCTCCAGCGAAGAAGCGCCGTGCAGACCAATCTCCAGATTGCGCTTCACCTCCGCGTCGTGTCTGGTGGTGGGGATGGACGCTTCCTTCACCGCGGCTTTCCACCCCTTGGTCTGGAAATGGGGCGAGGAGGGGTCGGGGTGGTGGTTCCGAACCGCCATGTGCGCCGCGCCCGAGGAGACGGGCGCGAGGGTCTTGGGGTCGATGATGGAAGAGGCGCCTTTCTCCGCGGCGCGTCTGTCGCGGGGAGGGAACACGGGGGAACAGGGCTCGTTGTTAGGTTTATGGGGTTTCGGGCGCATTCGAGGGGGGGGTGCCTCGCGGGAAGGGCGCGCGTCTCGGGGAGGTCCGCGACGCGCACGCACTTGAGCGGCCGCGCGAGCTGCCTGAAGAAGCGGACCATCGCGGGAGTGACTGGAACTGACGGAGTGCGTCTGTGGAAGTGGCCACCCGCGCAGGGGAGCGTCGGCCGAAAACCTCGCGACTTCGGGTTTTGGTGCGCTTTTTGCTTTTTCGTCGGTCGTCGGTCTTCGAAAAATCCCTTTTTCCCGGGAAGCGGCATCCCGGCGTCGAGGTCCGATCCCCTGACGGCGCCCACAGGTTCGCTCGCGCTTCCGCCGGGTCTCTTCACCCCCGGACTGATCCGGCATCGCGCGAGGATCGAGACCGGCGGACTCCCGGTCGAGAGACGCGACCCCGCGCATCCCAACCCCGCGCGTCGCTTCCACCGCGCGCTTCCGGAATCTCTCCCCCGGTGCGCATGGCGCCGCCCGTCGTTTCGGAATTTTGGCTCGACCTGGTCGCCGGGTGGGTCAGCGGCGCCGCGTCCGTTCTGGCGGTCCAGCCGGTGGACACGACGCTGACACGCATGCAGGCGGTGCGCCTCGGGCCGGGCGTCGACGCGGGCGCGCGCGCGGTGTTCTCGAAGGTCATCAGGGAGGGCGGCACGCGCGCGCTGTGGCGCGGCACCGCGCCCATGACGATGGTGATCCCTTTCCAGAACGCGCTGTTGTTCGCTGGGTACGGGCTGGGCGAGCGGTGGGCGAAGCAGACCGAGAACGCGGAGCGGGAGAACAAAACATCTCACTCCACGAACCCCCTCGTGTCGCTGTACGCGCCCGTCTTCGCGGGCGGGTGCCTCGGGGGCGTCGCGCAGTCGTTCGCGGTGTCTCCCTTCGAGCTCGTCAAGATTCGGCAACAGAATTTAAAAACAAAAGTAGGCGTCGGCTCGCTCGCGGCGGCCAGAGAGCTCACAGCGCGTCTTGGAAGCGGCGTTCTCTTCCGCGGGCTCGGCGCGACGCTCTTAAGAGACGGCGTGCCGCACGGGGTGTGGTTCGTGGCGTACGAGTGGAGCAAACGCGCGCTGGAAAACGCGACCGATTCGCGCGACGCTCGCGCGTCACAAAAAACAACCGCCATCCCGCTCGCCGCGGGCGCGTTCGCCGCCGCCGCGGCGTGGGGCGTCGGGTACCCGTTCGACGTCATCAAGACGCGCGTGCAGGCTTCGGCGTTGGTTTCTGTTTCGGCGAACGGTTTGATGGAGAAAAAAGCCGTCCCCGGGGTGGTTCAGACGGCGCGTTTGATGATCGCCGAGTGCGACGGGTCCGTCGTTCGCGGGCTCTACCGCGGCTTCGGCTTGAAACTCCTACGAGCCGTCCCGGCGTCGGCGGTGGCGTTCTTCGCGTACGAGGAATCGAGAAGGTGGCTGGGGTGAGTACTCTATCGATGTGGTCAAACTCGTTTGTCTTGAGCGGTTTCGTGTCATCGTCGCGCGCGGCGCCGCTCCCGCGCGCGTCAGAGATGTTCGCTTTTTTACCGACTAGGAGCGTCCGCAACTGTTTTCCGAAGGTACGCGCCGTAGGCCGTTTCCGTGAAAACCGTTCGGCCGAACGCGAGGGGCGTTCGGCAAAATTTATCTTCTAAACGCCGCCATGCGTCGGTCAAAAATCTGAATCCTGGTTTGTGAACCCCGATTTCCCTCCGGTCCTCGCGAAAGGACGCGAATCTCCCGAGCGCCGTCCGGTTGATCGAGTTGGTTGGGAGTCGGACTCGATAGACCCTCAAACGACCGTTCATCCGTCATGTTTTGTCATGTTTTGGCGCGAAACCGCTTCGGATGACGTCGGCGCGACTTTTCGCAAACCGGAAACGACTTTTGTCGGTCGAAAAGCCACGAAAACGCTTGCCACGCGCGCACTGTTACGAGCGACGCCGCCATGCGCGTTACCGAAATGCTCCTCGCGATGGCCCTCGTGGCCATCGCCGCTCCCGCCGTCCGCGCGGACTGCCTGACCAACACCGACGTCGAGGGCTTCTTCTTGGGACTGGTACGTCGCGCGAAGGGGTCGGATCGCGGCTGACAGCTGGCATGTCCCGTCCGCGCATCGCGCGCGCGACACCGAACGCGCTCCGCCGCCCGCGAACCGCGCCGATACGGCGCGCGCTCGTCTCATCCGAACGACACGACCGGTCCCGTCCTTCGACGCCGCCTGACCTCCCCGTTCCCGCGTTCGCGCGCCGCAGGCTCAAGAGGCGGACGCCGGCGTGACGTCCCTGCCGACTGAGGGCTCGTGCTGCATGATGGACATCTGCGGCCTTCCCTGCCCCGCGAAGCACCCCGACCCCCCCGCCGGGTTCGCCATCGGCGTCGGCATCATCGTGCTCATCTTCTGCGCCATCGGCCTCGCGGCGTTCTACTTCGTCGGCGGCAAGGCGGAGAACTTCTTCGTCGCCGGCCGCTCGCTGCCGCTGTACGTCGTGATCCTGACCCTCGCGTCGCAGTCCATCGACTCCAACGCGCTTCTCGGCAACGCCGACCTCTCGTACAAGTACCACTTCTACGACGGCGCCGTGCTTCCCATCGGCCTCGGTTTATCGCTCATCCTCAACGGCGTGTTCCTCGCGCACCACGTGAACAACGAGCTCGTGCTGACGCTGCCCGACATCTACGGCAAACGGTACGGCGTCGCGACGGAGATCGCCGCGTCGCTGTGCACGTGCGTGTCGTTCCTGTGCCTCCTCGCCGGTAACCTGGTGGGCATGGGCGCCATCGTGGGGTACATCTTCGGCGTCACGGACGTCGTCGCCGTGTTCATCTCCGGCCTCATCTGCCTCGCGTACGTCGCCTCCGGCGGGCTCTTCTCCGTCGCGTACACCGACGTCGTGCAGAGCGCGGTGGGCATGATCGGATGCCTCGCCGTCGCGGGCTGGCTCATCTCCAACGCCGAGAAGGAAGCGCCGCCGCCCTCCATCGGGTTCCCCACGTTCGAGCCCAGCGACACCGCGGGGTACTACATGTACCCCGACGACGAGACCGCCGCGCTGTACGAAGGCGTCGACTGCGCCAACAACCCGGGCGCGAAGTGCTACAACCAGCAGAAGTGGTGCCCCGAGAACGGCACGGAGTGCGTCGCGGATAACGGCGCGTACCCGTTCGGCGACCAGAGGATCTTCGACAACCAGATGTCCGACCCGGTGTCTCTCACGCCCTTCCCCAACGCCATCTTCTGGAACTGGGCCACGATCTTCATCCTGGGCTTCGGAAACCTCGCCGCGCTGGACTTCCAGGCGCGGTGCATGGCTGCGAAATCGCCCGTCGACGCGCGCGTCGGGTGCATTCTCGGCGGGTGCCTGACGTTCATCATCGGCATCCCGTTCTCGTACCTCGGCGCCATCACGCGGTACTACTACGGCCCGGACAGCATCTACGCCGAGTTCGAGGCGGACACGTGCAGCGCGATTTTGGATCTGCCCACGTGCGCGATGTGGAAGCCCGACCCCAAGGCGTTCATCAAGATGCTCACCACCGTGCCGCCCGCGTTCCTCGGCGGGTGGGGTCTGCTCGGAATCGTCGCCGCGTCCATGTCCACCTCGGACGGCGCCATCCTCGCGCTCGGCACGGTGTTCTCGCACAACCTCATGCGCCACGTCGCGCCCTTCTCCGAGGAGAAGCTGCTGAGCTTCGCGCGCTTCGCCACCGTGCCCTTCGCGTTCATCGCCATGCTCATCGCGTCCTTCTACCAGAGCGAGCACCCCGCCGGCGCCACCGGCTACCTGCTCATCGTCGCCTTCGACGTCGTCCTGGCGGGGTGCATCGTGCCTCTCTTCGCGTGCTTCTACGTGAAGGACCCCTCGCCCACCGCCGGGCTCGCCTCCATCGTCGGCGGCACGCTCATGCGGCTCATCCTCGAGTTCGCGCTCCCCAAGGACGGTTTCCTGCTGCTGCCGTACGAGAAGGACGAGTTCCTGGACTACGGGACGCCCGCCTCGGACCTCTACCCCGGCTTCTTCGACGTGCCGGATGCCGATAAGTGGGACAAGTCCACGTGCGTGCAGTCCAGGTTCAAGGACTACACCGGCGTGGACTCGCTCGCGTCGCCCGTGTTCTCGCTCGTCGTGTTCGCCGTCGTGCACCTCTGGGAGAAGTCCAGGGGCAAGCCCCTGATCGGCGGAAAGTACATGACGCCGTACACGAAGGATCTCGGCGACGCCGCGCCCGACGCCGCCAAGGCGTGAGCTTTTTTTAAAAGCGTATCGTGGCCCGTAATAAAAATACAGAAATAGTATGATACGTCTTATTAACGACGCTTCGTCATCCTCGCGCGTGTCTCGTGATGACCCACTCGTAGCTAGCTAATCACGTGGCGCTCGATATCGCGTCGCGATATCGAGCTTCGAAGCGGGAGCGCGGCTCGGGCGCGATTCGCGGCTGGCGAAAGAAACAAAAAAAATTCACGACGGGCTCGTCTTGGCGCGCTTCGCGCTCTCCTTTTCCTCGCGCGTCTTGTCCGCCTTGCAGGAGGAGCAGTGGCGCTTGAGCTTGCCGTGCGGGCACGGGTTGCACGCCCCGCAGTTGTACTTGACCTTGCCGTGCGGGCACCCGTTGCACACGGAGCAGTTCGCCTTGCGCTTGCCGTGCGGGCACGGGTTGCAGATGGAGCACAGGCGCTTCAGCCGGCCGTGCGGGCACGGGTTGCACTGCCCGCAGTCGCGCTTGATTTTGCCGTGCGCGCACCGCTTGCCGCCGGACCCTCCCGCGCCCTTCTGGGTCAGGCCCATCAGCGCGTTCACGGTCTTGCACGCCTGGCACTCGTACTTCACCTTGCCGTGGGGGCACCCCACGCACTGCGTGCAGTTGCGCCGGAGCTTGCCGTGAGGACAAGGGAAGCACGACGTGCAGTTCTTCTTCAACTTGCCATGCGGGCAGCCGTTGCACTGCACGCACTGGCGCTTCTGCCTGCCGTGCGGACACGGCGTGCAGATGGCGCACGCGTACCGCAACTTGTTGTGCGGGCACTTCTTGCGGCCTTCCATGGCGGCCATGTCGGCCGCGTGCCCTCGACGCCTCACCTCCGCGCCCGCGGCACTGGAAGATCCCTTGTCGCTCAGATCCGGGATCTCGCGGACGTCAGCTCGAAAATCGTGGAATCCCAGGAAGTGTGCTGACTCTTATTGGCAGACGCGAGCATCCATTCGCACCGGCGCCGCGACGGTCGCCCTTCCCCCCACCCGGGCGCCTCGCCCACCGTCTGATTGGCCGGTCATCCGGCGCGATGTCCTCGGCGTCGCCGCACTCGAGGTACGAGCCGGGACCTGCGCGCGGCGGACCCTCGAGAAGGAACCGCGCGCGTCCCTCTGGTTGGACGCGTCGGATGAACCAACAACGCCCGCCGTTTCCGCGATAACCCAACAACGCCCGCCGGTTCCTTCCCTCTCGATGACCTCCCGCGACTCGCACGTCCGCTCACACGTCCCGCACTTCCCTCCGACCAAACGCAGGTCCCCCGCGCCGGATGCCGCGTCGCTCGCGGGCGCGGACAAAAGCCCCACCGTGGACGCGGTCGCGGGCGCCGCGGGCGCGCTCCTCGCGCTGCTCAGCACGTACCCTCTGATGACCCTCAACACCAGGCAGCACACCGAGCGACGCGCGGGCGGCGCGGATGCGAAGCGAGCGACTACGGGACGCGACGGCGATTCTTACGGCACGCGAACGAACGCGAGCCAGCCACGTGTGTCGATGTTCGACGAGCTTCGCGCGGTGGCGCGTGAGGACGGCGGGCTTAGTGGGCTGTATCGCGGCATCGAGCCGGCGGTGATCGGCACGGTGACGTCGCAGACGGTGTACAACTACTTCTACGCCGTCTTGCGAAACGCGAGCGCGCGACGCCGCCAAAGCTCCGCGAAAGGCGAAGCGCCGAGCGCGCTGGAGTCGCTGGCGATCGCCTCCGTCGCGGGCGCGATCAACGTCTTATTGACCATCCCGATATGGACGGTGTGCGTGCGCATGCAGGCTGAGCGCGCGAACGAAGAGGACGCGAACGCGCCGAGGCCGAACGCCGCCGCGCCGCCGCGCGAACAAAAAAATGCCTCAAACGTTGTCTCCTCGTTCTTTTCATCTTCGCGAACGAAGAGCGCAGACGGTTCTTCGTCACCGGGTGACGACGCTTCACCACGCGCGGACGACCGGTCTGTGAAACCGAAGAAAAAGAAGACGTTTTTCGAGACGACAGCCGCGGTGTGGCACGAGAACGGCGCGGCGGGGTTTTGGCGCGGCGTGGTGCCTTCGCTGATGATGGTCGCGAACCCCGCGTTGCAGTACGCGTTTTACGAACGTTTTGGCGATTCCTTTTTAAGAAGAAGGCGTGGAGAAAACAAAAACGCCATGAGCTCTTTAAAGCTCACCGCGTGGGAGGTGTTTCTCGCCGCGTCGTTCGCGAAGATGGGCGCCACGGTGTTGACGTACCCGGTGCTCCTGGTGAAGACCCGGCTGCAGGCGAGCGAAAAAAAGGGGGCGGCTTCGTACGACGGAGCGTTTGACGCGCTTCGCCGCATCGCAAAAGAAGAGGGCGTCCACGCGTTTTACCGCGGGATGGGCACGAAGATGACGCAGACCGTGTTCGCGGCGGCGCTCATGTTCGTGACCAAGGAGGAAATCGCGAAAGCCGTCGGCAAAGTCGCCGCGAGACGCGCGAGACGCGGCGCGTAGGGTACCAGTGTAAGTGAGTCGCGCGTAAATTCGTTTTATGTAGACTACGTTTCGCGCGGTACGTGACAAACGTTTATCTACCTGTGACATGTTTTGTCGCGCCCGCGTCTCCACCGGCGGGAACGTTCCAGACTCTTTTTACCCCTCGAGCGACCACCCCGTGCTCGGGTCGAACTCCATCTTCGCCTCGCACACCGGACACTTGTCGCTCCTCTCGTACCACTCGTACACGCACGCCAGGTGGAAGTGGTGGCCGCACACAAGCGGCATCTTCGGATTCTCCGCGTCGTACGCCTCGAAGCACGTCGGACACGAGTCCTCGTCGCACAGCGTGCTCGTCACGCTCACGCCGCTCGCGGAGCGCGCGTGCTGTCCTAAAAGCACCGTCTTCTTGAGGTGCTCCTTGAACGCCTCGGACGCCGAGGAGACGTTCCCGTCGTCTTTTACGTTCCGCTCGTCCGCCGCGCCGAAAGCGCTGTTTTTTTTCCGCAGACTGCTCACCAGGTCATCCGCCTCGCCCTGCTCCGGTGTTTCACACGCCGCGTCGTCCAGTCTCGGCGGGACGTACCGGTACCGAGACGGAACCGGCTCGGATTCCGCGCGGTGGTGCGTTTTCTTTTTTCCGTCGGAAGCGACGTCTTCGCGTCGCGCCGTCTCGCCGTCGAAACTGCGCCGCCGCGCGGGCGTCCCCTCGCCGCGACGCGCGCTCGACGTCTTAGCGGGATGACCTGCGTCGTGACTCGCGTGACCGCTCGCGTGACTACTCGCGTGACTCTTCCGCAGAAGCCCGCGCTTCTCGCGCCACAGCCCCTCGCGAGCGTTCGAGCCGTCGGGTTCGTGGTCGCGCTCGCCGTCGCTCGCGGCGCATCGGCTGCTCTCCGAGTCGCGTCGCAAATCATCCTCGCCGCTCGTCTCGCCGGCGGAGACTCCTCCGTCGGCGCGCCGGTCGACGGTTTCGGGTGAACCGTTCGCGCGTGACTCGAACGGAGGAGGCGTGGGCGCGCGGAACCGGGGCAGGACGTCCCCGGACGAGGACGCGGACGTTTGCGCGACGAGCGGCGAATCGTGATCCTCGGAGGAGACCGTCCCTCCCGAGTCTCGCCGGCGCGCCGTCTCCGCCGAGGCGACATCGACGCAACAAAGCACCTTGAGCTGGGGAAAACCGCGTTTCGTGGGGTGCGCGTAATGCGCGCGCGTGGCATAAAGCGGGGTGCGCGAGGGGAACCGGCCGGGGGAGGCGGAGACGTCAGACGCGGACGGGTCGACGGGAGGAGTCGGTCGTGGCTCGTCGCGGGATCTCGTTTTGACCGCAGGCCGCGTCGTGCCGAGGCGGGCGCGGCCCCGCCGCGGGTGCGCGGCGAACACCGGGGGAGGGAAACGCACCACGCTGCTCCAGCACGTCGGCTGCTCCGCGCCTCCGCGGCGCCGCCGCGGAGACTCCATCTCGCGTGCCTCGAGGTCTGACCTCGGCCGCGTCTCATGCGCAAAGCGAGGCAGACGGCGCTCGCGCGATTTTTTTGCCGCGAGAGTGCCGAAAGGAGTGCCGAAAGGAATCGCTCGGTCGGTGGGTCTGGGACTCCCCGTTTCTCTCGACCGCGTCGCTCGGTTGGATGTCTGCAAACTCCTTGAACTCCGTTTGTATCGAGTTCGACAAACGGAAGATACGATCGACATTCCCATTGAAGGGTTTGTCGTGACACAATTCGATCGAAAACGCGCGGCCGCGAGGCGCACTAGCAGACGCGCCTTGGCGGCGCGCACGCGCGATCGGCCCCAGGCGAGCGCCATGGGCAGATCCGCACAGAGAGAGGAGGCCGTGGCCGAGGCGTCCTTCGCGAGATACATGAAGCCGGTGCGTTTCGGTCGCCCGGATCTTCCCCGTCCGACGCGTGTTTCGCGATGAGGCGCGCTCCGCTTTCGAACACGCGAAAAGGGGGCGGACGTGACCGACCCGCCTCCGGTCGCGCGCGCGAGACCATCCCGAAACCCGCTGACCCCGGCTCTCCTCTCGTATCGCGCAGGTCCGCATCTACAACTCCCTGAGGGGCCGATTCGAGCGGAACGTGCGTGCCCACCCTCCCGACGAGCGTCCGTTTCATCCGCGGCATTTCCGCGGCTCTACCTACCCTCTTCGCGCGTGAACATCTCTCCCGAACTTTCAATCGTCCCCTGCCTGGGAGCCGTCCGCGACGCTGACCGAGCCGCCCCTCCCCGCCCCGCAGCCCATGTTCCTGAACCGGACCCTGTCGTACGTCAAGGCGCTCCGCGCGGTGAAACACCGGCGCCCCGACAACGGCGCGAGTCTCCGGGTCCAGGCTGTTCCGAACGAGGCGAGCCGCGCGCAAAAACGCGTCGGGTTCGCGATGCTCTGCCGCGAGATCAAAATGGAGACGTTGGCCGCCGGCGACACCTCCGGGACGCAAACGCGCGTGGTTCTCGAAGTGTTGCAAGCCGCGAAGGTGGCGGCGCCCAAACCGGAAGGTACCGAGAGGAATGTACCGCGCGATCTGGCGGTCTTCGACCACGGCGACCTCGCTGAGCCCGAGAAAGCGGAAGCGCTGAGTGTGGTTTTCGTGAGGTGGGAGGGTATAGACGGCCTCGGCGGGTGCGTGGCGGGACCGAGGCGGGAAGGACGCGCGCGGCGTTTATTTTCCGCGGGTCGTCAGGTTGCGAACGGCGCGAACGAAGACGCAGACGAAGGCGACGAACGCGTGATGGCGACGAACGCGCCGCGAACGCGCGCGCCGGGAAAGCCGCGGACCGCGTTCGCGGCGGTGCTCCCGCGACGGGAACCCGCGACGGGTTCGTCGCGGCGCGACAAAAAAAACGCGTCGCTCTTCGGCCACGTCCCCGACGGCGCGACGGTTTTCGTGCGCCGGATGCGCGTTCCCGGTCTCCAAACGTACCCGCACTCGCTCGACGCGTCTGTGCCTCGCGAGACGTGCGAGCTTCGTCTCGAAGCTCGCGCGTCGGAACGAGGCGCGAGGCGAACCGAGACGCTCGTCGCGCTGGAGAGGCTGACGCCTTTGGAGGACGCGTCCGACGGCGACGCCGACGACGGTTGGCTCGGTTTGGAGACGCGCTGCGTGTTCGAACCCGCGGGTCGTGTCGACGAGCCCGCGGGTGACGCGACGCTCGATACGGCTCGAGCTGATGAGCCCGTCCCTGACCCGAAAGCGCGCACGACGAAGGTTGTGTTCCACTACCTGTACCACCGCGGAAAGCTGCGCAAGACGGAGTCCACGGTCGGGATGACGTGCCCTTTGTGCCTGCGCGACGCCGACAACTTCGACGCGATGAGCGTCCACATGGACGCGTGCCACGGCCGGTTCAAGTTCGCGTTCTTCCCCGGCGGCGACGTCCAGACGAGGCGTCCGAACATCGGGCGCCCGCCGAAAGAAAAGAGCGCGAAGAGCGGAGAGGAGGGTTCCCAAGGAGGGAACGCCAGCGACGACTCCGCGCCTTTGGTGACGCTCGTCGCGCCCAAACCCGGGCCCGCCGACCCCGCCGTGCACGTGATGTGCCGCGAGGAGGACGAGAACGCGCGCGAGCAGGCGGAGCAGGACGAGTGGGAGTGGTTCCATCTGCACGGGGGGTGGTACACGGGGAACAGGTCACGGCGCAAGGCTGAGGCTTCCTTCCCGGAACAAACGGACGAAAAGCCGAAAAGCGACTTAAGCGCCGACGCGTCTCCTTCGCGCGCCGACGCGCAGGCGCAAGCGTCGGAGCCGGTTGAGGTGGAGACGGGCGAACCTCGTCGCGGAGCGTCCGTCGACTTACCGGATTTGACGACAACGAACGCGCGCGCCGAGAACGCGCATCCCGACGCGACCGTTCCGAGGGAGGAACCGAAACCCGAAGCAAACCCTTCGGCTCCCGGAAACGACGCCGCGGCGCCTTCGGGTCCAAACGCGCAAACGGGCGAGACGCGAACCGCTTCGCCGGTCTCCCATGAGCCGGTCTCCCCGGGCGGCGGCCGTTTTGTTCCTTTGGGCGCCGTCGCGCCCGGCGCGCCGACGCGCAAGGAGATGCTCCCCACGTACGCGGTGAAGCAGTTCGTGTTCGCGTCTCGGCGGTACCCCCTTCGCGCGGAGGCGCGCGCGGCGCTCGCGGCGGCGCACCGCGAGGAGGTGGCGAAGGCGACGGCTCTGCGGCGGGCGGAGGAGGAGGCGCTCGTGAAGGCGAGGCACCGCGCGCGGCGCGTGGAGGCGCAGACCAACCGCCGGCGCCGCGAGCGCGAGGAGCAGCTCGCGCGCGACGAGGCGCGTCTGCGCGAGCACAGCGCGGAGCACCAGATCCAGCGTCTTTTGTTGCTGCAGCTCGCCAAGCACCGCGAAGCCGCGGCGGTTGCCGCGCGGCTCGACCCGCGCCGCGCGCTCGAGGGCGTGTCGGGGATGGCGCACCTGGGCAACCTGGGTCTATACCCCGGGTTCATTCAGAACGCCTCCCGGGGCGGGCTCGACGGCCTCGCCGGCCTCGCCGGCATCCCCGCGGGCATACCAGGGGGCGTACCCGGCATCCCCGGTGGCGTCGGCTTCGTGCCCCAGCAAGGGTACAGCGAGGAAATTCTGAGGCAGATGCGCGTGCGCGAGCTGCAGGCGAACGAGCGGCTTTTGCGCCTGGAGATTGAAAGAGTCACCGCGGAGCAGAACGCGCGCGGCGGCGCCGCGCTCGCCGTCGCCGAGCAGGCGCACTGGCACACGCAGCTCGCGCAGCAGCACGCGCAGCAGCACGCGCAGCAGCACGCGCAGCAGCACGCGCAGCAGCCGCACGCGACGCGGTACCCGCGGAACGACGACGACGACGACGACGACGACGCGCCCGTCGCGACCTTCGCCGATCGCGACGCGGCGATGTCGCTGCTCGCCACCGCCGCCACCGCGGCGCGGGCGAGACAGTCGCGCGCCGAGCCTCCCCCTCCCCAGGCGGGTCAGGTAAGTCAGGTGGGTCCCGGCGCGAAAGAAAAGCGGCCTCTGTCCGACGCCGCGGGCCCCTCCTCCAAGGAGAAGCGCCACAAGTCGCGCGGGGACGACCCCAAAGGCGGCGTCTCGGTGGACGCCATCATCGCCAAGATCAACCGCGACCTGGCGGCGCGCGCGGCGGAGGGGTCGAAGGCGCTCCAGACGGAAGGGACCGACGCCGCCGCGGGCAAGAGGGAGGCGCGAAAGCCTTCGAAGGATCCGGTCGCGGGACCGGGACCGGGACCCGTCGGCGCGGCGCGGAAGGGCAAGGCGAACGCCAAGTCGGCGCCGGCGGAGGGGAAGACCGTGGCGGGCGCGAAAGAAACGCATCCGGGTTTGTCGAACGCGACGGGTATAAAAAGCGACAAAAACTCTGTGTCTCGCGATGGGCACGGCGTCGGCCCTCCCGGCACGGCGTACCACGCGCGCACGGCGATGCCCATGGCTCGCGATCCCGGCGACGCGTTTGGCCCCGCGCGCGACTCGGACGACGAGGAGGATGCGCTCCAGTGGGCGCGCGAGGATTACCGTCGGCTGGTGGATTTCACCGACGTTCAGCGCGAGGAGAAGGTTTTCATGCACGAGTGGAACGCGTTCGTGAAGCAGTTCCGCCCGGTGGGCGACCGCGCGTTGCCCGCGGCGCTGGAGGCTTTCGCGCACTACCGCGGCGAGGCCATGTCGCGTTCGAAGACGTTCAAGAGGCTGTTCGCGCTGCACCTGCTCAACTCGTTCGAGTTTGGGGTCATCCCGGCGGGCACCATCGACGCGTGCATGCGCGTCGTCGAGAGCTACGGGCTCGGGAAGGGAGAGGCAAAGCGCGGCGTCCCGGGGATCGGCGGCGCGGTCGGCATCCCGGCGATCGGGGACGTCCCCGATGGCGGTGTCCTCGGGACCTCGGGCGCGCGGAAACGGTGATGACGGCGAGAGGGGGAGACGGAGGCCGACGCCGACGCGTCGGCGACGCGAAATTGACGTTTTCCGTTTTTCATCGACGCACAAGCGTTCTCGTTCTTCGACTGATCGCGCTTCTCGAAATTGCCTCGCGTCCCCGTCCGGCATTCGCCCCGTCACGGACGCGATGGCCGCGTCCCCCGCGACCCCCTCGCTCGCGGAGCGCGCCGAGGAGGGCGACGGCGGCACCGAGTGGTTCTACGTGGACGGTGCCGGCGTCCGGCGCGGGCCGCACAACTTCCGAGTCGTGCGCGCGCAGTTGCGGTGCGGCGTGCTCGACGGAGACGATCTCGTGTGGCGCGAAGGCCTGCCCGCGTGGCGCCCGGCTTTGGAGATCCCCGTGTTCGCGAGCTGCGTCGCGGGCGTCGCGGGCGCGGCGGCCGAGGCGGTTCAAGAGCGCGACGACAAAAGCGCGCCGCCCGCGCGCGACGACGCGGCGACCGAGATGAACCGAGCGCGCGAATCCGCGCCCGTCGCCCAGAACGAGACGCGGACGAAATCTCGAGACGAAACGCTCGAACGAAACGACACGCCCTCCGCGGAGGAAAGGGTGCCCGAGAGGGAGGACCTCTCCGCGTGTTGGCACGCCTCGCGCTCGGACGGCGCGCGGTTCGGGCCCGTGGACGCCGAGACCCTCGTGCTTCTGCTGACGGAGGCGGAGGCGGAGGCGAAGGCGCGCGGCGGCGCAGACGCGGAGACGCTCGTGTGGCATCCCGCCGAGAGCGTCGCGTGGGGCCCCGCGGACGCGTGCCCCTCGCTGGTGGCGATTCACGACAAGCTAAAGCTTCGCGAAGAAACGACAGGAGGGACGACGGAAACGCGCGCGCTCGTGCCCCCCGCGTCCCCGCACGGCGTCGCGTTTCGCGCGCGACGCGACGCGCCGCCGCCGGCGCCGCCGTCGGAAAACGAAAACTCCTCCGCCGCGCGCGACAAAAACGAAAACGCCGCCTTCGTCGCTCGGCTCGAGGCTGAGCTCGCGGAGACGCGCGACGCGTTAGCGTCGGCTCGGTTCGAGATGGACGTTCTCGAAGCCGAGCTCGTGTCCACGAGGGAGCGCGCGGCGGAGGCGACGGCGTTGGCAAAAGAGGCGGCGCGCGCGGCGGCGGTGACGGAGGACCTCGCGTCGGCGCGCGTCGAGCTGGAATCCAAAACCGCCGAACTCGCGCGTTTGCGCGGCGTGCTCAAGGGGAAGCTTCTCGCGCGCGTTTTGGCGGAGGCGGATGAGACGCGCGAGCGCGTCAGAGAGCTGGACGCGCTGGACGCGCTGGATGGAGAGTGGGGAGCGTGGGAGAGCGAGCGGCGAGCGTAACGACGCGTTGGCTTTGGAAGCGAAGGTGAGATGCTTCCGAAGGATGACAGAAGTGTTTAAACTAACAACGAGATGTCTCGCGGTGACCAGAGCGCGCGACGCGGAGCGCGGGGGGTCGCTATGCCGACCCCGTGCGTCGCGGCCGCCGCCGCATTCGCGTTGCGTGTCACCGAGTCCGACCTCCCCGCGCTCCGCCGCCTGAGCGCATCGCAACGTCGCGCGTTCGCGCTCGACCTGTGCGCGCTTCTCGATTTCGCCACACCCGGAGGCGAGCGCGTGTCGGGTTCGCCCTCCCCGAACGCCGGGGGTCTGCGCGCCGCCGTGATGATCGACCACGTGCCCGGCATGACTTCGCGCGCGGCGTGCGCGCTCGTCGACCGGCTGAGCCTCGCGTCGCGCCGCTCGGTGCCGGACGTGGAAAACCTGCAGGTCTTCGAGGTGCACGACGTGGTGATCATCGCGCACGCCCCGAGACTACGAGACGAGCTGCTCGGATGGCGCGGCGACGACGCGCGAACGACGCGTTTCAAACGGCTGGTCGACGTCCTCCCCGCCGCCGAGCCCGCGATGCGCGTCGCGGACGTCGCCGACGCGCTGGCGCGCGCCGCCGACGCGCTCGAGGCGCCGCCGGCGACCGACCGGGGGCGGAGGCGAGAGGGAGAAGAAGGCGAGGAAGGCGAGGAGGGACGAGACAGGGAAAAAAATAAACGTCGTCCGCGCGACCTCGTCGCCGCGCTCGGCGCTCTCGCTGACTCTGTCCCTCCTCCGACGCTGGTCGGCGCGTGTCTCGGGTACCCGCGCGTGTACGCGTGGTCCAAAGCCGGCGACGTCGCCGCGGCGGCTCGCGCGCTCTCCTCCGAGACCCTGCGTGTCTACGAAGTCTACGCGCGTTTCCGCGGCGACGAAAAAAACGCGCCGCGAAGACGCGTGTGCGGCTTCACGGCGCCGGTTAGGTTCGGGGAAGACGACGCCGAGACGGTGGCTCGCGATCGCGACGCAAACGTTTGGCTCGAGGCGATGCGGGAACGCGCGGCGGCGGGAGGGGACGTGTGGACGGATCTGCGGCTACGCGTCGAAACGCGCAGTGCTGGACCGGTGGCGTTGTGACATAGCATATCATAGATATAGCGTAGACGGTGCGGGAGTTCAGAAACTGCCTTCGGCGGTCGCGCGCGGAGCGTGCGGCGACGCGCGCCTCGCGCTCGAGACGGCGTCCGCCGCCGAGCTCGAGCCGGCTGCGGCGACGAACGCTGACGCGTCGTTCGACAAACCGTTCGGCTCGCCCAGAAGCGCCGCCGCGAACGCCGACTCCAGACCGCTCGGCGGCGTTCCGGGACTCTCGAAAGTGTCGGTTCCGGCGTCGGACGCGAAGGCGGCGTCGGACGCGAAGGCGGCGAACGCGCTTCGCGGCGGCGCGCACGCGTTTTTCTTCTTGGCGTCGTCGTCGACGACGAACGCGCACTTCGACAAGGAAACCGCGGGGGATACCGATACCGATCGCGCTCCAGCAGAGTCTCCGGAGCCAGCGTCATTCGTGTTCCCGTCGTCCTGGTCCTCGTCGTCACCGAAAAAGCACTGCACGCACTCCACGTCCTTCCCCCCCGGCTTCCCGAACCAGTCGTGCGCCGATTGGTTCTCGCGGAACACCGCCGACGCGGCGCCTTGGTCCTCGTCCGTCTCGGGACCGGAAACCGAAAAACGCACCTCGCCGTCGTGCGCGCACACCGCACCTCCTCTTCCAGCTCTGTTCTTTTCGAACAGCGCGTACTGGAAAGAAACGACAGCGCCTCGGACCACCGATACGGCGCCGCCGCCGCACGTGAGCGCTTTTCGTCGCGCGTCGGGGTAGACTGCTACTTCGTTCCCGACGAAGCGCGCGACGTCCACGGACGCAAACGTGGCGGCGTCTCCTAAAAACACCGCGCCGCCTCCGTCCCAGTAATCGTCCGCCACGACGTTGTCGCGAAAAGTGGACGTTTTAATCTCGACGCGCGCGCCTTTGTCCGCGTAAAGCGCGCCGCCCTCCTTCTCGGCGACGTTGTTTTGAAAAACGCTCCCGTGAAAACGAACGACGCCGCGTCTGGCGAAGACGGCGCCGCCCTCGCCGACGTCGGCGGCGTACGCGTCGAGCGACGCGGACGCGCTCCCCCAGGCTTCGTTCGCCTGAAACGCGCACTCCACGAACGTCGCGCTCGCGCCTTGGCCGAAAAGCGCCACCGCGCCGCCTCGCCCGTTCCACGGCGCGGAGGGGAGTATCGAAGAGCTTTTGGAGGGCGTCGAAGACGAAGACGAAGACGCGGGAGACCCGCCGCCGCCGACGACGAGGTTCTCGACGAACGCGACGCCGACGGCGACGAGCGACGCGGTGACTTTCGTCGTTTGGGTTTCCAACGAAGACGTCCGTTCGTCCTCGAGATCACGCACCACGCGCGTTGCTTCGTCCGCGTCCGCCCACGCGTTTGGCGGACGCGCGACCGCGCCGGAGCAGAGCTTTTTTTTTTCGGCGTCGTCGTCGCGTCCGTTGCTCGTCGATCCCCGCACGACCACGGCGCCGCCGGCGCCGTCGCGCGCGTTGCACGCGCCGCGGAGCTCGAGGTTCGCGAGGGTCAGGCGCCCGCCTTCCCGCACGTCGAACAAAGGGCCCTGGCCGTTCTCGCACCGCGTGCATCTCTGGCGACACGCGGACCTGTCTTGCCTGACGAGGACGCCGCCGCCCGAGACCGAGCACTTCGACGTGCCGTCGCCGCAGGCCCCCCGCACGGTGAGGGGTCGCGAGACGCGCAGGGGGAACGAGCATTTGGTGAGGTTGCGGTACAGCGTGATGTGCGCGACGCCCGCGTCGACCGCGGCGTGGAGCTGCGCGCACGAAGCCACGAAACACGTCCCACCTCGGTTCGCCGAGACGCACGTGAAAGAAGAAGGGGCGGTCGCGGTTTCCGAGGCGGCGACGAGCCCGAGGCCGAGACCGAGACCGAGGCACAGGGACGCGAGCGGGAAGGCGCGCATGGCGGTGGTTTCGCCGGTCCGCGCGGCGCGCGTGTGGCGCCTCACTCGGCGCCTCCGAGGTGCGGACGTTCGCGGGAAAGCGCACGACGTGGGACGCCGAGCGAAGGTCGAAAACTTTTGATACACAACGCCGAACGCCTCTCTGTGTTGAAAAACGTCGCCTGTGTTTGTGTTACAACGACGCCTCGCGGCGCGCGAGAGACGTCGTCTCTATTGGGCTCCCTCGCACCACTTCCAACCTCCTCTCGCTTCTCATTCCGCGGTCTCCGTCTCGTTCCCGTCCTCCACGGGTTTCTTCCCGAGCCACCCCGCGACGACGGGCGTGAGCGCCACGGTGGGCGGGAAGCGGATGGGGCTCATGGCTTTGTGCGCGGCGTACGCCAGCGCGAATGTTCCAAACTTTTCCGACGTCGACGTCACGGTGAGCCCGACGCGGTCGAGCAACCCCGGGACGTCCACGCCCGCGCTGATCAGCGCGTAGCACAGCGAGATGCTCACGATGCTCAGCGAGATGGACGTCACTAAATACGCGCTGCCGTACTTCTTCAGAAGCTTCTTAGCGCTGTCCATCTTCGTGCCGTTTGAGCCGTCTTCCGACTTTTCAGTCTTTTGCGAAAACACCTTCCACAAACCAGCCTCGAGGCCGTACTTCTCGGTGATTTTCTCGGGGTCGTTTTCGTTCGTGTGTGTCTCATGCTTTTTCCCATCCTCGCGCGCGGGGGTCTTCGCGGCGGGGACGACGCGCGCGGCGCGCTCGGCGCCGGTGGGTTCCGTGGGGTGCGAGAAACGGCGCCAGCGCCGGTCGTCCACGGTGCCGCTCAGGCCCGAGCGCCGCCGGGGGGACGCGAACGCGCCCAGAGGGCGGTCGCGGGACACCACCGAGCGACCCGCCAAGGTGCGTCGCCCCGTCATCCGGCGACTGGAGGGCGCGGGGACGCGAGACGCGACGCGGCCCGCGCCGTCGTTCGCGTGCGACGCGATCGGCGCGACGAAGCGCGGGGACGCCGGGGCGGACGGCGCGAGGGACGCCATCGCGGGCAGCGGTGCGCGTGCGCGCGGGGGGCCTCGCGCGGCGACGATTGAGACGCGAGGATCCTCTGAAAAAGCGACCGCTTCGAACGCGCGCGCAGTGTGCGTACGTGACAGAACCGCGTCGGGTCGATTTTCTCGGCGGAGGCGAGTATCTCACGCGACCAATCGTATTTTTCCGCGACCCACGGTCTGAAACCCAGGAAAACGTCCCGATCGAGCTTTTTGGGACGCCCGCAAGGCTTTTTGCGGCGAGAGGGTTCTAGGTTTGAGAACGAGCGCAGCAGCACCCGATTCCATTCGAACAGGGGCGCCTTCTTGACCGGGCGGTTCACGGCGCGCGTCGGCGACGCGACTGCGCACGCGGCATCTGTCAGTGCCACGCACGCGGTTCGTCACTCACACGCGAAGCAGCGGCACGGGAAAGGGTGCGTGACCACGTCGCGCGCGGCGGGTAAGAAAAAGGTACAGCATGTCGAGCAGCGGTGCGCTTTTCGCGACGGCCACGTGCGCGCGCGTGGTCCCTCGGGGACCCCCGGCCTCGCGTCCCCGGCGCGTCGCCTCTGCGACCCGAGCGATGGCGTTTAACGCGAGCGGTGCCGCCGGCGCGCGCCCCGCGCGCGCGTCGCGCGCCTCGCTCGCACGCGCGCCGCTCCGCGCGCGCCCCGCGGCGGCGGCGGCGGCCGCGGTCCCCCGGGCGAACCGTCGCGCGGGCATCGCGGCCTCGCCCTCCGGGTCCGGCGCTTCCCGCGCCGCGCGGACGCGCCGCGGCGTCGTCGCGGCCGCCGCGACCTCGGCCGGCCGCGAGGATGACGACGAGGACGTCGACGACGACGAGCTCGCCGCGCTGGAGGCGCTGGACGAGGTGGACGGGTGGGGCGACGAGGATGACGACGACGAGGCCATGGCCACCGCCATGGCCGTCGCCGCGCGCGCGGTGGGCGGCGACCTGGACGACGACGGCGCGCTGAACGAGCTTGAGGACCTCGAGGATCTCGAAGAAGAGGCGGAGGATGAGGAGGGCGTCGCGTTGCTCCGCGAGCTCTTCGAGTACGGCGGCGTCGACGTACAGGAGTGGCGCCACCTCGGCGAGGACGAGGACATCGAGGTGAGCGGCATCGCCAACGACTCGCGCGCGGTTCTAGGCGGGGACGTCTTCGTGTGCTGCCGCGGCACCGAGACGGACGGGCACGATCACGCGCTGGACGCTGTGGCGGCCGGCGCGGTGGCGGTGGTGTGCGACAGGTTCATCGAAGGTTTGTCCGAAGACACGCCGCAGGTGCTCGTCGCGGACGCGAAAAAAGCGCTCCCGCGTCTGGCGGCGGCGTTTTACGGCAACCCGAGCGCCTCATTAGTCACCGTCGGGATAACTGGCACGAACGGCAAGACCACCACGACGTTTTTGGTGCGTTCGATTTTGGAAGCCAACGACAGCAAGTGCGGCGTGATCGGCACGACCGGGTACGTGCTGGACGACACTAAGCTCACGCCGCACGGCGGCGTGTGGGAACCGGAGGAGGATGACCCGACGGAGAACCGAGAGTGCACCGCGCCCGGATGGCTGGCGCCGTACAAGGGTAAGTACGAAGTGCCCAACACCACGCCGGACGCGTTACAGTGCCAGCAGCTGATGGCGGGCATGTTAGACAACGGCGCGACCGCGACGGCGATGGAGGTTTCCAGCCACGCGCTGGCGCAAGGTCGCGTCGAGTGCGTGGATTTCGACGTCGCCGTGTTCACGAACCTGACGTCCGACCACCTCGACTTCCACGGCACGATGGACGCGTACCGGGAGGCCAAAGCTGAGCTGTTCCGCGGTCTGACGGATCCGGAACGGCAGAGGGCGGTGATCAACCTGGACCCGTCGCCGAAGTCGCCCTCGAGAGACGGCGACGAGAGCGGCGACGAGTCGGAGGAGACGTCCGAGTCGGAGTTTTTCATCGCCGCCGCGGGCGGCGGCGACCGCGTGCCGATCGTCACCTACGCCACGCACGCGACGCTCTCCGACCAGGCGGACGTGTTCGTGGAGAAGGCTGAGCTCTCGCTGTTCGAGACGCTGGTTTCGATTCGCACGCCCGCGGGGTCGTTCGACGCGGCGTGCGGGCTGGTGGGCGAGGTGAACGTGACCAACATCGCCGCGGCGGTCGCGGTCGGAGTAGCGCTGGAGATTCCGCTGGACGTCATCGCCGCGGGCGTGGAGGCGATGGAGCCCGTGCCCGGGCGCATGGAGCTCGTGGACGAGGGCCAGCCCTTCCCGGTGATCGTGGACTACGCGCACACACCGGACGCGTTACGGCGTGCCATCCAAAGCGTCCGGCGGACGGGCGCGGCGAACGTCATCACCGTGTTCGGGTGCGGCGGCGATCGCGACGCGTCGAAGCGCGCGGAGATGGGCCGCGTCGCGGATGAGCTTTCCGATATCGTGTTCGTGACTAACGACAACCCGCGCACGGAGGACCCTTATGCGATTTTAGATGACATCACGTCTGGCTTCCGCGACCGCGTGTACAACCTCGAGGCGATCAAAGACGAGGCGATGTTCCCGTTTTTGAAGGACATGTACCTGATCCACCCCAACGCGCGGCACGAGACGATGAAGCTACAAAACGCGTGCCGGCGGTACGTCATGGTGGACCGCTGGTTCGCCATCCGCGGCGCGATCGCGATGGCGACTCCCGACGACGCCGTTTTGATCTGCGGCAAAGGGCACGAGGACTACATCGTGGTGGGGAACAAAAAGCACTGGTTCGACGACCGCGCCGAGGCCAGAGACGCGCTGCGCAAGATCGTCACCGTGCAGGAGAGCGGCGTGGACACCACCAATCTGCCGTGGGGGCGCGTGGGGGCGATCGCGGGGAACGGGAACATGCTGGACGCCTAGGACGCTTTTTTATTGCGGTGGAAAGAGACGAACGAGAGAACGCGTATGGCGTGTGGTTGTGTTTCGATCGAAAACAAAAGTGCGTCGAAAACGTGTCCTCGCGAGTCTCTGATTGACGCATTATGGTCGGCGCGGGAATACCCTCCTCTTCTTCTCTCGGAGCAAAAAAGTCGTCTTTCTGTGGCTGTCTTCTGTACGCGAGACATTTTCATTCACCCTGTGCGCCTGTTGTGGAAAATATCTCGCTGAAAATCAGACTGGTCTCCATACGGATCCGTGCCGTTTATCGCGCGAGCGAGCGCGACCCGCGACGGACGATGACCGAGGGCGCGCGAGTCTCATCGCACACACCTCACCGCACGAAGGTACCGCGGTTGTCGCCATGGCGAGCCGTGCGATGTCCCTCTCGGGGTTCGCGAGACGCGCGGTCCACCGCGCGTGCCCCGGCCTGGCCACCTTCGCCAGGCCGTACGCCGCGAACGTCGCGACCGTGTCCGAGGAGGACTCGTTCCTCAAGTGGACCACCCCCGAGCCGCAGCAGTTCACGCATCAGTCCATCCTCGCTGCGCCCGTCACGAAGGTACGTCGAGACTCGCGCGCGGCGCGGGCACCGCGTGGGTCTGTCGTCCGCGCGGAGGCGCCGCGCAGCCCCGCGCGGCTCACCGCGCGGGTCGCGCGGACGCGACGCGCGGACCCGATCGATCGAGCGCGACCCGATCGGCGAGCCATCATCGAAAACAAACCCTCGCCACGCTGGATCGAGCTCGCAAACAGTGTTCCGCATGAACGTCAGACTGACCAGCCATACACACTCTTGTCCCAAAAATCGAAAAAACGAAAACAACAACAGGTGACGACGCTCGCCAACGGCATGCGCGTCGCGACGGAGACCACGCCGCACGCGGAGACCGCGACCGTGGGGGTTTGGATCGACGCCGGGTCTCGTTACGAGACCGCCGCGAACAACGGCACGGCGCATTTCCTGGAGCACATGGCGTTCAAGGGCACCGCGAAGCGCACGACGGCTGGTCTGGAGGAGGAGATTGAAAACATGGGCGGCCACCTCAACGCGTACACGTCTCGCGAGCAGACCACGTACTACGCCAAGGTGTTCAAGAAGGACGTTCCAAAGGCTGTGGATATCCTGTCCGACATCCTGCAGAACTCCTCGCTTGACAAGGCGCACGTCGAGCGCGAGCGCGGCGTGATCCTGCGCGAGATGGAGGAGGTGGAGAAGGAGGTGGAGGAGGTGCTGTTCGACCACCTGCACGCCACGGCGTTCCAGCACACCGGCCTCGGGCGCACCATCCTCGGCAGCGCGGAGAACGTCCGGAGCATCACGCGCGATGACCTCGCCAAGTACATCAAGGAGCACTACACCGCGCCGCGCATGGTGCTCGTGGGTACCGGCGCCGTCGAGCACGATGACCTCGTGCGACTCGCGGAGAGCGCGTTCGCGAATGTGCCGACGACCGGCGCCGACGTCGCGACGCTCGTGAAAAACGATCCCGCGCACTTCACCGGCTCCGACGTGCGCATCCGCGACGACGACATGACCACGGCTTCTTTCTGCGTCGCGTTCAAGGGCGCGCCCTGGAACTCGCCGGACGCCGTGCCGCTGATGGTGATGCAGGCGATGCTGGGGAGCTGGGACAAGGCGGCGCCGGGCGCGGGGCACGCCGGCTCGCCTTTAGCGCAGAGCCTGCACGCCAACGACCTGGCGAACTCGTTCATGGCGTTCAACACCAACTACGCGGACACCGGTCTGTTCGGCGTGCACGTCTCGTCGGAGAACAAGGAGGCGCTGGATGACGCGGCGTTTTGCGTGATGCAGGAGCTGCAGGGCTTGATTTACGACCCCAAGGCGGAGGACGTGGTTCGCGCCAAGCAGGCGCTCAAGTCGTCGCTGCTGCTGCACGCCGAGTCGAGCACGAGCGCGGCGTCCGAGGAGATCGGGCGCCAGCTTCTGACGTACGGCCGCCGCATCCCGCGCGCGGAGCTCTTCGCGCGCATCGACGCCGTGACGCCGGAGACGGTGAAGGCGACGGCGTGGAAGTACATCCGCGACGAGTGCCCCGCCATCGCCGCCATCGGCCCGGTGCAGTTCCTCCCGGACTACAACTGGTTCAGGCAGAGCACGTACGATAACTTCTACTGAGCGCCGCGACGTGCGTTTTCGGAGGTGGTCGACGTCGAGCGTCCCCCGGGGAGAAAGCGAGCGTTCGATGGCGGAGCGGACGCGAGAGAGACGCGCCCCGGAGTCGACTGTTGAAATGAGACGCGATTTGGCTTCGCGTTGTTTGTCACGGTGCCTGTCAGCCCATCTCCGTCCACCGAGCGTCGTTCTCTGTTTTGTTTTTTTCTCGGATGACGCGAATCGACACACGCCCGCGCGCGCCACCCCCGACTCGACAGTCCCCCGATTCGGCTCGGTTCCGGTCACTCGACACGCGCGCGCGTCCCGATACGCCGCCTCGCGTTCGACCCGCGCTCGTCGTCATGAGCGATATCCCCGAAGGCACCCCCTCGATCCCGGCGAGAGGACGAGTCGTGGTTGACACGACGCCCGCCGCGGTGTCCGACCTTCCGGCTCGCACGAGCGACGCGGCGTGCGTGCGACGCGCCTCTCGACCCGCCGACGCGCGCGATCGCGCGGATGCTTCCGCGTCGACGAGCGACGCGTGCCCGGCCACCTCCCCAGAGCGACGCGGCATGCCGCATCGAGGAGCTCACGTCGCTCCCTGCGCGGTCGCGTCGAAGTCCAAACGTCGGAGAGGCGGTTCGGGGTCCCTCGATAAGCGAACGCGGACGGAGCCGGCGGGGGCGGAGGATGCCGCGGACGCGGCCGAGACCGACACCGCGTGGCGCGACGCGTACGAGGACGCGGTCGTGCCTTTCGTGCTTGGCGGGTACGCGCGCGTGCGCCGCGACGGAGACGCCTGGTACCTCACCTCCGCGGACGAGACGCGCGTGCTCGAAGCTGTCGTGACCGTCCCGCCCGCGCGCCACACGGAGACTCGCAAACTGCGAGTGAGCCGCGCGCTTCTGGACGTCGCGTTGGACCGCGCCGGCCGACCGTTCGACGCGGTGCCGCGTCTGCGAACCCCCGACGACGTCGAGGCGTGGTTGGCGAAGATCGTCGCGGCGAGCGAACGACCGCCGGCGGCGCTCGCGCGCGCCGTGCGAAGCGCCGTCGCGGCGCGCAGAGAGTGACGCGACGCGACTTGTTTTCGACGAGATAAAAAAAGTTTAACATTCGACGACGTCGACGCGACGACGATGGGCGCTACGTCTCGATACCGCCGATGCATCTCCCCGTTCACATCGCCCGTATCTCCTTCATCACGAGTTTCATGAGCAGCAGCCCCGCCACGAGGTCCGCCGCGTACAACATGAAGAAGACGTTGTTCCAGTCGTCGGTGTGCGCGCTGATCCACCCGGTGAGCATCGGCCCAACCGCCGCGCCGATCGAACCGGTGCCGTCGATGATCGCGGTGACCGTCGCGAGCGCGCGCGCGTTGCCTTTCAGGCTCTCGTGCGTTCCTAAATCAGCGGAGACCGCGGTGGTGATGAGCGCGTACGGGCCGTTCACCAAAGCGCCGGCGAGTGTCATGAGAACGACGTTGGCGGTCATGCTCGACCCGCCGTACTCGCGGTAGCAGTACAAAACCGGGATGGACAAATACACGAACCCGGCGCTCGTCAACGAGCGCGCGTTGAATCGGTCGGAGACGTACCCGGCGAGGATGCCGCCCGCGACGCCGCCGATGTCGAACAGAGTGGACAACCGTCCCGCCTGCGCTGGGGTTAAATAGACGCCGCCGATCTCCGTGCGCTCGATGTAAAACGGCAACCAGTACAAAAACGTGTACGCCACGAGCTTGGTGAAGAAGAGGCACAGCGAAAAGGTGACGACGCCCGGGATCTTTAAAGCTGCCTTGAACCCCGCCGCCTGCGGTTTTCGCTTAGGAGACACCGGGTGGTTCGAGCCGTGATTGATCGATCCCACGGCGCCGTCAGAGACGTTCTCCGATACGTCTTTCCCGCCGAGTAACCCGTCGCCGCCCGCCTCGCCCGCGGCGCCGTGCGGGCTGGGGTGCCCCGCGTCCTCGGGCGCGACGACCAGGAACATGTACACCAGCCACCCGCACGCGATGGTCAGCACGCCGTTGATGACGAACGCGTTCCCCCAGTCCCCCGTCTTGAGCATGGCGCTGGCCAACAGCGACCCGAGGATGTTGCCGACGCTGGTGTGCGCGTTCCACACGCCCATGATGAGCCCGCGCTTGGATTTGCCGAACCAGTTGCCCATGACCGAGACCACCGAGGGCCACCCCGTGCTCTGGAACACGCCCGCGGCGATCTGCACGAAGATGAAGTACGCCATGTTGTGCTGCTCCCAGGCCTGCCCGAACCCGAACGCGCACACGAACAGCCCGGAGCCGACCATGCCGTACGTCAGGAAAACGCGCAGGTCCATGGAGTCGCCGATGTGCCCGCTGAAGAACATCCCCACGCTGTACGCGGCGAGGAACGCGACGTCCGTCTGCCCGAGCATCTCGTTCCCGTCGGGGCCGTTGAACGGCGCCCACCCGGGGACGCCCGCCCGCCTCTGCTCGTCCGTGGGGTTCAGCACCGACTTCACGATCGACGGCGGCTTGCGCGACGCGTGGTACATCATGTACGACAGGAACGTGATGACCAGCACGCTGAACCGGTACTGGTGCGCGGAGAGGTTCTTGCCGCCGCGGCTCGCCACCAGCCGCGCCATCCCAGGGGGGAGCCGCGCGCGGTCCATCGCGAAGGGTTTAGTCACGGGGGCTTCCTCGCGACCGCCGCGCGACGCCAACACTGGACGTCGTGATCGTTCGATTTACGCGTTGTTTATGCGAAGGCGAAGATCGTTGTCTACGACCGCGAACGCGCAATCAGCGAAATCGCAGCGGAGTCGACCTCTGGGTCTATTTTTTGAGTCACGAAACGGGCGCGTTCGCCGCTCGGCATCGGGCTTTTCCGCTTCACGCTATCCATGATCGCTCGTCAAAGGCGGCGGTGCCTCGCCTCCAGTTCAGACCGCGCGAGCAGTTACACTCCCCCGAGGCTATCCTAATGGCCGCCGCCACCCTCGCTTCCTCCGTCGTCGTCCGCGGCACGCCCGTCGCGTCCGTCGCGGCGGGTAAGCGTGCCAGCGCGCGTCCCATGCGCGGCAGCGCCTTGGTCGTGCGGGCGGAGGGCGAAATCGCGGGCCTCTCCGAGTGCGGCAAGTTCCAGGAGCTGTGCAAGGCGGAAATCCCCGGAAAGATCCCCAGGTGCGTGACCACCGACGCGCCGCGTGGCGTTCCCGGTCGCGACGTCTCTCGACGTCCTCGCGCGTCTCCGCGACGACGCGCGACGCGAGCGCGTCGCTCCCAACCGTCGTGAATATCCGCACTTTTTCGGACGTCTCCAGGTGCATAAGGCGAGGCGAATATGGGCACTCACCTCGTCCCACTCTCCCTTCTCTCCGAACGATTTCAGGCACGATTTCCTGCTGCAGATGTACCGGTACATGGAGATCGCGTACGGCGAGAACGGCTTGGCGCAGTACGGCAAGCGGATGGACGTGGAGCTCATCTCTAACGGCAAGGAGGGCGACGAGGAGCTGACCAACGGGATGCTCGTCGTCATCTTCGGCAACAAAGACGGCGAGGAGGTTGAGATTTGCGAGCTCATCTGCGAGATGGACTCCGAGCAGGTGCCCACTTACGACACGCTCATGCCCTCTCAGGACGGCCAGCTCATGAAGACCAACCGCTCGGGCAAGGACGAGTTCGTCACGGGCAAGTACTTCGTGATCAAGCGCCCCGTCCCGATTGACGAGACCGCGAACCCGGCGCTGAAACAGATGATCAAGGACATGACCCTCGCCATCAACAAGTACTACGCGTTCGGCTCGTGCTTCTCGGACGATAACTGAGTGAGAATAGGAGAATATGCCGCGTGTCGCGTGCGTATGGACGAACGAGCCATCATTAATAATACACGCGGTTGTTGTCATCGCACACGTCGTCATCACACGAACGCGCGCTCCGAACGACGTAAGGCGTCAAGACGCCGTCGCGTAGTTAGGGTTGGTTAAACGCGCCGAGACTCGGACTCGGACTCCGCCGCGACGCCTCCGAACCCGAAACGACACACGATACACACCATCACGGCTGCTCCACACTACGACGCGCTTCTTGATCGCGAAACGACTCCGCTACTCGATGCCCTTCATGCGCTTCACCTGGTCCACCAGCGCCTTGAACGAGTACGGCTCCGTTTGAGCGAGCTCCGCGAGGATCTTCCGGTCCACCACCACGTTCTCCTCCTTGAGCCCGTGCATGAACTCGGAGTACTTCACGCCGTGCTCGCGCGTCGCCGCGTTGATCTGCTGGATCCAAAGCTCACGGAACTCGCGCTTCTTCGCCTTCCGGTCCCGATACGCGTACTGCAGCGCCTTCTCCACGCGATTGCGAGCGGCGCGGATCGTGTTCTTCGCGCGACCGCGGAACCCCTTGGCGAGCTTGAAGATCTTCTCCGCGCGCATCGTGCGCGACGCGCCTCCCCTTCTAGTATCCGCGAGAGCCTCCGATGAGCCCTCCTCCCTCGCGACAGCGGTGCCTGACGAGAGCGTCCGCGACCGTCGCCCCCACGAGCCGCTCGCGGTGCCGCGTCCCGGGACCTCCTCCTCTCCCGCGCGCGTCGCGGAATGCCGGAACCACGGGCGGTTTCCGCTGAGAGGTTCGAGCGCGTCGAGCGCATGATCATTTCAGTCAGACTGATTGCTCATAGGAATATTTTTATCAGACTAATTGTCGCATAGAAACTGCGTTTTCGCGTAACGAGCTCCACGGCAAGACCCTAACTCTCGCGCGTCCCAAGTGCGGATCCCCGACGCGCCCCTCGCCCTTTTCTACACGCACGGGAACGTCGGGTAAAGGGATACATCATGGGTACGTCACGGATACCGCGCACGGTCGCCTCCGCGCGCCCGCGGCGCGTCGCCCGCGTCTCGTGGCAGGCGTCTCCGGTGGACGACGGACGCCATCGATTTCGCACGCCTCGCGTCGCTGACGAGTTTTTTCCCGATCCCCGCCGTCCGCTCCGCAGGTATCTCTCGCGACTCTCTCCACAAGCGCCGCAACACCGGTGGCAAGCAGAAGCCCTGGCGCAAGAAGCGCAAGTACGTACCATCCCCGGACCTCTCCGCGACTCGCGCGACCCGGCGCGGGCCCCTCGCGACGCGTTTCTATTATAGGGTTTCGCGAGCGAGCGCGCACGAATTTACCGTGCGCGACTCTCGCCGGGATCGCGAAGCCCGCGGCGTTGGCGGGTCGACCTTCGGGCTCCGAGAGCGAGACGTAGTGCGTGTGTGCGCGTATTGACCCCTCCCCTTTCTTTCGCGCAGGTACGAGCTCGGCCGCCAGCCCGCGAACACCAAGCTCGCGGCGTCTCACGCCAAGGACAAAAAGGATGCGGAAGGCAAGCTCCACAAGGTGACCACCGGCGACGTTCGCCTGGTGCGCTGCCGCGGCGGCAACATGAAGTACCGCGCGCTCCGTCTGGACCACGGTAACTTTTCCTGGGGCTCCGAGAACGTCACGCGCAAGACGCGCATCATGGACGTGACGTACAACGCGTCGAACAACGAGCTCGTGCGCACGAAGACGCTCGTCAAGTCGGCTGTCGTGCAGATTGACGCCGCGCCGTTCCGCGCGTGGTACCAGCAGCACTACGGCAAGAAGATTGGCATCAAGGTGAAGAACGGCGAGAAGGTGGAGAGCGAGGACATCGACGAGAAGCGCTCCAACGCGGTCGCGAAGAAGCTCAAGGAGCGCAACGCCAAGCACGCCGTCGCCGAGAACATCGACCAACAGTTTGTCACCGGGCGCCTGTACGCGCTCGTCACCAGCCGCCCCGGCCAGTGCGGGCGCTGCGACGGGTACGTGCTCGAGGGCAAGGAGCTCGACTTCTACCTCAAGAAGATGCAGAAGAAGAAGAGCAAGGCGGCCGCCGAGTAAGTGACGTAAGTACATATGCGTCACGCTGTTCTTTGGAGGGGGCTTACGAGCGCGTCGCGCGCGTAGTACGCGCGCCGCGCGTCTGTTGTGATCACACACGACATTTCGTGAAAAACGAAAACGAAACCTCGTGTCACTCTCTCTGTCAGTCTGTCTTTGTTCGTTTTTTTCTTTCCACGGCGACACCCACCTTCCTTCCCGACGACCAGCCCGCGCCCAGAGCGAGCCGCGTCGGGGCGATGTCTCCGCGGCTGCTGTCTCTCTCGCGCGCGCGTCCGTCTCTCCCCGGCGTTCCCGCGTCGGTTCCCCCGTCCCCGCGCCGCCGCGTCCCCGCGCGTCCCCGGGGCGTCTCTCGGATGATCTCCCCGCGCGCCTCCTCGGACGCCGCTCCGCGCGCGAGGCACGACGTGGTGGTGGTGGGCAACGGCCCGGTCGGCAGCGCGGTCGCCCGGCACGTCGCCGAGGCGGGCAAGTCCGTGCTCGTGCTGGACGGGAGCGATACTTTGACGAGCGCGTCGAACGACGTGGGACGCATCGTGCGTCCCCTCGACGCGGAGGGAAGGGAGACGTGGACCGAGTGGAACGTGCGCTCCATCGACGCGTTCCCGTCCATCGAAGCAAAATCGGGCATCGAGTTCTTCCGCAAGTGCGGCAGCCTGGCGTGCGGGACGCCCGCGTTCGTGGAGAAGCCGAGACGGAGACTGGAAGAAGCGCGCGTGAAACACGTCAGCCACGCCTCGGGCGGAGACGTCGAGCGCGCGTTTCCGTTTCTAAACGTCCCAAAGACGCACGTCGCCGTGAGCGACGCCGTCGGCGGGTTCGTCGACCCCGGGAAGATGATCCAGGCGCAGAACGCGATCATGCTCTCGGTTTCCCACACCGGTGCGTCGAATCGTGCGCGAAAAAAACCGTGCGCGGTCGTGCGGGACAGCGCGGTGGGCGTCGACCGGCGGGAAGAGGAAGAGGAACGCGGCGCGAAAAAAAAAGCCGCGCCGTTTGCGGTGCGAACGAAAAAAGGCGCCACGTACGAAGCCGACGCCGTGGTGCTCGCCGGCGGCGCGTACACCAGGTGGCTCGCGTCGAGCTCGGGGCTCCTTCCTGTCGAAAACATTCCCGCCAAAAACGAACACGGTGTGTCGCCCGAGAAGACGCGTCGAAGCGGCGTCGGCGCCATCCGCAACTCGCGCCGGACGGTGCTTCTCGCCGAGGTGACCGAGGCGACGGCGCGCGGCGCGCTGCGCGACATGCCCACGGTCAAGTACCAGTTCGCGCCGGCGCGCTTTCCAGCGCGAGGCAACGAGAAGGAGACGAAAAAAGAAACGGAAAAAGAAAACTCGCACTCGCGGAACGAGGCCATGTCCGTGTACGTGTTGCCCCCCATCCTGTACCCCGGCCCGGATCCCCCGAAGGGGTGGTACGTCAAGATCGGCGGCGGCGCCAACGACTTTTTCGACGACTCCGCGGCGGGGACGGCGCGCGTCGTCGAGGACCTCGACGCGTGGATGCGGAGCGACGGCGACGAGGCTGTGGCGGACGCGCTTCACGACGTTCTGGTGTCGCTCATGCCCGACGTGAACTTCCTGTCACTCGTCAGCAAGCCCTGCGTCACGACGTGCACGGACGACGGCGAGTTGCAGTGCGACGCGCTCGGCGGCGGCGGCGTGTTCGCCGTCAGCGGGTGCCAGGGCAAAGCCGCCGGGCCCGCGGATGCCATCGGCCGCGACGTCGCCGAGGCGGTGATCGAGGCGATGTAGACTGTATTAGAGTTCGGGTGGAGTATCGCGTCGCGCGTCGTGACGCGAACGAACGTGTGTTATTCGTGTGTTATTCTCTCGTTGTGACAAGTCCCCGCGTCGGGGGTCGCCGCCCCTTGCCCTCTTCAAAAAATCTTCCTACTACTGTAAAAATGCGTCGCGCCGAGCTCTTCCGCGCGCGCCGCGCTCCGCGCCGCAAGGACGCCGTCCCGCCTACGCGGCGGGAGGTGCCTCGGGGGCGGGAGGGGCGGGCGGCATCGCGGGGTCGGCGGCCGGCGCGGCCGCCACGGGCTCGGGCTCGGGAGCCGCCACGGGCTCGGGCTCGGGCTCGGGCAGAGGCTTGATCCGCTCCGCGCGGATGACCACCGAGGCTCTGTCCATGACGGTGTAGCAGTTGGACGCGAGCTGCGGCTTGAGCATCGCCTCCGCCGCCGCCTTTGACTGCGCCGGGATGTCGTCCGCGTCCAGGAAGTCGTAAGGCGGCTGCAGCGCCGTGTCCGCCACCAACCTCCACGCGCACCCGTCGGGGGGGTTGGGCAGCACCACCTTGGCGGGCAGGTGGTACGCGTTGAAGGCGCAGTAAATCTGCTCCGACTTCCCGAGTCCGATCTCGCGCCCCGGGTCGTGCGACTGCACGGTGAACGCCACGAACCGGTTCTCCTCGTCCCAAGACGGCTCGTTGGGTTCGTTTCCGTGCCACTTGATGTTGTTTTCGTTGGGGAAGTCCATCAACCGCAGCGCGGGCTGCCTCGCCTTGAACTGGCGCATCAGGCGGGCGAAACGCGACAAACCCGCGTTTTTCACCGGATCCTTGGCGGCGTCCCAGTCCACCCAGTTGAGCGCGTTATCGTGGCAGTACGTGTTGTTGTTCCCGCCCTTGGTGTGGCCGTACTCGTCGCCCTGGTACACCATGGGCGTCCCTTGCGACACGAACAGCGCGGCGAAGAAGTTGCGCATCTGACGGTCGCGCAGCACCTTCGCCACGGGCGTCGCGCCGTCGCCGTCCTCGTGCGGCCCCAAACCGCAGTTCCAGCTCTGGTTGTTCTCCTCGCCATCCTGGTTGTTCTCGCCGTTGGCGTCGTTGTGCTTCTCGTTGTACGACACCAAGTCACGCAGCGTGAACCCGTCGTGCGCGGTGATGAAGTTCAGGCTGTGGTACGGCTTGCGGCCGGTGTCCTTGTACAGCGAGGGCGAGCCGCAGATGCACTCGGCGAACAACCCGGCGTACCCGTCGAACCCGCGGATGAAGTTGCGCGCGTCGTCGCGGAAGCGCCCGTTCCACTCCGCCCACTTGCCGTAGTGCGGGAAGCTGCCCACCTGGTACAGACCCCCGGCGTCCCACGCTTCGGCGATGAGCTTCACGTCGCCCAGAACGGGGTCGTTGCTGATCATCGCGATCACGGGAGGGTCCCCGAGAGCGTCGCCGACGGAGATCTCGTTGTTGTCGATGCCGGTGGTGGGCCAGCCCTCGTTGCTCAGCCGGTCCCAGCTCGAGGGCGCGCGCGTCATGATGGACGCGAGGTCGAACCTGAACCCGTCGATGTGGTACTCCGTGACCCAGTGTCTGAGGCAATCGACGATCATCTGCCGCACGATCGGGTGGTTGCAGTTCACGGTGTTTCCGCACCCGGAGTAGTTGTAGAACTGGCCCTCGGGCGCCACCATGTAGTACGTGCGGTTGTCGAATCCGCGCAGCGAAAGGGTGAGCCCGCGCTCGTTGCCCTCGGCGGTGTGGTTGAACACCACGTCCAGAATGACCTCGATGCCGTTGCGGTGGCACTCGCGCACCATGGTCTTGAGCTCGCGGTTCGCCGCGCGCCCGCAGTCCTCGCCCGCGGACTTGGCGAAAAGCTGCTTCGGCGAAAAAAAGTTCACCGTGGAGTACCCCCAGAAGTTGTACCGCTTCTCGCCCGTCACCGGGTTGTCGCTGTAGTACTCGAGCTCGTTGAACTCGGCGATGGGCATGAGCTCGAGCGCGTTGAAGCCCATGCGCTTCAGGTACGGGAGCTTATCGATCACCGCCTCGTACGTCCCGCCGTCGGGCTGCGAAGCCGTCAAACCGCGCACGTGCGTCTCGTACACGCACAGATCCGCCATGGCGTGCCCGGGGGACGTGACGCCCTCCCAGTCAAACACGTCGTCGCGCGAAGGCACCGCGCCGGCGTACTGCGGCCAGCACTCCTCGCCCGGCTTGGCGGTGGAGCTGGGCACGCCGTACTTCACGCGGTCGCCCGCGAGCGTCGCGGTGGCGTACGGATCGAGAAGAACGAGGTCCTTGTCGAAGAGCTGGCCCTTGTGCTGATTCTTGGGGCCGTCCACGCGGTAGCCGTACAGAAGATTGTCGCTGCACTTGGGCAAGTGCGTGTGCCACACGTTCCCCGTGCGGTTCGCTTCGGGGTCGAGCGGGATCTCGTGCGTGGGGGGCTTGCCCGCCTTCAGGTCCTCGGGCGTGAACAAACAGAGGTTCACGGCGTGCGCCTCGGGCGCGGCGTACACCGCGAAGTTCACGCCGTCCGCGGTGAGCGACGCGCCCAGCGGCGCGGCGGTGCCCACCGTCGGCAGGTCGAACAACCCGGGCACCGCCGTCTGCGTGATGTTCAGGGGGGGCGGGGGCGGAACCGCCGCCGCCGCGGCAGCCTCCGCCGCAGCCACCGCCGCCTGCGCGGCGGCAGCCTCGGCGGCGAGCGCGGCGGCGTGATCGTGCGCGGCGCGCGCGGCGTCCGCGGCGCTCAGCGCCGCGGCCTCGTCCGGGGGGGGCATGGCGGGGCCGGGCGCCTCCATCTGCGCGGGAGGGGTGGGCTCGGGTTCCATCACCGAACGCATCACGCCGAGCGAACCTCGTTTGGTGGGTTTGCGTTGAGACGGAACGCTCGGGGTTCGGCGCTGCGTTTCGTCGTTTCGCGCACGGGCGGATCGAAGTGAGACGTTCCGACGGATCATCAGACGAAGGAAACGAAGAGAGAGATGGGTTCGTCGGTCAGTTCGCGGAAGTCTCGTCGGTTCTCGCGCGAAGTTACGGTTCGCGCGCGCACAGTCAGAAAAGCGCCTTTCAGCGTGACGCGGCATAGTGCAAGATTTGGGGCGGTGCTTTGAGTTCGCGCGCGCTTCGCGCCACCTCGAGGCGCCGCGAAGAACGGAGGAGGCCGTACCTGCACGATCCGTGCGGCGGCCGCGCGGTTGGTCCCCCTGGCGCTCGCGCGCGCGCGCGCGAGCGTGGGGGCGGTCACGCGGACCGTCTGGCCGTGCGCCAGCATCATGAATGAGTACCCGTGAAAAAGCTCCTGCGACGCGGACGCTGGGACGGCCTACGATCGGCCGGTGTCTGGTTCCGGCGACGTGCGGATGGATCCGAGCGCGGACGAAGTCGTGCGGGACACGTTCGTGCGCGCGACGTGCGTCGTCGAAGGCGTGCGTCCGTGAGGGCGCGCGTGTTCTGAACGCCCGCGGGTCTGCGACCAATTCTTTCACGTTTAGGTCTGGCGCGAAAAAAGTAACCTCGTGGATAGGATTTTCGAACGCTGCAGATCGACCGCGAAACGTTTTCCTGACGTGGGCACCCAGTCAAGAATTCGGAATTCTTGACTGGTCTTTTCTCCGATCGATCGACCGCGGTTGATTGGAACCGCTTTTTTCGCCAATCCGATTCTCCGATCGAAAACGAACCGCGCACGGAACTCGCGCGCGTGACTCGAGGAAGCCGGGTTAAAATGAGCGCGGTTGAAAATGTCGACGGGCGATTTCCTCGCGAAGCAGCGACCGGGACGCAAAAAGTCCTTCGCTGCTCGAATGCGCTTTCGCGTTGCGGCGCACTTTTCGTCCGCGCGGGCACCCCCGCGGGCAAAAGAGAAGCGCGTCTGGAGGGCGCGCGTCTCCGGGTTCCGTCGTCCTCGAGCGCGGCAAAAGACGTCCGAACGAGCGGCAGGCGTCCGCCTCAACTGGAATGATGTTAAGGGGCCTTCATCAAGCCAACGCCCTCGATCTTTCGACCGCGAGCGTTGGCGGACTTCTGGCTCAACCTGCCACTGCTTAAATCTTCTTCCGCCATGAGGAGCTTGTCAATGTTTGAAGAACACTGATAAGGGTGTACGAACTGAAGCAATAATCCTGTTAAAGTACAGTCGTGCCTGTTTATGGGCCCAGCGCGTTTATATCCGTGATAAAAAGCAGCTTCGACACGACTTACGGGTCACGTTCTCGAACCGACCTCGGGCTGCGCGAATCCGCTATCCGACGGTCCGCAGCGCGCGAATCTCGAGGCGTCGCTTTAACGTGGACCTCGAAAAAGCGCGCGCCTCGCGGCACGCCCCATCTCGAACGGCGCCCCCCGCCTCCATCGAACAGAGTTCACGAGCCAACGCGATGTCGTCGGCGTACGCCGCACTCGGTGTCTCCACGCGTGCCGCCGCCCTCGGCGGCTTCTCCGCGAAGGTAAGCGCGCGCCGCCGCCCGTCCGCGCGCGCGCCAACGATCTTCGCTATCCGCCTCCACGCGCGCGCCGCGCGATCGCCCGCTGACCGCGTCCGTCCCCCGCCTCACCTCCCCGCGCCCGACTCCGCAGCCCGCGCGCCGCGTCCGCGCGTCCCGCGCGGTCACCGCGCAGGCGGCCAAGGCGGACGACGCCAAGCGCAAGGCGGCGAAGACCGCCCCCGCGGCGGACGGCGAGAAGGCGAAGCTCCCTAAGGAGTACACGTTCCACACCCCCGGCTCGGTGCAGGAGACGGACGACGAGGTTGTGTTCGCGCACCAGACCCCCGAGGAGGCGGACAAGTGGGCGAACTCCACCGTCTCGCACGTGGGTGACGACAGCCACGCGCCCGTGCACGTCGGCGTCGTGATCGGCGAGTTCCACAACACGCTGATGGATCGCATGTTGGAAGACGCGCGCGTCGCCGCGGTTTCCATGAACGCGGTGATTGACGAAGTCGTGTGGGTGCCGGGCACGTACGAGGCGCCGCTCGTGGTGGAGAAGATGCTCGCGTCCGACCTGGACGCGGTCGTGGTGGTGGGCTACATCGAGAAGGGGAGCACGCTGCACGGCCAGGAGATGGGCGCGACGTGCTCGCTGGTGTTCAAGCAGCTCGAGCTCGAGTACTCCAAGCCCGTGGGCATGGGCATCATCGGCCCGGGCGCGACGGCGGAGCAGGCGGAGGGAAGAGTCGCGTACGCGGGGAACGCCATGCGCGCGGCGATCCGCATGGCCAGGTTCCTGGCGAAGCCGGAGGTGAACTGATGACGACTATTATATCCCGGTTATTTAAGGTATCTCAGATACGACGACATTCATCGCGCTATTAATCCGCGTCACAGGTTGGCCTCGCGCCGCTCGGGGAGGTCGACGAGGACGCATCCGCAGTGGGTCTCTATGCCCGCATCCCTGGCCTTCGCCACCACCTCGGGGTCATCCGCGCCGGGCTGGAACCACATGGCCTTGATCCCAAGCGACAGAGCCTCCTCCACCACCTTCATGCCCATCGCGGGGTTGCACACCACGTCCACCACGTCGATAGGGCCGGGGCACTCGCCCAGGAAGTTGAACTCCGCGGGAGGCATCGACTTGCCGGGCGAGTTGACGCGATGGACCTCCTTGCCGTGCGACCGGAGTCGGTTCGTGATGCGCTCCACCACGGGATTCTTCGCGTGGTTACCCACCACCGCCCACCTCTGTTTGGTCAGCATGTCGGACCCGGAGGACATCGTCGCGCGAGGCACGCGCACCGCCCGCACCGCGAGGCTCATGAGTGGGACTCGGAGGCGTCGAAGCGGCGTTTTCGTCGAGGAAAAATTTCGCTCCGAGACGCGCCACGCTGGCGGGGCCCCGCACACGTGCGCCACCTCTTCGGGTCCGCGCGCAGAGTGCGAAGCGCGTGCGCCTCTCACCGGCATGCGGCGTGCGCTCGAGACGGGCGCGCGGCGCCTGGCTCGGTCCTCCGCGACGAGGCGCGCGGTCCCGTCGACGTCCGCGTGCCCACTCGATCCTCGGCTTTTCGAACCCCATCGCGTCGACGACCCGTCCGCTTCGGCGTTCGCGTCGCGCTCGCCGGCATCGCGCGACTGGCGCGTGGTCCACGGCCTCGCCGCGCAGACCCACTGCGGGTCGGCATCGAGGGATGCCGAGTCCGGCGCGCACGCGCCGCCTCGAGAAAACGCGTCCTTCGCCGCTGCGTCGCCCGTCGGAGCGTTCCATCGCCCGACGGTTCGCCGCCTCACGACGTCCCCGGCGAGGCGGACGCGTTTTCTCGACCGAGGCCGCGCGACACTCGGAGACCCCGCGCGACCACCGGCGGAGGATGACGCGCGAGATACGTGGGTCGACCGCGCGTTCCCGCGAGACGCGGTCCCTTTCGCGAAGCTGGCTCGGCTCGACGCGCCCATCGGCGCGCACCTGCTGATGTGGCCGTGCTTTTGGTCCGCCGCGCTCGCCGCCGACGCGGGCGCGGCGCCCGATCTGAAACACCTGGCGCTCTTCGCGGTCGGCAGCGTGCTGCTTCGCGGCGCCGGTTGCACCGTGAACGACCTGTGGGACCGCGACATCGACAAGAAAGTGGCTCGAACGCGAACGCGCCCGATCGCGTCCGGCGCCGTTTCGCCGCTCGCGGCGAGCGCGTTCCTCGGCGCGCAGCTCGTCGCCGGCCTCGGCGTTCTGCTCCAGTTCGACGACTTCACGCGCGCGCTCGGCGCGTCCTCGCTGGTGATGGTCGGCGCGTACCCCCTGATGAAGCGCGTCACGAACTGGCCGCAGGCGTTTCTCGGCCTGACCATCAACTGGGGCGCGCTCGTGGGCTGGGCCGCCGCGAAAGGCTCGCTGGAGCCGACGGTCGTGCTGCCGCTGTACCTCTCGGGCGCGGCGTGGACCGTCGTGTACGATACCGTCTACGCGCACCAGGACAAGAAGGACGACGTCGCCGCGGGTGTGCGGTCCACGGCGCTTCACTTTGGAGAGGATACCAAGGAGTACCTCGGCGCGTTCGGGGGACTCGCCGTCGCGGGGCTCGTCGGCGCCGGCGTCGGCGCCGGCGTCGCGTGGCCGTTTTACGCCGGCGTCGCCGGCGCGGCGTCGCATCTGTTTTGGCAAATCAAGACGGTGGACCTGGACGACCCGGAGGACTGCGCCGCTAAGTTCAGGAGTAACGCGACGTACGGGGCGCTGGTGTTTCTCTCGGCGGTCGCGGGGAAAACGTTCGCGGTAGCGTGATCGGCGCCATCGGTGGGGCGTTATTTCTAACGACGGCGCCCGCGTCGCGCGTTTTTCGTCGCGAATCGTAATCAATCGTTCACAACGCATTCGTACAACCTGCGCGTCTCAATGCGCGGGAGACTCTCGGGTCACCGCCTGCCGTTTCGTTTCGACGCTCAGATCGCGCCCGCTCGGTCGTGCGCCCCGATGTTCGCGCGGTGCACGCCGACGTTCTTGATGGACTCCAAGTACGCCTTCACCTCCTCCTTGCAGTTTTGGTAGTGGTTCACGCCCTCCTTCAAATAGCACTGCTGCACGCGCTCGCGGAGAAGCTGCGGGGAAACGATTTAGGGGGAGGGCGAGGAGGGCGACGACGTGAGTTTTCAAAGCGCGAGGATGGCGGGACCCGGAAAGCCTCTTGTCGCCGTCGAAGCGGTACTCCGCTCGCGGCGTGTAACGAGCCCGTAGGGTTTCTTTTTCTGGCTGTAGATTTCGTGACGCGCGATCGGGAAACCGCGCGACGGTCACCGAAGACGCACCTTCGAGGTCTCCACCTTGACCATTTTCTCGCGCACCACGTGCTCTCTCTGCGCGATCATCGCGACGCCGTCCGCGTACGGGTTCTCGGGGTCGAAGTTCTTCGGCGCCCCCGGGTAGTTGGCAGCCTCGCCGTGGAATTGCTTCCCCATCGCGCCCTTTCGGCCTTCACGGACGTTCCTTCACGACGCGCGGGACGAAGCCGACGACGCTGACAGGTGGAGCGGGGAGTGCGCGCGCGGAGCGTCGCGGGATCCCGGCGAAGAGTCGTGTGCGTCGTCCGTGGGACGCGCGGCTCGCAGTGACGGGCGGCCGCACGAGTGCGACCTTCACCACAAAACGAAACGTATGGGCACCAGTCTGGTTTCATGTTGGGTGGAAACGTTCAATCGCGACGTGCTCCGAGCGACTTCCAGAGGTGCACTACGACGGGATTTCATCAGACAGATCTGCGCGTCGGCATCGAACACGACTCACCCGCAGCCGCCGTTTCGAGATGGCGCGTCTTCATCAGCGCGTCGCCGCCGTCGGACTCCTGGTGCTCCTCGCGGTGGCTGGCGCCGCCGCGCAGGGCGAGGTGGTGACTCTCACCGACGATACCTTCGAGCACCACACGCAGGCGTCTTCCGGGCAGACCACCGGCGCGTGGTTCGTGAAGTTCTACGCGCCGTGGTGCGGCCACTGCCGCGCCATGGCCGGGACGTGGGCCGAGCTCGCCGTGGAGGTGGAGGGCACCGGCGTGATCGTCGCGGACGTGGACGCGACCGCGAACCCGATCACCACCGACCGGTTCAGAGGACTGGTCAAGGGCTTCCCCACCCTGTTGTTATTTCGCGATCGCGGCGTGTTCAAGTACAAGGGCGCGCGCGACTTGGAGTCGCTCCGCGCGTTCGCGACGGAGACGTTCAGCCAAACATCCGAAAAGCACGACGTCCCCGAGCCCCCCAGCGCGTTCGCGAGGTACTTCAGCAAAAGCACCAGGGCGCTCGCGCTGTTCATCATCGACGCGCACGGCGCGTTCGAGCGCGCGGGGAAGACGGCGGCAAACGATCTCGGGAGCGTGGCGAGCGGGTGGCGAAGCGGCGGGTTCGCCGGCGCCGTCGCGAGCGCCAAGTCCGCCGCCGCGGCGTCGCCTCGAACGTACGGCGCCGTGCTGATACTCTTCTCTGTCGTCGGCATATGCTTTGCCATCATCCTGGCGCTCATCACCGCGCCGACACCGAAAAACACGCCCAGGGAGAAGAAGGACAACTGACGGACGCGATTCGGGTCAAGTAAGGCTTATGTGTATGACGCCAGTCTTCGTGTATTCGCAAACGCTCGATGTTCGCGCGCGTCTCCTCTGCCGCGTGCGTCTACGCCCCCTCGTGCGGCTTCTCGGGGGCGTTCACTATGATCCCGGACCGCGCGCTGTCCTTTCTGACCTCCAGAGGAGTGGTCATACCCTGGTCGTTCTTCCCGAGACCCCGGCCTTCCACGTACCCCATCTTCTTCATCATCTTCATCGCCAAAGACTCGCCGCCGCCCCCGCTCGCCGCGGCGGACCGATCGGCGCCTTCCGTTCCGGATGATTCGGAAGTCCCGTCACCAACCCGCGCGCCGTGTGCCCCGAGCGTCGCGCGTCGCGCGAACGCCTCCTCGCCGGTCACGTCCAGCTCGCGCCTGTCCCGCCCGGAATACAAACCGCCGGTCCCGCCGGACACCGCGCGACGCAACGCCGCGCGCGCGGCTCTCTGCCCTTCAAGCACGAGCCGTCTCGCCTCGCGCGCCGTCTCGATTTCCTCCCGCGCCCTCGTCTCCGCTCTCGTTTTCGCCAGCGCCTCGTACGAGTTCGGGCGGGAAGGGACGTACTCGTCCTCGATGGCGGCGGACATCGTGCCCCACGTCCCGGCGTGTTTGGCTTTGTCATCCTCCGCCGCGTCATCCGCCGTCGCCAGGCTCGCGCCGCGGTCATCCTCTCCCGAAGCCTCGGCGTCGGCCTCGGCGTTCGAAGCCAGCGAAGCGCGTTTCTTTGCCTGCTGCGCGCGCAACGCCGCCGCCTGCGCCTTGAGCGCGTGCGCGCTGGGGAGCGAGGTGGGTGGTCGTCTCGTCGGGGCGCGGAGCTTGCTGCCCGCCCCGGACCAACCGCCGGCCGCGGCGACCGCGCTGCCGTCTTTGCCGGGCGTTTTCGCCGAAGTCCCCTCCACCTTCTTGCCTCCCGCGTCCGTGGCGTCCGGGAGGTCTTCGAACAGACCCATGGCGCTCCGCTGCCTTCACGGCCTCGCGGGAGCGTCGACCGCCGCACGCGCGCCCCGAGGCGCGTTGGAGCAGTGGAGGGCGCTCCTCGAGGGTCGTGGTCATCTGAGATGTTTTTCAGTGCACCACTGACAAAACTCCGCGCACCTGAAAAAGGCGCGAGGCTTTTGAACGCGCTCTGCAAACAACACGCGCACAAGTCCAGCGCGCGTGGAGACGCCCGTCTGACCGCGAAGCGCGCGATCGGCTCGGGCTCGGCGAGATGTGGCGGGTACAGTGCAAGCTACCGACGCGCGTGGTGGATGCGCTCCGCACGGGTGCGTGCCGCGACCCGCGACGCGCGAATGCGACGACGACAGTTCCGCGCGGGCACCGACAAACCCTTCGCGCGATCTCGGACCGCTCACCGTCTCCCCCCCATTCCCCCTCCCCCGACCAGGCGACGCGCCCGCGCGAGGCGGCATAGACGCCAACGCCAGCACGGCGTGGATCACCATCGGACGCAAGGTACGCCTCTGGAACCACACGCGCAGAGCGCCCGGCCGACGCACGGCGGCAGATCTTTCTTTTTTCCGAAAAGCGCGTGCTCCCCGCTCTCCGGATGTTTGTTTTCGCAACCGCGCGCGACCCGCTCACGAAAGCTCACGCCTCTCCCATTCGCCCATCGTGCGCACCCGGCGATCGAACAGGTGCACGCGTGGTCCATCCCCGCGGACCAAGAGCAGACGGAGGGCGGCGCGGACCCGGTCGCGTACGCTGAGGTTGACCGCACCGCGGAGGGCGGCGCGCCCGGAGACGTCGCGGCGGCGGTCGCGTCGAGCGACGCGGGCGCGACGCTGTGGGTCGTCGCCGCCGGGCCCGCCGCGGGCGATGTCGCCGTCGCGAGGTGCTCGGGCGCCGGGACGGAGGAGATGGGCGTCGCGTCGCTCGGCGAGGGCGACGACCGGGAAATCAACGCGCCGCCGCGCGTGACGTCGATGGCGGCGGTGGCGCGGCGCGGCGGAGGCGTGGTGTGCGTCGCGGGGTGCGACGACGGCCGCCTGTTCCTGGTGGAGTGCGCGGCTCGCGGCGGAGTGCACGCCGTGGAGATGCGCCGTGACGCGAGCGGCCGCGGCGCCGGCGGCGGGGGCTCGCTGACGCCGTCCAAGTGGGGCGCGGCGGCGCTTTCCGCGACAAAGGCGGCGTTGAGTTTCCTCCGGGAACCCTCCGCCGCCGCGGACACCGCGGCGACGGAGGTGCGGTCGCTCTCGTGGGCGCCCGCGGCCGCGGGCGGCGGCCTGCGCCTGCTGGCGCTCACGGACGCCGCCGTGGAGGAGTGGGAGGTGGACCGCGACGGGAACGGGGGCTACGGACTCGTGCAGACGCACCGCGCGACGGCGGAAATTGCGCGCGCGCTCCGAACCGACGCGTCGCGCTTCGAGCTCGTCTCGGCGTCCCCCGCGCCGGGCACGGGCGAGGGCGCCGCCGTTATCCTCGCCGCGCTCGGCGGCGCGAAGCGCCTCTCCATGCACAGGGTCGAGCGCAGGCGCGGGAACGCGTCTGTGACGCTCGTGGCGTCCGCGACGCCGCCCGCGGGGACGGTGCCCGCGTCGAACCGCGACGGCGCCGCGACGACGCACGCGGGGGGCGTGCCCTCGGACGCCGCGCTGGTGGTGACCGCCGCGGGCGGCGCGGCGCTCTTCGCGGGCGACAGGCTGGACCAGCAGCTGCTGATGCACGACCCCGCCGCGGGCGGGGGGCGCGTGCTGGCCGCGGCGGCGGCGCCCGGCACGGGCGGGTGGCTCATGCTGACGGAGCTCATGGGCGTGGTGGCGTACGCGCCGACGCCCGGGGGCGACGCCGCCGCGACGGCGGCGGCGGGCGCGGCACCTCCTGTGTCGGCGCGCGTCGGCGAGCCGCCTCGATCGCGGGACGATCGCGGGACGACGATCGCCGCGGCCGCCGCCGTCTCGGTGACCCCCGCGGCGGCGGAGGCGAGCGTGCGCGCCGAGTTCGCGTCGTTCGCCAACGGCACCGGCGGCGCGCCGGCGGAGTCTGGGTTCCGGCTCAAAGCCGCCGGCGCTCTGGCGGAGGACGGGCGCGCGGGCGCGCCGTTCGCCGCCAACTCGCGCAACCTGGTGGACGCGCTCCCCAAGCACTGGTCCGGCCCCTCCGGACCCGGACCCGCGACGGAGTCGCACCTGGACGAAAAGGCGAGGCGCCACGACCTGTTCCTGCGCTTCCTCGCCGAGGCGGCGGGCGTCTGGACCGTGGTGGCGCCGGCGGAGCGCGAGGCGGTGCTCGAGCACGGCGAACTCGTCGCCGCGCTGCTCTGCGTGCGCGCGCTGCATAACGAAGCCGCGGAGGCGAGCGAGGCGGACGACGCGGAGGCGGATGACGGCGCGCTGGCGGTGCTCCGCGAGGCTACCGCCGCCGCGGGCGTCGCGCTGCAGGCGCACGACGCGGCAGTGCGGGACAGACCGGCGGCGGAGGTGTGCTACAGCCGCGCGACGGGCGTGCCCGGCGCGCTGCTCCCCGCGCTGGCGGACGGCTTTGCAAGGCGCGCCAGCGTCGCCGCGGCGGAGCGGGGCGCGTCGTTGAGACAACGCGCCGAGGCACTCGACGCGCTCTCGCGCGCGCTGCTGGGCGCGCTCGGCGCGGCGGCGGAGTTCCGAGCGCACCACGCGGCGTTGTACCCCCCTCCCGGAGGCGGGGCCACCGCGCCGCCGCCCCGCTGGAGCTCGGGCGCCAACGCGCGCGCGGCGCTGCGTGAGGCGGCGTCGGCGACGGCGGCGCTCCGCGAGGAGTCGGCCCGCGGCGGCGCGCCTGAGCTCGTGGCTCCGCTGGGCGCGAGGCTTCTCGCGCTCGCGACGCCGCTTCTGGACGCGTGCGCGGCGAACCTCGAGTCCGCCGCGCCGGGCACGGCGGAGCGCGCCGTGGCGCGCGAGGAGTACGTGCGGGCGCGACGCGACGTGCTCCCCGCGCTCCTGGATGCCGCGCGCGACGAAGCCGGCGCGCCGGCGCACGCCGTCGGCGTCTCCGCGGACGCCGTCGCCGCCGTCGCGGAGGCGCACTTCGGGTACGAACAGCTCGCCGAGGTGTGCGAGGCTGTGTCGCACGAGGCGGAGACGGCGCGCGACCCCGGCGCGGTCGCCGCGGCGGCGGCGAGGACGCACCACTACATGCGGACGCTGCGCGGCGCGCCCGCGGACGGCGAGGGCTCGTTCGCGACGTACTTCTTTGAGCGCGCGCGGAAGCACGCGGGGTTCGCGGGCTCCGTCGGCGCACGCGTCGCCGAGACGCTGCGGAACACCCCGGACGAGTTCTACGACGAGCTCGAGACGTGTCTGGAGCCGCACCCGTCGCTGCTCTGGGTGCACCAGCTCCGCGCGGAGAACTACTCCGGCGCGGCGCGCACCGCGCGAGGGCTCGCCGACGGGGGCGCCAGCCTCGCCGAGCGCAGGCGGTTTCTCTCGCTCGCCAAACTCTCGCTCCTCGCCGACGGCGTCGCGAGCGTCGAGGACGACGTGGTCGCGCTCGACGCCGCGCTCGACCTCGTGTCGATCCAGAGCAACCTCTCACGGAGGCGCGGAAGCGGCAGCGACGAGGACGCGCCTCTGCCCCCCCTGCGTCTGGTAGAGGCGTGCCTGGGCGACGCCGCGGAGGGCGCCGGCGCGCCCGGCCGGGACGAGGACCTGCTGGACGCGTTCGCCGTCTTCGCCAGCGCGGGGTCGACGTTTCGCGCATCCAACAAGTCGCTCCTCGAGACCCTGTGGCGCCGCGCGGCGGCGGAGACGGACTGGGAGCAGCTCTCGGAGCTTCGCGCCTCGGGGGGGGACGAAGGGTACGTCCAGGCGCTGCGCGCGACGCTCGTGGCGCGCGCGACGCGGCGGTGCTACGACGAGACGGCCGTGCGGCTGGGCGCGCCGTTCAGCGAGGCGATGTCGGAATCGGACGTGCTCGGGTTACTCGAGTCGGCCATCGGCGGCGGCGACGCGGCTTCGGCACTGCGGGACGCCGTGGGCCTCTACGCGAACGGCGACGGGGACGACGAGATGATGTGAGTGCGAAATGAGTCGTTGTTACGTACTGAAAGTAGTGGTAATGTCACGTACTCGTCTGGATTAAAACGCGCGGTGGGCTATGCATATGCACACAAAAATGGCGGCGGCTATCGATACCCCCTTCCGCTCACGCGACGGTGGCGAGCGCCTGGTCGATGTCCTCGAGGATGTCCGTGTAGGTCTCGAGACCGATGGAGAGGCGGACCATCTCCGGGGGGACACCCGCGGCAGCCTGCTGCTCGGCGTTCATCTGCGAGTGCGTGGTCGTGGCGGGGTGAATCGCGAGAGTGCGGGCGTCGCCGACGTTGGCGACGTGGGCGATGACCTTTAAGTTGTCGATGAAGGACTTGCCTGCGGCGGGCGCATCCGCGGTCTTGATGCCGAAGATCACGATGCCGCCACCCTTGCCCTTGAGGTACTTGACGTTCTTGGCGTACTGCGGGTCGCTCTTGAGGCCGGGGTAGCGCACCCAGGCAACCTTGGGGTGCTTCTCGAGGTGCTCCGCCACCTTCAAGGAGTTCTCGCAGTGGCGCTCCATGCGCAGCGAGAGCGTCTCGATGCCCTGGAGGAAGATCCACGAGTTATCGGGCGCGATGGCCGCGCCGAGGTTGCGCAGGGGCACGGTGAGCATGCGGAGCTTGTACGCGAGGGGCGCGAGTGCTTCGGGGAGATCGTGACCCCAGCGGAGACCGCCGTAGGAGGTGTCCGGGGTGTCAAAGATGGGGTGTCTGCCGGAAGCCCAGTTGAAGCCGCCCTTGTCGATGCAGATGCCGCCGACGCCCGTGCCGTGGCCGCCGATCCACTTCGTGAGCGACGAGACGATGATGTCGGCGCCGTGCTCGAAGGGCTTGGTGAGGTACGGCGTGGAGAACGTCGAGTCGACGATGAGCGGGATGTTCTTCTCGTGGCCGATCGCGGAGATGGCCTCGAGGTCGCAGATCTCCAGCGCGGGGTTGGACACGGTCTCGCAGAACAGCGCGCGCGTCTTGTCGTCGATGGCGGCGCGGAAGTTCTCGGGGTCCTCGGCGTCCACAAACTTCACAGTGATGCCGAGCGTGGGGAGGATGTCGTTGAACTGCGTGTAGGTTCCGCCATACAGCTTGCTGGACGCGACGATGTTGTCGCCCGCCTGCGCGAGCGTGATGATGGAATAGAAGCACGCGGAGGTGCCGGACGCGACGGCGACCGCGGCGAGGGGGTGGCCGCCCTCGAGCTGCGCGACGCGGGACTCCAGGACGTGCGTGGTGGGGTTACCGATGCGGGTGTAAATGTTGCCGAGCTCCTTGAGCGCGAACAGGTTGGCGGCGTGCTCGGTGTTCTTGAACTGTGGGTGTCGGGATGAGGGAGGGAGACGGAGACGGGCGATGGTCAGCGCGAGAAACGTCGGCACATCAGCGCACATCGTGGCGTGGGCTCGGCCCGAGTGTCTAGAGGAAACCGATATCGGAGATTCCGAATCGCGATCGCGGGGGGTAACAACGCGAAATCGCGGATCGGACGTACCTGGTAGGGGGCGGTGCGGTGCAGGGGGACGCCGCGGGGGGCGCCCTGGCCGAGGCCGTACACGGCATCATCGCCCACGGGGTTGTAGCCCGCGTGGAGGCACATGGTGTCGAAACCTAGGAAGATAGCCGGAGGGGTGATGGAGGCGATCCAGCGAAGTCAGCATCGTGAGATATTTTTCTTCCGGAGAACGCGTTCGGGCACGATCGGGAGGAGGGGCGGATACGTACCAGGCATGATTGCTTTTTAGAGTTTGGGGAAGGGTGATAGAGAGTGGAAGAGCCGGTTGACGGACTCTTGACAAAAGGGGGGCTTGCGACGGTCTCGAGAGTCCGACGGGTTTGCGCGATCGATTGTGACGCGTTGAATCGAATGCTGCACTTTTTGGCACTGCACTTTTTGGCCCCGGATGGAAAATGGGCTGTCAGGTCGGCAATCAGCGTCCAACTTTTCAAAGCGCACGAGCGATCCGACGCGCACTGTGAGCGACACCCCTGGAGCCGGGCGCGTCGATGTTCTCCCAGACGCGACTTTGAGTGGCAGGCGACAGTGTGACGACATGACGACCGCTGTCCAACCTCTAGATCTTCTTCAGATCGACTGGCCGACGCACCTCGTGCCGGAGATTCTCGCTCGCCTTCTGGAGGTTGACTTGAGCGCCGAGGACGAGGCACTCGCCAGGCGTCGCCTTGTGAAGGGCTCGGTCGCGCCGTCGCCTGAGGACACGCGCGCGGACCCGGACGACGCAGAGGATGACCTGCTCGCGTTTGTGGTGCGGGCGTGTTTGACGTTCGCCGGGAAGCGAAGGCTCGGTCCGGAGGGATCTGAGACCCGAGCGACGGTCGTGAAGCGAAACGATTCGAGCGCCGGCGCGTGGTGCGCGTGCGCCGTGCGCGTGCTCTGTCGAGCTCCCTCGCCCGACCACGCTCGCGCGTACCGCGCTATTCGCGAGGCGCTCATTCGTTTCCCGGAACTTGTCACGACGCTCCTCGAGACGTTCGAACGCGAGGCGGCGGCTCGAGAAGACCCGCCGTTCGACTACGGCGCGCACGCGTGGCCGTTCGTGATGCTCGCCGCGCTGTCGTCGCGCGCCGCGGAGGACGCGACGACGCAGAACGCGAGGCACGCGTTCGGGGCGTGCATCAGGGCCATGTCCTCCGACGATGTCCGTGCGTTCATCGAGAGGTGGTGTGGGGGGAAGGAAGCGAGGAGGGATGCGCTCGAGGTGTGCCTCGCGCTCCCGGGTGACGGCGCGACGAGAAAAGCGCTCCCCGCGCTGACGTCGGCGTGGCCCGCGTGTCGCGCCGCCGCGCTCGACGCCGCGCTCTGGGGAATCCTGGACGAGAAAACGTGCGATGTCTGGATCGGCGTCCTCGAGTCCGTTGCGACGGAGTGGCAAGGGGAGCTGAACGACGAGCAGGCGAGGCTCACTGCCGGCGTCGCGTCGAGGCTTCAGTCCTTCGTCTCGACGAGCGGGACGCGCGCGGCGGCGCGAGTCGCGCGCTCGATCTCGCGCGTCGCCTCGGCGTCGGGTTCGAGCGCGTGCGAGGCTGCGATTCTGGACGAGGCGCGCGCGACGCTGAGCGGACCGGTAGGGGACGAGGCGATCTGCGGGGTGCTCATCGCGGGCGAATTCGCCCGTCTCGGGAAGAAACAGGCCGCGACGCCGCTTTTGGAATCGGGGATAGCGCACGGCGACGCGCGCGTGCGCAGCCTGGCGTTGAAAATCGTCGACGAGACGCTCGGGGACTCGGCGTTGGCGAGAAACAGCGCGCGCGCTGCTGTGGATTTCGTCGCCCGCATTGGGTCGGGTGACAGTGCTTCCGCCAGCGATGAGGGTCTCGCTGAGATGACGCGCCTCGCACTCCGCCAAACGCGATCGCCCGACGGCGCCGACCACGCGGTCGCCGGCGAACTCGCCGGCGCGCTCTTCGCCGCGTTCGCGCGCGCGCAGAGCGAAACGTTGGCCGCGGCCCTCGTCGCTTCTTTCGAAGTGCTGCTGGACGAAGCCGTCCTGTTTCCGGGATGCGTCGTGCGGTACTTCCCGTCGGCCGACGACGGCTACCTCGTCGGTCTCGTGGAGAAGCACATCGCGCTGACCGAGCGTTTGACTCAAGCTCCCGGTTCGTGTCTCGCGACTCTGCCCGGCTGCGCGGCGATGCTCGCCGCCACTCAGACGTCGGCGACATTTCATAGCAAGCACGTGTCGCACATCCTGGGCATCGTCACGCGTCGTGTGAGGTACGCGATGGCCTTCGATAACCCTCGCCCTGACCTCGATGTGGAGGCTGCGCGCGCCGTCGAGCGGTGCGCGTCGCACGCCTCGGCTTCGTGGCGCGCGTGGATGTCCGACGCGGAAGTCGCGGACGGACTCTCCCTCCTAAAAGAGTGCGTGGCATTCGCCGCGGCCTCCGGAGACGCACACCAGGTGAGTGAGCTCATCGCGGTCGCGACCAGGGAGGAAGAACGCCTGTCTTCTGCGAGGGCTCTGATAAAGCGCGCGCACAGTGCCGTCGGGAAGGCTAAGCGCGACGCCGTCGCGCGCGTCGCCGCGTCGTCGCGCGCGTGCGGCGCGACCGCCGTCTTTTGCGAAGCGTTCCTGGAACACTTCCGCCGCGCGGGCTTCGACTCGCCCGACGGACAACGCGTGGCGCTCGGCCTCATCGATATCATCAGTGCGCTGGAGCCCTTGAGCTCCGTCGACGCGTCGCAAAGCGCCGCGGTCGTGCTGAGCGCCTCCATGCACGCGGTGCGCGACGTCGTTTTCCACCCTCGCGGGATGCCTTTGGCGCTCTCGACTCGCGCAATGCGGGTCCTCATGGCGCACTACCGGAGGTGCACGACGGTGAGCGAGCGCGTGATGAACGTCTCGGATTTGCTCGTTGAGACGGTGCCTCACGTCGCGCGTGGCGTGCTTCTCGATGCGACACACGCGCTCGTGACAACCTTTGAGGCGGACCTTTTGCGATCCGGCGGAGCGCGCGACCTCGACGACGACGCCGCGCTGGACGCGACAACGGCGGCGCAGGAAGTGATCAACGCCGTGTTGATTCACACCCGAATGAAACGGAAAGCGGATTCGGGGGGTGCCGTGGAAGATGAGCGCGTGAGAAGCACCATCGGCGTTCCCGCGTTCGCGTCGTCTGCTGTGCGCGTCGCGCGACTGTGCCTCGACGTGGCCCGCCGCGAATCCGCGAGCTCCGAGCTCGCCGCCGCGGGGGACGGTTTGCGACGCGCGGTCGAGACGCTCCTTCGGCGCCGAATCCTCCCCGAGAAGACCTACCGCGAGGTGGAGCCGTGGCACAGAGAAGTGTTCTTCGAGAGCGTGGAGGAGGTCAAACGCGTGTCGCGAACGGGTGCGAGTTTGGCGAAGAAAGTGCGCTGGAACAACGACTGGCCCGAGCACGTCGACGCGAAACCCGCGCCGGAGGAGGCCGCCGATTTGTTGGGACAGCTCGCGACGACTGCCGACGCCGTCGGCGACCGTCCCGTGGAAGGAGAAGACCCGGAGGAAACCAAGGTGCCGAAGAAGAAGAAGGTCAAGAGGAAACACAGGAACCCGTTCGTTCAGGCGCTTAGGGAAACAGAAGGGAAGAAATATCGCTCACACGAGTGGGACGACCTCGAGGACTTCGTCGTGTGCAAGCCCGGCCGGAACTATCGAAAGCTCCTCGGCTTAGGCGACCGGCGCTCGATTTCCCCGTCCAGAAGACGGGAAGACGGCGCCCCAAGGCTCAGATTTCACGAGCGCACTCGAGAGTTGCTTTACGAAAAGGCCAAGGCGGGGACGCTGGGTGAGCCTGACATGGGGCAGTTTTACAGGGGCACGCGGAACGCGTGGTACTGCATGAAGTGCCACTCGTGCATGAACCCCCAGAACAGGCGGAAGTGCGAGGTGCTTCCTGCCGACGGAAAACCGCCGGGATACGTGGAGGATCCTGAAGACGAGGAGGCGGAGGAAGAAATGGCCGAGGAGGAAATGCCTGAGGGACAAATGCACATGGCCGAGGAGGAGATGGCTGAAGAGGAAATGCCCGAGGAGCGGGCGCGGGCGGGCGAAGTAGCAAACTAGCGAGCAATACGTACGTCATAGAACAATCGGTGGTGAACTCACTCTTCCAACAGGACCACGTCCACCGAGTCGTGCGCGCCCTGCAACAGCATCTCCCCTTCGAAGTGGATGACTTTGCGTTTCTTGGCTGCACGAAGCGTGCCCACGAGAGCCTCGAAGATGTTCTGACAGCGATCGTCGGCGAAGAGCACACCGAACTTCACCTGCGCGCGGTTGGAAAAACGTATCGCGTGCGGTTAGCGTTAAGTTCAGCACCTCGGGGTGCTTCGAAGATCGGAGGCTAAGGGAGATATCGTGGGGTGTCGGACGGGCACTTACCGAAGTCTTGCCATCGGGACCTTTCCCGCCGAGACGCTTGATTTCCTCCACGAGCTGCTTCACCTCTGCTTCGACGTCGAGCCCCATGACGCGTGCTCGGCGCGCTTTTGAATGAGCCCAAGATGAAACGAGCGTGCGCAGAAGTTACGTTTCAAAGTTGTGGACTTATCACCTGTAGTTTACAAAGCCGAGCCTATCGCTCAATCCTTCTTCTCTGGACTCTTTGCAGCGTCTCCCGAAAGACCATCGAGCGCTTTATGTGTCGCGGAGAGGAACTCCTCGACCTGCTGCACCACGTGCGTGGCGCTCACTCGCATTTTCAGCGCGAAAGTGGCCACCTTCGCATCCGGTCCGTTCACGGCGTTCTTGCAAGGAAACGTGAGCCCCTTGCCACCCTCCATCTTGGTGAAGGTCTGCCCCTTCCACATGGCCGCGTTGAGGATAAGTCGGTAGTTCCCCTTCGCACGCATCACCATGCGCGCGCCACCATCTTTACCACGGTTCAGACGCATCTCTCCTCTGCCCCGCTCTTTCCACGACGGCGCCTTGCCCTCTTCGGTGACGAACTCGTACAGCGCTCCGTCCGTCGTGAAGAGGACATCCTCGTCCTCCTCGCCGGTGGTCACGTCCTCCTGCTGAAGCGTGATCACGGGCTTAGTCTCCGCGGGAGTGCTCTCAGGAACGGCATCGTCGTCGTCGTCACCCCCGGCATCGTCTGCGGATGTCGTTTTGCCGAAGAGTTGCTTGGGCTTGTTCCCGTCGCCGAACACGGAGGACAGCGCTGGAAAGCCGCCTTCGGTGGACCCTGCAGCCTTGGCGAACCCGCCAAACCCACCGCCACTGCTGAACCCACCGAAACCTCCCCCCGGCGCCGCGCTTCCGAACCCCTCGCCGGCGGGCTTCGCGGATCCGAAGCCCCCGAAGCCACCGAACGCACTGATGGTCGCGGCACCGCTGCCGAACAGGGGCACGGCCGCAGGCTTGGCGTCCTCCTTCTTCTCATCCGCAGCGGGTTTTGTATCTGCAGCGCCCACCACGGTGGATTCTTTCTCATCCGCTCCGTTCTCCACCTTAGGCTCTTCTTCCTTAGCGACCTTAGCCTCGGATTTCTCGGCGTCGGCATCATCGGATTCCTCTTCGCGGCTTCGTTTGGCGCCGACCTTCGGTGACGCTTTACCGGCCATGATGGTTCGCTCGCGGTGCCTGCCACCGCGCACAAGAGTTTGAACGGGAAGACTTGCAGGCACACGGTGAACTTTTTCCACCTCGAAGCCGCGCAGGACTTTTTGCGAACCAAATGCTTGACGTGTTCCGAGATTCTTGAGCAGTTGAGGGGGCTGCAAAAATCAAAGTGAAGTCTTTCGTTGTTGTTGAGAGGAGCAAAAAAGGCACCCATCGGGGCTTGACGAGCTTTGAGGAGCCGCGCCCACCGGTCGTACCGTGCTTGAGAGTGCGGTGTGAGGGCGCGGAGGTGGAGACATACACGATACGTTACCGTGACACACTATTTCTCGTGGAAAGGCGGTCGTCGGCGCTCACAGGCGTGGCACGCCGAGCGTCTTTACTCGTTCGGCGCTGAGAAGCAACGAAGGCTGCAACAATGGAAGACGCTCGAGGCGTGCATCGCGAACCGCTCCTGGAATTCGTCGAGGACTGGGGGAACGTTGCCAGAGGAGTTATGGATGACCCGGGAGATGCACCAGGTCCCCTTCACGCTCCAGTGTGTGTCGTCACCGCGATGGAGGAGGACGTTCGCCTCGAGGATTTAGGGGTCGCACTGAACCCGGCTTTCAGCAAGCTTGTTGTTGTTTTCGCGCAGCTCTCCACGGAAACCTCGAGGCTACGGAGAGCAGCGGAGGATACTTTGTTCCCGGCTTTAGCTATCTTTGGCGAGCATCCGCATATCGACGGCTCGGACGCCGGCCTTCCCGAAGGCGAGGTTCAGGTGGCGCTTGCACGGTCCTTGAAGCATCTTCAAGACGTCGTGCTTTTTCTCGAACAAGTATACGCGGTCGCGCTGAATTTATTCGAACAGCTGTCCGCCTTGTATACCGACATTCCTCGGGTTTATTCGCCCTTGCAAGCCGTGCGATTATCTACTGCATTTCTGGCACTCGGTGAGTGCCTCGGTTTGGCCGCGGGCTTGGATGAGGCGGTGACGGTGAACACCGCTCTACCGGTGGCATTCGACGCGTTCAGACGTATGCTGTCAGCAATCCGAGCGACCCCGGCTAGTTTCCCCGCAGAGGAAGTCGGCGACCTTGAGGGCATCGAGTCGATCGTCGATAATTTAGAATCGCGCATCTTAGCTGCAAACGCGTTCGACATCATCGTCGATAAGCTCGTTGGTCTGATGGGAGAGGGAGGACATCCGCAGCATTTCTTAGACCAAATGTCGAAAACCGCGTTTGACGGCGTAAACGAGATGACCGCTCGGCTTTTGACCAAAGGAGAGAGGCCTTCAGACAGGACAAACCTCGTGTCGCTGATGTGTTTGACGGTTCTGCATTCTCGATTGGTACCACTTCAGGTTGATCAGCGGCTTTGCAAAGTGGTTTGGGACGTGCGCAAATCTGCCATCATGCTTCCGGTTTCCAGGATACACCTCATACAACCCGTGGAGTTCCTGTGCCGGTATTTGCCGACTTCGGCCATTGAACTTGGGCCTTCACAACCATTAGAAGTGGCGCATCAAGCAAAATACGACGCGCTCGATCGAATCGTTACTGACTTGAAGAAGGAGCTTTCCGTGTTACTCGTGGAAGGCGCGGCGTGGATTGCGAATCTGGAAATAAAACTGGCGGTGAGCGAGGAGAACATGAAGGCTGTGTTCGGCCGGCGTATACGTTTGCTAAGCGACGGCATTCATATTGCACATCGGATACGAAACCGTGTACAAGAAACCATCCATCTGCACGACGTGCTGGAGGCCCCGTTGACAGACGTCGAGCTACGAATGCTCGCCCGAGGTCTAGAACTTCTCCACGGAATCAAGAGTTCATACAGGAGGCATAACACAGAGCTTGCGCTCGAACTACAGCACCTGCTTGGTTTTGCCCTCGACCGTCTGACGATGCTGGTTGTCCCAGCCAAGCAAGTCCTCGAGGAAGCCCTTACGTCAGTCGTCTCCGGTTGGAGTCGCATGCAAATCACGCTTTCGGGAAAGTGGACGGGTGCAGAACTTGCTCGTGAAGACGCTGTTGCAGCAGCCAGCCTTGCCGAGAACGTACTTTCGGGACCGGCAACAAAACAGAGGTACGAGAGCTTTGAAGTCAGCTGAGCCTTGACGATCGTGAAACAGGCATAACGCCCGCAACTGACGACACTTCCCTCTCACGCACAGACTCAAATTAATTCGACTTTGTTTCGACATATTGGAGGACGCATACGTAATGAGTGACGAAACCTCAGAGGACGCAGATGAACTCATCGTACGTGACCTGCAGAACAAAAATTCAACGCGCGCTAAAATATGCATTCTTTCAGCGCTGACTCTGCTTTTCATTCAACGCGCAGGACTTGATCGATTTGCTCGCAAACATGGACGTGCGAGCTAACGACGCATGCGACACGTCATTCCTTTATAAGTGCGGCGACTTATTCCCCGCGTGCTTAGCAGACATCTACGACAAGCCAGATGAGGTACGACCAAATGATTTCCGACTGACGAGCGCCGAAGAACAAGAAGCTAACATATTTGAATCCTTTTCTCTACGTTAAAGGCGCATCGTCTTCAACTGCTCGTCCAAGCGTTCAGCGCGTCAATTGAGCTTTTGAATCGAGGAGAAGCCTCGAATCAACAGATTGCCGCATTTGAGCAAGAGCTTCTCGATGCTCTTGACGATGAAATCATCCGTCCTCTCTGTGTGGACATTGAGAAAGATTTACGTCAACACATTCACTCAGCTCGTTCTGGCGGAGCCGTCAACGTTGAGGTGAAGGATATTGGTAAGTTTCTGCGAGTCATTCCGCTGCGTGTCGGTATGAAAGAGTTCGACATTCGGAGTCAGGTTGCGTTTTGTTTGAACGCTTCATTCTACAATCATCCGGCGGTATCCATTGATGACGTGAAGATGCGTGAAGATATGCGCAGCCTTGCGATTGGTAAGTATGGGCTTCCGCTTGCTGAGGATGAGCATCCCGAGCAAACGATTGAAGGGGGCATCGACGCGCTTGAAGTAATCAGGGACGTTCATCTGTTTGTTTCGGAGTACAGTTACGATTTCCACTCTCAATGCTACGTTGAGAGGGCGAAGAGGAGCGGCTTCGGCATTCAACACGTTTCGAGCTCGATACGGAGGCATGGCATTGGCTTCACCTATTCGGTGATCAGTTCCGTGCATGAATATCTCACGCAGCGCTTTCAGCAGTTCAGCCAACTGTTGTTTGACGACAAAATCAGGAGCGTTATGGCGAAGGAATCCAGGACATTCAGACGAGAACAATCTGGACCTAAAGCATTCAATAGCGCGGCAACTCCTGCGCCATCGAAGGATTATTCTATGGTGAGTATTTTCGCTGCTGTGTCCGCTGCTTGAATTTTTTATTCTCTCGCGCGCGTATTATTTGTTTCTGACGCTTTCGTCCCGTGCCCTCAGGATCGCTCGGTGCGATTACTTCGAGATTTCCGCAGGTTAGCCCTCGCGGAAGACGGCTCGACGTTTCCTGAGAAGTTCCGTCTGCTCGTCACCGACATCGGCAACGCGTTGGGCTGCCTTCGCTTGTTGAGATTGGGCATAATGCACTCGTCCGCTCACGAAGCAAAGTTTTTCCCTGGTCTCAAGAGTTCCTCTCGTGTATTCGAGGCTGCCGCCAAGTCGGATGGGATGCCTGCAAGCACAGTGGAGGCGGCGAAAACTTTGGACGATGAGCTCGAACTTTTACGGAAGCACACTGCGCAGGGCACCAACTTTTTCAACGTTCTCGTAGATGAATTCGCAGGCAAGCTTGAGGACATCGACGATGAGCACTTGAATGATTTTCATCTCATGATTCCTGCTCTGAGCTTGCACGCGGTGGAATCTGTGGTCTCCATCAGGGAGAAACTCGCGCGACGAGGAAAGGAAGAATCGGCGAACTTTGCGGACGATGGGTTCGCCCTCGGCAACGCGTTTCTGCTCTGTGTCCTTGATCAAAGCACAGCCTTTGATAGGTTAAATTGGAAGAACACCGTGTTGAGCTTTTACACGGATGAAAAAGCGAAAGAGGCGGCGACGAACAAGGATCAGGACGCACGGGTCCCCTCGGACGACGCTGCTTCAGATGACGAATCTGACTCCCAGATAAAGTTGGGAAAGATTCAAGAGACGATTGACGAATTCCTGCTCCTGCATTTCTGCCTCGAGAGCGCGCGCACGTTCCTTAATCACTCTTAGCTTCCTGTAGTCTAGCTAGCATACTTCCATCATTTTAGATTTAGCTGAAGAAAACGCCTTCGCCGTGGTGGAACAGCCTGCCCGTCGTCATACACACTCATTCGGCTCGTCCTCTGGCAAACTTTGATTAATTTAATTTTCGTTTGCCCAAAATCTCGCTGGCAGCAAAATCCATTTCGGCGGCCCGCCGCTTTCGGAAAAGCGATCGGATATCCACTATCCGATCGTCGCGCGTCGACGCCAGTGTTCGCGCGCTTCCCGCACGCGTCGCCCGTCAGTCGTTCTGACGTTGTACTACTCGCAGCAGTACACAACGCCGCACACACGGTGCTCGCCTCTCATCACGTAGGTCAGCCAACATGTCCGCTTTCGCGATGCAATCGGTCGCCCGGTCCACCGCCGCCCTCAAGCCCCGCGTGACCAAGCGCGGCGCCAGCGGTGTCCGCCGCGCCGTGAGCTTCAGGGCTTCCGCCCCCGGTTACAAGGACCACGGTCCTGGCTACTCCGGCTCGGAAGAGAAGCTGTCCCTTGAGCCCATCAAGAAGATTGAGGGCACCGTCACCCTCCCTGGCTCCAAGTCCATGTCCAACCGCATCTTGCTCCTCGCCGCGCTCGCTGAGGGCAAGACCAAGGTGCTCAACCTTCTGGACTCCGATGATATTCGATACATGGTCGGCGCGCTCGAGAAACTCGGCCTTGAAATCACGGAGGATCGCGAGAACAACATTCTCGAGATCGTCGGCTGCGGGGGCAAGATCCCCGTAGAGGGCGCTGAGCTCTTCCTCGGTAACGCGGGCACTGCCATGCGTCCCCTCACCGCCGCCGTCGCCGCTGCGGGGAAAGGCACCTTCGTCCTCGACGGCGTTGAGCGCATGAGGGAGCGCCCTATCGAGGACCTCATCGTCGGCCTCAAGCAACTGGGCGTCGATGCTGAGTGCACCATGGGTACGGGCTGCCCCCCTGTCAAGATTGAGGCCAACGGCATTCCCGGCGGCCGTGTCGAGATCAAGGGCTCCGTCAGCAGCCAGTATCTCACCGCGCTGCTCATGTCTTCCCCGCTCTCCACCGGAGACATCGAGATTGTCATCACCGACACCCTCATCTCCAAGCCTTACATTGACATGACTATCAAGCTCATGGAGAGGTTCGGCGTGGAGGTTGGTGTCTTCGACGACATGCAGCGCTTCGTCATCAAGGGTGGTCAGACGTACAAGTCCCCTGGTGAGGCGTTCGTGGAGGGTGACGCGTCTTCGGCGTCGTACTTCCTCGCGGGCGCGACCATCACCGGCGGCACGATGAAGGTGATCGGTTGCGGCACGGATTCGCTCCAGGGAGACACCAAGTTCGCGGAAACCATGGAATTGATGGGCGCGAAGGTGGAGTGGGGCAAGAACGACGTGACGGTGACTGGCCCCGGCGGCAAGCTCACTCCCATCGACGTGAACATGAACAAAATGCCCGACGCTGCCATGACCCTCGCGGTGGCTGCGCTTTTCGCGGACGGCGCGACCACCATTCGCGACGTCGCGAGCTGGAGGGTGAAAGAGACGGAGCGCATGATCGCGATTGTCACGGAGCTCCGCAAGCTCGGTTGCGATGTGTTTGAGGGTGAGGACTACTGCGTGATCACTCCTCCTGAGAGTGGTAAGATCAACGAGGGCGTCGATATCGATACCTACGACGATCACCGCATGGCCATGGCTTTCTCTCTCGTGGCGTGCAGCGGCACCGGGGTCAACATCAAGGATCCCACGTGCACGAAGAAGACGTTCCCGACGTATTTCGACGCGCTCAAGGAAGTGTGCACCGAGTGAATGAATTTTTTATATCAATGAACTACGAGAGAACTACCCCATCAAAGAATACGTTGCGCATCCCTCCCCTCACTGGGGCGGCTGCTGCATCTGCTCCATGCTCTGCGCGTTGAGCTCTCCGAACCGCATGCTGACGCGCGAAGAGTGTTTCAAGAACTTCTCGCAGCACTTGCTCACGCATCTCTCCTCATCCTTCTCCAGCGTCTTCCTACGAAAGCTCTGAACGCAGGTGCTGAAACACTTCTCCACGAGGTTGTTATACATCCTGAGGCTGTCTCGCGTCTGCATGCCCTCAATCATGGCAGCCATCTTCTTCTCTTCCTCCGGAGACGGCGCGAGGCCGCTCATCGGGTCCATCTCGGAACGACCTAGGGTTAATCGATCTGCGCTCTCGGCGATTACTCGGAGCAAGAAGCCGCTCTCGGTCCTCGCACGCGTCTACGATGTGATCGAGACGATTCGTTCACGCGTTGAACGTTTGACGGTCCCACTAACTTGGGCACCGCGCGTCGAAGAGTGTCCGTGGCGCCGCGAAACTCAGATCAAGTTTCTGCCGGCCAGGTCACGTTTCGTGAATCGACGTCGCGCGGTTTGCGGCGCTGCCACTGCAGAGAAATCTGGCAGGGTCCTTTCCGACAAGCCCCCGCGAGGAAAGGCGCACTGGTAGATGCGCGTGGAGTGAGCAGCATAGAGACCCGTCGAATGTTGTTGCAGTACGCTGAGGCACTGTGTGCGAAGCGCCTCGTGCTTGCGAGCGCTTCGCCGCGGAGACGGGAGATCCTGAGCAACTTGGTGCGTTTTCCTTTTCCCTTTTCGGGGCAGCGTGCCCACTTCCAAACATCTCCCTGCAGCTCAGCTGACCCACGAGCGCTTTGCTTTCACAGGGTTTGAAGTTCGACGTCGTCGTCTCTAAGTTCGACGAGGACCTCGACAAATCGCAGTTCCCCTCCGCGGCGGACTACGCGAAGGCGACGGCCACGCACAAAGCTCTCGAGGTGGCAAATCGAATTGAGAAAGAAGAGGAGGAAGGTTCTACGCCGTTCATGATCGTGGGAAGCGACACGGTGGTGGAAGCGCCTGACGGAACCATCATGGAGAAGCCTGGAAACGACGAAGAGGCGATGAGGATGCTTCTGTCCCTGCAGGGTGTGACGCACCAGGTTCACTCGGGGGTTGGCATCGTGTTTCCAGACCCGGCGCGCCCTGACAGCAAGCTCGTGAAGTCTTTCGCAGAGACGACGCGAGTGACGTTTGCGCCGCTGCAAGAGGCTGAGATGAGGGCGTACATCAAAACGGGGGAGCCCTTCGATAAGGCTGGAGGTTATGGTGCGTGCTTTCTCTCACGTGGTCACTCGAACACTCGTACGAACACTGCGAATCTCTTTTATTCACACGTCGTCGCTGTGCTTCTCGCGCTCTATGAAAACAAACTGCTGACATCTCGTGTCTGTCTCTTCCGCGCGCAGGTATCCAAGGTCCAGCAGGCGCGTTTGTTAGCTCCATCACCGGGTGTTACTTCAACGTGATGGGTTTCCCTGTACACAAATTTGCGAGCAAGTTGTCTACGATGATCGAGGAAGGGGAGGTGAAGCTGTGAAAAAAGCCACGCGCGGGTCCACCCGGAAGCCGCGGGCGCTCATCGGGTTTCCGGCGTGATGGGCGAGTTGACCGGTTTCCCGGGAACCGCCGGCTCCGGCGCAGCTGGCAGCCTGAGGACTGCCTCGGCGCCGGTGCTGCACGCGAGAGTTTCTGTGGACTTGTCCATCTCGAACGCCTGGAGCTCGTCCTTGTAGTTGGTGAGAGAGTAATTCGTCGCGGCGGCGGCGCCCCGCAAGCGCACGAGCGCGCGGTCATAGGCGCGAGCGGCGGCGCCCTCTTCGTTGTAAAGCCCGAGGTAGATGTGCTTAGACCCGGGCATCCCGATCCTCGCCTCCCACCTGCCGTTGGGGTGGTGCGTGACGCCGCGGAAACCCGACGATCCGCGCGCGAACCCCTGGCTCTGCCTGCGAATCGCCATGACGAGCTCCTCGAGTCCGACGCTCTGCATGAAGGAGTCGAGCTCGGAGTACTTGCTGGCGGGAAAGTTGAGCTTCACCTTGCGCGCGCCCTTGGTGCCCTTGCACTTCATCGCGGCGACGTCGTACGCCTCAGCAGCGTGTTCCTCCTTCTCGTAGCCACCCAAATACATCTGTTTCCCCGTTTCCTTGACCCAAATGTGCGCCTCCCACCGGCCGCTGCGCTTGTGCTTCGTGACGCCGCGGTACTGGCTCGAGCGCTGCTTCCCGTTGGGGCCGAGAGCCGACTCGGGCTCGCGGTTGGGCGTCGCCGCCGACTGCAGGTTGTGGATGTTCACCAGCTCGTTGGTGGTCTCTCCGGGCGCGAGCGGCTTGCTCGTGGCACTGCCGCTGCTGGCGTTATCCGAACCCCCCGTGGGTCTCTTGCCGCCGGTTTTCGCGCGCTTGCTCGCGGGCGCCGGCCTCGCGCGACTCCCCGTGCTAGTTCGCTTCGCGGTCGTGGGCTCGCCCGCCGCAGGCGGCGGAGTGACGACGCTGGATTTCAGCACCGTCGAAGTACCCGCTTTGTCATCCACGGGCACGAAGCCGCTTCCATCAGCGATGGCGCCGTTGACGGCCGCGGCGGTGGCGCACGCGATACGAATGTTATCTTCGGTGTCGCGCCTGTTGGCGTCGAAGCCGAGCGCCGCCGGCGTGGTGGGTTGGTGGCGGGTTTGAAGGCTTCCCTGCAAGATATGGTCCCTGGGGGGCGACGTGTCCTCCACCTTCACCGGTATCGCGTTCTGAACCGCGTCGTTCCCGTGAGCCGGCGGCTGCGACATGTCGTCCAGGCCGAGATCTGTGGATTCGCGTGAGCGGAAGGCGTTTTAGGGTTAGCGCGCGACCTTTCGCTCCGCGGAAAGAAAAAGGCGGGAAAAAAGGAGTGCGCGAGGGTTGCGTCGTGCGCGGCGAGTGCGGTCCCCGGAGGACCCGACGAACGCGCGGGAAGCAAGGGCACGTGGCAGGGCGCTATGAGGCCCTTCGGCATGCCTCGATGGAGACGTACCGAGCAGTTCCGCGTCCGTGAGGAAGCCTGAGTTCATATCCCAACCCGTTATCAAACGCCCGGGAAGAAACTCCTGTGGCGCGTGGTCAGCGCCACCGCCCGCGCCAGGAGGAGGGGCGTAGTTCTGCGGCTCGCCGTGCATGGCAGAGCGTCGTCGACCGAGACGCGGCGCGGATACTTCACCTGTGGCCTCCCTGCACGTGCGTGTCGCGGGGAGGACAGCGATAGTCGTTGTGCGGGACCTCGGGAGAACCTCTCGGGGAGGGCGAGGTCGTGGCTTTGAGTCGTCCTAGACAACGGCGGTGTTTGTGTGGTCACCTGACCCGATGAACGCGAACCAGGATCGTGAACCAAGAGAACGAGGCTGTTTTCTCGGAAGCCTCGTTGTCCCGAGGCGGGTTCAAAATATCATAAGAGCGCACGCGGACGGCGGAGTCGGGATAAGGCTTACACGAGAAAAAAATTTGGTGTTCACGAAATAATATTGCCTTCAAGGGCGCGCTGTCACTTTACTCTTCGTCGCTCTCCTCCTCTGACTCCGACTCTTCCTCGAGCCAGTTGATGAACGGTTTCGCCTTCTCGAGGAAGCGCACGTCGATGTCGGGGTCCAGCTTCACGGCCGCCTCCTTCGCCTGGCCCCAGGCGATCACCGCCTCTTCGGAGAAGACGTCCGCGTCGTACAGCAGCTTGAGCGTCTGCGCCGCGGCGCTCAAAAAGCGAACGCCGCCCGTTCGGTTCACAAACGGGCTGGCGGACAACGCCAAAGCCTCGATCTTGTCGATGGCCTTGATCTGGTCCGAGCGTTTTTTAAGGAGCGCCTCGAGAAGCTCGCCGTTCGTCTTGAGGTGCTTACCGAGCGCGGCGAGGAGCTCCTTGTCCGTGCCGGTGACCTCCGCCGGGTGCGGCGACGCGAGACCCGCGGGCAGACCCGCGGGCGCGGGAATGCAGAACGACAGCACCGCCGTCGTCGCGAACGCCCCCGTTTCGCTCGCCGAACGTCCCTTGGACTCCGCGAGTTTGAGCAACGATTCAGCCTCCGCGGCTTCATCGCGCTCCTTGTCCTGGAAGCCAAGCATCGCCACCTCCACCTCGCGCTGGTACTCAATCTGCTCCTTGTCCGCTTCCGCCTCCGCGCCAGGGCCGAGCGCCGCGCGGCGCAGGGTGCGCATGGAGTAGAAGATGGCGGTGCCGTCCCGACGCAGACGGCCGAGGAACTGCTGCAGATCCTCCCACGCCAGAAGGCGCCCGAGGTCTTCCTGCAGAAGCAGCGTGTCCACCGCGGGACAATCGGTACCGTAGATGGAGGAGTAGTCCACCACCAGCACGTTGAGCGGCGGCGCGCGTCCCTTCAGGGAGTCCGGGACGGTGAGCAGCGCCTGGTTGTACAGGCGCTTGACCATCGGGTCGGTGCCGCTGCCGCACGCGTACGCGATGCCCTTGGAGAGCATGACGAGCGTGTCGATGTCGGACTCGAGCGCCTCGGCGACGGAGACTTTCAGCATGGGGCGGAGCGTGATGAGGCCGATCTGGCCCTCGGTGTCGTCGCCCATCTGCGCCTCTTCCTCCTCGTCCTTCTTCTTCGCCTTCTTCTCCGCCTTCGCCGACTCCTTCATCATGCGCTCCGCCTCCTTGAGCTTGTTGTTCAGCTTGTGCACGTCCTTGGTCCACTCTTCGCGGTCGAGGTACCCGGCGAGGATCATCGCCACCTTGCGAGGGTCGATGCAGCCCACCATGGTGACGCCCTCCTTGGACAGAGCGCTGCGGATGCCGTCCTGCTTCTTCGGGGCGCCCTCGCCTGTCGCCCACTCCTTCTTCAGGCGCGTGAAGTCCTCGTAGGAAAGACCCTTGAAGATGGGTTCCACCGCGAGACGAAGGGACTTGACGTCGCCCTGAATTTTGTCCCAGTCGCCGCCCGGTCCCTTGATGCCCATCAGGTCGTTGCCCTGGCGGCTCGTGAGGTGGCGGAGCAGGAGCGTGGGCATGCGCACGTCCTGCATGATGCGCTGGAACTCAACGTAGTTGTCAAAGATGCCGAGCGGGCTGATCGGCGCCAGGGAGCTTTTTTCCTCGGACCACACGTTCAGCGTCGACATGGGCAGATCGTACGGCTCGAGGCTGATGGTGATCTGCCGCGCGGGCACGGGGCCGCGCCACCACTGCTCGAGTCCCTCCCAGGGTCCGAGCGTCGCCGACGCGAGCACCGCGGCGATCGGCATGTTCGATTGGATCGTGGACACCACGCCGAGCACGTTGGGATCGAGGTGGATACCCATGTTGGGCTCATCAAAGTACAGCAGCAGGTTGTTCTTGTGGTAGAAGCTCCCCTCGGGCGCGCTGGCCGCCGCCTTAAGAAGCGACGCGGTGGTGTTGAGATCCGCGATGATGATATCGGGCTTGCCCGCGCCGCGATCCTTCAGCTTGTACCCCACGTCCGCCGCGTACTCGAGCTGCTGCTCAATCGTGCCAGAACCCGCGCTGAGCTTCTCACCGATCGCAGCCTTCGCGCGCATCGCCTTGCGGTTGCGCGCCTTGTCGCGAATGGAGTACGGACGACGCACCTGGTGCAGCGTGCCATCGCCGGAGTGGTCGCGCGCCGCGGTCCAGTACGGCGCCGCGTGCGCCTCGCACTCCTGGCCGACGCGCTTGAGCACCTGCTTGGTCGGCACGGAGTACACCAGGATGACGTTCGGGTGCTTCACCTTGAGCAGACGCAGGTGCACCATGAGCGCGGTGAAGGTTTTACCGGAACCCGTTGGCGTGGAAAGAATGACGTGCAGAGGCAACGGAGGCTTGGTGTCGTTCTCCGCCGCGCGCGCGTTGGCTTCGTAATGCTTATCGAGCTCCGCCAGGAGCTCGTGCTGGTGCTTGTACATGCGCGCCGTGCCGCCGGACTGCGCGCCGCCCTTGTTCGTCCAGTGGTGCATCGCCTCGAACACCTGGTCCTTGATGCGGTTGGACGTCTGGTCCCAAACGATCTTCGCAGCCTTCTCCTCCACGGACCCGGGGCCGTGCTTGAGCGCTTCGCGCCGGAGGAAAAGATGATCGGGCGCCTGCGCCTCCACGACGGCGGTGATCCAGCGAAGCGTGTGTTTCCCGTAGTCGCGCATGGCTTTCACCTCGTCCAGCACGGCTTGCGCCCACAACGACTGCAGGCGCTTCTTCTCCGCCTTGTCGTTGGAAGCCTCCTCGTATTTCTCGGGGAAGCACTCCTTCGCCAGCGTCTTCCACATGTCCGCCTCCTTGCGCTGGACGTAAAAAAACTCAAACACTTTGTTGGCGAGCAGAGCGGGAGGGGCGTCGAGGGCGCCGTCCCAAGGCTGGATCTCGCGCATGATACGGAAGCCGGCGCTTCCGCGAACCTTCGCGACGAGGTCGGAGTTGTCGATATCCGCCCAATCATGGCTCTGTCGAGGCGCGGCGGGGGACGCGGGAAGAGGCGGAAGATGGGCGGTCAGCACGCGCGCGATCGTTCGGCGGGACGAAGGGCGGTCGGCGGAGAGCGGGGGAATATTTCGCCCGTGTGCCCGTCTCGCTCAGGGTCGATCGCGAAGGAGACGACCGCGGAAAGTCGCGCGAGACGTACCGACAGACCGGATCCGACGTCCACGCTCAGGGTGGGGTCCATGACGGGATCCGCATCGCCTCCGATGTGAGCATCTTCGTCCGTCGAGTACCCTTCATCGCTCATGTTTGGAGAGTGGGCGGCCGGGAAGAGAAGGGGTGTCCTTCTGGTGGGGCGGAACGCGGGTCGTCACGCGCACGGGCTTCGCTGTCTCGAGGAACGCGCGAGGTCGTCGGAAACGAACGCGGAGATCGGTGAGTCTTCCGCAGGTGGTGCTCGGCGTGCCCACGCCGGCGTAAAAGGGCGGCTGTAGACGGTTGACCTCGGTCAAAAAGCGTCTGCAGGAAAAGGGGTGCGCTGAGCGGCTGGCAGCGACCGGCCACAGGGTTTAGGGCTGATTGAGTCGGCGTGACTCGCGACTGCGGCTGGAAAGCGGTATCTTCTTTTCTTTATCCTTCCCCCCGCGAGGCGACGCATAACCTCGGACGCGTTCCAAGCGGAGGATCGGTCGCACGCACTCGTCGCGCGAAAAGCTCACACCGGGGGACGTCCACGACGCACGCGCGCGACGCGAGGGTGTCGTTCTCGGACTTATCTGATCAGATAACCGAATTGAAAAGCGAAAAGCAACGATCGGATATAGGTAGCTCGTCGACGCGAAGATGGCGGTTCGAAGGCGTGCGGGCAGCGCGCGCAAGATGATGGCGTTCAGCCGAATCGTGACGTGCCACACGGAAGAGGAATACGCCAAGGTGTTCAGGAAGGCGGGGGAGAAGGATCTCGTGCTCGTGGAGTTCGTCGCGGGCTGGTCCACGTCCTCGAAGAACATGGCGCCGTACCTCAATACGCTGGCCAAGTCGCCCGAGTACAAGAAGGTGCATTTCGTGCGCGTGGACATGGAGGCGCTCAGGTCGGTGGCGGAGAAGGCCAACGTCAAGGCGCTCCCCACGTACCAGCTGTACCGCAACGGAGAGAAGCTCGAGGAGATGTCCGGCGCGATGCCCGCGAAGCTCGTCGCCATGCTCAAGACGCACCACGTCAAGGACAAGAAAGCTGGTACCGGGAAGCTCATCGGGCTCGTCGCGGGCCTCCTGCTCGGGATCTTCGGCCTGCTCAAGCTGAAGGACCAGATCGAGGAGTGGGAGGCGGAGGAGGAGGAGCGCGCGGCGATCGCGGAGGCGGAGGAGGAAGCTAGGCGCCTCGCGGAGGAGGAGGCGAAGGAACGCGCGCGGCAGGCGCGCGCGCGCGCGCAGCAGGCGACGAAAGTCTGAGCGCCGGCGGCGAAGACGGAATAGACGCGCGCCGACGAAGAGAGGGCTCATCAGTATCAGTAGACTTTTTTTCGTCGACATCTTCGATATCAAAACAGACACGACGCGCGCTTCGCGGCTCGGTGTGCCCGGCACGTCACAGCCCGAACTGATCGAACGCGGGATGGTGGTGCGTCTTCGGCTTTTCCTGTTCCTTGAGCGTCGACGCGGCGCCGCCGGAAAAGAGCCCCTCGTCGATCGCGCCTCCGCCCGACTGAGGCGGCATCATTCCCATGGTGTTTCCCATCGGCATTCCTCCCGGCATACCTCCCTGCATTCCGGGCATTCCGTGCATCCCTTGCTGCATCATCATCATCTGCTGCTGTTGCAGCTGCTGTTGCTGCATCATCATCATCTGCTGCTGCTGCAGGTTTTGAGGCATCATCCCGGGCTGCTGCGCGACCCCGCTCATCTGCGGCATCTGCTGGCCGCCCATCATCCCCTGTTGCATCCCGAAGCCCTGTTGCTGCATCACGTTCGGCTGCTGCATCTGCGGCGCCATCCCCTGCTGCATCCCGAAACCCTGCGGCTGCATCATGTTCGGCTGCTGAACCCCGAAGTTCTGCTGCTGTTGAGGCATCGCGCCCCCGCCGCCCATCATACCCGCGTGCATCCCCATCCCCGCGTTGTTCATCCCCATCCCCGCATGCATCGCGGGCGCGGCGTCGAACATGTTCATGATGTCGTTCTTCGAGACCTCGGGCTTCGCGGGCGCGGCCGCGGGCGCGTCGGAGAAGGCTCCCCAGCCTTCGTCGACGGCGGGCGCGACCGCCGCCGCCGGAACCGCCGCCGGCGCGGCTTGTTCAAACGCGGCGAAGGTCCCGTTCGCGGACGCGGGCGCCGCCGCCTGCGCGGGCGCCGCACCGAAGTCCGCGAAGTTCCCGTTCGCCGGCGCCGCGGTGGTCGTCGCCGCGGACGCGAACGCGCCGAATCCGTCGTTCGCGGGCGCGGCGGGCGCCGCGGGCGCCGCGAACGCGCCGAACGCGTCAAACGCGCTGGCGGGCGCCGCGGGCGCCGCGGGCGCGGAGACGTCGAGCATATCGAAGAGACCTCCGTTGGCGGGCGCGGGCGCGGGCGCGGGCGCCGCGGCGGGCACCGTGAACTGCGCCGGCGGCGCCGGCGGCACCGCGTTTTGCGCGACGGCGCCGTCGCCGTTCCCGTCGCCCGGCGTCGGTCCGTTTACGTTCCTGTCCACAAACTCCCTCGCCTCGTATTTTTTTCGTATGAAGCGCTCCACGACGGGCGAGTCCGAGCTCATCGGTTTCGCGCCCTTGGGCAGGTTCGCCTCCCAGTACGCGTTCGCCCGGCGGTTGCCCATGCGCTCGAGTTTCACCACCTGATCGTCCGTCCACCGGTCCAGCGCGGTGGACCGCACGAACGAGATGTGCACGCCGAGGCCGCGGTGGGCGCCCGAGCAGTTGGTGCAGATGAAGATGCCGAGGTTGACGCTGGCCCACCGAGGCAGGCGCATCGGGCAGTCCGCGCACACCAGATTCTCCGGGCGCTTCAGGCACAGAGCCAGGCGCTTCTGAAGCGCCTTCTGCGCGCGTTCGTCCGCCATGGCGCTCGGCGGCGAGGTTCGCGCGCCAAGATCTGCCACGGCACGAGTAAATCGATCAGCAAAAACTCGCTGGCGCGCGCAACTGAACTGGTCGCCTCGCCTCTCGAGGCCGACGTCGCCCGTCGGCATCCTCCAGTCTCGTCGAGCCCGCACGCCACCGCAGTGGCAAATAGTCTGCCGGAAATTGGACACCGTGTGCATTTTTCGCTGTCGGATTTTTCTCGGTCTGTCGTTGAGTTGTGGCGCTCGACTTCTCGCGACGTTTGGCGCTCGAACGACAGCACGCGAAGATTCGTTCGGCACTCGTATGGCGGGCCAGTCATACATTTTCCGAAAAAAAGGCTCGGGCACACGCCTTATATCGGAGCGGATGAGAAATTAGGGTTCTCCGCGCCTTACACTTCACCTCGCGCGCGCGGCGGCTTGCCTGCGCTCAAGCACCCGCCGGACGTTCGGCGCGGGAGAGGTCGAGGCTTCAGTCGCCGGCGTAGGCTCGCCGTCGAGGCGCGCGTCGGGAGGGACGACGTGATCGATCCGGTCGGATCTTTCAGGGGAGACACGCGTGACGTCAAATCTCGGCGTGGCGCGATGAAGGCGACGGGCGTCGCGGCGTTGCCCAAGACGGAGGACTGGCTCGCGGACATCTTCGACGTGATGGACGGCGAGCCGATCGAGGGCATCGAGATGGCGGACGAGCTGGGCTTGAAGGACGACGTCTTCGCCGCGCTCGAGGCGCAGGGAGAGGCTGAGACGCAAAACACGCTCGGGTCGTCTGGACCCTCGAGCGAGGGGGCTAAGAAACGCGCGCGCGAGACGGATACCAACGCGAGCGCTTCGGGTCCGGACGGGAAGATGAAAAAGAGCCAGCGGGAGAAGAGACGGCGGGACGCGCTGAACGACCACTTCATGACGCTCAGCGGTTTGCTCGACCCCGCGTCGACGGAGGCTCTCAAGACGGATAAGGCGACCATCGTGACCGAGGCGTCCAAGGTGATCAAGTCGCTGCGCGCGGAGCTGAAGCGGACCGCGGAGTCGCTCGAGGAGCTGAGCGCGGCGAACGAAACCCTGGGCAAGGAACGCGAGAGCATCCTGCAGGACAAGCTCAAGCTCGAGCACCAGCTCGCGTGTTTCATGTCCTCCATGCCGTTTGCGTCGCCGCTCATGGCGGGGCCCTACCAGGTGCCGCCGGGCGCGCCCGCGCCCGCCGCCGCGGCGAACGGCGTGGTGATGAAACCCGGCCAGCCCGGCGCGGGCATGCCCGCGATGATGTGGAGCTTCCCGCCCCTGGTCGTGCAGAGCACGACCGCGGACGAGGATGCCAAGCTTCGCGCGCCCGTGGCGTGATGCGTGCGAGAGAAGACTCGAGATTTGAAAATACAAAACGAAGGCTCTCGACGCGGAGTCGCTTCCGAGTCCTCGCGCTGACGTAACCGCGGCGTTCGCGTTCGTTCGTCGCGCGCTCCTCGTCTTCGGGCGTCTTCGGGACCCGATGTCACTCTCCGTCTCACGTGAACCTGCCCGCGAGGACGACCATCGCGCCCACCACGAACCCGAGCGGGTGCTCGCAGATGAACTCGTAGATTAGCGGCGTCGTGTTGGCGAAGGCGGTGATCAGGAGGCCAATCACGAGACCCACGCCCACCAGGAAGTGCGGCGCCCAGTCGGGCAGGTCCCGCCCGCCGATGAACGTCCCGGTCGGGGTGGGGCACCACACTTCTTCCTTCGAGATCCCCAGGCCCATGATGGAGTACTGCAGCGTCGGCAGCACCTCCGCGCACAGCGACGTCTCGTTCACGTACATCTCCTCCATCAAGTCGCGCGTCTTGCTGGAGAACGCGGGGTCCACGAAACTCGACCCGAGGATGGCGAACGCGGGCGCGGTGAGGTTTATGTCCGTGTACGCCGCGGTCACGCCGTCGTTCGCCTCCGCGAGGCCGTCCAGCAGCGCGAGGCGCCGCCGCGACTCCTCGATGAGCGCCTGGAGCTTGGCGCTCTGCGCCAGCGCCTCCGCGGTGCGCTTCGCGCACTTCTCCTCGTGCCTCTCGAACATGCGGTCGGGCTCCTCCACTTCTACGCAGTGGTTCAGCACGTTCTTCTTCATGCCCTCGTCCGCGCGGTTCGGGTCGCAGAGCTTCGCCTGCGTGCGCTTCTTCGCCTCCAGCTTCGCGATGAGCTCCTCGAGCGCGAAGATGGAATCCTCGAGCTCGTCCATCGCGGCGGTCAAGCCGCCGAGGTCCACGGCGATGTCCGCGGTGCTCATCCCGGTGTCGTCCCCGAGGAGCTCGTTGGCGGTGTCCCGGATCTTGGAAACAGAGGACTGCACCTCCGAGAGCTTGTTCTTCTTGCTCGAGCGCGCGCGGCGGCGCTCCTCGCGTTTCTGTTTGCGCGACTTGCCGCCGAACCACCCGCCCGCGTCCTCCGACTTCAAGAGCACCTCGCCGTCCGCGCCGCACGTGAACGATTCCGCCGTGACCTCCTCCGCCGCGGGCGCCGCGCACCCGCAGTCGTCGCCGCCGCCGTTGTCCAGGCTGCGCTTGAGCTTCTTGAGCGCCGCGAGCTGATCGCGCAGGTCGTTCAAGCCGGAGTCGATCTTGGACGCATCCGCCGCGCACTTCTCGCCCCACTCGCGGTCCACCTCCCTCGTGCAAACCGTCCGCGTGCGCGTGCCCACGGGCTTGCACATGCGCCCGCGCGCCTTGCGGCACGCGCGGTGCTGCAGACGGAGCTGCTCGCACAACTCGTCCTTGTACCCGCAGATGATGTCGCCGATGCCGGTGAAGTTGCCATGCGGACACGCCTCGGTTCTCGAGGACTTGGACTTGCACGGCGTGCACTCGTAGTCGGGGCACTGCGCCCACGTCTCGGGCGCGTCTGGGATGTCGACCTCGGACGCGCGGTGGCGGTTGCCGAAACCGCCCATGATGTCGTCACCGACCGCGGTGGATGCGCCTGCGTGGGGAGGAGCGAGGCGGTCAGGACACGCACCGAGGTGATGAAATACAGAAAAGCGAGGGGGCGGGTGCCGGATCGCGCGGCAAGCTCGTCGCGCGGGAACGCGAGCCGCACCTGACAAGGCGATGAGTGCCAGGAGCACGGTTCGTCTCGAGCGCGCCATCACCGCGGCGGGTTTGACGTGAAGTCAGCCGCGCGACGGGCGCAATGACGGACGCGAGGACGGACGGTGTCCAAAATGTGAAGTGTAACAGTATTTCAGACTGTTTGTTCATACATTTTTGTGCAATTTCGAGCCGAATGCGTCGCTCGTGCGTCGGCTTCTCGGAAGGCACCGACGATTGCATTCCGGAAAACTCAACCGCTTTGCGCGCCGCGGCCCAGTCCGCGAGGCAGAGGGTGTCGAGGATGGCTGAAGGTGGCCTTGCCTCGGGCTGGGGCGAAGTCGTCGCCGAGGCGCTGGCTGACGCACCGCCTTCGCCGGAGGACATCCAGCCCTTTTCCGAGGTGGTCGCGTCGGGCGCGCCCCTCCCTCCGAATTTCGTCGACGCGTACGACGGGTATCTGGACGACATGCAGGATGAGTCAGGCTCGTCGACTGTCGGCATCTCGCGCGAGCAGTGGATACTCCTCGTCTTGACACACATTCCGCTCATCGTGTTGTGGTCGTACGCCCTGCTCGGCGTGTTCGAGCGCGCGTCCATCGCCGCGAGGTGGGTGTCGAAGATGCTCGGGTTCGCGCAATCGTCCGAGGAGGCTTTCGAAGACCACGACGACGAGACGCGCCTGATGGTCGCCGGCGAGTACCAGCATCCCGACCACCCGCACAGACGTTTGGCGCGGCCGTTACCGGATGAGTTGCCGTACGTGTGCGTGCAGCTCCCGATGTACAACGAGCCGGCGGTGGCGCGCCGAATCATCGACGCCGCGTGTTTGCTGCGTTGGCCGCGAGACCTCCTGGAGATTCAAGTCTTGGACGACAGCGACGACGACGCGTGCAGGTCCATCGTGGACACCACCGCGGCGGCGTGGCGCGAGCGCGGCCTGATGTGTAACGTCGTGCGACGCACGCACCGGCGCGGGTTCAAGGCGGGCGCGTTGGAAGCCGGAAGGAAGAAAACGGCCGCGGACCTCATCACCGTCTTCGACGCCGACTGCGTGCCCCCCGCGGATTACCTCGAACGCGTCGTGCCGCACTTTTACGGAAACGACGGCGCACCCGCGGAGGACATGGCGATGGTCCAGGCGCGCTGGGGGTTCCTGAATTACGACGACGGCATGTTGACGATGGCGCAGTCGATGCGCCTGGAAGCGCACAGGGCCGCCGGCGGCGCGGTGATCTCCAGGTCGGTGGGGTGCGTGGTCGCGGCGGGCGCGGGCGCCACCTGGAGCGCGCGGGCGGTGACCGCCGCGGGCGGGTGGGACGCGACGGCGTTCCTCGAGAGCACGGACTTAGCGCTGCGGGCGTACTGCGCGGGGTACCAGTCGAAGTTTCTGCCGCACACGGTGGTGATGACCGAGCTCCCGTCGACGTTCGCGGCGTACAAGAGCCAGCAGGAACGGTGGGCGCGGGGTCTCGCGCAGATCGCGCAGCGACACGCGCTCGGCGTGCTTCGGGTCCACGGCAAGCCTTTTTGGCACAGGTGGTACCTCTTCAGCGCGGTCGCGCGCGACACCATGTGGCCCGCGGCGCTGGTGTGGATGCTCGCGTTGCCGCTGCTGATCCGCGCGGGACACGGGTGGTGGCTGGGGACGGAAGACGTCGCGCCGAGACCGGCGGCGCTGTTCCTCTACGCGGCGCCGCCGATCCTGCTCGCCGCCGCGGACGCCGTCTCCGCGGCGGCGCTCCCCCCCGCGCCGCCCCTGCTCATGAAGCACGGCCAGGCCGCGGCTGTGCGCCTCTCCTGGCTCTTGCCGTACGTCATCGTGCAGACCGGGATGGTGGTCGCGCACGCAGCCGCGTTCGTCGCGGGCGCGGCGAGCTCATCGCGCGCCGAATTTCTCAGGACGCCCAAGGACGGCCGCGGCGGTTTTTACCGCGTCGAGCCCGCGCGCGCGCGCGCCGCGGGACCCGGCGGGGCGGGGGCGGGCGAGGCGAGCGCGAGCGGCGCGGACGAGAGTCCCACTGTGATTTCCGTGGGAGGCTCGACGAGCGAGCCCACGACGCCGACGAAGCGCCCCGCGGGAAACGCGGCGGGGCACCCCTTCGAGGTGCAGAACCGGGTTCGCGGCGGCGGCGCCGTCAGGACGACGCGCTTGGCGTCGATCCCAGGCACGCCGCAGCGCCCGACGAACGGTGCGGAGGCGGGTCCGTCCGAAGGCGCGGACGGAGGATCTCGCGGTGACGGCGACGCTCGCGCGATCGCCGCCGCCGTCGCCGCGGCGGGGGGGCCCGAGCGCTCGCCCGAGAGCGCGCGGCGGCGCTGGGCGTCGTTCGCGGCGGAGGCGGCGGTCGCCGCGGCGATGTTCTGGCTCTCCTTCGCGGTCGCCGCGGCGGACGGGTGGCGCGAGCCCGCGTTCGCGTGCGTCTTTATCGCGCTCTGCGTGCTGTTCGTGGCGTGCCACAACTGGGACGACACGTGGCGCCGCGGGCTCCGGCGGGGGCCGCGCGCGCGGGACTCGTACCCGGAGACGCTTCTCGGCGGCGTCTCCTCGGACACGTACGGCGGCCTCGACGCGCGCGCCGCCGGCGCTTCGCGCGGGGGCGTGTACGACCACGTGCGGCGCAGGGGCGTGTCGGGTGGTTCCGACGTTCCCTCGGACTCGAACGCGCCGAGGTTCGAGCCCCCGCGCGACCCGCAGACGCGCGCGGCGATTCGGCAGTACAAGAGGTACCGCGCGAAGGACTTCGACCTGGACACCATCAGCGTTCGGTCCACGGATTCCGACGCCTACAGCGCCGGCGCGGGCGCGTTCGGAGGGCAGGGAGGGCGCGCGGGCGGCGTGGGGAGCGTCTTGGGGTCGGAGTTCGGAGGCGACTCCGAGGCGGGGTACTCGGAAACCGTCAGGAGCGAGTTGTCCGCGGCGGTCTTCGCCGACGCGCCGCCCGTGCTGCTGACGGCGGCGCAGCTTCGGACGCACTACGCGGCGCCGCCCGGTTCGAACCGCGCGCCCAGCCGCGCAGACTCGGACGCCGCGCCCGCGGGCGAGGATCTGTGACGGCGGCGTTCCCGTCGCGTGGGCGCTTCATTAGTTCGTAGCGGCGAGTGTGTTTTTATGGACAAGGCGACTGTTGTCTCTCGATTACGTCTCCGTGTACATACACAAAATCCGCGTCGCCGCGGAGGCGCGCGCGGCGCGGTGCTATCTATCGTACATGTGTCTCTCTTACTCATCTTACCAATCCGCGTCACCGCGTTTCTGACGGCGGCGGCGGCGGCAGCAAGGACTCCCGTCGTCGCACGCGCGCGAAGTGTAACGTCCTGAGCATGGCGTTTATCTCCGAGTACACCGACCTCGTCGTCGGTCGTTCAGGCTGAGCTTCCTCGAGCTCTTCCGCGTTGGTCTCGTAGTTTTCATCGAGCAGAGGCAACGCGTGCTTTCCGCCCCCGGTCCTCGCCCCCCCCGCGGCGCCTCCACCGTTCGCACGCGCGCGGTTCGCCGCGTCTCCCGTGTTCAGTCGCTTCACGGCGCGGTTCAGCTCAAGCACCTCGGAATCGTTCCCGTTCTCGCCTTCCCCGGAAGCGCGCTTCCGCGACCCTCGAGTGCGACCCATGCCACCACCAGCCAGATCCTCGAGTCCGTGGTCCCCCTCTGACCGCGACGCCGAACTCGGCCGAAGCGCGTGCGGGGCTCGCGACGCGCTCGACGCGCCTCGAGTCCCCGGAGGCTTTCGGAAGCCGCACGCACGACTCCGACGAGCCCGTGCGGCGTCTTCTGGCTCCCGAGGGTCCGCCGGGCTCGAGCGTTGGGAAACGCGACGAGATTTCGAGAGAGGGTTTGTTTTGACTTTTGAGCGCAACACGGGTTCGGGCTTTCGGGGAAAATCTGTCGGCGGCGCATTACGCCCAGCACAAGGGGAACACCATGGGCAAGACGACCGCGAAGAAGCCCGCCGGCAAGAAGATGCCTTTCGGCACGACGAAAGGCGCCTTCGGGAAGGAAGGCAAAGGCGCGAAGGGGAGCAAGGGAGGGAGACCTCTCGGTAAAAATGTGCGCCCTCCACTGGACCTTTTCGCTCCTCTCCATTCGCCCTCGCGCACGACCCACCTCGTCGTTCTCGTCGCTGACCCGATTGATTTCCACGCGCGCGCAGGATTGCGGCCAGGAGCGCACGAAGCGAGGCGGCGAGGCGGTTTTCGATGACTCCGTGCGACGGGACTGGGTGACGGGGTACAGCAAGCGCAAGACCGCGAGACGGAAGTTCGCGGTGAAGCAGGCGGAGGAGAAGGCGCGGAAGGAACGGTTGCAGGAGCGCAAAGAACGACGCGAGGAGATGAAACACAGGCTCGGACTGGACCGACCGGAAGAGCCGAGAGAGGAAATCGCGGGGACGGTGGAGACGGAGACCACCGAGTACGGCAACGGCGTGGTGGTCACCGTGGAGGGCCTCGATTGACTCCGCGCGCGGGCGCCGCGACGAGCGAGCGCGGCGCGCGACGCGAAATGGAAATATCACGAAAAGCCGCCGACGCCGGAGACGCGCGCCGCGTACGCCTCCTCCTCAATCCCAGTCCTTCCTGCTCCGCAACTTCTTCTTGTCGCTCCCCCGCTTTTTGTCCTCCAGCCGCCGCTTGTTCGCCTTCTCCGCCTGTTTCACCAGCTTCTTCTTCTTGCTCTTGCTGCTCTTCGAGTGCTGCGGGAGCTTGGACGCGCGGTTCAGGCACGCCTGCATCTTTTCCAGAGCGTCGTCCACGTTCTGCTTCTGCGTGCGGTACCGCGAGGATTGAATCACGAGCTCGCCGTCCTTGTTCACGCGGTTCTTCTCCAGCACCATCAGCCGACGCGTGACCCAGCGCGGGAGCCAATCCTCGGCGTTTTCGAGGTGCAGGCGCATGTCCACTTTCGTCGCGACTTTGTTCACATTCTGGCCACCCGCGCCGCCCGAACGCGCAAACGCGACGACGACATCCTCGCGCGTGACTTTGCGAGGCGGGTCGGTGTTCTCACCCGGTTCGGGCATGGGCAACGTGTCCGTGACGCGCACGTCCTGCACACCGCGAAGCGCGTCGACGTCCTTCGGCGTTTTCGTCGTCGCGACGTCATCCTCCGCCTCGTCGTCATCCGCCCACGGGTCGTCATCCTCGTCGTCCTCGTCGTACCAGTCATCTTCCCAGTCCCCGCCGCGGCCCGCCGCGGAGACCGAGGTCTTGAGCCCGCGCGAGGGCGCGCCGCGGCTCGAGAACCACGCCGGCGCGAGCGACAGCCGGTCCGCGCGCGCGGTCGTGGGAAGCAACGACCCGGGGGAGCCGTGCGAGCATCTCGCGACCACCGGATGAGAGAGGTGCCCAGCGCGCGAACACCGCGCGGGGGCCGCCGCGAGGTGGGCGGCGCCGTGCCGCGCTCGACCCAGCGCGACGCACGACGGGTACGTTCGACTCGCACTCATCGCGGCGACCACGCGCCCTGCCGTCGCCAACATCGCGGTCGTCGTGACACAGGCGCTCGAGGGAATGCACGGTTATGCCGTCCGGCGTTTTCACGTCAAGGCCTCCGACGTTTTTAAATCACCAGAGAAGGTATCTGTCCCAGATAGATCTGACTTCCTCGTGCGCACGCCATGACCGCCCCGATGCAGGATCGCGACGCCAACGCGCTTTCCGTTCCCGCGCCTCGGGCGATGGAGAAAGCGCCGGCAGAGAAAGACCTTCGCGACACGATCAACCAGGCCAAGGCCAAGGGGGGCCGCAATCGCGGCAATCGTAACAAGGGAAAAAACGACGTCAAGCGGACGGAGCAGAAGAAGGGCCGGAACACGCAAGACTTCGCGCCGAGCACGACCCCTCCCGGGTTGAAGCTCGTGGTTGGAAATCCCCGGAAGCCGACGCTGGGGAAGCGGATGCACGGCAGGCACGTGACGTACGTCCCCGGCTTCTTCTGCGACGAAGAGGAAACCGAGGTGTTTTCCCAGCTCATGGCGGAGGTTCGCGCCGCGGGCAGCGACGAAATGTGGGTGCCGTGGCACGAGAAGTCGCACTTCATCGCGAACGACCGCGAGCGACACGGCAAGTGGAAAGACGACTCGCCCGTGTTCTGCGCCGTCATCGAGAAGATCGCGCGTTACTTCCAGATGGACGTCAAGGCGACGCGGTTCAACTGGTACCGGAACGCGGAGGAGTGGAAGCCGTATCACCACGACGCCGCCGCGGTGAAGAAGGACAAAGCCAAGACGCAAAACTGCACCGTCGCCGTTTCCTTCGGCGCGACGCGCGACGTCGCGTTCGAGCACGCCAAGACGAAGACCACCGTCTTTTTGCCGCAGACGCACGGCTCGGCGTACTGCTTCGGCCACGACGTGAACGTGGAGTGGAGGCACGGCGTTCCGCAGGTCCCCGAGGCGCTGCGAGGCGCCGGCGGCGGCGGGAACGAAGAGCGCGTCTCGATCATCGCGTGGGGGTGGGTGGACCAGAACAGAAACGACGCGGACGCGTTCGCCAACTAACTTGATGACAGTTTTGAGTAACACACCGAGCTCGGCGTATGCGTCCCGTGGCTAAGGCGACATCATCTCTCGCACCTCTCGCGCACGAAACGCAGCGTGTCGGCGAAGCCGTCGTCCCACGCCGCCGCCGCCAAACCGGTTTCCTCGGCGTACTTCGCCGCCGCGAAACGCACAACCGCCTCCAGCGCGTCGTACCGCGCCAGCCTCTGCGACGTCGACCCGCACCCTTTGCCGTCCCACAGCCCTATGCCTCCCGCGAACGCCTCCGCGCCGGGCCTTACGGACCCGAAGAACACCTCCCCTAAACGCAGCCCCTGTGCGAAGCGCGGCACCTCGGTTGTATCGGCGGGCACCGCGTACAACCCGGCTTGCCGCCGCGAGTGAAAACGCAGGTGGCCGTGTTTAGCGACGAAGTACGTGACGGCCGGGAACACGACTCTTCGTAAAAACGCGTCTTGTAGATTTTCCGGGAATCCCATCGAGGTTAATTTGCGCTCGACTCTTGTGTCGAGGAGCCCCGCGTTGAGTCGTTTCCGGATCTGCACGCATCTCAGGCCGAACGCGACGCCGGCGGCGATTCTAGGCAAACCGCTTTCCGCGGCTTCTTTCCCGTCGGGCAGGATAAACGTGGTGGGCACGGCGAGGTGGCCGTGCTTTTTCTTGAACCACTCCATCGCGGGCACGTCCCGGAGCTCCCATTTCTCGAAGCTCGTTGTTTCCCACGGGAACCCGAGTTGGTCCAACAGAGCCACGCGTTCGGGCTGCTGGTCCAGGTAAAATCCCTTGGCTTTGTTGCGCATGTCGTGCGAAACCGACCCGAGCGCGAAGAGACGCACGTGCGGCTCCAAGTCTTTTTCGAACTCGGGAGTGACGTAGTCCCGCGGGACGATCAAGTGACCGTGTTTCCGTTTGAAGTACCGCAACGCGGGGACGATCTGGTGGTCGAAGACCCACTGTTTGGATTTCCACACGAACCGCTGCGCGGGGCTCGCGCCGCCCAAAGACAGGAGCGCGTCCAGTTTCCCGGGATCGCTCTTCACGAAATCGCCGCGCGCGCGTATGTTATCGACGCGCTTCCCCAGGGCGAAGCCCCGGATGTCTTCCGGCACGGGCGGCTCATCAGGCACGGTATACAGCTTGTGCACGTTCAGGTGCGAGTGCACCTCGTAGAAGTACCGCAGCGCGGGGATGACTCGGTCGTAGAACAGGTCGCCCTCGAATCGTTCCCTTCGGTTTTGCGGCGTGGACGACGACGCGATGCCGTCGAGCGACGCGACGCCTCCGAGCCCCGGCGCCCCGGGAACGCCCCCGACGGACGGCACGAGCGAGCGCATCTTCATGGCCTCCACCTCGGGTGACGGTCTCTTCTTCCGCCGCTTCTTCGCGGAAGCGCCCGAGGCCTCGGCGGACGTCGTCAGCTCCCGGTGCCCACCCGCGATCGCGGGGACCGCCGTCGGGGGGAGCGACCGCGCCGGGCCCGCGACCCACGCCCGCAGGTGGGGCAGCGCGCGCGCCGCCACGCCAAGCGCCCCGCGACACCGCGGAACCATCGCGCCGCGACCGCCTCCCGAACGGGTGTGTCGCCCACGCCCCCGATTGTGAGCGGGAAACGAAGCACGCGAATGTCGTCGGGAATCGCTCGGACTTCGTGAGACCCGAAGTCGCCCAGAACTTGGCTGGCGGGAAAGAAAAAAAAAAAGTCCGCGCAAATTTCCGTATGCGGGAAATTCGAGGGTTCACGACTCGTCATCAAACGCACAATTTGCGATCTCCCCAAAGCGTCTTTTTAGCCGCGCAGCTCTGCCACTGGCCGAGCGGCGATTTGCTTTTTAGCCACGTTTGGCTTTTCGTGTCGGCATTGGTCATCGCGCTGACTCGACAGCGACGGCGGAGGATGTCCTCGTCGGCGGTCGCGGTCGCGGCGCGGGCCGCGGTGGCGTCCGCCATATGCGTGGGGGCGATCACCGCGCGCGCGCGATTGAGGGATGAGCGCTCGGGGCGCTTCGCGTTCGCGGAGGCGCGCGGCGAATCTGACGAGGATGCGCTGACGCAGGTTCGTACTTTCCGAAGCTATCCGCGATCCTCGGAGCGACGCACGCCGACGGAAGCGCTCGACGATGTGCTCCCCCCGAGTCGTCTCGACGAGCGTCTCCGCGTGTTTCCCGCGTGTTTCTGTGTCCTCCTCGCCGACACCGCCGCCCACTCGGGCGTCTCGCTGACATCCATCCCCGCCCCCGCCTCCCCTCCCTCGTCCCGAAGTTGGACATCTTCGCGCCGTGCGTCCTCGAGGCGATCGGCACGTTTTTAGTGGCGCTCTCCATCCTGATCACCGCGGACCCGTTCCGCGATGCGCGCGCGGTGGTCAAGCACGTCGCGCGCCGATCCATACGAGGGGGGAACTTCCGTTTCTTCTCTCCGAGAACAGCCTCGGGTAGACGCGCGTCCTCCGACAGACGCCGCCGCGAGACCCCGTTCGACGCCTTCGCGGAGGATCTGCATCCGCCGGCGCTCGACCGGACGCCGCGCATGACCCCCGCGCTCGACGCGCTCGTGACGGACGCGGACGTCGAGCACTTCCTGCGTGAGCTCGCGAGCGCGCCCACGGAGCGCGAGGCGGAAGAGGCGATGGCGCGGGAAGACGAGGCTCCCGAGAGGTGGCGAGAGGACGCGGAGGAGGAGGTGATGTCCGGCGGCGACGCGAGGCTCCGCGGCGGGTCGGGGCGATGCGGAGAGACGCGCGCGCGCGACGACGCGAGCGGCGACGCGCGGAGACGCGCCGGCGTCGAAGCCGCGACTGCTGCGGCGTTATCCGCGGGATGGAGCGTGCTTGCTCGCGGGGACACGGGTAACGGCACGACATTTCGACTGCTGAAGCGAAACGAACCCGCGCCCGGCACGGCGGCGGAGGGTCGGCGCGGCCTGACGCAGTTCCGTCTGGAGATGGTGATGGAGGGCGTCAGCGCCGAGCAGCTGGCTCGCGTGCAGATGAACGACGTGATCCGCGGCGAGTGGGACACGTCGCTGGTGGTGGCGGACCACCTCGCGCGCTCGGACGCGGAGACGTACGACGTGTCCACGGACATGAACGCCATCACGGACGCTGAGGACAACGACGCGGGCGAGGGCTCCGAGCTGGCGTTTTGGCGGATGAAGTTCCCGGCGCCGCTCGCGCCGCGCGACTACCTGTTCGTGCGCCGGCGGTGGCGGTGCGCGCGCGGCGCGTACTACGGCGTCACAAAGGACGCGACCGGCTCGCGCGACGGCGACGCGCTCCTCGAGCAACTCGGGCCTAAGAACGGCTCGGGGTTCCGCGTGCGACGCATCTTCTCGGGGCAGCGCGTCCGCGACGTCGCGTCGCGCGCGCGGCGGCCGGAGGACGAAACGCCGTGGAGAAACGCCGTCCCACCGTCGCCCGCGAACTCCACCACGAGCGCGAGCGGCGGCGGCGATGCTTCCGGCGGAGGAAACGGAGGTGACGTTCCGAGTTGTACCGGCGCCGCCGAGCTGGTGTCCGTGTACCACGAGGACTCGGGCGTCCCCGCGGCGGTGATTTGCCTGGGCGCGTGCAAAGGACTCATGCCGTACATGCGCAACCTGGAGGAAGCCGCGCGCGGCGGCCGGTTCGCACCCGGCGCCTCCGGCGCGTTCTCGAACGCCGCGCGCGTGAGTTTCGACCGCCAGAGGCACGTGCGCGTGCGTCGCCGGCTGTTCGGGAAGGACGGCGTGGCGGCGTCGTTCTGGCCGCTGCGGCGATTCAACCTGGCGCGCGGCGATTCGGCTTCGAGGTGGTTCCCGCGCCGCGCGGACGCGACGGGCGAGAACTCGGTGGGGGGACACCGCCCGCACGGCGTGCGTTCGACGCTCTCGCGCATTAAGCGGTCGCTCATCCACCGCACCGCGCACAGGCGCGCGCCGGGGCACGACCACGTCCGCGCGGAGGGGCGCAGGAGGCGGCTGATGGTCAGAGCCGCGGGGCTGGTGGCGCTCGCGTCCCGGATCGCGAAGAACCGCTAATAAATGCGCGCGCGCGGGTATTAATAGTCACTACCTACTAGTCTACTCCGCCTCCATCGCCAGCTCGTGCGACGACCTCCCCGGGTACAGCACCGACCCCCCACCCAGACACGCGTCCCCGTCGTAAAGAACCAGCGCCTGTCCCGGCGTGAGCGCGCGCGTCGGCGCGTCGAAACGCACCTCTAAGACGGCGCCGTCCGAGACGGCGATTCGTCTCGGTCCGAACCGCGTCGGTTGAATCGCCGGCGCCTCGCCGCTCGGCACCAGTCTGACTTCGCAAGCCACGCGCTCGCCCCCGTACCGCGTCTGCGCCGTGAGTCGCGCGCTTTTGCTTTTACTTCGCAGGCGGCTTCCGTCTTCAACTGTGGTCTCGAAAAACACACCCGGCGGTAACCCGGAAGCGCTCGTCCAGAACAACTTGCCCACCGCCGCCTCCCTAAAAAAAAGCGCTTCGTGTTCCGAACCAGGCGCGACGTACGCGACGTTTTCCTCAACGCTCGCGTCTTTTCCGACGACGTACCAGGCCTTGGGCGCTCCCCCCACCCGCGCCCTTTGTCCGATCGTGTACCGCGCCAAGCCCCCGTGCGTGCCGATCACGCGCCCGTCGTCCACGGAGACGAACGCGCCGGGTGAAGAGAAGGACGTCTCCGCATCTCCGCCCTCCGCGTCGCCGTACTCGGCGATGAAGTCCCCGAAGTTTTGTTTCCGGCCGACGAAGCATATGCCCGCGCTGCTCCTGCGCGCGGTGACGGCCGCGGGCAGGCGCGCCGGGCCCGCCGCGAGCGCCTTGACTTGCTTCTTCGTCAGCCCGCCGAGGGGGAAGCACGCGCGCCGCAGCGACTCGCCGCGCACGGACGCGAGGAAGTACGACTGGTCCTTCGACTCGTCGACGCCGCGTAGCAGCGACGGATTTTCGTCGTCTTCGTCATTCGCAGTCGCCGCGACTCGCGCGTAGTGCCCCGTGGCGAGCACGTCCGCGCCCAGGGCCTCCTCGCAGTGGCGCAGCAACGCCCCGAACTTGATGTGGCGGTTGCAGGCGAGGTCGGGATTCGGCGTGGCGTTCCCGCGCTCGAAGTCCCGCAGGAACGGCTCGAACACGGCGTGCCAGTATTCGCGCACAAAGTCCACCTCTTTCAGTTCAATCTCGAGAGCCGCGGCGACCGCGCGCGCGTCCCTCTGGTCCTTCTCGAACTCGCACACACCGCCCGTCTCCTCCGCCTCGTCCCAGTTGCGCATCAGCACGCCGGTCACGTCGAACCCGGCGGATTTCAGGAGCCACGCGGCCACCGCGGAGTCGACGCCGCCGGAGATGCCGACGGCGACGCGCGTGGGTCGTGAAGCCGACGACGACGGGGACGCCCGTTCCGCGCCCCGCGTGCGCTCGCCCTCGCCGGAGCCGCGCGAGACGAGAGGCCTCGGGAGGTGCGGGAGCACGCGCGCGACGACGTCGGGGTCGCGCACGGCGGCGGCCAGCCGCGAGGCGACGAGGGCGTCCAACTCGGCATCCTCGGCGAAGCCGGACAACGAGCGTCGCGGTGCCGACCGCGAGGGCGGCGCTCGCCACGCGTGCACGCGCGCGGAAGGGCAGCCCCGCCGGGGGAGACTCGCCTCCGCGAGCGCGCGCGCGATCGCGCGTCGCATCGCGCGTCGAATCCGCCGGGCGCGATGCCCGTCTCCGCGGAGGACCTGACAGCACGCCGCGGAGTGCCCCGGCTCCGCGAGTGGCACGCTGTCGCCTCCGCGTAGAAAATCACCAGGCCTTCGAAACTCTCGGACCTGCCGACAGATTCCCCTGCGGAGGCGAGATCGTCCGAGCGGTTCGCCCACAACACCACGCGCGACCGCACGATTCGAGGCGCACACGCCGATCCTCGAGGAGTGCTCGACACACGTCGTCTCACGCGGACAGCATCTCGTCGGCGCCGCACTCGCTTCTTCCGGTGGCGCGCGAGGACCAACCATCTTGTTGGCACCCTCGAACCAACAACGACCGGCCGAGCTCGTCAGACTGTTTGCCCACATAGCGAAGAGCGATGAAACGGCTGTGCTTCCTCCTCGCGCTCCTCGCGCTTATGCCCGCCGCCACGATGGCGGCTGCGCCGAGCGCCTCCGCGCCTTTCCCGTCGGACGAATCGACGCCCGCGCGTGATGTCTTCCAGATCGCGCGCCCCAGCGCGGACCACGGCTCGTTGGAGGTGGTGGAGTCCGGCGTGCGCCGGCTCGAGTCGCTCGAGGAAAAGCTCTCCGTCGTGGCCGTCGTCGGCGGGTACCACTCCGGCAAGTCGTTCATGCTCAACGCGTTGAACGAATCCTTCGGCACAGGCCCTGAGTCGGGCTTCGAGATGACGGACTCGCACCGAGCCACGACAAAGGGCTTGTGGCTGGGACTCACCGATATGACGTCCGAGGTGGACGGCTCGCGCGTCGCGCTGCTCGACACCGAGGGATTCGGCGCGGCGGGCGTCGCCGAGGCGTACGACGCGCAAATTTTCGCCGTCGCGACGTTACTCGCCTCGCACTTGGTCTACAACTCCAGGAACCTCATCACCGCGGCGGAGGTGGAGTACCTCGAGACGCTCGCGCGACGCGCGCACCTGTGGTCGCTCACGCAAAACGTGAAGGGGACCGAGGCAGCTTCAAACGAGCCCAGCCTCGCCGCGTTCCCGCCGCTCACGTGGGCGGTGCAAGACTTCACGTGGGACTTACGCGGCGAAGACCCGACGGCGTGGCTTCAGTCGTTCGTGGGCGGATCCGGATCCAAAAGCGGATCCTCTCCAAGACAAAAAGACAAAAAAGCTCACCCGGGGCCTGAAGGCCCTGTGCGTATCGGACGCCGGCCGTTAGTGGACGGGAACTACACGCTGCTCGGTCTGTTCCGAGAAGAAGTGAACGCGCGCGTGTTCGATCCTCCCGCGACGTCGCGCGCGTCGCTCGCGCGCCTTCGCGACGCGCCCGCCGAGGCTCTGGACAAAGTTTTCCTGAACGAGATGGACGCGTTTCGAGGCGAGCTCCTCCGCTCCTTGTGTTCGCGGCGAAGCGCCGTGGACGCCGCGCCGGACGCGGGCACGCGCGGAGCGAGTCTCACCGCGCGTCTCCGCACGCTCGTGGACGCCGCGCGCGACGGAAGTCTCCCCGAACTCCCTTCGCTGTGGTCAAACGCCTGGGAATCGAGACTGGTCGCCGCCGCCTCCGCCGCCGCGCTCGCCGCGCGCGACGTCAAGGCGCGGGCGGCGCTCGAGACCTCGCCCCCGCTCACGCCGGACGCGTTCGCGGCGGCGCTCGCGGGCGCGCGCGTCGACGCCGAGCGCCTGTTCAAGACGCACCTGTTCGGCCTCGAGCGCCTCTGGCGTTTGCCGCTGCGGGAGACGCGCGGCGAGATGGCGCGACGCGACGCCGCGGACGCCGCGGCGCACGACGCGTCCGTGGCGGCGACGCTGCGTCTCGCCGCGGACGACGCCAAGGACGCCGCGGCGCGCGGCATCGCCGCCATCGCGCGACCCGCACCTCCCGACGCGTTCAGGCGCGACATAGACGAGGTTCTCGAGCCGGTGAACGCCGCGTTCCGCGAGAAGACGCGCGCGTACGAGCGGTGCGCTGCGTCGCGCGGCGCGGCGCGGCGCGCCGCGCGGGAGGTGGCCGACGCGCGGGACGGCGCGGCGGCCGCTGCCGAGCGCGACAACGCGGTGCGCACCGCCGCGACGTTGGCCGCAGCGGTCGCCGCCGGGACGCGCGCGTACGACCTCGAGATGACCGCCTCGACGCTGAGCTCCGCGAGCGCCGGGTTCGCGGGTTCGCGGGAGGAAGCCCGGGAGGACGCGAAGGAAGACGACGATGCCTCCTTCAACGAAACCGAAACCGGAACCGCTCTAGGTATGCCTCTGCGCGCGTCTTCGGTGTCGGCGCTGGACGCGATGGCGCGCATCCTCGCGCGTCGCGCGTTCCGCGACGTTCCGGAGGCTGCGGGCGCGGCGTGGACGCTCGAGACGCGCGACGGCGTCTCGCGCGCGAACGATCTCGAATCCGCGCTCGAGCGCCGAGGCGAGTCGTGGCGCCGACGCAACGCCCGACTCGCGTCGGCGGCGTCGGAGGCGGTGCGCGCGGACGTCGTCGCGTTCGCCGAGGCGGAGACGGAATCGTTCGCGCGCTCCCCGATCGCGCTCCCTGACGCGCTCCGAAACGACACGCGGGCGCTCGTCGCGAAATCGCTCGAGACGTTCGACCTGTGGACGTCCGGGTTCGAGGACGTCCCCGAACGCGCGCGCGCGAGAGCGTCACTCGCCGCGACGCTCGGAGACCTCGCCGCCGCCGCGCGCGACGCGAACGCCGCCGCCTGGGCGGAAGCGCTCGCGCCGGTGGGCGCGGCCGCGCGCGACCGCCTCGAAGCCGAGCCGACGTGTTTCCGGCGCGGCGCGAGTCTCGTGAGTCTCGCGAGTCGCCTCCGCGCGTGCGCTCGCGACGCGTCGCCCTCGGTCGTCAAGCGCCGCGCGGCGGAGGCGTGGCTCGCCGCCTTCGAGGACGCGAAGGACGCCCGGACGTTTTTCGGGAAGAGGACGTTCCTCTCCTCGTCGGCGAGCGACACCGCGCGAAAGGCTGGGAACATGTCCCCCGACGCGCTTCGCGAAGTCGCGCGCGCGTTCGCCGCGACCGACCGACACGTCGCTTCGCTTCGCGACGCGGCGCGCGCGAGACGCCGGGGCGTCGTTCTTCTCGCCGCGACATTCGCCGCCGCCGCCGCTTTTTTTCTCCTCCTCCCGGCGACGCGATCGCTTTTCGTCTCGCGGGAAGACGCTCCCCGCCGCGACCGGCGACGCAGGTCGAGGACGCCGCCGCTCGCGCTCGGCTGGAGACATATCGCCGACGAGGCGGAGGGAGACGGAGACGATCGGCGGGGCGCGGAAGCGGACGCGAACCCGATCGCGTTCGCCGCGCGTCAGCCGCTTCCGGACGCCGCCGCCGCCGCCGCCGCGTCGCCCGTCTCCGTGATTTCCATCTCCTCCTCCGAAGGCCACGACGGGACGGACGACGGGATGGACGACGGGACGGACGACGGCGGGTTCGTTGACGTGTCTCACGACGAACCCTTCGACGAGGCGGAAGCAACGGCTCCGGACCCCGGCGTCGAGACCTCGTCGCTCCCCGCGGGTCCCGCCTTCTTCTTCGCCTCGCCCTTGGCGGTGACCGTGTGGGACATGGCGCGCGCCATCGAGGGCGTGCGCCGCGGCGAGAACGACGCGATCGAGTTCATGAGCACGTTCGGCGATCACCCGGACGTGCACTGGCTCATCCCCCCCGAGGACGAGAGCGGCGGCCTGTGGACGGACGACCCGCGCGACCGCGCCGAGTACCACGAGCGGGTCCTGCAGTACGTCCACGAGCGCACCGACTGCGACGACGCGGCGTGGCGGCTCACTTCGTACGTCGACGGGGTGCTTCAAAGGTACGCGGACAGCGTGTGACGTTCGTGACGTGTGTTTTTTTGCGAGAGAGACGCGAGACGCGAGACGCGGCGAGTAGACGAAGGCGGTTGACGCGCGGAGAATACGTAAAATACCCCAGCGGGACTTTTCGACATTCACAAATTCAGCACTCTCGCCGACTCGCGCTCACGCGCCGCGGCCATTCGATCGCGCGCAGGCCCCCGCGCGCGGTCGCCTTCGTTCGCCGCTTAGGCGACGGTGAAGGAGGACCAGGTCTGCTTGAGGTCGCGCTCCTGGCCCTTGAACCAGCGCTTGTCGCCGGACTGGAGCTTGCAGGTGTACAGCACGCCGTCCGACACGGTGGTGGCGATGAGCTGGTGGCGGCCACCCTCGTCGCCGTCGGCGGTGCGGGTGAGCACCTCGTAGTAGTAGTACGTCTTGCCCTTGTTGGACTTGGTGAAGACGTCCAGGACCGCGGCGGTGGACACGCGGTTGGCGGCGAAGCCACCCTCGGAGCGGGTCTCGCCGGAGTACACCTGCTGGCCGAGCAGGTAGCCGATCTGCTCGAGGTACGCCTCGGGGGAGCCGAAGTCCTCGATCTTGGACTTGTTCACCTTCTCCACGATCACCGAGATGTTGGACACGGCGTCGAAGTTGTCCTCGAAGTACGCGTCGCAGTTGGGGTAGGGGCGCTCGCGGGTGGGGTTGTACTTCGAGGGGAGCAGGAACGCGTAGCCATCGCCGGAGTAGGGGATGAAGCCTGGTGGCGCGAGATGAACGAAGCGAAAGCGAATTCGTCAGCCAAGGGAAAAAACTCGAACGCTCGGATTTCTGCCCGCGAGAAGAAATGACGCCGAGGCGTGCCGAAACAAAACGCGCTCGTGCCGAGTCCGGAACCGGCGCGCGACGGGCGACGCGAGCGCGCGAGCGCGACGTCCGCCGCGCGTCTCGCGCGTGCTCGACGGCGACGTCACGGCCGTGGACCGCGCGCGCGACGACGCGACTCGCGCGCGCGCGTCGGTTCAGATAAACTCTATCCGACGCGGACCGATCGAGATTGTCGCGCGCCGGTCCCCGTTGTAACTTTCTGCGTTTCGCGTGCACGTACCGGAGGTGTTGGTGGTGGAACCCCAGATGTTGGCGGAGTCACCGTACGCGGCGAGGGAGGGCTTCGCGGCGAGCGCGACACCGGCGGCCTGAGATTGGGAGAGGAATCGAGGGTCGAGCGGTCAGCGGGGGCGTCCGGACGAGCTCCGATCGCGCGATGGGAGATTTCGCGTGTCGCAGTCGCGATGCGGAGGGTTTTTTTCCCGTGACAACGTCGTCGGTCGTCGCCCGCACGCGCGCACGCGACGCGCGTCGGCGGCGCGGTCGCCGCGCGCGGTCGCCGCGAGACGCGCTTTCGTCGTGTCGTCCGGCGCGGGTCGCGAGGTGGATTGTCGCGCGGGCACTTACGGTGAAGGTGGAGAGGGCCGCGCGGCGGGAGGTCTCCTCGGCCGAGGCGAAGGTCACCACGGACGCGCGCTTGGGCGCCGCGGGGGCGACCGCGCGGGCGCGGAGGGACTCGGTCTTGCCGACGAAGGCCGGGCGGGCCACGACGGCGGAAGCAGCGGAGGTGATGGCAGCCATTGTATCGACTCGGTGTGTGCGAATATGACCGGAGTCCGGGCGGGATCGACCGGCAAACTTGGCAATCGGGAGCCAACTCAAGCTCGCAAATATATGATTTGGAATCACCTGATTGGCTGAAAGCGAGCGCTGAATCGGTTCTGTTTCGAGCGAGATGGCTTCGAGATGGCTTTCGACGCGCCACGCGCCGACGAAGAATCTCGAGCGCCTCCGTCTGCTCGTGAATCCGATTTTCTGCGGTGTTTGCGCGCCGCTCCCACACAGGACAGTGGAGCTGCCGATGGCGTCCACGCGGCGCGCGGCTCGCGGGTTGGCGCGATGGGTCGCGGCGCCGCGCGCGGACGCGGTCGAGCGCGTGGGCTCGAACCGCTCGGGGGCTTCCCGTGCGGTCGCCGGTGTCGCGCACCTCCAGGACCGCCGTCGGGAGGAGCGCTCCCCCGCGCGTTCGCGTCGGCGGTCGTTCTTCTCCGTGCCCGACCTGGACGCCATGCGCGAGCGCGTCTTCTCCTCCTCGAAACTGGTGAGGCACCCGCCGGAGAAGCTGTTCCAGGTGGTCGCGGACGTGGCGCGGTACGAGGAGTTCGTGCCCTTCTGCGCGTCCTCGCGCGTGCTCCGCGTCCTGACCCCCACGCGCTTCGAGGCGGAGCTGGAGATCGGATTCAAAGTCTTCTCCGAGCGGTACGTCTCGGACGTGACCCTGGAGGAGGACCCCGCGACGGGCGAGAAAAAAGTCACCGCGACGGCGATCCCGCCGCGCGGCGACGGCGACGGGCTGTTCCAGCGGCTGGTGAGCACGTGGCGGTTCAAGCCCGGGCGCGCGCCGGACGAGACCGCCGTGGCGTTCGACCTGGACTTCAAGGTGAACTCGGTCGTGCACTCGCAGGTGGTCGCGCTCGTGTTCGAGGAGGTGAGCCGGTTACAGATCGGCGCCTTCGAGAGCCGGTGCGACGAGCTGTTCGGCGGACGGCGCGAGTCACGAGGGGCGGCGAGCGACGAAGCCGCGGCGAGCTCGCAGAGGGCTTCCGTCGAGGCAAAGGCGAAGAGTCCAAACGGAGACGAGGACGTCGGCGAGCGCGTCGAGGACGAAGACGACGCGAAAAAAAAGAAAACGTTCCCGCGCGTCAAAAAAGACCCGGCGACGCGCGCGCGAGTCCTCGCCGCGTTCGCGCACGCGGCCTCGAACCCGACCCCGCGCGCCGGCGAGGACGACGACCTTACCAACCCGCACCCGGGCCTGGGCCTGCGCGACTTCAGCAACGCGTGCCGCGAGCTGGAAAACATCAAACCGTTCGGCCCCGCGACGGCGAACCGACCGTTCCTGTGCGCGGCGCTGCACGCGGCGCTCGACGTCGCCGAGACCGGTCGCGTCGCCGACGCGGACGCGTCTCACGCGGCGGACCTTTTCGCGGCGCTCGCGTTGCGTGCGTGCGTCGCGGAGGAGGAAGAACACGAATCGCTGGAACTTCTGACGTCCGAGTCCGCGCTCGAGCTGATAACCAAACAACTGCGTTTCTTGAAGACGCGCATGCCCAACGTCGCGCGGCTGGCGAGCTCGCAGCAGCGGCGCGCGCTCGAGGGCGAGGAGCTCTCCGGGAGCGACGACGAGGGCAAGGACTTCGACATCCTGCTGGAGACCGCGATGGCGGACGTCGTCGTGGAGCACAACCTGAACGACGCGGAGCGGCTGGCGCGCGAGCTCGTGCAGACGCTGCGGAAGACGGGCGCCGCGGGCCTACGCGCGTGGCGTCTGGCGAGCGAAGCGGACCCCGCGTTTCTCGGGTCAAAGTCGCTCGAGGGCATACTCAGGCTGGGGGTGTTTCACAGGCTGACACGAGAGCCGAGCCGGTGAGGCGCGAGCATCGTGTGCGTACTACTCTACCCTTCGATGTGGCTCGCCAGCCGGCGAGCTACAAGCTACATTACCTTCTCTCTATTAAAACCTCTCGTTCACGACGGGTTTCGCACGAACCGGACGCTGTAGGCGCCCGTCGCGTCCTTCTCCGCCTCGAAGTTCTTCGTGCTCAGCCCGAAGTTCCCGAGCAGCGCGTCCCCCAGCCCCCTGAGCGTCCCGAGCATCTCCTCCTTCAGCGCCTCGCGCCGGGCCTCCACGAGCGGCCGCAGGCGCGCCGCGGCGGTCTCGGCGTGAAGACGCAGACCCGCGTCGGCGTCGGCATCCGCCGCCGCCGCCTCGCAATCCGCCAGCGCGCCCTCCAGATCTTTCGGATCCGCCGTTTCCCGCGCCTCCGCGCGACGCAGCCTCGCCTTGACGAACGATTCGTCGCACCGCAGCGCGCGCGTGCAGTCCTCGGCAGCCTCGTTCGGTCGCGCCAGCTTCAGGCGACACGCCGCGCGGTTCGCGAAGTACGTCGCGCGCGCGCGATCGACGACGCCGCGCCGAGACGTCGTCGTCTTCCCATCCTCGTTCGAACGCACGACGCTCGACGCGACGCGCGTCTCTCCGTCGGTCGTTCCCGCGCCCGTCGCGCGGTCGTCCTCGCGCGCGTCCTCGCGTCGCGCGCTCGCGTCCCCAGTCTCGTCCGGCTCGTCCGACGCGCCCTCGTCCGAGGTGGAGGCGCTCGCCTCCAACGCCGCGGTGTAGTGCCTCTCCGCATCTTCGAAACGCCCCTCCCCGAACGCGCGATTTCCCTCCAGCTTGTGCGCCTCCGCGTCTCGCGGGGACGCGGAAGCCGGCTCGGGGTCGTGCTCGGTGATACGCACCATCGCCGCGGGACGCGGGGGCGACGAGCGGTCGCCGGCGAGGCGACGCGTAGAGGTTCTCGGCGCTCAGAGATCTGACGAGTGCGCTTAAAATTTTGCTCGGCGCGCTTTTTCGCGAAATTTCGGAACAATCTCGGAACAAGGTATGAGCAATTAGTCTGAAAAGGACGAGTCGTGACAACCTTTGTTCTACCTCGGTTCGACAACCCGCTCGTTTTTGGGCGGGCTCGCGTCCTTTGGGCGGGCTCGCGTCCGCGGCCACTCCTGGGCGCGCTCCGAGCGCGCCCACAGGTAGCGTCGGGGGAGGTGGCGTCGAGTGTTGAGGCGAGCTCGATCGGCGACGAGTCCACCCCGGCGTCGATCCGGCCTCGGACGCCGAGGCCCCACCAGATCCGGGGAGGCACACATGTTTTCTCGAGAGGAGACTCGCATGGCGGCCACCGCCGGGCCCTCGAGTGAGGGCCCGGACGACGACGCGGTCGTGGACGAGACCACCCTGAGGTTCATCCTGGTGCGTGCGCTGAGCGCTCGATCGAAGCCCCGCGATCCCACACCCGTCTCCGACGCGTACCGGGGGGCCGCGCGCCGCGCTCCCGGGGCGCGCGCGGCGGGCGAATCGAATCCTCCCTCCGATTCTTCCGGACGCGCAGAATGGCTTTTTTCGTTCGTCGTTCTTTCGTCGTCGAGTCGTCGAACGACTCCTCCGTCTCCCGACCATCCACCTCCGCTTCCCTCCCTCGTCGCTGACCGCCGTCTCGGTTCCCCTCTCGCGCGCGTTTTAACGCTTCCGACCCGACCGGTAACGACGAAAACGCGCACCTCAGGAAACGCTGGTGGGCCGCGTGGATGCCGCGACAAACGCGTTGCGCGCGCACGAAGTCGAGGGCGCCGGCGCGTTTGGCGTCGACCGCCGCGCGACGCGCTCCGCCGCCGAGCAGCTCGCTCGCGCCGCCGACCAACTCCGCGCGTGCGGCAAGGACACGCGCGCGCGCGTCGCGGCCGCCGCCGCGCGGCGCGGCCACGAGGCGTGCCGCGCGTGGTCCGAGGAGCCCGGGTGCGCTAAGTCGTTAGCGCGGCTGGGCGGCGACGAAGAATCGCGCGCCAAGAAACGTAAGCGCGGCAAAGAAACCCGAGACGACTCCGCCGACGCGCCTTCGAAGGAGAGCGGCAGCGACGAAAACGACCACATTTTTTTTGAAGACGACCGAGCCGGAGAGCAGGAGACGCTCGAGCTGAACCCCGCGGAAAGACGCGCGCTCGCGGAGGACGTGCACGCGCGCGTCGGCGCGGGGGGATCGCGCGCGGCGGATGCCGTGCGAACGGCGGTGTTGCGCGCCGGCCGGCGCGCCGCCGAGGAGGCTGCCGAGCGCGCGCGCGACGCGCTTCTGGCGGCGTCGGCGCAGTGCTGCGCGCGCGACCGCCCCTTGGCGTCGGCGCCCCCCGACGCGCTGCAGAGGGCGTCGGAGGCGATCGAGTTTTTGCTGTTCAATCCCGTCGGCCAGACGGCGGCGCGCGGCAGCGCCGTGGCCTTCGCGCCTTCCGGAAAAAAGGAGGCGGAGCACGAAAAAGAGAGCGCTTTGACTCCTTTTTCGCGCGCGGCGCTGACGCTCGCGCGCGCGATCGTCCCGACGCTCTTCGCGCCGCTGCTGGACGACGGCGCGTCGAGCTTCGCGAGCCGCGCGACGGCGCGCGTAACGGAGAGCTGGGGCGACGGCGACGCGCTCGTTCGCGCGGCGAGCGCGGCGAGCGCGGATGACCTGGGCGGCGTTTCCGTCGGCGCGGGCGTCTGCACGCGCGCCGTCATCGCGCACGTCGCCGCGCGCGTTTCAAGCGCGGTGGCGGACGCCGCCGTGGACGCGCTCGTCGTCGAAACGGCGCGCGGCGTCGCGGTGGCTCCCGGTCCGTCCGCGCTGTGCGCCAAGGCGCGCGCCAAACTCGAGCGCGACGTCGCCGCGCACTGCGCGGAGTGCGCCGCGGCGACGCGGCATTTGCTCTGGGAGGCTTCCGAGAACGTCCGCGCGCTGCACCAGCGCGGCGCGCTGCACCAGCTCCCGCCGAACTACGCCGAGAACGTGCGCACGACGGCGACGGCACGGTTTCTGCACGCCGTCGAACGCGACGCGCCCTACGTCGCGCGCCTCGCCGCCGACGGCGTCGCCGACTGGGTGCGCGAGCGCTTCGCGGGCGCCTCCGCGCGCGTCGCCGAGGCGACGGGCGTCAGAGCCAAGCAGCGCGTCGCGCCGGCGCTCGCCGCGGCCACCTTCACGGAGGGATTCAGGCCGGCCGAGCTCAAGGGCGCGCGCGCGTGCTTGAAGCGCGTCGCCGGGGACTTTCGAGCCGTCGACGCCGCCGCGCGCGCGCTGCGCCGCGTCGCGCGCGCGCTCGACCCGGACCCGACCACGCCCGAGCAAGCGAACGAGCCCGAGCCCGAGCCGTTTCTCCCGCCGGAGCCCACCGGCGCGTGGCAGGCGGGGCGGGACTCGCGCGCGGCGGCGGCGGCGGCGGCGGCCGCGGCCGCGGCCGCGGCGGCGGTTTCGGCGCGGGCGGGCGCCAAGCGCCGTCGCCGCGCGGGTCGCGACGACGACGCGCGCACGGCGGCGCGCACCGACGCGCTGCTTCGCACGGCGGAGAAGCTCCTGGAGCAGTCCATGCGGGGCGACTCTCGACTCTCGACGCTCGACCTGTCGCGACGCGCGTCGCTCACGAAACGTCGCGGCGACGACGACGACGGGAGCGTCGGGAGCGCGAGTCGGTCCGCGCTGCCGAGACAAAAGTCCGCGCGCGACGACAGAGACAGTCTGCGAAAACTGTGCGACGGCGACGAAGGCGGCGGGAGCGACGACGCGACGACGACGGCGAACGCCGACGGCTTCGGCGGCTTCGGCGCGTCCTTGGACCCCCTGAGCGAGCTCGCGCGCGCCGCGGAGATGGAGACGGCGCGGGACGTGATGGAGGCGCTCCCGGACGACGGCGAGAGACAGAGACTTTCCGGCGAAGAACGGAGAGACCTCCCGGCGAAGAACGACCTCCCGCGCGGAGCTCCGGAGAAGAACGCCGAGAGGAGAAGCGGCGCTCCTAGAGACGACGACGACGAAGACGAAAAAACGAGGGGCGCCGAGAGACCGAGCGCGCCGCTTCCGCGCGACGGGAATGGCGGCGACGCGAGAGCGCCGGCGCCGGCGCCGGCGCCGGCGCGCGCGGCGACCCCGGAGCCGGGGGTGGGGGCGGGGGCGAACAGGCTGGCCATAGCGGAGGCGGTGCCTGATCCCGGGACGCGCGCCGCGCGAACCGTCCCGGACCGTCCCGGGAAGGACGGGACGGACGTCCGTCCCGGCGCGGACCCCGACGGCGAAAAAGACGCGGCGGCGGTTTCGGCGCGCGCGGCGGCGGCGGCGGCGGCGCTCGGCGACGCTCGGCTCCTCGCGGGCGCGGAACCTTGCCCGGCGGGTCCACTTCCCGGCGACCGGTCCCCGAGCGCGGAGTACCGCCGCGGCGTCGCCGAGGGCTTCGTCTCCGGCGTGCTGCAGCAGACGTGGCGCGGGATCGACCCCAACTTCTCGCAGGCGCAGGCGGACGCGTTCACGGAAGCGCTCTCGCGGTGCCCCGACGGCGTCATGGCGATGCTGCTTCCGCTGTCGCGCGCGCTGACGCGCGCGCGGCCGTCCTTTTCGCCCGCCGCCGCCGCCGTCGCCGCGGCGGCGAGCGCGCGCCCACCGCCGAACGCGGCGGCGACGCGCGCCGACGGCGGCGTGGCGGAGAAAGAGCGAGCGCTCGTCTCGACGCTCGCGTCCCCGCCCGAAAAAAGCTCTCCCCAGAAGGCGTCCCCGCCGGCGGCGGCGACGCCGCGGTGGATCAAGGCGGCGGACGCCCCCGCGCTCGCGTTTCAGCGCCCGAAGACGCGCGAGGTGCGCGCCGCGAACTCGACGCGCGCCTCGCCGTTCGCGGGCCTGAAGTTCCACACGCCCGCGCCGCCGAAACCTCCGGCGCTTTCGTTCCGACCGCCGCGGAACGAACGCGAGGCGCCCAAATCCGCGCCCGCGAGAACGTTCGCGGGTGTCCGCGCGTTCGGCGTCGATCTGCCGGCGCTGCCGACGAGACGGCTGGACGACGCGCGGCGCCCGAAAAAACTTTTGCAGACTAATTACTCGGCCCCCGTCAACGACGACGAGCGCTCGGACGACGACGCGAGCTCTTCTGACGGCGCGGACGCTTTTGACGCCGCGTGGGATCGCCGCGACTCGGCGGATCCCACGCGGTCGACGAGCGACAAAGGGCGGACCGCCAAGTCTCGGGTTTCCGCCGTCCCGGGTTTCCCGTCGTCCGAGTTCCGCGGCGAGCGCGGCGGATCCCACGCCGCCGAGGGGTCGCGTCGGGGCGGCGGGAAGAAAACCGCGACGCCGAAACGGAGGCCGAGGGAGCTCTCGTGGCTGTGACCGAGACGTGTTCGGCGGTCGGAGAGACGTGTTCGGCGCGGCGCGGCTTTTGTCGGACCGACGGCGAGAGACGCGTTTGTGTACAATCATTAATCAGACGACGAAAAGACGATTCGAGACGAGCTTTCGCGGAGTGTTTCGGTTTCAACGCGGAATGCGCTTCTCGTCACCGGCGCGCGACTTGCGCGACGGGCACAGCCACCGCCGGTCCGGTCCCCGCCCCTTTCGGGAACGCCGGTTGCCTGTTCGCCCACTGCATGGAACTGTTGTGCACACCCTGTAACTCCGCCGCGCCCTGTCTCAGCCCCGCGGCAACCGCCCTCGCCTCGTTGGATTTCGCGCGCAGGCGTTCGCGAGCCTCCGCCGCATCCTTCTCGGCATCCTCGAGCTTCACGCGCAGCGCCGCGGTTTCCCTCTTCTTCACGTCCGCTCGCAGCGCGCGCATCACCGCGTCGGGCGGCCTCGCGAGCGGCGCGACGCCTCCGTCCGCGCGCGCGCCCAGCTCCATGATCCCGCGCGCCTCGCACGCCTGGTCCAGCGCGTTCAGGCGCGGGACCAGCGCTTCCTCGCGCACGATGGATTCGAATTCATCCAGCGAGAACGTCGAGATGCCCTGCAGGAGCTGGCAGTACAGGTCGTACAGGGGCTCGTGCATCTCCGCGTCGAGGCCGCTCAGGGCGGCGGAAAACTCCTACGCGACGGGGAAGAGGAGAGGGAAGGTCAGGACGCGCGCGTTCGCGGCGAGGGGGACGCGCGTGGACGGGGACATCTTTCCCCTCGTCGTCCCCCTCGTGGACGGATGGCGGTCGCCGACGCGGGGGTGCGGGGCGGAACGGGGGGTCGCGACGCACCTCGAGCGTCTGCGGCTCGAGGGTCTTCTCCAGCGCATCTTCGTACGTGCTTCGAAGCTCGCGCACGCGCTTGCCCTCGAAGAACTCCATCGCGGCCGCGCGGCGTGGAGTGCGCGGCGAGCGCGCGTCGTGGCTCGCGTGACTTTCAAAACGACCGTTTGCTTGAAACGTCCGACGCCGTGATACGGGCGCTTTAACCCACGATTTGACGGTTCAAGAAGGGAAATTGACCCGCCGCTCGTCGGAACCGCGTCAATAGACGGAAACGAGACGAGCGTGCCCTTTTCCGGACGCGGTCAGAGGACCCCGCGCGGCAGGGAGGACTGCCGCGGCGGTCGTCCCGGTTTCCCGGCGGACTCGGGCGCGGGGCGGGTTCGGGCGGTCTGTCGCCGGCGCGCGCGCGCGATGCCTTCCTCCAAGGCGGACGGCCCCGACGTCGTGTGGCAGGACCGCGAGATCAAGTTCGACTCCCCCGCCTCGACGCTCGCGCTGCGCGACGGGGAGTTCGTGATTGACGTGATGACCAAGGTGGAGGACACCAAGGGCAACAACGGCGACGCCGGCAACTTGACCATCACCAACCTGCGCGTGATTTGGCGGAGCGCGCGGTCGAAGCGCGCGAACCTCAGCATCGGGTACGCCAGCATCACCTCCATGAGCGTGAAGCAAGCGGCGAGCCGGCTGAAGGGCGTGACCAACGCGCTGTTCGTGATGACCAAGTTCAACGGAAGCCGCTTCGAGTTCATATTCACCAACCTCGACCGGTCCGTCTCGGGCGAGGCGAGGGCGAGGACCACGGGCGAGGGCACGCCCGCGTTTTTAACGCTGCAGGCGGTGCACAAGGCGTACGACAAGACCAAGCTGTATCGCGACTTGAAACTGCGCGGCGCCGTCATCGCGAACGACGAGCTCAAGCTCCTTCCGAACGAGGAGGTGTACAACAAGATCGGCGGCGTGATGAACTTAAGTAACTCGAGAGGGAACGACGGGGTGTTCCACCTCACGAACGTGCGTTTGGTGTGGCACGCCGAGAACAGCGAGAACTTCAACGTCTCCATTCCTTACCTGCAGATGCGGAGCGTCGCCGTGCGCGACAGCAAATTCGGACGAGCGCTCGTGGTGACCACCACGCAGAGAAGCGGCGGGTACGTGCTGGGGTTCCGCGTCGAGTCGAGTGAGAAGCTCGAGGCGGTGCACAGGGAGGTTGAGGCGCTGCACAGGGTGTTCACGAAGAACCCCATCTTCGGCGTGGCGTTCGACAAGAAAGAAGGGCTCGGAAAGGACGGGCCTTTGGACGGCTCTTTAGCCGACGGACGGACGCCGCGACTGGAGGACGACGTCGAGATTGTGGACGGCGGAGAGAGCGGCGCCGACTTGGTGGCGAGATATTACGCGGACGGAGCCTCCGGGAACGACGGCACGGACAGAGCGTCCCTCGAGCCCGTCTTCGACGAAACGCTGGGGCTGGCCATAGAGCCCTTGCCGCCGGGGGCCACCGCCGCGACGCTGTGGAACGTGGCGTGACGATGAAGCGCGGAGTAGTTAGGATCGGGTTTGTACGTGTACACTGTAGACGCGAATAGTTATCGCAACAAAATTCTCAACAACTCGTCACGAGAGTGGTACCGTTCGTCACTCCTCGTCGATTCCGCGACGCCCGTCGCCGTCTCGGCGCGCGCGTCGGGACGCGGTACGTCTCGACGATGGTGTCGAACGATGCTTCGCGCCGCGCCGCGCGCTCCCTGCTCGTGCTGGTCCGCGCGGCGGTGGAGGGCGAGGCCGTGGAGACGATGGCGGAAATGCAGGCGCGCGTTTGGTCGGAGTCTTCGGGCGAGGGGTCGGCGGGGACGAGCGGTTCCGGCGCGTCGGGAGAGCGCGTCGACCGGCCGTTCGAGCCGTTCGGTCTGGGCGCGGAGGGACAAACGCAGGCCGCCTCCCTCGGCGTGGAGCTCGCGTCCGTGCTCGCCGGGTTCGGGGTGGCGAAGGCCACGATGGCCTTCCCGAAAAGTTCCAGGCCCGGCGAGGAAACCGCCGCCGAAATAGCCGCGCGTCTCTCAGGCGTCTCTCCGGAAGAAACACGCGTTTCCGTGGAAACACGCGTTTCGTCCTCATCGCTCGCGTCCCCCGAGGACGGCGACTACCCGCGCCAGACCGCGGCGCTCGAGTCGTTCGCGCGCGCGTCGCGACCGCCTCCCGGAGAGGCGCTCGTGTGCGTCTCGAACGACACGCGGCTCCTGCGGGAGGCGGCGGAGGCGTTGACAAACGGCGGCGGGAAAGAAAAAGACGTTCGGTTTTGCGCTTCGGAAACCGGATTCGAGCACGCGAAGGGCGCGGTGTTCGCGTACCCGGAAAACGAAGCGGGGCCGTGCGAGCTGAGGCGAGACGTATCGCACGAGTAGAGAGGCGCGCGCGAAACGGCGCGCTTTGACTGGACTGACTAACATAGGCCTATCTGTGTTTTTTTTAACAACGCCCCGCGCGCTTTGCCTGGTCACGACTCCGTTCGCGGCCCCGGGAGTCCCGGGACCTTCGCCAGCTCCTCCTCGAGCTTCGCCAGGCTGAGCTCCGCGCTGCCCCTCTCGAGCGGCAAAGGCTGGTTGCCACCGGGACTCCAGCCGGTCATGTACAGGACCTGGAACGTGCACTCGACGGCGTCGCCGCGCTCGGCGTCGGCGGGGAACATGTGCGCGTAGCACGCGGCGGCGGCGGCGGCGGTGGTCCGCCTGACGGCGCCCGGTCGCCTCGAGACCGCGGCGTTGGTCTCCGCCATGCTCCTCAGGTGCTCAACGAGCTTCGCGGGCGACGGGTACTGCACGGTGAGCGTGTCCACGTCCACCGCCGGGAGCTTCATCCCGGCGCGCGTCAGGAGATTGCCGCAGTCGCGCACCTGCGCCAGCGGCGACACGCGCTGGCTCACGCCCCCCTCGGTTTCCATCTCCGCCACCGCGCACGCGATGCGCATCTCCCGCAGCGTCTCGCCGCCCAAAATGCTGGACAGGAACAGCCCGTCGGGCTTGAGCGACGCGCGCGCCGCCGCCATCGCGCCGGGAAGGTCGTTGGCCCAGTGAAGCCCGAGCGCGCTCACGACGACGTCAAAGGCGCCGTCGCGCGCCGGGAGGTTTTCCTCGTCGAACTGTGCGTAGTGGACGCGAACTAAATCGCCGTTCGCGTTTCTCAACGTGTGCGACGCGATGTCGGCGTCTTCGAAGACGTCGACGGACGACGACTTCGAAGTCGTTCGCGTTTCCGATTCGCGCGACGCGAGTCGATCGGCGCCGAAGTCGCGTTCGGCGTTTTCGCGGACAAACGCGAGCATGTCGCGCGACGCGTCGACGACGACGACGACGCGCACGTCCGGCCGGTCTTCGAGCAGCCTTCGCAGAACCGCGTCCGTGGCGCCCCCCAACACGAGCACGTTTTCGAACGCGCGTTTCACGTCGTTCAGCCTGTCCAGCGTGCGCTTGGTGATCTCCTCCAGGAAAGGATCGGTGCGGTCGCCCGACGGGTCGTGCCGACGCAGGTACGCCGCGCGATCGCGATGCGCCGCCTTCACCGCGCGGTCGAACACGTGCATCGCGCCGGACTCAGCGGCGCTCTGCGCCGCGAGCGCCGCCGCCTTCAGCCGCGCGCGCTCCTGGGCCTTCTCCACGTCAACGAACGACGACGCGTCGCTCGCGTCGCGCGCGGCGCCGGAGCAGGACAGGGCCCGAGCCGACGGTGACGTCACGCGACCGAGAAGCGCGGTCGCGCCGCGGCGACGCGCCTCGCGCGTCGCCGCCGCGAGAGCCGCGAAACCGGACATGCCTACCGGCGCCCCGCCGCGGCCCCAGCCTCGAGCGCGCGCCGGTCCACCGAGACGCCAACGCGCGACGCCGCGCGATCGTCGTTGTGATGGGCGCCGTCTCCGGAGCGTTCAGGCTCCGAAAAACTTTTTTCGGCTTGTCACGACGTTTCTACAACTCGTCTACGCGTCGCCGCTACGCTACGCGCGCCGTGTCATGTACGCCGCGCCATCATCAGCAACCGCCTCGCGCCTCGTTTTCCCAACGCCGCCGCCGCGGCTGCGCCGCTCCCCCTCCTGCTCGGCTCGATCTCCAGCTTGTAGTACGCGAAGATGACGAGCCCCGCCAGCACCGCCGCGAAGATGACCCACAGCACCCACTTCTGAATGCATTTCTCGCACGCCATGCGCGTCATGCGGCGCTCGGAGATGTTCATGTCCTCCTCCATGGTCTCCGCACTGACCCTGGCGCTCAGGATCTTCTCCCGCTGTTCCTGCAAGTTCTGCAAGATGGCGTCCCCCACCTCGTCCGTCCGGGACGCCATGGACACCGCCGCGTCGAGTCGCTCGGACGCGTCGTCGCCTCGCTTGACACCCTGTATCAAATCCCGACGCTGGCTCTTAGACACCGACTCGTCGCTCACCCTCGAGCCGTACTTCGCGTCCAGCGCGGACTCATCCAGGAGCTGCGGGCGGGGTGCGTGGGGGGATGCGAAGCCGATGCGTGTCAGCGCGCGTCGGCTGCGAGTCGCGGCGCGTCGGTCGGGCGGGGGCGAGACGACTCGTCGGAGAGAAACGCGGCGTGGGATGTTGGCGTTCGACCGCGCGCGGGCGACCGCGCGAGGCGAGGCGCGGGAAGGAGAGATGGAGACGCACCGGCTTGCTTTCCGCATCGCCACCGCGGTTCCCCTTGCCTTTCTTCCCCATGTCCGGGTGGGGACCCGCGTCGGCGCCCCGCGCGACGTGGGAGTGAGGCGCGAGCCGGTCGTAGTGTTACAAAGCCGCTGACATTCTGCACTCTGCAAATTCAGACTCCGACTCCGCTGCTCCGCTCCGAGACTCTAAAAAAACGTGCCGACGTATCGAGCCACTCGACGACGCGCATACTGGTGCGTCAGCGTCCCGGCACGATGCCTGCCGCCGCTCGTATCGCGCCGGTCGCGGCGCGCGTCCGCGTCTCGGCTCGCGCGGGTGACCTCAGACCCGCGCAGAGCCGTGGGTGCGCTTCCCCGGCTCCGCGTGACGAGCCGTCCCGAATGCGTCGCCGCGACGTGCTTCTGACGGGCGCGGCCGCGATGACCGCCCTGGGCGCTCCCCCGGGCGGCCGCGCGGATGTGCTCACCCCCCCGGGGTACGAGCCTCCCGCGGTGGACCCCTCGGGCTGGAACGTGCTGACCGCGGGCGAGGACACGCTCGGGTGCCGGTACGTCTTGGAGTGGCCCAGCGGGTGGTGCGCCTTGTCCGATCTCTCATCCGCGCGCACGGTGGGCGTCGACGCGTCGTTCAAGGATCCGCGCGACGAAGCCTCGACTTTGGCGGTGTTCGTCTCGCGCGTCGGCGACGAGGTCCGGTCGCAAAGAGACCGCGGCTCGCTGGATACCGTCGCCGCCAGCCGAGCGGACAGCGCGCCGAGGCAGGCGAACATCGGCAAGCGCGAGCGGCGCACGCGCGTCGGCGGCGCCGGCGAAACCGCGTGGACGTACGACGTCGAGACCAAGGTGGGCGGAGGCACCGCCGGGCGGTTCGGCGCCGCCGTCGAGCTGGTGGGGATCACGGTATACGGAGGCAAGGAGTATCTGGTGCGGGCCACCGCGAGCGGCGCGAGCTGGCCCGCGCAGAAGAAAGCGCTACGACGAGCGGTGGAGAGTTTCAGGATCCTAGACGCCTGCTGAACGATTGTAATACACCGATTGTAATACTCTCCAAACGCTCCGCTACACGGCGTGGTAGAAGAGGAGGTACGCCTGCGCCGCGGCGACGACCACCGGGTCCGCGCGCGACACCCTGTGGTCGTCGCATCGGAACCACGCGTTCTGGCACTTGACGTAGCAGATGTAGTGGCCGCTCTCCATCCCGCCGCTGTGCACCACGACGGCGAACAGCTCGTACGCGGAGCGAATGTTTGTGTCGGCGCGTTCGCCGTCGACCCGGTCGCCGAACGCGCAGCGCGCGCGCTCCGCCGCCGACGCGGCGTACGGCGCGACGTCCAACGAAAACGGAAACGCGACGTGCCGATCGATCTTTGCGCCTCGGCGGAAACGCTTCAGGTGCATCACCAGCGTGGGCGGCGCGCGCGACAACGACATCTGTTTCGTCTTGGCGGCGGCGCGGTCGCCGCACCGCGCGCACTCGAATCCTAAACCGACGCTCGAAGAAGAGTCCGCGTCGCACAGACGCTCGGGCCTCGTGAAGCGGGAAAGACACTCCTCTAAAGTCACGCGCGTCTTTTGGGTTAACCCGCTTTGGTTTAACCCGTCCGGCGGGACGTCCAGCGACAGGCCCACGGTCGGGTCTGTTTTTGTGCTGACGTGGCCGCACGCGCCGCACGCCACGTCCGAGCGGAGCGTCCCAAGGAACGCGCGGTGCATCGGACACGCGCACGTCTGCTCGTCGTCGTCGCTGGAAAGGGACTCGGATTTTTTTAACGCGGAGGACACGTTCTCGTCGCCGCGCGTCGCCGATTCGCGACAAACGCGACCCGATTCCAAAACCGAGTCCAGACCTTTGTCCAGACCCGGCGTCTCGCGTCGCCCGTCGCCGTCTCGCGCGCCGCGCGCCAGGTCGGCGTGCGCGGCGCTCACGAGCCCGAGGAAGAACTCGTGCGCGTCGTGCTGCCCCTGCCCCCTGAGGTGCTCCGGCGCGTGGCGCCACCAGCTGTGCAGGAACGCGGCGGGCACCACGGGCTTGGAGTCGCCGCCGTACATCGCGCAGACGAGGCCGTCCAGCTCGCAGGCGAGGCAGGGAAGACCGCTCGGGGGCTGTTCGGCGCGCGCGGACACGTATCCGCGCTCATCGCGATGAGCGCACAGCTCGCGCACGTGCCCGTCGCGCAGGAAGAAGCCGCCCACCGTGGGCGACCGCAGCGTCGCGTGCAACACCGTGCTCATGAAGCACGTGTTCCCGAGATTCACCACGCCGCGCACGCCGCGCGGGACGCCCAAGTAGTCCACGCGTGTCAGGTCCGCCGCGCGCATCGCGGCCAGCTCGGCGTCGTCGATTGTTTTCGGCACCGACTCGAGTTGCGAGTGTGGCTCTTCCGATCTCTCCGCCGCCGAAGAAGTCGGCGCCGCGTTCGGGTCGCGGCGTCCCGGCTCGGCGGGCGCCGCGCCTCTACACCGCTTGGCGACGCGTTTCGATTCGTCGTCGTCGTCGGCGGCGGCGGTTTCGAGAGCGAACGACTCTCGCGCGTCCACATCGCGCTCGCGCGTCTCCAGAAACGCGCGCGCCCCGAGCACGGCTCGGTCGAAGTCCCGGTTGTACGCGCGCGCGTCGCACGTCGCGCAGAAAAGCTCGGCGACGCGGACGTCCACGAAGACGCCGACGCAATCGCGACCGGAGTTTTCGTTCGCGTCGAGATCCTCCCCTCGGTCCGTCCCCCGCGTCCCCGCCGCGTGCGCGCGCGCCTCCGCGCGCGAGCACAGCGCCGCACAGTCCAGGCACGCCATCGCGGCCGCGCGGGGAACCTCCGCGCGCTCCACGCAGCACCGCGCCAGAGGCGCGAGCGTGTCCCTCCCCTCGCGCGACGCGAAAAACGCGGAGACGTGCGAGCACTCGGTTTCGCGCCCGACCGCGTCGCCACGCGTCCCCGCGTCGCGCCCGCGCGCGGCCTCGCCGGGACCCGCGGGCGGCGGCGCGGATGGCACCGCAACGTCGATCGCGACGGACATCGCGCGGGCCCTGCGCGCGGTCCCGCGCGACGCCCTCCGAAGTGGCCGCGTCGGCGACCGAAGATGCGCTTCGCCGCTCGGATGCGTCGAGAGAAACGGAGCGAGAGCCAGAGCCGGTTTAGTGCCGTGTCAAATCGACGAGCAGCTGGTATCGGGTGTTTTGACTAAATTTAGACTAAATGCTCACTGCATGGGTGGAAAATGCTCTCGGCCAATCAGAATGCGCCCTTCAGACCCTCGGTTTAAGGTCCCACGTGGCATAACTTTTTCCGCTTCGAGGATTTCCTAAACCGATCTTTTCGGGGGTCTCCGGCCACGCTGTTTTATACGGCGCGGACGACGAGTCGTGACTCGAGGATCCGCCGCCATCGCCGGCGACCGGTGGTTCTCCTCGGTTGTTGTCACCGCCACTACTTTCCGCGCATCGCGACGGATCGTGAGATGCACTCCAACATGAATACTTCGCCCGCGGGGGCCCCGCGGGTTGGAAAGGCGGAACGCAAGCACAAGGTGGTCGTGATTAAGGTTGGCACGAGCTCTCTGCTGCGCAAGGGCCACTTGCACCTGTCCATGCTCGGCGCGCTCGCCGAGGCGTGCTCGGACTTGAGTCGCGCGGGGTGCAAGGTGATCGTGGTCACCTCCGGCGCGGTGGGCGCGGGGTGCCAGGTCCTGGGCGCGGTGCGTGCGCCCCAAGTCTCCTCTAGCCCCCGGATCTCGAGTTTCCATCCCCCCCTCGTCCTCCGCGGCGCGCTCGCCCGCGGCGGCGCCTGCCGCGCGTCCGCGAAAATTACCCTCCGCGAGACGAGTGGTTTCGCGAACGCCGAAAAAGCAACGACGAAGAGACGTTTTCGTTTTCGTTCCCGCCCCGGGGTCGCCTCGGCTTTTTCCAGACCGCGCCCGCGAAACGCTGACGCATCGTCCACGCATCTTTTTTGTCCTCGCCCTCCGACGAACCGACACGCTCTACGTACGAACGCACGCGAATGAAACAGGAGAAGCCCAAGGACCTGGCCGGCAAGCAAGCCATGGCGGCGGTGGGCATGGTGCGGCTCATGCGCATGTACGACGACTTCTTCACGTCCGTCTCGCAGCCCATCGCGCAGGTTCTGGTGTCGCTGGACAACCTGATGGACCGCACGCAATACCTGAACGCGCAGCGCACGTTCCATTCTCTGCTCTCGAAGAACATCATCCCCATCGTCAACGAGAACGACACCGTCGCGATGCAAGACATGAAATTCGGGGACAACGACACGCTCTCGGCGCACATCGCGTCGCTCGCGGATGCGGATTACCTCTTCTTGTTGACGGACGTCGACGGGCTGTACACGGGCAACCCCAACAGCGACCCGAACGCGACCATCATCCCGCTCGTGGAGAACATAGACGACCTGGACGTTGACACCAGCGCCGGCGCCGGGTCGAACTTTGGCACGGGTGGCATGGCGACGAAGATCGCCGCCGCGAGGCTGGCGACGGCGTCCGGGTGCCACACCGTGGTGATGCACTCGAACCGTATCGAGGAGCTCACGTCTGTGGTGGTGGAGGGCGCCGCGTTCGGAACGCTGTTCCTCGCCGTTTCGCAGCCGCTCATCGGGCGCAAACGCTGGATCTTACTGCAGAAGCCCGCGGCCGGGCGCATCATCGTGAACGGCAAAGCCGAGGTTGCGCTGAACAACGACAAGTCGCTCGTCGGGACGCACATCACGAGCGTGGAGGGCGAGTTCGAGAGCGACGAGTCCGTGCCGCTGTTCACGATCGACGAGGAGAACGACGGCGAGCTCAAGGAGTTCGGCCGCGCCATCGTCAACTACAGCAGCGCGGAGTGCGCGAAGCTCATCGGCGCGCACGCCGACGACTTCTTCGACATCGTCGGGTACAGCGGCGCGGAATCCGTGGCGCACAAAAATAACATCTGCCTGTGGGTCCCGGGAGGGGAAGAGGGCAACCTTTCCGACCACCCGGAGATCAACATGGAGACGCACCCCAGCGTCACCGACCTCTCGGACCTCGCCGCCATGATGGGCGACAAGCCGAGGACGCCCTCGCCCGCGCCCCTTCCGTCGCCCTTGAAGCCGTGAACGGCGGCGTGAAAAGAAAAAGCGCGCTCCGCGACGAGAGACAGACGACGAGACGAGGAAATCTGTCGAGCGCGGAAACGGGGGGGGAGGCGCGCGTTCGCGCCGCCGCGTCCCTCACCCCTCTCGAGCTCGTGAAGACGTCGTCGGGCTGAAAACAGGCCAGGCCCGCGTGGGGTTATACACATTTACCATCACTTCTATTACTTTTAATACTACCCATCGAATTGGTTCTCCTCGCGTCGCGGCGGGCGGACCCGCCGCGCTCGCGTTTGCTCGTCAGTCCTCCAGCGCTCGGCGTGAAAAAGCGTTCTCGAAAACGCTTGGTTCAATAACTTGTTGCTGCGAAGAAAAAAAAGGGTCGAAATGTGTGACAATTTAGTCTCGAAAAAATGTCGAAGAGTTGGATCGCATCCACGTCAGCGTTCGTGTTTTGGACTCTCGTTATGCTGTCTTTTCAAGTGACGATCGACGTTGAACTCGATCGGCATTTCCCCTCGCGCGCGACCGCACGTCCACTCCTCGCCACCCACAGTCACCATGCCCGCCGACCTCGTCGACAAGATCTACATCGGATACAACGCCCCCTACGCCCTCGGCAACATGCTCGCTCCCCAGTGCGTCCCCGCGCCGATCGTCTCTCCGCGGAAATATCCTGACCGACAATCGGCGAGCGTCTGACGCATCTCCGACGCGGCGATGCATCCTCGACTGACCTCTCGTCCGTCGCCGTCGCAGAGCCTTCGAGCCCATCATGCCCAAGATGGTCGAGGACAAGAAGACCCGCAAGATGATGAACTTCGTCGGCGTCATGTCCACCGCCGCGGTCGCCACCCACGTGGTGAGCCTGAGCGCGGACAAGCCCACCAAGGCCAAGCTGGACGTCATCGCGGGCGCCTCCACCCTCGGCGTCGCCGGGTTTCTCGCAAACTTCGACTCGCAGACCGAGTTTGGCGGTCCCGCGCCCGACGCGTTCAAGTGGGGCAACGTCGCCACCAACGTCGTGTTGGGCGCCGCGCTCATCAAGAAGGGCATGGACAACATGTGAACCTCCTTCGCGACTTTGCGAACGACGCGGATGACAACGCGCGGAGAAGAAGCGAGGCGAGGCGAGGCTCGTCGTGACGCGCGATATATAAAAAAAAACGTTTCACGAAACCGAAAGGCTACGAGCTGTACACGTCCACGGCATCCTCTTCGGGCTCCGCCGCTCGCGCGTCGACCGTCGGTTCCTCTTCCCCGTCTCCCCGTGCGTCCTCCGCGGCGGGCCACCACATCTCGACGCGGCCCACCGCGGGCGGAAGCGACGGCAGCACGTGGAAGATCCCCCCCGCGCCCTCCACCAGCGACCTCGCGATCTGCAGGCTCTGCGTCTCTTCCATCTGCGAAACGTAAGGCGGCGAAAAACGGTCCGCGTTGTTCTTCTTCGTCGCCGAGCTCATCGCGCGCGCCGTCTCCGACGCGAACGCGTCGCCGAGACTTTTTTCGCGCGCCGGCGCGTTCGCCGCCGCTGCCGACAACGCGCCCGCGGGGAGCGACGCGAGGTGGCGAGTCAGGTCGTCCCCCGCCGATACCCCGACGGCGACCACGACTCCCCCTTTGCTTCCCCCGTTGGCGGACACGACGACGTCCACGCTTCCGCCGCGCGGCGCGGCGACGAGCGCGGCGTCGATGACGAGCGCCAGCGTCTCGCGCACGTCGCGCGGGTCCGCGCGCGCGGACGCGCTAATGATCGCATGAGCGTCGCCGTCCACGCCCGGAGGCTCCGGGAAGGTCGCCGTCATGGTCACGCCCGCGGGCTTGGCCATCACCTCCGCCGACGCGAGCAACCCGGCCACAACCGGCGTGACGTCGCACGAAGGAGACTCGCCGCTCGCCAGCGCCTCGGAGGTGGCCGTCGTGCTCGGCGGTCCTCCCTTTTTTTGCGGCGCGGCTCCCGGCGCGGGAAGCGCGCGGCTTTCTGCGGCGCCTAAAGCCCTGTCTCTCGCTCTCTTCCCTCCCGCGGCGCCCGCGAGCTCGTCCACGATGTGCCTGGGGTAGAGCGCGGACTCGAGCTCGGAGGAGAGTTGGGCGAGGACGTCGCCCTGCGCGACGATAGCCTCCGCCATGTCCCTGCTCGGCGATTCCGGCTTGAGGTGCGTGGAGAGCATGCCTCCGAGCGTGCGGAGCACGGTCAGGGGCTCGCGCGCCTCGGTGACGAAACCCTCGACTCTTTCGTCCGAGCGGATCGCCGCCGCGGTGGCGTAATCCGCGCGGCGGTGCATGGCCCACGCCGCGACGACGGATCGCGCCGCCGCCGCGAGCGCGGCTTTGCGCCGATCGCCAAACTTCTCCGCCGTGTCCTGCGCCTCGCGTTCGGTCGTCTCGTCCACTTCGTTCGTCGCGCTTAAAACTTCCACCTCGGGTATCGTGTCCTGGTCGCCAACAGTAGATTTGGAGCTCGAACCGACACCGCCGCGCTCGCTCTTCTTGCGCTCGCGCTCTTTGCGCGTGCGCGCCGAGTTGCCCTTCCAGCCGCCGCTCTCGGGCATCTCGCCCACCAGCAGACCGAGCAGCTGGTCGTCGCGCGACAGCGGCACGACCAGCGCGTTGGTGCTCGGGAGCGCGAAGACGCGCTGCTTGACGAGAAGCGCCTCCGCGGCGGTCACGCCGTACCCGTTTTGTCCGTTTTGTCCGTACCCGCCGTCGCCCTCGTCCACGGAGCCGCCGCCGCGCAAGGTGATGCTGGTGGTCTCGCCATCCGCCGAGCGCTTCGATCTTCCGTCGTTCCGTCGGACCGTCTGTCCGTCCCCGAGCGATTCCGCGAACGACGAAGCCGCCGCCCCGAACGCGTCGTCGGGCGCGTCCGCGCCGAGACCCGCGGTCTCGAACGAGCGCGTCGCGTCCGCGCGCGTCGCGTCGCCGTCCCAGCGCGGGGAGGGGGGATAAGACGCCACCTCCGTGAGCTGGAGATTTTCGCCGTCCACGCCGGAAGCGCGGAGGTACAGCATGCATCGCGCGCCTCGCCCGAGCGCGCGCGCCACGAGCTCCACCTGCGCGGCGCAGAACTCCGCGAAGACGTCGTCCGTGCTGTCGATGATGGACAGCGCGCCCGCGGGGGCGGACGTGCTCGCGTCGCCCGCCTGGCGCTCGGCCGCGCACGGTGTCTGGGGACGCCCGCGTGCGACGCGGGAGGGCGCGGCCCACGCCCGACGCCACGGACGGGACGACGCCCGAGCCGTCCCAGGCGCGCGATGCGCCCGAGACGCCCGAGGCGCCGCCGCCATCGCGGCCGGCGCGGTCGCGTGCGACATGGTGCCGTCGTGCGCCGCGTCGAACGATTCTGATTCTTCCGGAACCACGCCTCAGCCCCGAAATCCGACGCGTGGCAGAGTTCAGGACTCCGTCGAGATCGCCGAGTTGCTCTGGGACTGGGATGCCACAGCACGAGACGCTCGCGCGAAATAAAAATGACATGTCTGTGTCGCACACGACGTCTACCTCGTTTCCCCCTCCGCGGCGCGCATGGCCTGCGTGATGGCCAGCAGCCTCTCGAGCGCCTGCGAAAACGTGGGCCTGCGCTCCGGCTGCGTGGCCCAGCACTCCGTGAGCACGCGCACGTAGCTCTGCGGCAACGCCGGTCGCTCCGGGAGCTTTGGCCTCTCGCCGCGCATCAGAGTGGCGACAATCTGCATGGGCGAGCACCCGCGGAAGGGCTCGTCTCTCGTCAGGCACTCCCACATCACCACGCCGAACGAGTACACGTCCACGGAGGAGTTGTACGGCTGGCTGTCCAGCAGCTCGGGGGCCATGTACGGGTACGTCCCGACCAGCGTCAGAAGGTTGGACGTCGGGCCGTGCGCGCGCGCTAACCCGAAATCAGCAACCTTGATCACCCCGGAGTCGTCGAGGAGTAAGTTGCCGGATTTGATGTCGCGGTGGATGATCGAACGGCTGTGCAGGTACATCATCCCGCGGCACGTGTCCGCCATCCAACGCAACACATGCGCGGCGGTGATGTTCTGCCGCCGGTTGTGAAGCACTCCGTATAAAGACCCGAACCCGCAGAAGTCCATCACCAAGCACAAGTCGGGGCCGGTGGTGCACGCGCCCAAAAACTGCACGACGTGCCGGTGCCGCAACCCGCAAAGCACGCGCAGCTCGCGCCGGAAATCCTCAGCCGCCTGAGGCTGAGAGGGGTCTAAACGGAGCCTCTTTACCGCCACGTCCGTGCCCTGGTACGTCGCCTTTAAAACCTCGCCGAAAGCGCCGGTGCCCACGCGCTTGCCGAAAACGATCGCGCCGATGGGGATCTCGTCAAACGCCGGCGCGGGGGGGGGCGGCGTGGAGGACTCGCCGAAAAAACCGGGGGATCCCGATCCGCCGCGGGTCCCCGCCGCGTCGCGCTGCGCCGCCGGCATAGGCACGATCGCGTTCATGGGGGCAGCCTGAGGCGCCGCCCCGGCAGGCGCCGGCGCGAACGGCGCCGCCGCGCCCCGCGGCGGACCGGCGGGCGCCGCCGAATCGTCGTCGAACTTTGCCCAGTCCTGCGGCGGAGGCGAGCCGGGGGGCGGCGGCGACGGCGACGCCCGCTGCAACGTCTGGTCCGCGGGCATCCACGCCTGCTGCTGCTGCTGCTGCTGCTGCTGCTGCTGCTGCGCCGCGTTCGGCTGGAACTGCGTTTGGACGAACGCGCCCTGGTTGTTGTTGAAGTGCTCGGGCGCGTACTGCGGCAAATGCTCCGGCATGCCCCCCGAGCGCTGTCGTGTCAAGCCCGCGTGCTGCTGCGGCGCGGCGCCGAACGCGACGCGTTGCGTCTGCGCCGCGAACGACGGGAAATTCCCGGCGGCGGCGTTGGCGTTGTGTCCCGGGTGTTGGTGTGTTCCACCGCGCTGCGCGAGCATCGAGCGCGGCGCGGGCGCCACACGGACGCTCGAGACACCCGCGGGCGCTAGATCCGCGAACATCAGGGGCGCGGCGCCGTCCACCCGCATCGTCTCGCCCTCCGCGGGGCGCGCCGCCGTGAGCTCAAACGCCGCGAGCGACGCGTCGATGTCCAGCGTCCCGGGGACACTCGGCGCACCCGGCGAGCGGCTGCGCCGGTCGGCGCTCGGTTTCTGCGCGGACCGCGACGCCGCCATGGAGGGACTCCCGTACCCGCCTCCCGCGCCGTTACCGACGCCCGCGCTCGCCGACGAAAAGGCGGAGACGCCCGCGCGGGGGACGGTAACAGGCACCGCGCCCGGCGCGCCCGACCCCTGCGTTTGCGTCTGCGCGTATCCCCCGAACAGCGGCGGCCGCGGCGGCGGCGGCGGAGCGGCGGCGGCGCGCGGCGGCTCCCAGGCGTCCTCCTCGGCGTCGAAGTCGATGAGCGGCGGCAAATCAATCGTCGGCGTCTCCGGCTTCTCCGCGAGCGCGCTCCGCTCCTCCGTCGCCGCCGCGAGCTCGTCGTCCGAGTTGGCGTCGTCGAACGGGCTCGCGACGGCGTCCTCGGCGCGCGGCGCCGACGGGCGCTGGTGGCTGCTCGGCGCGCCGAACGACGACGCCACGACGCTCGCCATCGCCTCCCGCCCCCCCCCCGACGCGAAGTCGGGGACGGACTCGGGCAGCTCCAGGAACGAGAAGCTACCCCCCGCGCCCTCCTCCATGAACGCCGTCTTCATCGCCGGCCGAGCGCGCGCCTCGGCGAACGCGCCGCGAAGCGCGTCGTGGTCGCGAGACAGCCAACGCGCGCGCTCGGCGTCGAGACCCCCCGGCGACGACGACGCCACCGTCGCCGCGACGTACACCGTGGAGGCGTGCAGCAGGTGCGCCTCGACGGCGACGAGGACGCCCACGTGCGCGACGAGTCTGTGCCACTGCAGCGCCGCCAGGGGCGGGTTCCGAGGCAACGTCGCGCTCACGACGTCCAGCGTCTCGCGCAACGCGCGCCCCAGCGCGAGCATGGCGTCAAGACTCTCCGTCGTCGCGCATTTTTTGTCGGCGGCGCCGGCGCCGCGCGCCTCTCCGCCGTCCGCCGCGCCCGGGAACGAGTAGTTGTTTTCAAACCCGCGGCACTGGTCGTGGAACCTGGCTTTTCTGAGCAGCGCGCGCGAGTACGCCACCACCAGCCCCGCGCACGCGCGTCCGAGCCCGTGGCCGGCGGCTTTCGCGCCGGCGTCGGCGACGGCGGCGGTCCAGTGCGCGTCGAGCATCACGAAGTGGTCGCGCCACTCGAACGACGCCGGCAGCGCGCCGGGTGACCCTTTTTGCATGAGCTCGTGCGCCGTCGCGAGCACTTTGAGCGATATCAAGGGCGAGTTGAGCATCGGGCAGCGCCCGAGCGCGTTCATCGCCTCCACCGGCGCGAGCTGCGGGTCCCGCCAGGATTCCTCCACCAGCCTCGCGACGTGTTTTCGTTTCGGCGGGCCATCCGCCGCGCTCGTGGCTTTCACCACGGACATCTCCACGAAGGAGAGGTTCGCGAGGTACCTCTTCATCTTTTCCACGCCCCCCTTCAGGCCCTTGCTCTTGGCTTTGCCGTCCCTGTCCTTCAAGTCCGGGTCGCTCCCGCCGCCGCCGGGGATCGAAGCGTGCAGCCCGCCGCGCCCGGCGTGGTGCCGGGGAGGGGGCCTCGGTTGATCCATCCCGCTCGCGGCGCAGGTCACGGGTCACGCGCGCGAACGGTCACGTCGCGAACGCGCGCGCGGTCCCCCGAGCGGGCCGAGCCGAGCTTCACCGATTCCCACGCGTCACCCGCGAGCGCGAGGCGCGATCGGCGATCGCGCGCGCGCCTGTCGCCTCTCCACCCGAGCGCGGTGCCGACGAAAGGGTTGGCAGAAGACGCACACCCGATCGTCCGAAAAAGCAGCACACGTCTTTCGGGCCGCGCCCTCTGCCCAGAGACGCGCGCGGTCTCGGCTCGTGTCGCGCGAGCCCACGCGCGTTCCCTCGTCCGTTCGCTCGCGGGTGCTCCCGTCACGCACCCGCGTCGAACCGCCTCCGCTTCGACGACTGAGCCGGCCGCGGCCCCGGCGAGGACCGACCAGGGATTCCGGGACGCGCTTATTCTTTCGCCACCGCTTTTTCGCACTGTGTGGCTTCGGACCGAATATGCGGAAGGCTCGCCGTTTCGTTCAAGTCGCGACGCTTGGCAGTCTCAAAAAATCAACCGTCCGTGGGATTTTTCGAAGGCACCGTTCTAAAACGACATCCCAGGATTCATAACTCAGGATTCGCCCCCGATTCGTCCAAGCGCGCTTTTTTATCCGAACCTCTCGAGGCGAGGCAGCGCGCGCTCAGGGGTCCCGCCGCGCGGCATACACACACGCGCGCGTGCTGTTCTCGCCCCGCGGGACACCACGGTCGCGATGGCGTTCGTGTCGATCGCGTCCGCGAGCGGCCTCGCGGGCGCGCGCGCGGGACCTCGATCCGCGCCTCGCTCGGGGGTTTGTGCCGGATCCCCTCGTTCGGGGGTTTGTCGCGCCACCGCGCGAAAAGCATCCGGCGGATCGATCGCGTCTGCGATCGCCTCCCCGCTCGGCGGGGCGTCGCGCGTCGCGAGGCTAGCGCGCGCCTCGCCCCTGACCGAGCGCGTCCGCGCGCGGACGCGCGGCCCCGCCGCGGCGCGCGTCTCGCGCCGCGTCGCCGTCGCCGCGGCGGCGGACGCCGATTCGGGCGCGGGCTCCCAGGCTACGCTGACGCAGGACATCATCGCGGGCATCTCCACCGCCTGCGTGGCGATGCCCCAGTCGTGCGCGTACGCGCTGCTCGCGGGCACGGGCGTCAAGTGCGCGGTGATGGCCGCCGCCGCGTCCTCCATCCCGTGCGCGCTGCTGGGGAGCAGCCGGTACCTGCAGGTGGGGTGCCTGTCCCTGGGCGCGCTCCTCACGCGAGGCGCGCTCGTGAACCTCGGTTTGCCGCTCGCGTCGGAGACGTACGTCGCGGGAGCCGCCGTGCTGGCGCTCTACGCGGGCGCGACGCGCGTGGCGTGCGGGTTCGCTCGGCTGGGGAACGTGATGACCTCTCTGCCCGTCCCGCTGCTGCAGGGCTTCGTCAGCGCCGCCACGTGGATGGTGTTTTTCTCGCAGGTGCCGGCGATGGTCGGCGCGAGCGCCAGCGGGCCGCTCGCCGGGCACTTCGCCACCGCCGCGTTTTGGCTCGGCACGCATCCCGGGACGTGGCACCTCGGGACCGCGGCTATGGCCGCGGCCACCTTCGTGATCATGCTCAACGGCATGAAGATCCATAAGCTGTTCCCCTCCGCGCTGGTGTGCTGCGTGCTGGGCTGCGTCTTGGCGTTTAACGGACTCGACATCGGCGGCGTGGTGGGCGCCATCTCCGTGGACGTCTCGTCGCTATGGCCCCCCGCCGCGTTCTCGGTGCCGCCCGAGCTGCTCAAGGCGCTCGCGGTTCCCGGCATCGCCATGGGCGTGATCACGTACCTGGAGGGTGCGGCGGTGTGCCGCTTCTGGGCGGACAACGACGGCGAGCCGTGGGACTCGAACAAGGAGCTCATCGCGCAGGGCGTGGCGAACATCTGCTCGGGGCTGGCGGGGGGCATGAACGTCGCCGGCGTCATCTCGCGGTCCTCCTTCGGCATCCAGGCGGGCGCCAAGACGCGGCTCGCGCACGGCGTGACCGGCTTGTGTCTCATCCTGTTCGTCGTCACCGGGGGCGGGGCGCTGCTGGCGTACTTGCCCAAAGCCGTGCTCGGCGCGCTGGTCGGGTGCGGCGTGCTCCCGCTGCTCGCGCCCACCGGCGTGATGAAGCCGCTGTTTGACAACTTCCTCGCGCAGCCGTGGCCGGTAAAGCGCGACTGCCTCATCGCGTGGGTCACCGTGGCGTTCACGTTCACGGCGCGGCCCACGCTGGACATCGGTCTGTACCGCGGCGCCGCGTTCGCGGCGTTCGTGTTCGTGCTGGAGAAGCTCTACGCGCGCGCGGACACGCTGAAGGAGGAGGCGGACGAAAAGGCGGCGCGCGAGGCGTCGGCGAGCGAATGAAAAAAGGCTCGCGGCGCGGCGGCTTTTTTTTCGCCTCCGCCGCCGGAGGCGTCTCCTCGAAAACGACGAGACTTCCGACGTCCACCGCCGACGTCCCACCGACGAGTCACGCGGTACATCTAGTAGTTTTTTCAAATAATGGAACACACGCGCGATACGGCGCGCGTTTATCGTCTTCACACGAGCAACAAAACGCATACTCTCTCATCGTCACGGGCTGAAGCACTTTCCGTTTTCCGCCGGGATCGCGTTTGGCAACGCGCCGAAGTCGGCGACCTGCGCGACGCCGACGCCGACGCCGGCGACGACGAGCAGGTACGCCAAACCCTCCGCCAAACCCAGCACGCCTCCCGGGCCGGCGGGCAGGCCGCTTCCCGTCTTTAACTTGGTCCACGCGCTGTACGCGACGAGCCCGACGACGTACAGGTACGAGACGCCCTCCGCGGCGCCCAAAAGGCCGCCCGGGCCGGGTGGCAAGCCGCAGCCGGTGTCCTTCAACGTCACGAGGCTCCACGTCATGATGGCGCACGACACGCAACCGCCGATGCCGACGACCGCGTCCGTGCGCTGCTGCCTGTCGTTTCCGGCGAGCGCCTCGCCCATCTCGCCCGCGTTCACGGACTTGAGGTCGTCCGGGAGGTTCTTGAAGTCCTTCAGCCCGCGAACGAGCGCGGCGTCGCCGCGGCGCGCGAGCAGCCTCGGGGCCAGCGTGGCAGCGGATCCGCCGCGGCGACGCGGGGAAGGGGACGCGCGCGGGAAGGGCGTCCCGGAGCGGGCCGCGGGCGCGACGCGTCGGAGCGAGGCCGACGCGAGGCGGGGCCGCGCGGCGGCGACGTTGAGGGGGGCGGCGGTGGCGAACATGTGCGCGAAGTGGTGTGGAGGAGGATAGAGCTCGGAAGCGAAACGTCGCGACGCGTTTCGTTGCGTTTTCGAGTGTTTTGTCAGTTCACACTCATCAACGCCTTCTCGGATCTGGACGGCACCTTCGAGCTCGTCCCCGCCGTGCACGGCTCGCCGCGCGCAGTCGGACACGCGCGCGGTGGCCGGCGCGAGGCTTGCGTCGCGATGGACGCGATGGACGCGGCGCCCCCCGCGTGGGGACAGCACGTGGACGTGTTCACGTCCCCCGACCGAAACACGCCCGAGGCGGATCGCGCGCGCGCGCTCGGCGCGATCGCGGCGCTGCTCGACGCCGGGTCGGTGACGTTCCTGGACCTGCTTCGAGGCATGGAGTCGTGCCTGGTGACCACGGACGACGCGAGGCGCGCTCGGGGCGTGCTTCTCCTCGCGGAGGCCGTGGCGGGGTACGGCGCGCGGGCCGGGGGCCCGCGCGCGAGCCTCCCCGCGCCCGCCGCCGAGCTCCTCGCGCAGTTCTTCGCGTCCAAGCTGGAGGACTTCGCCGTCATCCGCGCCGCGCTCGCGGGGTGCACGTCGCTGCTGAACGCTCGCGACCACGAAAACGCGAACGAGCCCGTCGTGACGCACGCCACGGCGACGACGATGGCGGACCGCCTGTTCGAGTCCACGCACGTCCCGAGCCTGACGCAGGCGGACCGGCGGAGGAGCTACGAGATGCTCGTCGCGCTCGTTCGCCACCCCGCGTCGTCGTCGCCCGCCGGCCCGCCCCTGGGATCTTGCTCGCCCGCGGAGCAGATAGAGAGCCTCGTCGCGGCTTGCGACGGGGAAAAAGACCCGCGGAACGTGCTGCTCGTGTGCGAGCTGTGGAAACACATCCCGCGAGCGTTCTGCGGCGTCGCCGAAGACGACGCCGAGAGGCGTCCTTCCGACGCGCACCGCGCCGCGTTCGCCGCCGCCGCCGAGGAGCTGTACGACGTCGTCGCCGCCTACTTCCCCGTGTCTTTCCGGCCTCCCCCGGGAGATACCATCAAGGTCACGCACGAGCAGCTCGCGTCGACGCTCCGGGACGCCATGTGTGCGTCTCCGACGTACGCGCCGTGGGCGGTTCCGCACGTCCTGGAATCCGTCGACCCGGAAAAACACGCGCGCGTCGTCGCCGACGCGCTCGCCAGCCTCGCCGCCTGCGGCGCGGCGTTCGGGAGGACGACGATGCGACCGCACATCGCCGCCGTCTGGTCGGCGCTGAGGGGGGTCCTGCTGCGCCCGCCCGCGGGCGAGGACCTGGACGCCGAGGGCGCCGCGAAGTGGGCCACGCGCCTGTTCGCGGCGGAGTGGGCGGGAGGCGCGCGCGGCGCGGCGGAGGGGAGCCTCGCCGCGCTCGCGCTCGCCGACGCGTGCCTCGGCGACGCGGCGGCGGCGCTCGCGCCGGACCCCGCCGCGGGCGCCGCAAACGCGGGGTGCTGCGGGGGCGGGAAGTGCGGCGACGCGGCGGAGGAAACGCCGCTTCAAACGCACGAGCACGGAGAAGGCGGCGGGTGTTGCGGGGGCGGGGAGGAGCACGACGATACCGGTCGCGCGAAGGACGTGTCCAGTCGAGGCCACGCCATCGTCGCCGCCGCGGGTCGCGTCCTCGGCGCGATCGGGGCTTCCGGGCCGGAAACCGCCGCCGCGGCGATGTCAAAAGGCCTGGCGCCGCTTCTGGACGCCGCCGGAATCGGGGAGGACGGGAACGTCGCGGGTATGTCCGCCGCCGCGAAACCTCTGGCGCTGGTCCTGGCGACGCCCGCGACGTGCGGCGCGCTGGACGGCGCGGCGCGAAGCGGGTCGTCGGGTTCCTTTTCGGTCTCCGTTCTCGGGACCGTCGGCGGGAGACTGGTGCGGCTCTTCGCGGAGGCGGCGACTGACCGCGAGCGAAGAAAAAAACCCGCCAAACCCGCGGGAGACGAAGAAGACGACGTCGTTGCCGCCGCCGCGATCGACGCGGACGACGCCGCGACGCTCGGCATCGCCGGCTTGCGCACGCTGTTATCCTTCCCCGCGGGGTCCGGCCTGACCTCCGACGCGCACGCGCGCGAAGCCGTGCTCGCGCTCGTCGCCGCGGCGACCGCGCCGGACGAAGGCGCGGGCTCGGCCGAGCGCGCGGCGGATCTCCGGCGACGCGCCGGGGACGCGCTGGGGGCGGCGGCGGCGGCGAAGGACGCGCGCGTCGCCTCGGCGGCGGAGAGCGCGGCGATGTCGGAACTGATCTCCCTCGCGACGACTTTTTCGAAATCGGAGGCGGAGCTTTCGAAAGCGCGTCGCGCGCTCGAGGCTATGGCGCGCGTCGTCGCCGCCGCGCCGGCGGTGCGCCGCGCCGCGCTCGCGCCTCTGTGCGACGCCGCCGCCGCGCGCGCGCGCGCGGCGGCGACCGACGGAGCCGCCGCGGAGGCGTTTCTCGCGCTCGCGGACGCGCTCGCCGGCCCGAGCGGGGACGGGGACGCTTCTTTTTCTCTCCCCGCGACCCTCCGAAATGTTCAAAAGTTTCCCGCCGGGATTTTCCAGACGGCGGCGACGGCGAACGACGCCGTCTCCGCGGAAACCTCAGCGCGCGCGGCGTCCCTCGTCGCCTCGCTCGCCGCCGAGTCTGTCGTCACCTCGTTCGCCGAGGCGGGATCCCGATCCAGCCTCGTGGCCGGCGCGGCGTGTCGCCTGGCGCGCGCGGCGACGGCGGCGTGCGCCGCCGACGCGCAGGCGCCTCTCCTCGCCGCCGCCGAGGCCGTCGCGCTCGCCGCGGACAGAGAAGCGCGCGAAAACGAAAACGAAGGAAACGAAGAACTCCCGAGCTCGTCGGCGAAAAACAACGTTTCTCTGTCGGCTTCGGACGTCTCGTTCCTCGTCGCGGCGTCGGTGTTCGTCGGCGCGCGCCCCGACGCGGCGTACCCGCGCGACGCGGACGCGGGGACGGCGGTGACCTCGGCGCTCGCCAGACTCGCCGCGCGAAAAAAACGGAGCGGTGGAGAAAGCGATGTTCAGCTCGCGGCGGCGCACGCGCTGGCGTCGCTCGTGCTCAAGCGCGGCGGCTCGGGCGCGCTCGGCGCCGCGGGCGGCCTGGCGGCGGCGACGGCGGCGGGCGTGGCATCGCCGGAGTCGCTCGCCGCTCCCGACTCGGTCGGCGCGAGCGCCGCCGGAGGCGTCCTGCGCGCGCTCGCCGCGCGCGGCGACCCCGCCGAGCGGGACCTCGCGCGCCAACTGGTGGCGCTTCTCGCGCACGAGGACGACCGCGTCGCCGCGGGCGCGGCGCGCGCGCTGGGCGAGGCTCTGTCCCCTCGCGGCGGCGGCGCCGGCGCGACGCGCGCGTGCCACGGCTTCGAGAGACCCCTTTTCCGCCAGCGCTTTTTCTCGCAGACCCTGCCGGACGTGCTCGCGGCGCTCGCGGCGACCGGCGCTTCTTCGGCTCCGCGCTCCGTCTCGCGCCGCGCCGCGTACCTCTCGGCGGTGGTGCACCTGGCTCGGCACGCGCCCGCGTCGGCTTCGTTCCAGTTCGGCGAGCGCACGCTTCCTCTGCTCCCCGAGGCGGCGGCGACGCTCGCGGCGAAGGGCTCGCCGTTCGCGGACAAAAACGCGCTCGCCGCGGCGGTGGTGCTCGTCGCGTCGTTCTTCGCGGACCCGCGCGGCGGGAAAGCGCTCGAGACGCACGCCGACGCGCACGCCGGCGCGATGCTTCAGGCGCTCTGCGCGCTGGCGGGCGCCGCCGGGGAGGAAAACGAAAAAGATCCCGGAATCCTCGCCAGCATGGAGGTTCGCGAGACCGCGCTGGAGGCGCTCGTGGCGGCGACGTCGCTGCCCTTCTCGGCGGTGTACCCGCACAGGCGTGTCGTCGCGGCGGCGGCGACGGCGGCGCTGGACGACCCCAAGCGCAGGGTGCGGCGCGCGGCGGCGAGGTGCCGGGAAGTCTGGCTCGCGCTCGACGCGAAGAGTTGATCGAGGTGCGTATAGCGCGTGTATCGTTCACAAGCATCATCACGTAAAATTTGTAAGCCTCAGCTCGGATACCTTCGTCGGTCTCTTCTTCCGCTTCCGCGGGTAAGTCTTTCTTCCTTTCGCGCACGAGATGGACGCGTCCTTTAGCCGCGCCAGTGGTGATCGTGTTCCTCCGCCGCCGCCGCGCACGGGTCGACGTTCGGGTCCGTGCCCAGACCGCACGCCTCGCACCCGACGTGCGCCATGCGCACGTGCGCGATGGCGTAGTTCACGAAGAACTTCTCCTGGTCCCTCGCGTACAGCGCCACTTGCTCGTGCGTCTCCTTGGTCGCCCAGAGCATCTGGTCGCTGTGGAACGTGCCGCAGGTGGCCGCGCCCGTGCAGTGCGTTTTGTCGGAGAGCGCCTGATCCGGATAGGGGCCGCCGCAGGGGTCGCACGTGCACTTGGTGGACTCCTCGGGCGAGACGCACTGCCCGCCGCAGACGCTCTCGCTGCAGGTGTTCTCGTTGCCGCTCGTGACGTTCGCGCACCGGAACACGGGGTCGGGGTCGCATTTGTTTCCGACGCGGTCGTACCACAGCGTGTCGACGGTGTTGTTGAACGCGAACGGCGCCGGGCACGTCTGCTTCGTCGGATACAGACGCGGCCACGATGCCTCCGCGAAGTCGTCCGTGAGGTACGGCGCCGTGCACGAGTCGTACCTCTCCGCGCGCACGCGGAAACGAGGACACTCCGCGCGGGTCACGTGTTTCCAGTACACGTTGTCGAACGTGCCGGGCGTCGTATCCATGTTCCGCGCGTTCTCCGTGTTCGGCGGAGTCGCCGCGACGCACGCGTCGGAGATTTTGCGCGAGTGCGCGTGGCCGAGCGTGTGCGAGCCAGTCAGCGCCACGAGGTGCTTCATGCCCGCGCAATGGCACTCCTTGAAGAACGGGATGGTGGTCACCATGTCCCGCACGCTCTGGCTGTGCGGCGAGGGCAGGATGAACGTTTTGTCCGCGCTCTGCGCGTCGCACCGGCCGGGGCGCACGTGCCGCAGCAACGAAGGGCCGCCGGTCACCTCCACGGCCGCCGCGCCGGCGTACTGCAGCACGTCCGCGAAGGACACCTTGCACTGGACGTGACCGGAACCGCTCCCGGAGGAAGACGACGAGGCTGAGCTCGGGTCATACCCGGGCTCGGTCGAGACCCTCGAACGGAAGTGGTCCACGCACGTCGCGCTGCACTGCCGGTAACACGCTTCTTTGTCGGGGAGCTTAGCGCGCGCCGCGGAGGTGTCGAACGGGGTCGGGAACCCCTCGGGGAGCGCGTCGCCGATCATGTACGAGTCGTCGTGGTGCGAGTCGTGGTGCGAGTCGCGGTGCGAGTCGCGGTGCGAGTCGCGGTGCGCGTCGATGAGCAGGCGTCGCCCGCGCCCGGCGCTGTCGCGCGCCGGTCGCGCGGACTGAGGAGCGCTCGGCGTGCCCGCGGATCTCCCCGCGGTTGTCTCCGGCAGAGGGCGACGCGCGGAGGTGGCGCCGGCGGCGTCGCCGCCCGCGGCGGCGCCCGCCGCCGCGCGCGAGACCTCGACGTGCGCCGCCTGCAGTCCCGGCTCGGGCTCCTCGGGTCCCGGCTCGCTCCCGTCGCACGAGCTCGCGGACCCGTCGGGCTTGAACCCGGGGAAGAGGCTCTCGTCCACGTGCCCGCACACATTCTCGCACGGGAAGCGGCACGAGTCGGCGATGTCCGCGCCGCACCGGTTGACGGTGCGGTACACCTTTTTCCGCGAGTCCAGCGTCTGTTCCCACATCTCGAAGTTCGCGGCGAAGATGGCGGGCGCCGTCTTCTTGTTCGCCTCGTACCAGAACGAGCCGTCGTCCCCGGCGGCCGGGGTCGTGCCGTCCCACGAGAGCGCCTTAAACTGGCCAGCCTCGTGGAACGCGATGCGAAGCCAGTCGGCGGCGGCGAGGGGGTCGCCCGATTTGCCGGGGCCCTCGGTGACGAACGGATAGCCGAGGACGGTGGAGCGGACCATCCAGTTGGTCGCGCCCTTGGCTTTCCACTCGCACAGGATGGAGCTGTCGACGTGGTCGGCGTCGTACGGGCAGTGCTCGCGGCCGAGCTCCGCGCACGTCGTGTGGATGTCCTCCTCGCAGTCGCTGGGGTCTGTCGGGGAGCGTCAGAACAAATATCGCCTAGGAGACGACCCGGAATATGGGAGCGGGCGAGTCGTTCGCGCGGCGTACCTGGCCAGTATTCGTACTTAGACGGCGCGGTCGAAATGGGTTTGCAGGTGCCGGAGATCGCGTTCTTCGCGGCGATGGTCGCGGGGTCGTCCGGCTCCGGGTTCAGGTCCAGGTACTCGGCCCACTGCGAGAGGGAGGTGAGAGGGGGGAGGTGTGAGAGAGCGCTGTGTCGGGGAAGCGGGTGCTTCGAGCTTCGACTCTTCGCGGTGGGGAGAGCGGAGTAGAGAGCCGCGAGACTCACGAGTCCGGCGGTGGAAGGGGGCTGCTGCTGCGCAAGACATCCCGCGATGCACAGCAGGAGAAGAACAGGAGCGAGCGCGGCCTGCGCGGCGCGGGAGAACGGTTTCGGGGTCATCGTCCCGGGCGCTCGTGTTGTGCGGGAGAGTCCCGGCGACGCGAGCCCTGAAAACGTTCTGCTGTATCGTCGTCCCGTGAACACGTATCGCGCTTTCCAACGCGCACGTCATCTCCAAGGTCTACCGATCGCGATTCCATCGCACACCACACGTCACTCGACGGCGCGTCCTCTCGAAGGCCCCGAGGTCGACCGTCGGCGTCGTCCTTTCCGAGACACCACCTCTTGGACCAGAAAAAACACGCGAGACTTTTTACTTGCTGCCAAAATCTCGTCACACCCGAAACCGCCGAGCAAACAAGAGCGCGGGACTCGCTCGACGCGTCGTCTCGGAGCGCGCGACAGACCGCACGAGAGCGCGGGACGCCACGCGATCGCGCTCGGACGGTTCGATCGCGCGTTCTCGGTGCCGGCGACCGAGATATCGCTCTTGGCGTCGCTGAACACCATGAGTTCGCGCACGGGCACGGCGAAGGCGAGCCACCTTTCACAAGCACGCGCGCCCCTGCCGCGACCACCACACCCGCTTTCTTTCCTCCCTCTTCCCCACCACCTTCCCACCTCACCATGCGGCGTCACGCCTCCATGCAGCTCGCGCTCGTCGCGCTCTTCGCGCTCGTGCTCGCGCCGACGCTCTGCGACGCGCAGGCGGTCCGCAGAGCCTCGCCCGAGGAACCGTCCGGCCGCAAGCGTGGCAGGCCTGGCGGGCCCAGCCACCAAGTCCAGCGCCCATCCAAGTACGAGCACAACGACGAGCCCGGCCACAAGCCCAACAACGGCGGGGTCTGCGAACCGATGAAGACGTGCTACACCGACCACGAGTGCGCCGCTGAGTTCCCGTGCACCAAAACCGAGTGCGTCTTGGAACCGCACCACCTTTTCAAGCTCGGGTACAAGAACGCGGTGCCGTCTGGTATGGGCGTGTGCGTCTGCTTCGAGAACAAGCCCGTGGAGACGCCCTGCATCGGCGACGACGAGACCGTGTGCCAAGGTCCGCTGGGCAAGTGCGACGACGCCGGCGTGTGCATCCCGCAAAAAAACGACGACGGTTGCCCATGCGCCGACACCGACTGCACCCCCCCCGAGAACGCGTGCGTCGATCCCGACTTCAAGTGCATCTGTGAAAACGGCGCGTGCGTGGTGAACTACCTTCCCGCGGGCGTTTCTTGCGACCCCTCCACCGGAACCGCGGTCGGCGTTTGCGAAGAGGCGATCTGTGTTCAACAGGCGGCTCTGGTCCGCGGCACCCCTGATGAAGTAGTGTGCAAGGTCGAGAACAAGCCCATGGACACGCCCTGCATGGGCGACGAGAACGACGTGTGCCAAGGTCCGCTGGGCAAGTGCGACGACGCCGGCGTGTGCGACCCGCAACCCGCCGAGGACGGTTGCCCATGCACCGACACCGACTGCAACCCCCCCGCGGACGATTTTTGCGTCGATCAAGACTTCAAGTGCATCTGCAAAAGCGGCGCGTGCGTGGTGAACTACCTTCCCCCAGGCGGTCCTTGCATCCCCTCCACCGGAACCGAGGCCGGCGTTTGCGAACAGGCGATCTGTGTTCTAAAGGCGCCGCTGGACGGCGGCACCCCTGATGAAGTAGAGTGCAAGGTGCAAGACCGCCCCGACAACACGGCGTGTTTTCTCGGCGAAATCGTTGGGTCCGAACCTACGTGCGCAAACGCGGGCGTTTGCAAGGCAGGCGAGTGCGACGACCTCTTTTGCAAAGTCGAACCAGCTGAAGAGTGCAAGGCGAAGTTCCCGGGCCAGGAGGTAGGGTGCACAACTAAAGATTGCGGAACAGGGACTGCGAGCTGCGACCAGGCCTGTTCTGACGCCACCGACGGTGCGGCCGCTTGCATCGGCACCGACCCCTTATCGTGCAGCTGCAGTTCGCCTGGAGACGGACAAAACCAGTTCAACTGCGAGCTCGTTGGCGGCGGATCCCCGGTGGGCGAAGGTAAATCCAGGTGCTGCGTTTGCGACACCCCAGGGGTCTCCGCGTGATCGACCGGTCTGAGACCGCGAAGGGCGCGCGCGCGACGGCCAGCCGAACCACCGCCTCCCCGCCCGCCCCCTTCCTAGGCAGATCCTCCTCGCGCGTGCCCTTCCTCCCCGTCCGGTGCGCTGGCCAGCCAGCGGGATAAGCCGGAGGCCCGCACCCAAGAAGTCCAGCGCCGCGCGCTCGCGCGTCCGCCGAGACGGTTCGAGAGAAGGGAATCGCGCGCGCGCGGAGGATGACGAAGAAGAATAAGAAACGCGCGTCGCGTTGTGAATAACACACCAACAACACACGTTCACGCGCGAATCGACATCACCTCTCGCGTGCATCTTGTACATCCTCACGCATCCACGCGTTTCCCCTTCGCTTCTTCACGGCACCCGCTCGCCGATTTCCCCCGCGCCGTCCCAGTCGCGGCCGACGCGGTCGCTGGCGAAGATGGGCAGCCGGTTGCGCATGTGCACGCGGTCAATCTCCCAGGCGACGTCCGCCGGGAGCGGCTTGCCCTTGTCGCCGTTCGCGTCGAAGCACGCGAGCGTCTCGTCCAGCTGCGCCATGCTGGTGTGCCCGATGAGCGACGAGGTGACACCGTCGCGCGCGCGGCACCACCGGAGCGCGAGCTCTGTGAGCGACACGCCGGCGGCGTCGGCGATTGCCGCGTATTGGCGCGTCGCGTCTCCCGCCGGCCCGCTGCGGTACCGGTACAGCGTCTTTCCCCACGAGTAGTCGTCCATGCGTCCGCGCGGGTCGTTCAAAAGCCTCTCCGCCAACTCGGGGTCCCGCGGGTTATCCACGGCGGCGGCGACGTCCAGGTACTTGCCCGTCAGAACCCCACCCGCCAACACGTTGTACGCCATGAACCCGACGTTCTCGTTCGCCGGCGACGACGCCTCGGTCACGCCGTTCTCCTCGACGCGGCGGTTGATGAGCGAGAAGTCGTTCTGCATCACGCACGGCGCGTGCCCGTTTTCGAGGGCGTAGGCGGCGTAGCACGACGCGGTCAGCCCGTAGGCGTTGTCGTTGCACATGCCCCAGCCGCGCAGTTTGCCGGCGTCGATCAGGTCGGACATCGCCTCGGCGATTTCCTCAAACGACGCGTGGTCGCGATACCACGGCGCGTTCTCCTGTTCGCGGTGGTACTGCAGCGACTGTCCCCAGTTGCTCTGCGGCGTGTACCGCGCGGGCCAGTGCAGAGTGTACACGTCGACGTAGTCCGTCCCGAACCGGCGCAGAGACCCCTCCAAGTCCTTCACGATGTTTTTCTTCGTGACGTTGGATCCGCCGGTGATCTTCGTGGCGAGCACAACCTTCTCGCGGCGGGTCTTGTCCTTCGCCAGCCACGAGCCGATGATCCGCTCGGTGTTCCCCTCGGGACGCGCGCGGTCGCTCGGGATCGGGTACTGCTCCGCGGTGTCGATCAAAGACACGCCTTTTTCCAACACGGCGCGGTCTAAAAACTGGTGGCACAGCGACTCGTCCGGCGAGTTGAAATCGGCGCCGCCCCAGCGTTGCGTCCCGAGGCCAAACTCCGAAACCACGATGTCCCCACCCCCCATGCGCTTGTGCCGCATGCCGTTCACCAGCTTCACCGTCTCGTTCGTGGGGCCGCCCGCGGAGCTTCCCGGCTTGGGCGCGCCGCCGCGCCCCGAGCCGGCCATCGCCGCGGCCCTCTCGCCCCAGGGGAACAGCGACCCGAGGCCGGCAGCCTGCACCACCTTTCGCCGCGAGGGCTGCGTCATCTCCGCGCGGGGGTCATCCCTGGCGTCACCGCGGGACCGGCCCGCGCGCCGGCTCGACACCACGCGGGGGACCAGGGAGGCGGAGATGCACGACATCGTTCTCGCGGGTCGCGGAGAGCGCGCGCGTCCGGAAGCACACCCGACGGAGCGCGGTGTGGAGTGAAGAAGGAGCGAGCGCCACGTCGGATACCATCGATCGAGTTTCTCCTCGTTTCGCTTTCCGCGAGTCGCGGTGCCCAACTTTCTCGTCCATCCAGATCCCCCGCCACTTGCGGGTGCGGAGTCGGGCGCGGCGAGACGACCTGCGTCGCGGGTGTTATGGAGGAGGGCGAGGCGCCGTCGGGCGTCGGGGCCGAGGAGGGCGAAGCCCCGCGGGGAGTCGCGGACGAGACGCGCGTGGGTTCCCACGGTAGGTCAGGACCGTCGGCGGCTTACGCGACGCCTCCCGCGCGCGCGCGCGCCGGCGCCTACGCCAGCCTCCTCGCCGGGTGGGCGAGCGGCGGCGTGGGCGCGCGGACGGCCAGCTCCGCGCCTCCCAAGACCGGCGCGTTCTCGCTCGGCGGGTACGCCGGCCTGCGTCGCGGGCGCGACGACGCGCCGCGCACCGCGGGCGGCGATGGGCGGGACAAAAAACGCCGGCGCGTGCACGACACCAATACCGCGACGACGCCGCGCCCGTGTTTGTTCTGGAGGCAGGGCGCGTGCGTGAAAGGCGACGCGTGCGGGTACGTGCACGGGGACTCGCAGGTGCCGTGCACGCAGTTCGCCACGGAGGCGGGCTGCCGGTTCGGGGACAAGTGCGCGTTCAAACACGTCCCGGGTTCGAACCCCCGGCGCGCCGACAAATCGAGTATCTCGAAAAACTTCACTAAAAAAAAAGAAAACGCGCCCAACCCCTTCGCCACGCACGCCGAGAACTGCGGGTGCGAGACGTGCCGCCCGTCGCGGTACCGCCCCGCGGACCACGCGGACTCGGACGGGGAGGAGGGGGAGATGCGCGTCGTCGTCGAGGAAAGACAAACGAGAAGCCACGAAGAAGAAAAACGAGAGAAAAACGAGAGAGGTCTTGGTCTTCCCGCGGACGCCGACGAGAAGGGTGAGGATGCGAAAAGAAAAGTTTCAGCTCGCGACGCGGTTTTGGCGACGTGCGCCGTCATCGCGTCGCCGGCGATGCGCGAGACGTGGTCGGCGTTCGCGGACCCGGAGGTGCGGCGCGCGCAGAGGTCGGGGCCGGCTCCCGCGCCGTACAAAAGGGCGTAGGCCGTGCGTAGGCACGTCGTCCGCACGACGCGTGGGAGCTCTTTGTTTTAGTAACGCGCGATTAAAGACGTTCAAAATGAAAACTTACAAGACGTCCTCGCGCGCGCGCGCTCGTTCGACCGACGCGGCTTCAGAACCCCTCCTTGCGGTTCTTGCCCCAGCTCAAGTTGTCGATGCCCTTGGCCAGGAGCGTGATGCCGGCCGCGGCGAAACCCAAGGGGATGACCATGGACGTCACGGTGTCCTGCGCGCGGGGGGAGGGGGCGGCGGGTCAGGCGGAGCGCGAGTGTTTCGATTGCGTGTCGGGCGAAACACGAGAGCAGAAGACGTTTCGCGGCGCCGCGGACGAGACTCGTGCGCGCAGCCGGAGACGAGCCGTGGGCGCGCTGCTCCACGAGGGGGTTTTGTTCCCGAGCCTCGCGCAGCGCGGGCGCGGGAGACGTACCAGCGACGAGCCCCGGAAGTGGACGAATCCCTTCGCAGCCTGGATGGCCTGTGTGTCGGAGCGGGCGGGGAGGTCAGCGCGCGGTCGAGGCGGGAGGCGCGCGCGCGCGGCGTCCGAGGAGGCGCATTCCGCGTTTGTACGATGCACAGTCTGGCGTCGCCTCGAATATCTCTCTTAGGGTTGGGCGGCCGCGCGGGGGCTCGACCGAGCCGAGGGGGGAGGCGCGACCGCGTACCTTCTGGGCCGCGATCACGTTCTGAGACATCTCTGCTTCGAAAGACACGTGCGTGGGACGCGCGGCTCTGAATGCCGGCGCGCTGCGTCCTCCATCGAGAGTCGTGATGGCGAAAGCTTTCAGGAGAGGCGAGAAAATCTCCCAGATACAGTGACCGAGACGATTTCGTATGGCGAGCAGTCACAGTGACGATGCAAGAAAGCCAAGAATTCCTCCGGCAGAAACGCAAAGATGCGCACTTGGATGTCACCTCGCTCCGCGCCAGAACAGAACAGCGGCGCGCGGGCGCTGCCGAGCGACGCTCGCCATGGGTTTCATGGCGATGTTCAAGAAGAAGGACCCGAAGGATTTGGTCCGGGAGTGGCAGTCCAAGATGCGCACGGAGATGCGGGGCGTGGACCGCCAGATCCGAGGTGCGCTCGCGTCGCGAACGAGTCGGCGACGCGGCACATTCCCCCGAAGGCGCCTCCGAGCCGTGCACGGACGACGTCACGACCGAACGCGCGCGGTCGAGGAGCGCGCGACGTGCTGTATGCGCCACGAACACGACGCGACGACCGAGACTCCCGACCGACGGACCCTGACGACGGACCCTCCCCCGACGGACCCTCCCCACGTCCCGCGACGACACAGACATCCAGCGCGAGGAGAAGGGTGTCCAGAAATCCATCAAGGATTGCGCTAAGCGCAACGACCTGCGAAGCATGCGTCTTCTGGCGAAGGAGATCGTCGCGTCCCGCCGGACGGTCGCGCGCTTATACGAAAACAAGGCGCAGATGAACTCGGTGAGCATGATGCTCACCGAGCAGCTCGCGACGGTGCGGAGCGTCGGGCACCTCGAGAAGAGCACGGAGGTGCTCGCGGCGATGAACGGGCTCGTGCGCAACGCCGACGTGCGCGACTCGATGCGTGAGATGAGCAAAGAAATGGCGAAGAGCGGGCTCATCGAGGAGCTGGTGAACGACGCGCTGGAGGACATAAACGGCGTGGACGACCTCGAGGCTGAGACGGACAAAGAGGTGAACAAGATCCTCGCCGAGATCGCGGGCGAGACCGCCGTGACATTGCCCGGCGCCGAGCGCGCGCGCGTCGCGCCGAAAGCCGTCGCCGCCGAGCCCGAACCGAGTCTGCGCGCCGAGACGCAACGAGAGGCGCCCGTGGACGACCTGCAGGCGAGACTGGACGCCATACGCGCGATGGAGGAAGCCAGCTGAGCGGCGTGTCGAGAGGTGTGTTTTGTCGCGTTTCTGCGTGATGAGCGCGAGAATGAAGGTTGACATTGCGCGGCACGCGGCGTATCTGTACCATTGTAGGACATACATAGACGTCACTCCCGCGTCGCTCCCGCGCTCGCCGACCGCCTCACCATTTCAGCGCCGGAGGCAAGGAGATGGCCTCCGCCGCCTTCACGGCCGCGCCGCGCGCCCTCTGCACGGCGAGCTCCGCGCGCACGCGCTCGGCGGCGGAGGCTTCCTTCCGCCGCGTCACCTCGGCGACTCGGGTCTCGTTTCGCCGCGTCTCCTCCTGAACCGACGCCACCTTCGCAGTCAGCTTCGCCTCAGCGGCGAGCGCGTCCTCCAGGACGCGCGTCGCCGCCTCCTGCGCGCGGCGCGCCTGCGCGGTCGCCTCCACCGCGACGACCGCCTCGGCGCGCGCGGCGGCGAATTCCGCCGCGCCGCGCTTCACCGCGGCTTTCGCGCGAGCGATGTCTCCGTCGTACGTCTTCTCTCTCGTTTCCAGATCGGAGAGCGATCGCTCCGCGGCGGTCACCTCGGACTCAGCCTCGTACAGCTTGTACGCGGCGGGGGCGTAGTACACGCCGACAGCCGCGGTGGAACCCGCGAGGATGTATCTGAGCGCCATGACGTGCGTCGTGCCGTGGGCAATGATCGCGGGGGGGCTCGAGCCGACCGAGGTGATCTCGTGTGCCAACCTGAGTGCCAACTGCAGCCGCCTCGGCACGTCGACGTGAAACGCGCCAGCTCCTCGGCTTTTTTTGCCTCGTCAGCACACTGGTGCCTCGGGGCCAGAGCGATGCGCGCGACTGCTCGGCCCGCGGGCGCGGGGCCGGCGGCGGCGCGCGGTCCCGCGGCGCCCGCCGCGCGGCTGGATGCGCGCGCGCGTCGAGGCGCGCGTCCCCCGTGGCCCGCGAGGCGCCGCGCCTGTCGCGCCCCCCCATGGACGTCTTTCACATGCGGGGCGACGCCGCCGCGCTCTGCGCCGTCCCGCGCGCGCGCGGTGCAGCCTCCCGAGGAGTCGCCTCCCTCCACGCTCGTGGACGAGGCGGACGCGTACGCCTTCGACAGCGACACGTTCGACGAGGACTCCCTGGACGACATCCCGGTGGGGGGCACGGTGGACATGGACGAGGCGGAGACTCGCGCGCGGGGAGGGAGCTGGTCGTTTCGCCACCTCGAGGGCGTCATGGTGGGCGCGGCGCGGCCTCTGCGCGACGCCGCGGACGAGGTCACGCGCTGGACCTCCAGCTTCGACGACGACGACGAGTGGTACAAGATGAAGCCGACGCGGTACGGCGTTCGGCGGGAGACGGACGGAGACGAGACGGACGGCGACGACGTATATAGAACGTCGACGTCGACGAGCGACGACGGGGGCGAGCCGAGCGTCTTCGTCGGCGACTCGAGTCTTCAAGACGACGAATCCGCGCGCGGCGGTCGCGGCTTGCCCTCGTGGCTCCGCGCGCCCGCGGCGTGGGCGGCGGCGCGCTTTTCGTTTTCTTTCGGCGCGCGCGGGTGGGCGGCGCGCGAGAAGGTCAGGCGGGTCGCCGCGAAGCGCGCGAGGGAACGCGAGGACCGACGAACAAAACGGACCGAAACCGAAACCGAAACCGAAACCGCGTCGGATTGGCGCGCGGCGGCGGCGAGCTGGATCGCCGACGACGACGTGGAGACGTTTTTCCTCTCCGAGCCGGACCCGCTCGGCGTCGGCGCGTTCTTCGACGGCGTCGGCGCGTGGGCGGCGAACCGGCGCGAGCGCGCGCGAGCCGCCGCCGCGGCGGCGGCGACCCCCCCTCCGCTGCAGGTGGTCAAACTCACCGACGCCGACCGCGAGACGTTACGTCTGGGGTGCGACGAGATGCACTTCCTCCCCGTTCCCGACTCGGGGTGGTCCGTCGCGCTCCTGCGGTACCGACCTCATCGCGTTGTCCACGCCTCCTTCTCGACGCCGTGCGTCACCTCCCCGGACGCCATGTGGGACGACTCGGACTTTCTAAGGGGCGCCGGCGAGACGCACCCTTTTGAAAAAAAACTCCCTCTTTTGCTCGTCCCGGGATGCGCGTCCAACGCGTACACGTTCGACGTCGCGCCCTCCGCGTCTTTGGCGCGCGCGCTCGCGAAGGAGGGCCACGACGTTTTCGTGGTGGAGTGCCGCGGCGTGGGGTTCTCAAGGCCGTGGAGATCGCCCAACGAGTGGGCGGACGCGAAAACGAACACGCCCAGGCAGCACGCGCCGACGTTCGGGGACTTTGACTACGACACGTACCTGCGCGAGGATCTGCCTTTGGCGTGCGGATACGTCGCCGCCGTGGTCGGCGAGAGAAGACTCGGCGCCGTGGGGCACTCCATGGGAGGCATGCTCGTGATGAACCTCGCGTCGGGTGCTGTTGAGGAAACGCAGACACGACCGCCGAAGACGCGAAAACATGTTACACGCGAGGGGTCGGATGACTCTGACTCCTCTTCCGCAGTCGGAGTCATCGCCGCCGCCGGAGAAGACGCGCTTCCCTGGAGCCCGTGGGAAATCTCGCGGTCGGTGACTGTGGCGTCGTGCTTGGAGTGCTCGGACGTCTCGGACGGCGGCGACGGGCACAGCTCGACGTACGCGCGGTACGCCGCGGTCGCGGGGATCGTGCCCGACTACCTGTACGGCGGCGCGGCCATCCCGCAGCTCCCGCTCGGGCCGCTCAGCGTCGGACAGGGCATGGCCATCGAAGCCTTCAAGGGCGCGCCGAGCGAGCGCGCGCTTGAAAGCGACGACGCCGTCGACGCGGAAGACACTTTGAAGAAAGACACGGAGACGTTCTGGGAACGCAACGCCGTGAGCCTCAGCACGTGCTACCCGGGCGCGACCGAGCCGGCGCTCGTCCGGAGGCTGCTGTATTACGGGTTCGGGAACGTGCCGTTGAGGCTCGTCCTGCAGATGGCGACGCTGTTCGCGCCGGGGGGTCTGGCCACGCGCGAAGAGGCGTTGGCGCGGCGCGACCGCGCCGTGCGCGCCGCCGAGGCGCGGCGCAGAGACAAACAGAGCGGGTTCCGCAGGTTCAAGGGCTGGGGAGACGCCTCGTCGATCGATACGGACTCGGGTGACGCGACCGTCGAGGAGGTTGTGCGGTCGTCCATGACGGGCTCCGATTCGGCGGAGCGCGATTTGGAAAAAAAAGACGAAAAGGGAACGGCGAAGGAGCTTTTGTCGCACGTCTTGTACCTGGACGCGCTCCGCGCGCGCCGGCCGAAGCTGCTGATGCTCGCGGCGGACTGCGACCCGGTGATCCCCCCGACGCAGGTCGCGGCGACCGCGCGCGCGGGCGGCGCGCAGTACATGTGCTTCGGGGACGGGCCGAAGCGAGCCGCGGGGACGGCGGCGCCGGAGGGTGCGGATTTGAAAAAGTCGGACGAGAAGAAGCGTCATCGCGTCGACGGCGACGCCGCTTTGCGCGCGATGCTGACTGACGGCGGGGAGCATTTCTCGCACTACGACCTGCTGTGCGGCAGGCGCGCGCCTACGCTCGTGTTCCCGGAGGTGGCTAAGTTCCTGGGACGCATCGAGCTCTTCGGCGGGCGGGTGGAACTGTGACGACGCGGGTGATTATATTATAACGCTCCTCTAGCGCGTCGTTTCAAGAAGGAAACACTTTTTGGCTAAAAAAATACCGTAAACAAACGCTCACGGCAGATGGCTTCCTCGCGACGACCACCCCGCGTTCGCCAGGAACACGCCCGTGGTGCCTTTTTTAGTCTCCGAAAACGCGTCGTCCCCGCTCCCGACCGCGAGCAGCGCGTCGAGAACGAGCTCGAAATCGTCATCCGGCGTCGCCAGCGCCGTCGACACGTCGAGCGTGTTCAAACGACTCATCGTGCTCAGGTTGGTCGCGACGCCGCGCCAAGTGATGCACACCTTCCTGTCACGCAGCGTCTGGCGCCTGGACGCGAACCGACGCTTGAGCTCCGCGGCGAGCGAGTCCACCACGGCCTCGACGTCGCGGCCGTGCGGCGAGTCTCGCAGGACCTTACGCAACATCCCTGCGGGGGTCAACCCCGCGGGAAGCGCGCCGCTCGACGGCGACTCCGTCAAACGCAAGTTCTCCCCGAGCCTGGTCATGAGCCACCGCTCGAGGGACTCGACCCTGCCCGCGTCGTCGTACGCCTGGATACACATTTCCACGCTCAGCTCAAGCGCGGCGGTGAGCGCTCTCCTGCAGGACAGGTCGTCCAGGATGGGCGCGAGGTCGCTCGCCGTCGCGTCGGTCGGCACTTCGGTCCACCACTTGCCGTGCGGCGGATCTTTCTGAAAACGAGTAACCACGAGTCTATCGCGCCGGTGGGGAGGCGTTCTCCCGCGACGCGCGCGGGGATGCGACGCGCGAGGCGTCACCAGCGCGGCGAGACACGCGGACGCTCGCGCCACGGTGCACATCGCCGCCGTGCGCCCCCGGCGAGTGGATAAAAGGAAACGAAGACCGCGAGCACTGATTTTTCTCAACCCCCGGCATTTTCGTCCGCCGACAGCTGTTCGGTGCGCACCGCCGCCAGCTTTTCTCGGGAGCGCCTCGTCGGAAAGGCCAGAGGAACCCGCGCGCGTCAGTGGCTCCCGCCACGCACCGCGCCGACGCTCTCTCTGCCCACCGCGCACCGAGCGTCCCCGTGCATGCCGCGCGCCGCGGTTCTTCCCTCGGCCACCGCAGGCTCTCCCCGGATCGCGTCCGCCCTCCATCGCGAAAAGATGGGACGAGGCAAAAAGTTCAACCCTCCCCCCGCGCGCGCGGCGGGCGCCGACGCGCGCGTCGCGCCCCCCGGCCCCGCGCCGTACAACTCCTCGGACGAGACCATCGTGGAGGAGTTCGGTCCCTCCATCCCCGGCCTGCACAAGTGGCTCGGTGCGGCGGTCGCGGAGGACGGATCCATCTGGGGCGTCCCCTCCAACAACCGCCGCGTCGTGCGCGTCGAGCCGAGCACGTGCGCGGTGTCCGAGCACGGCACGGACGAGAAACTCGGGACGCGCGAGTATAAGTATCTGCGTGGCATTCGCACGGTCGCCGGGACGGTGCTGGGCATCCCCGCGTGGGCGGACTCCGTGCTGGAGATCACGCCGAGCACGGGCGAGGTGACCACCCTCGGCGCGCTTCAGACGCCGCAGGAGAAAAACTTGAAAAAGTGGAAGTGGATGTGGCACGGCGCGGCGGCGGGTCTGGACGGGAACGTGTACGGCATCCCGAGCAACGCAAAAGAGGTTCTGTTCGTTAATCCAAAAACGAAGGAGGTGTCGACGTTCGGCGAGGGTTGTCTTCCCGAGGGAACGAACAAGTGGTACGGCGGCATACGCGGGCCGGACGGGTGCATCTACGGTATGCCGTACCGAGCCGACGGCGTTTTGAAAATCACGCCCGAGTCGCGAAAGGTTGAGATTCTCGGCGACTTTCGCGACGTCCCCGGTGGGTGGAAGTGGCACGGAGGCGTGCTCGCGCCGAACGGGTGCATCTACGCGTTCCCGAGCCACGCGCCGCGCGTGCTGAAGATCGACTGCTTGAAGGGCACCACGGAGATGATCGGCCCTGAATTCGAGGGGAAGTACAAGTGGGGCGGCGGCGCCGTCGACTTGAACGGAAACGTGTTCGGCATGCCCTCGGACACGGATTGCGTGCTGCGCATCGACGGTACAACGGACGAGGTCACCGTCATCGGGAAGGGCCAGTTAGGGCCGAACATTAAGAACAAGTGGCAGGGCGCAGTGCTCGCCCCGGACGGGGCGTTGTACGCCGTCCCGGGCGACGCCAATTCGGTGCTTCGCATCGACCCCGAAACAAACGAGTGCTCGCTGGTGGGGACGCTCTCGGACGAGCCCGACAAGTGGCAGGGCGGTTTCCTCGGGGAAAACGGCGTGATTTTCTGCATCCCGGAAAACGCCGACCGCGTTCTGCGGATCATCCCGCCCGGGTGCGGGGGGAGCGAAGCCGAACGCGCCGCGGGGAAAGAGAAGAAAAAAAACGCAAAAGGGATGTCCGCGGTGCTCGCGGCGGCGGCGGCGTCGGGCGCGGCGGCGGTTGGACCCGTCGAGGCCGCCGCCGCCGCCGCCGCCGCGCCGTCCGAAACGGGGACAAGCCTCGGTGTCGGCGTCGTCGCCGCCGCCGCGGCTGCCGCCGCGCTGGTGCTGGGCGCGGCGCTCGGAACGAAGAAAAAGAAGAAAGAAGACGAAACGCCGAAACCCGCGCCAAAAGCGGGAAGACGGGGTTGGTCGTAGGTAGGGATACCGTCGGCGCGCGAACGTTCCGTGTCATTAAACGGTCCGTATCACCACTGAGTCGCCGCGGCGCCGCTCAACCCCTCGTCCTCCTCCTCGGACGATTGTTCCTCCTCGGTTTTTGTTTGCAGCGCGAGCGCCTCCATGGCGTCCATGGGCGCGAGCTCGCGCGAGCCGTCCGCCTTCATGATCTCGCCCCGCGCGCTAGGCGTGCGCTTGATGATGCCGCCGGGCTCCCAGTGCGAGCACTGCCACCCGCGCCCCCACTCCCCGCAGTCGCGGCGGAGCTTCCCCAGCCCCCCCCCGCTGACCCAGCTGCCGAGCATGGACTGCTCGGGCTCGTCCTCGTCGCTGTCGCCGTCGCGCACGACCGTCACCTTGATCAGCCCCGCGCTGTACGCCTCGACCGTCCCCGACAGCCTGCCGAGCTGCCGCACGGTCAGGTTGTTGATGCGCTCCTCGATCGTGCCGCGCAGCTGCTGCGTCAAGACCAGCGCGATCATGTTGTACAGCCACGCCGCGCTCGTCCCGCCGATCTCGACGTCCAGCTGCCCCACCGCGATGGACGTGGCGTGCACGCGCAGCTCCACCACCGGCTCGCTCACAACGAACTCCTCCCCGAGCAGCTCGCGAAGCATCGCGCGGTGCCGCTCGAGCTTCTCCTTCTGCACCGCGGTCAAGGGGACGGAGAGCTCCTCCGCGCGCGCCGCCGCCGCGACGGCGTCCTCTCGCGCCAAAGGCTCCGTTTGGCTCGATCCGCCCCACAGCGCGTCCACGCCCCACCCCCACGACCCGGACCCGTCGTTCGCGTTGGAATTCTCGCGCGCAGCCTCGAAATCGTCGTCATCCTCGCTGTCGTCATCGTCCCTAACGCCGAATAAGCCCCCCCCGAACGCGGCGTCCAGCGCGGCGTCGGCGTCGGCGTGCGCGTGTTTCGACGAAGCGCTTTTCTTCGCGGACCCCGTTGTCGGCGTCTCCGCGCTTCCCGCCGAGTGGAACGAGTCGATGGACGCGCGTCGCGACGCCGGGTTACCGGATTCGTCGAACTCGCCGTCACCCGAGTTCGAACCTCCGCTCGCACCGCCAAACTTCGCCTTCACTTTATCACGCAGCGTCTCGACGCGCTTCTCGTCCTTGGAGAGCTCGACGCTCCGGTTCACTAAACGCATGAGCTCGGGAGTGTTCACGACGATGTCGTAGCTGATTCCGACGCGCGCGCCGTCCACCTTGACGGTGCAGAGCCCCTCGCCGTCCACCACCCCCCAGTTCTTGGGGTGCTCGCAGTACGCGAACTTGATGTCGCGCATCTTCGTGCGTATGCCCTCGATGGAAACCGTCGACCCGAACCCGGCGCGCTCGCCGTTCTCGCCCGTCTGGTTGGCGACCCGCAGCCCGTCCTTGGCGACGACGAATTCGGAAAAAGCCAAGTCGTCCACGTGGTAGCACACCGAGCCGAGAGGAGAGTCGTAGATGCCGTCCACGCGAGGCAGCTCCAGCGTGGACATCAAATCGCAGATCACCTCCACGCTCGCGCGGATGAGGTTCTCGAACCCGGGCGCGATCTCCTCGCGGATCAGCCTCTGCACCTTGTCGTCCGCGCGCACGTCCTCCCAAACGGACCTGCCCTCCCTGGCGAGGCGCCCCAGCCTCGCGTCGTCCCCCTCGGCTTCCGTCGAGACCACCAGCTTGCCGTCCGGCCCGGTCGTGAACGTCACGTGGCCGGTCAGCTCGCGCGCGGCGGCGGCGGCGGCGGCGGCGGTTTCGTCGTCCGCGCCAGCCTTCTTCGCGCGCGAAAACGCCTCCGCCTCGGCGGCGTCGGCGTGCGCAATCTGCGCCTCCCTCCGCTTCTCAGCCTCCACCTTGTCCTCCTGCAGCTGCTTCATCACGTCCTTCAGCCGGTGCATGATCCGAGTCACGGTCTCGCGGATGTCCCCGAGCGCGCCCGTCTCGCCGACGCCCTCGCGCAGCGAACGCCACACGTCCCGCGCCACCTCCTTGCCGTTTTCCAGGAGAGCCTTGTTGTCCGTCTCGGACGCCACCAAGTCCTTGAGCCGATGCGCGGCGGACCCGAAGGTCTCGGAAACCTTGCCCTGGCCCTTGCTCGCGAGCCGCTCGACGAGCCCGAACACGCGCGAGGAAACGCCGCGCGCCTGTGGTTTCGCGGATTCGGACGAGGCGCGCGGGAGGAGCGCGGTGGGAGCGTTCGGCGGCGAGCGGTAAAGCGGCGAGCGCGAGGATGGGGTTTTTTAGTTTTGGGAGGGTCAGTAGGCGTCAGCGTCGCGCTCGTAGCGACGGGGGATCTCGGGAGCGTCGGTCGGTCGTTCGACGGGGGCACCGCGGCGATCGGACGCGTCGCGACGAGCGGTGCGGTACGCGTCGATCGACGCCGCGTTCGATCGCGCGACGGTTCCCCGCGTCCGCGCGCTCCTCCCGCGCGTCTCGGGCGTCGGGGCAAAGTCTTCCACGAAGAGGGCTTCGCAACCGTCGGGCGTGTTCGTCGCGTCGTGCGCTCGCGCGTGGGAGAGGGAGACGACGCACCTTCTGCATCTTCTCCTCGTCCTGCAGCGCGTTGTTGAGCATCTCCTTGGTGCGTTCGCGCACGGCCACCACCTTCTCGTCCTCCTGCCACATCCTCTTCGCCTGTTCCTTGAGCCGATCGGCGGTCGCCGAGGGATCCTCGAGCGCCCGCGCGGTCCAGTCCACGGTCTTGTCCACGACCGCCTTGGTGCGTTCGGATTTCTTGAGCCGGTCGATGTGCCCCGCCGCCTCGGAGGTGACCGTCCGGCCCACGTCGCGCAGCCGGCTCCCGCCCGCCCCGGGGCTCATCGGGTCGGTGGGATCCATCGCGTCGCGTCGACCCACCGCGCGCCTCCCGCGCGCCTCGCGATCGTGCTCGAGTTTTTTTTCGCCACCTCAAAAGAGGCTTATTCAGCCTTCATTCACATCAGAGGCTCGCGCGATACGCCGATACCAGGCATTTTCCTCGGCGGCATCATCCGCAGCTCCGCGGGAGAATTCCTGTTCGACACGATCTCAACACTCTCTGACTCAAAAACCCTCGAGTTGGACTCGACGAAGTCCGTTTTGCAAACCGAGTAACGGACTGAGAGCCGAAAACGCGTCGCCCCGTGGGTCTGATCTCGAGTTAATAACCGGCCGGTTCTCAGGCCGTTTCGCGTGTCCGATCATGTCTGCAACATCGTGTCGGTCAAGAAATGACCGACTCGGGAACGGATCTCCAGTTCGGACGCGCGCAGAGCCATGACCTCCCCGGCGCATCCCGCGGCATCGCCGTGGGAATTCGCGCCTCTGTTCGAGGCCGAGCTGTGGCGGGAGGGCGTCCCGGAAGAGAAGCAGGCGGTGGTCGAGCGCGCGTTCGACACCGCCACGAAGGGGATCTCATCCTTCTTGGACCACGCGCGGTTCGGCTCGAGCCGAGACGCGGACGAGGGGCTGCCGTTCAAGGCCACGACGAGCCTGAGCGCCCGGCCGAAGCACGGCGGCGCGATCCGCGTGTTCACGCAGCCGGCCCGGCCGGGCAGCGAGGGCGAGAACGCCCACCGCGCCGCCGGGGACGGGAGCTCGAGCACCAGCGGTCGACCGACCGCTCCGCCCGTGATCTTCGGCGCGTACTACGTGCCCGGCTGCGTCTCGGACGTGGACCAGTTCGTCGGACGCAACGCGGCGCGCTCACGGTGGGACCCCTTCTGCAAGTCCGCGGAGGTGAAGCACAGGCACAACGCCGCGTGCGTCGAGGTGCGGCAGGAGTTCCACCCGCGTCTGGTGTTCTCCGGACGCGAGCAGTGGCTGATATGCGCCGGTCGACGACTGAAAAACGGCGGGTCGCTCTTCGTCTCGGCTTCGCTGTCGGACGCGTGGGTGCCGCCGCCGGCGAAGCACCTCGTGCGCTCGCACCAGCTCTTCGCCGCGCACTACGTGTTGCCCCGCGCGAACGACTGCGCCGCGGACGACGAGGAGGCGAAGAGACGACGCAAAGCGGACGCGCCGTCGTTTGGTTTCGGGCCGCTCTTTCCGCGTCCGCCGATATCTCGGTACGCCGGCGCCGCGTACGACGCGTTCGCGCCCGAGCCGTGCGACGGCAAAGCGTTTCCGCGCGACAAATTCAACGCGGCGGAGTGCCCTTCGACGGCGATGGTGAGCGTGGCGCAGATCGACCTAAACAACGGTATGCCCCGCTGGTTCTACTACTTCGTCGCGCGGCAATTCGCGCGCGTCATGCGCAACTTCAGGCACGGCGTCGCGGCGAGCAAGGACGACGAGCGCTGGTGGGACTTTGGCGCCGACGTGGAGGACGACAAGGAGGACTGAAAGACGCCCCGAGGAGGGTGTCGAAAAGGAGGACGTAGGTGTAAATAGCGGTACATAGACGCGACGGCACGTCGCGGACCACGTAGTCGAATAGGCGAGTTGGTAGAACAAAGGCGCGGGGAACACATTCTTTTTCCTCGAAGGTAGTCTACGATACATATTACTTTGTAATACTACTTTCTGAAGGTAATACATCGACTCACTCGCGAGACGCGACGCCGCGCGTCGCCGGCGCTCCGCGTGACGAAACCGAACGAAAGCCACTGTTGGTACATCTAGTGTCGTTGATTAATTACATAGCACGCAGTACTCGCACTCACGACGCGTGACTGCTCACCGCGCGTCGTCGTAATAAAGTACCCTCGCGTCTTTCGCGTAAAAATTCACGCAACGGGCGCGGGCGCGGGCGCGGGCGGCGTGACGTTGTTGGCGAGCTCGGGCGCGGGCTGCCCGCCGCCGATTTCGCCCTCGCTGAGCGTGTAGCACGCCTCGCCGTGGCACCACATGTCCAGCCCCTCGCCCTGCTCGGCGCCCTCGGGCACGCGCAGGTCGCCGCCCACGATCGCCTTGGTCGCCATCAGGCACGCGTACGACGCGACCGCCGTGTACGCAGCGGTGCCGACGGCGGCGGCGCACTGAATCGCGCTCTGCGCCGCCACGGTTGTTTCGAAGTTGAAGCCGCCGAGCGCGGGCGCGGCGACGATGCCGAGCAGGCACGTGCCGATGAACCCACCCACGCCGTGCACGCCGAAGACGTCCAGCGAGTCGTCGTAGCCGTACTTCTCCTTCACCACCAGCGAGAAGAAGCGGCACACCACGCCGCCGGCGACGCCCAGAAGCAACGCGCCGAGAGGCCCGACGAAACCCGCGCACGGCGTGACCGTCGCGAGACCCGCGATGGATCCGGTGGCGATTCCTAACATGGACGCCTTGCCCGTCTCCGCGATGTCCTGCGCGGTCCAGACGATCGCGGCGGTCGCGGCGGCGATCTGCGTCGCCAGGCACGCGAACGCAGCGTCCGCCCCGGCGGCAAGCGCGCTGCCGCCGTTGAAGCCGTACCACCCCACCCACAGCATGCCGGTGCCGAGCACGGTCAGAACGAGGTTCCCGGCGACCATCTTGTTCTCCTTCCTAGGGCCGAGGACCGCGGCGCCCACCAGCGCGCCGATGCCGGCGGTGATGTGCACGACGATGCCGCCCGCGAAGTCAAGCACGCCCGCGGCGGCCATGGCGCCGCCCGGCCCCCAGACCATGTGGCACGCGGGGAAGTACACGGCGAACATCCACAAAGAGCAGTACCACATCACGGCGGAGAACTTCATGCGTTCGACGAACGAGCCCACCATGAGGGCGGGCGTGATGATCGCGAACGTCATCTGGTACAGCGCCCAGAGCGCCTCGGGGATGGTCTCCCAGACGCTCGCCTTGGTGACGCCCGCGAGGAACGCCTTGTCCAAACCGCCGAGCACGCCGTTGCCGAGCTCGGAGAAGGAGAGCGAGTATCCGACGGAGTACCACATCAGGGTCATGAGGCACGTCAGGGAGAAGCACTGCATGAGCACGGAGAGCATGTTCTTGCGCTTGACGATGCCGGCGTAGAACGCGGACAGGCCGGGGATGGTCATGAACAGGACCAGGGCTGCGAGAAGGGTCATGCATCGTAGGGGTGGTGACGGAGTGAGGAGCGGGGTCGTCGACGCGTCGTCAGTCGCCGCCGTCGTCTCGTCGTTTCGTCGTATTCCAAAAAGCGCGTCGTCGCGTTCGGATCACGCGCGTCATCTCGAGACGGTTGGTTTCCCGGCAAATTCGTGCGGCGATTGTTTTCGCGGCGTTTCGCGCTCGCGAAAAGCGCTCGCGATGGCGGAACCGCGCTCGGCCGGCGGTCGCGCGTTCGGGGACGTACCGGTGGAGATGAGGATCCATGCGGTGTCGGCCTGGTTGATGGTCGCCACCGCGGCGGCCGCGGCGGCGGCGGGGGCCGCGGGGGCCATCGCCGCGACCGCGGCGGCGAACGCCAGAGCGGGCACCGCGAACGTCTTCGCGGGCGCGGCGGCCGCGCTGCTGGCGCGCTCGGCGGACTCGACGGCGAGCGCCGGGGGCGCACGCGAGTTGATCTCGACGCGTTCGTCGGCGGCGGCGGCAACCTTCAGGGACAACCCGCGCGTGGCGACCGCGCCGGGCATCGCGCGGACCGCGACGCGGCCGAGGGAAGCCGCGACCGGGCGCGCGGTGGCGCGCGCGATCCCGCGCGATGCGGACTTGGACTTCAGCGCCGCGACGCGCACGTCGCCGACGGTTCGCGCGCCGAGCGCGAAGGTGGAGGCCATTTCGATGCGTGGACGATCTTAGCGAGAGATGTGCGAGGCTTCGGATTCCGAGGAGGGTCGGATCGAGCGAAGGTCGTGCGCGCGCGCGTACGTGTGACCCGGCGCGAGAGAGTAACGACTTCCGTTTCGGCGAAACGACGGAGCGTGCCCTTTGGAAAAAGGGAACGGACGCTGAATTTTGCAAAACGAAGCAGTGAGCATTTAGTCTTACAAAAATCACAGCCTCGATCGTCCGTATGAAGCATCGCTTCGAAGTCACGTGAAGGCGCAGATGAAACGCGTTTTCTTTTTTTTTGGGCACTCCCGGGGCGCCCTTCTTTCATTCCGAGATGGCATCCCCCGACGACGGAGCGGATGCGCTCCGCACGATCGTCCTGCGCGCGCCCGGAATCGAAGTGCACGTCTCCCCCTTCGGCGCGACGATCACACGCATCCTCGTGCCCGACCGAGACGGTGTCGTGGCGGACGTCGCGCTCGGGTACGACGACCTGGCGAGCTACGATTCCGCCGTCGACCGCCCGTACTTCGGTGCGGTCGTCGGCCGAGTCGCGAACCGCATCGCGAACGCGCGGTTCGAGGTGCGCGACGAGCACGGAATTGTCGTCACGCGGAGCGACGCTCTGGTCGCCAACAACGGCCCGCACTGCCTGCACGGCGGCGCGCGCGGGTTCGACCGCCACTGGTGGGCGGTCGCGTCGCGATCGGAAGACGGCACCAAATGTCGGTTCGCGCGCGTCTCCCCCGACGGCGAGGAGGGCTTCCCGGGCGCCTGTTCCGCGGAGGTGGAGTACAGAGTGAGCGCGGCGGAGAAAAACGGTTTGAACGGCGCGTGCTTACACACCACCATGACCGCCACCGTGGACAAAGCGTGCCCCGTGAACCTCGCGCAGCACACGTACTTCAACCTCGCGGGCCACGACGCGAGTTTGAACGAAGACGAAAACAAACGCGTGGACGCGACGACGCACGTCTTGCGCCTCGCCGCGTCGCGGTACACCCCCGCGGATAAAACGTGCGTCCCCACCGGTGTGTTGCTGGACGTGAAAGGCACGCCGTTCGACTTCACCAAAGCGCGCGCGATCGGCGCTTCGATGCCCCCCGTGGACAACGCGGACGACCCGGGGGGATTCGACCACAACTTCGTTTTGGACGGAAGCGCGGAGAACCGAGGAGGCGACGAGGAGGGAAAGACTTCCGTTTCCTCGTCGTCCGAGCCGTTTCGGAAGACAGTCTCGCGGAGTCTCGCGTTCGCCGCCGAAGCTCGCGAGCCTCGGTC
>ENA-OUOG01000020-OUOG01000020.1-marine-metagenome-genome-assembly--contig:-NODE-20-length-174953-cov-10.995803_pt1 | contig 174953 bp, 145 predicted proteins | sample MGYA00248635_ERZ508505 | MGnify/ENA primary metagenome ERZ508505 (study PRJEB26176, sample SAMN06267871) | marine metagenome | isolation source: Saanich Inlet, British Columbia, Canada | place: Pacific... | reverse complement strand
CCAAAAGCTAAGGTCAATGAGAATTCATGTGCTCCACCCGTTACACTTGCCAGCTGAGATACCGTAAAATCATAGCTATACCCGAAGGACAGGTCCTTATTTAATTCTAGGCCAAAGAGGCCAATAACGGACTCATTCTTAGCCACTTTATTTACGCTTTCAATTGGGATCCCGCGGTACCAAACACCAAGCAATAGGGGCTGAAAGTAGAGTTGTGCACCAAACCCGTAATCGTGATTACATTATTAGGAAAGGCGATTGAACCCGTACCAATTGAAGCTCCTCCTCCATCAAATAACTCCCAATCATAACCAGGGTTTCCATTACCCATAGTAACCACTATTTGCGCATCAGAATCTCCTCTGCAGGTCACGTCATTAACGACTACTGTGCCTACCAAATCTGGTGGGTTGATGACCGTTTATGTAGCTGGACCTGTAGAATCACCGTTGCCGTCAGTCACTTCTACGGAGTAATCTCCAGCAGCCAAACCGCTCGCAACAAAAGAGGTATAGGGAAGGACATTACCCAAATCATCTCTCCACACATAGCTATAGGGAAGCACACCTGAAGTCACACTTATCGTAATAGCTCCAAGGCAACTGTTAACGCTAACCGAAGAAAAGCCCTGTTTAACAGCACATATAAAAAGCATCAACAATAAAATTATTCTAAGGTAATACCTTTTGTTGGTTGTGACTGACATTTTTGTGGTTGTTTAGCTTAGGTGAATAATTTGATTGCCACATATTGAATATGAGGCCTTAAAAGGGAATAATCAAACCTTGGACAAAAAGAGGGGTTCTAAGAATTGTACAAATTCGGCAATTTTAATTGTTTTCATTTATTGTGTTTTTCTAATATATGACGTTTGCCTTCAAAAATGAAAACGTAAAAAACAGTTACGTGTATTTCAGTGGAATAGAAGAAATCTAGGAGCGGTTTAGATTCTTTTGGGCATTGTTAAAAAAACTTTTTTGAAAATATTTTTGCTGTTAATTCTTGTTAAATGGCTGGCACTTATTGTGACTTCATTTCGATATCAGTCATCTTTGCCATTCGCTGATCATATAAAACCCATGGCGCTCGTGTAAGTATTATGGTCAGCATAATATCTATTTGATTATTTTAGCGCGATTTAAGAATCGAAAATCATGGAAGAGGCTGTATCAAACGACTTAAAAAAAGAACATCAGGAAAAAATCAATCGCGTTGCTGCTGAAGTCAGCAAAATCGTTGTTGGCCAAGAATATATGGTTAACCGATTATTGATTGGTCTATTCACTAATGGACATATCCTCTTAGAAGGTGTCCCAGGTATTGCAAAGACTTTGACCGTAAATACACTCGCTCAAGTACTGCACTTAGACTTTCAAAGGATCCAGTTTACACCAGACCTTTTGCCTGCCGATTTAGTAGGTACCATGATTTACAACCAAAAGAAAGCCGAATTCGAAGTGAAGAAAGGCCCAATCTTCGGTAATGTAATTCTTGCCGATGAGGTAAACCGCGCCCCAGCCAAGGTGCAATCTGCTTTGCTCGAAGCCATGCAGGAAAAAACAGTTACGATCGGTGAGACGAGTTACAAACTTGATAGACCGTTTATTGTCCTTGCTACACAAAACCCTATCGACCAAGAAGGAACATACAGCTTGCCAGAAGCGCAAATTGACCGTTTCATGTTGAAGGTTAAAGTCGATTACCCGACTAAAGAGGATGAATTAGAAGTGATGCGCAGGATGGCGAACATGAAGTTCCATCCAGAAATAGAAACCTTACTAACTAAAGAAGATATTTTCGCGATTCGCGATGAGGTGAATGCTGTGACCATTTCAGAATCACTAGAGCGGTATATCATTGAATTAGTTTTCGCCACACGTAACCCAAAAGATTACGGTTTAGAGGAAGAAGCATATTATATGCAGTTCGGTGCTTCTCCAAGAGCATCGATTAACCTCAACCTTGCTGCCAAAGCAATAGCTTTCTTTAATCAGCGAGATTATGTGTTACCTGAGGATATTAAGGAAATTGCTTCGGATGTATTGAACCACAGGATCATCCTCAACTATGAAGCAGAAGCAGACGGTGTTACCACCGAACAGATCGTTGAGAAGCTCCTAAAGAAGATTCCGATCAACCATTAGATCTCTACATAACATTGGGTTAACCTTGCTAACACATTGTTAAACAGAATAACAACTATTCTTAACAAAGGCGTAAACGCTTTCTAGATCAAATCATGTTGCTTTGGGTCATAATTTAAACCCTAATCAAAAACATGAAAAAATTTGAAAAGCAACTACTTAGCCTGTTTCTAGCGGCAGCTTTGTTGTTCATAGCATCGGCTTGTGGAGACGATGACGCAACTCCAGCTCCGGATCCAGATCCAGTTGACACTTTTACCATCACTTCTTTTGACGAAACGCGTTCAGGCGTAGAATTCAAGCAAAACAGAATTTCAGGAGTCTTCAACAGAGACTACACATTAACGAATGACGTAGCATGGCTATTAGACGGTAGAGTTGTTGTAACCGAAGGCGTTACTTTGACCATCGAGCCAGGAACAATTGTCAAAGGAGAAGCTGGTCAAGGTGCATTAGCGTCTGTTCTTCTAATTGCGAGAGGTGCAGAAATTCAAGCAAACGGTACTGCTGCGAACCCAATTGTATTCACTTCATATTTAGACGACATCAATGTTGGAGAATTTGCTTCTACACTTGAAGTTGACGGAAATAACGGCCCTGCTGATTTAGGTCTTTGGGGCGGTGTATTAATCTTAGGAAATGCTCCAATCTTTGCTGACGCAGCTGAAGTTCAAATTGAAGGTATTCCTTCTTCTGTTACTGAAGGATTATATGGTGGTTCTGATGCTACAGATAACTCTGGTTCATTTACTTATTGCTCAATCAGATTCACAGGACAGCAACTAGGTCCTGGTAACGAGCTTCAAGGCTTGACTCTTGGAGGTGTTGGTTCAGGAACGACAGTTAACCATGTTGAATCTATCAACTCTGCTGATGATGGTGTTGAAATCTTCGGTGGAACTGTTAATATCTCAAACTTCATCGTATTAAACCCTGATGATGACGGCTTCGATACTGACCAAGGTTGGTCTGGAACAGCGACTAACATTGTATACATCGGTGGTACTGGTACTGCAAACGGAATTGGCTCTGACCATGGGTTCGAATTAGACGGACCTGAAGGTGACACTGGTGGAACTGCTCAAATCGGTAAATTCAGAAACGCATCCTTATGGGGTAGAAGCGCTACTGACTTTGCTGACCTTAGAGACGGTGCCACTTATGACATTCAAGATTCTTACTTCTTTGGCTTCACTGCTGGTGTTGACTTAGAATTAGATGCAGATGGTTCTGACGATGGAAACGGTGGCGTTTTAAGCGATGACCCAACCATCTCTGACAACTATGTTGCTGGAACTGTAATCTTTACAGGTAATGAATTCAATCAGAATGATAATGCTGGTGGAGCGACATTCTCAATTAACAGTATTCTGAACGACAAACTAAACGGTAGTTTAACAACTCCTGACAGAACTGCTCAGGTTACAAATAACGAAACTGTTGTATTCCCTGCTGCTAACAACGTGGTAACAACCCGCACCAAAGGTGCTGATGTGTCTGTCCTTTCATGGTCATACACTGCCACATTAAACTTATTAGTTGCAGGTTTCAACTAGAAATAAAAAAACATAAACACAACACTTTGCTCGTGAGCCTTTGCTCACGGGCAATTTTAATTTAGAACGACATACTAACATTGATTAATAATGAAAAACCTAAAATTTGTCTTACTGGTATCTCTGCTTTGCATGGCACAGATCGCTTTTGCCCAAAAAGGAAAGATCCGCGGGACAGCTTATGAACGTTCTAATGGTGAACCCATGTTCAGCGTGCAAATCTTTGTACCTGAGGTGCAGTCTGGAGGAGTCACTGACTTTGATGGAAAATTCGAGGTCGAACTCGCCCCGGGTACTTACACCTTACAAGCCAAGTTTATTGGCTTTACAACCGTCAACATTAGCGATGTAGTGGTAAAAGCTGGAGAGGTCACTGTAATTGAGGCCATCTGGTTGGAAGAAGCCGTTTCAGAGTTGGATGAAATTATAGTCACAGCAGAGGCTCTTCGCAGTACAGACGTTGCACTACTCCAAGCAAAAAGAAAGGCGACAAATTTAATTGATGGTATTTCATCACAACAGATTAAGAGATCTGGTGACAGCGATGTTGCTGGAGCAATTAAAAGAGTGCCGGGTGTATCTATCCAAGGAGGCCAATATGTTTTTGTTAGAGGTCTTGGTGACCGATACACAAAAACAATTCTTAACAGAATGGAAGTCCCTGGACTAGATCCAGACCGAAACGCTATTCAAATTGATATCTTCCCTACTTCCTTAATTGACAATATTATTGTCTACAAAAACTTTACGCCCGACCTAAGTGCAGATTTTGTTGGGGGAACAGTAAACATAGAAACAAAAGACTTTCCTGATGAGAAGACAACGACACTCTCTCTCGGCTTAGAATACAATTCTAGCATGCACTTCCGCAATGACTTTTTAACCTATAATGGTGGAGGTACAGACTTTTTAGGATTTGATGATGGAAAAAGAGACCTTCCGTTCGATGGAAGAACTGGAAATATTCCTTCTCCTTTGAGACAAGACCAAGCACTCAACGATATCACTTCTTCATTTGCCCCGAACATGTCAGCATTGACAGACTCTAACTTGGCCAACCTGAGCTTAGGTTTTTCTCTTGGAGATCAAAGGGATCTTGGTGACAAGAAGCTAGGCTACATAGCTGCCATCAACTATAAAAACACAACGACTTTCTACGAAGATGCAAGAGATGCTGCATACGTAAAGCCGAGTCAGAATAACGAATTTGAATTGACTCCAGATACTCGTTTCGAAGGACCACTAGGTATCACAGATGCTCAATTAAGTGGTTTGGCCGGTGTCTCACTAAAAGGAGATAAAAATAAATTTCGTTTACAAGCAATGCACGTTCAGAATGGCACCCAGCGTGCCGCTTTAAGAACAAGAATTCGTTCTAACAACAACTCAAATACATCGCTTGTAGATAACTTAGAATACACTGAGCGTTCCCTTACCAACTTATTAATAGGTGGTGAACACTACTTCAATGGCAATGAGTCTCAATTGGAATGGAAAGTATCTCCAACCTTTGCGACCATCAACGACAAAGACGTGAGAATCACTCCATTCACTATTGACGGAGGAGAAGTCGCAATTAACCCACAAGAAGGTGGTGAGCCAAATAGAATTTGGAGGCTTCTCACTGAGCAAAACTATGTTGCAAAAGTAGACTACAGCCACAACATCGCTTTCCGTGGTAGAGATTCCAAGATTAAAGGGGGCTTCAGTAATATTTACAAAACGAGAGACTATGAAATTCAAAACTTTGTAACTCAAATACGTGGAAGCCAAGACGCACTTAACCTAAATGGTGATGCAGATCAACTATTCGCTCCTGAAAACCTTTGGACTGTAGATAGAGGAACGGGTACTTATGTACAAAACGCTTTCAATCTTTCTAATGCCTATCAAGGCAGAATGAATACACTTGGTGGCTATGTTATGAGTGAGCTTGGCCTTACAGAAAAATTAAAGACCATCGTTGGTGTTAGGCTTGAACAATTTGATCAATGGTACACTGGGGTAAACCAAGCGGGGGCCAATCCAAATGATCCAAACGGATTATCATTTGATGACGAAAAGATCACAAGTTCATTGGACTTCTTTCCTTCAGTTAACTTTATCTATCAAGTAGTTGAAAACTCAAACTTGAGAGCTTCATACTCAAAGACTATCGCAAGGCCTTCATTTAAAGAGAAGTCTTTTGCTGAAATTCAAGATGTTTTAACGGGTAGAACCTTCATTGGTAACATAGACCTAGTTGAAACCAACATTGACAACTTTGATTTAAGATATGAGTACTTCTTTGGTAGAGGTGAGACCATCTCCATTGGTGGTTTCTATAAGACTTTCCAAAACCCAATCGAACTCGTTCGTTTCTCTCAAGCACCAAATGATTTACAGCCAAGAAATGTTGGTGATGCGACAATCGCTGGATTAGAAGTAGAATTAAGAAAGAACTTAAGCTTTCTTGCTCCTGCTTTAGAAAACTTGTCGTTTATCTCTAATGTAACTTTGACTGAGGCCACAGTAGAAATTGATGCAGTAGAAGCTCAAGGCAGACAAAACGGATTGAGAAATGGAGAGTCACTAAGCGATAAAAGAGACTTTGTCGGTCAGGCTCCATTCATCATCAATGCAGGGTTGAATTACACAGATTATGAGAGCTTCTGGGAAGCCAGCGTGAGTTACAACGTTCAAGGTAGAACCTTAGCCGTTGTTGGTATCAACAGAACTCCTGATACTTACGATGTGCCATTTAACAGTTTGAATGTGAATATTCAAAAAGGCTTTGGAATAGACGGGCAACACGTTTTTGGGCTTAGAATTAATAACCTTTTGGGTGACGTGAGAGAAAGAGAGTTTGAATCTTTTGGAAGTGCAAACGCCATTGAAACAAGAAGAGACCCAGGTACCTCCTTCAGGTTAAAATACAGCTACAACTTTTTAAGGTAGTTTAATTAAATAATGTCAAAGCCCCTTCGGTAATGTTGGGGCTTTTTTTATGGCTAAAAGCTATATTCGTGGAACATAATAGCAACTAATGTGCTTTTAACTATATGTCTCAAAAGATACTAATTACAGGAGGAACAGGTTTGGTGGGCTCTGTATTGATCCCTATGCTCAAAGCTAAAGGCCATCAAATCGTAGTACTAAGCCGCACAAAGAAACAACACCCAGACTACGAGGTCTTCGAGTGGGATTATAAGCGAGAGTATATCGAAGAGGGTGCCTTTAAAGGAGTCGACACCATAATGCACCTTGCTGGCGCAGGTGTGGCAGATGCCAAATGGACTACTGAGCGTAAGGATGAAATCTACAATAGCAGAACTAAAACCTCCTTGCTACTCTTCAATGAGCTTCAAAAGATCGATCATCAAGTAAAGACCTTCGTTGCAGCGTCCGCCATAGGCATCTACGGTGACGACACCGGCAATCAAATGACGAAGGAAACGGCCCCTATCGGCCAGAGTTTCTTAGCTCACGTAACTGATGCTTGGGAAGCCTCGACAAATAAAATCAGTACGCTGGGCATCCGATTGGTACAACTTAGAATAGGCATCGTATTGAGCAAAGATGGTGGTGCATTAGTTGAATTGCTTAAACCGCCTGTAGCCGCCCCTCTGGGTAAAGGAAAACAATACATGAGCTGGATTCATATTGTCGACCTAGCCCAAATGTTTATGGACGCCATGGAGAATGATGGATATGTAGGTGCCTACAATGCAGTAGCGCCAAAGCCTGAGACGAACCGGGACTTCACTCAAAAAGCAGCCAAGGCCTTTGGAAAAGTCTTCTTACCCATTCCTGTGCCAGCACTTGTGCTTAAGCTCATGCTAGGCGAAATGGCGGCCATTGTAATTGGAGGCAGTAGAATCAGTAGCCATAAAATTGAGGAAGCGGGGTTTAAATTTAGGTTTCCTAAATTGGAAGATGCTGTAAGCGACCTTAGTGCTAAGTAAGCAACATCACTTTTTAATCAACCTTAACCATTAGGCAACGTAAATGGTAACCCGACCTGACTAAACTCAAAGAATGACGTTAGACGTCAGCACAAAAAAATACATATGACAGACGAAGATAAAATCAAACAAGCCTTTAAAGACCGCAACTGGAATGAGATCAAAACCCAAGATTCATGGGTGATCTTTAAAGTAATGTCCGAAATGGTTGAAGGTTTTGAGAAACTTGCCAAAATAGGTCCTTGTGTTTCGATATTTGGCTCTGCACGGACCCAGCCAGATAATGGATATTACAAAATGGCAGAAGAAATTGCTGCTAAGCTCGTTCGGCATGGATATGGCGTAATAACGGGTGGCGGCCCAGGTATTATGGAAGCGGGCAACAAAGGTGCGCAAAGTGAAAACGGTAAGTCTGTGGGCTTGAACATTGAATTGCCCCATGAGCAAGGAAACAACCCCTATATCGATCCAGATAAACTTATCTCATTTGATTACTTCTTTGTGCGAAAAGTAATGTTTGTTAAGTACTCTCAAGGCTTTATTGTGATGCCGGGAGGCTTCGGCACCCTGGACGAACTTTTCGAAGCCATTACCTTAATTCAAACCAATAAAATCGGTCGTTTCCCGATCGTTTTAGTCGGCACTGAGTTCTGGGGAGGTCTTTTAGATTGGGTAAAGAGCACTATGCTTTCATTCGGTAATATCAGTCCAAAAGATTTAGACCTGATCAACCTTGTGGATTCTCCAACAGAGGCTGTCAAGGTAATTGATGAGTTCTATTCTAAGTATTTACTGTCTCCAAACTTCTAATGATTAAACACATTCTTTTCGATTGTGATGGCGTCTTAATCGACACTGAAATTGTCGCTGCCGAAGTGGTGACGAACTGGCTGAATGGCGAGAACGTTGCGATCGATATCGAGGAGTTTATCCGAGAATACACCGGTAAAACCTTCACTGACATTATCAATATTTTGAAAGACAATGGAAGCCTAAAGCCTGACTTAGACCTTACCACGGTAGTGCCAAAACTGGATGGTTTCATTCGAGATAGCCAAAGGCCAATTGATGGGGTTTGGGATATGCTCAATTCACTGACTATACCTAGGTCTGTCGTTTCTAATAGTGCCAAAGACTATGTGGAACTCGCGCTAGAGAAACTCAAAATTACACACCATTTCGATGGTAGAATCTATTCAGCCGAAATGGTAGTAAAAGGGAAGCCTGATCCAGCTGTCTATGCGTTAGCATTATCAGAACTTTCTTTGACAAAAGAAGAAGTAATTGTAGTAGAGGATAGTGTAGCTGGCGTGACTGCAGCAAAAGCAGCCGGTTTGAAGACAATTGGGTACTTAGGTGGAAGCCATATCAGAGATGGCCATGCCGATCAATTATTAAGGGCTGGGGTTGATATGTTAGTGCATAATCACACATCATTAAGCCATCAGCTTTTACAGCTATAATAGGCGAGCATATTCTGAAGCACAGGGTTAGATAAACTGATTCAATCTTTAAAGCTAGAGTTGCATTTGCCCGCTGAAATCTAGACCTTTGTGGATTCTGCATTTTGCGGTCCAATTCATGGAAAAACTCAAGGAAAACGCCAATATCGAACTTGCCCCAATTGACCTTACAGGTCATGAAAACATTGAAATTTTCGGTGCAAGGGAGCATAACCTGAAAAACATTGATGCGGTAATCCCACGGAACAAATTGGTGGTCATTACGGGTATCTCTGGCTCCGGAAAATCCTCCCTAGCCTTTGACACTATCTATGCTGAAGGACAACGTAGGTACATGGAAAGTTTTTCGGCCTATGCCCGTTCCTTTATTGGTGACATGGAGCGGCCTGATGTTGATAAGATCAACGGCCTAAGCCCCGTGATTTCCATTGAGCAGAAGACAACTTCTCGAAACCCTAGATCGACAGTTGGAACGCTAACAGAAATCTATGATTTCTTAAGGCTTCTTTTTGCCAGGACGGGTGTAGCTTACTCTTACCTGACAGGAAAGGCTATGATTCGCCAGTCTGAAGATCAGATTGTAGATCACTTAATTCAAAACTTCGATCAAAAGAAACTGATTCTTTTGGCACCAGTAGTCAAAGGCCGTAAAGGTCATTACAGAGAGCTTTTTGTTCAGATTCGTAAAATGGGCTTTACCAAAGTTCGTGTTGATGGCGTAGTGATGGACATGGTGCCTAAAATGCAAGTCGATCGATATAAGACACACGACATCGAGATTGTTGTCGATCGAATCATTGCCGATGCGGCCGATCGTTATCGCATTGCACAAAGCGTAAAAACAGCCCTTAATCACGGCAAAGGCATTATGATGGTGCGTGACGAGGACACGAACGTTCATCATTTCTCAAAGTACTTAATGGACCCAGAAACAGGTCTTTCATACGATGAGCCAGCCCCTAACAACTTCTCTTTTAACTCACCGTATGGCGCCTGCCAAACTTGTAATGGCCTAGGCCAAATTGAAGAGATCAGCAAGGAAAGTGTTATTCCTGACAAGAAATTAAGCATGAGCCGTGGCGGAATTGCCCCTCTCGGTGAATACCGTGACATCTGGATTTTCAAAAAGATTGAAGCCATCCTCAAGCGATACAAGATCAACCTTACTACGCCTATAGAAAAAATCCCTGAGGAAGTAATGAACATCATTCTTTATGGCGATGACGTTCCTGTCGCTGTTAGCTCTAAGAAGTACCCCGGCACAGAGTGGAGCACTAAGTTTGAAGGAATTATCAAATTTCTGGAGAAGCAAAAAGACGAAGGCACAGAGAAAACCAAGCGCTGGATCGAAGACTTTATGTCTGTTAAAACCTGTCCTACTTGTGATGGTGATCGCTTGAAAAAAGAGTCGCTTCATTTTAAAATTGCAGACACCAACATTGCTCAATTGGCAAGAATGGATATCACGCAACTGAATAATTGGTTTGTGGGCGTTGAAGACAGAATGACGCACAGGCAAAAGCAGATTGCGCCTGAAGTTCTGAAAGAGATTAGAAAGCGTATTGGCTTCTTACTAGATGTAGGTTTGGACTATTTAACACTCAACCGCCCTTTGAGGACGCTTTCCGGTGGTGAGGCACAAAGAATTCGTCTGGCAACGCAAATAGGGACTCAACTTGTAGGAGTACTCTACATCATGGATGAACCGAGCATCGGTCTTCACCAAAGAGATAATGTCAAGCTGATCAATGCCCTTAAGAACCTTCGGGATATTGGGAACACCATCATCGTTGTAGAGCACGACAAAGACATGATGTTAGCCTCAGATCATATCATCGACATAGGCCCTGGCGCAGGTAGGCATGGGGGTCAAATAGTGGCTGCAGGTTCTCCAGAAGAGTTTCTCAGAAAAGGTGGTATGACCGCAGATTATCTCAAGGGTGAGAGAAGCATAGCCATTCCTGAAAAAAGACGAGAAGGCAACGGGAACCAACTTATACTAAAGGGCGCAGAAGGGAATAACCTTCAAAACGTTACCCTGAAATTACCTCTAGGCAAAATGGTCTGTGTCACAGGCGTTTCGGGAAGTGGTAAGTCTACTCTAATTCACGATACCCTGTTTCCAATTCTGAATCAGTACTTCTTCAGGTCGAGAAAAAACCCTTTGGCTTATAAGTCGATTGATGGTTTAAATCATATTGATAAAGTAATCGAGGTTGACCAATCCCCAATTGGTAGAACGCCTCGGTCGAACCCAGCGACATACACAGGAGTATTCTCAGACATTAGGACTTTGTTCACAGAACTTCCTGAGGCTAAAATCAGGGGTTATAAAGCAGGGCGTTTCTCTTTCAATGTGAAAGGCGGACGTTGCGAAACTTGCGAAGGAGCTGGTATGAAGCTAATCGAGATGGACTTCTTACCGAACGTTCACGTGCCTTGTGAAAGCTGTAAAGGAAAACGCTACAACCGTGAGACCTTGGAGGTTCGATTCAAAGGAAAATCAATCTCCGATGTACTCGACATGACTGTCGAACAAGCCGTTGAATTCTTTGAGCACTTGCCGAAGATTTTAAGAAAAATTAAGACTTTGAACGATGTTGGTTTAGGCTATATCTCATTAGGCCAACATGCCACAACATTATCGGGAGGCGAAGCACAACGTGTTAAGCTGGCCACAGAGCTTTCGAAGAAAGACACTGGACAAACCCTTTACATTCTTGATGAGCCTACTACAGGCCTCCACTTCAAAGACATTCAGCACCTGCTTGATGTATTGAATCGATTAGTCGATAAAGGAAACTCTGTATTGGTGATTGAACATAACTTAGACGTGATCAAAGTTTCTGATCACGTAATTGACTTAGGGCCTGAAGGAGGTAATGGTGGTGGAATGATCGTTGCGGAAGGAACACCAGAAAAAGTGGCAAAAAGCAAAAAGGGATATACTGCTAAGTTTTTGAAAGAGGAGCTTTCATAGGTACAAAAAAAAGATGCTGCCGCTTTCGCGAACAGCACCTTCTTCAACCAAAACATTAAAATCAATACACCTATCTCTCTCCTCAACAGCCTGTAACCTAACACCAGTTACTAACCTCCATTATCGATTCTAATTTCTTTCTATAATTTCTTTTGAAAGCTTACCCCTAGAACGGTAAGTGGCCTATCTCTATTATACGTGTTCTACGCTTTTATTGGATTTTAACATTTATTAATATTTGGCATAATAGCTGCTCCAAACATCAACCTAACAAGCCGGATCGCGTTACAACAAGCAGCCCATTGCCTATGTCTACATTCCAACATTTACACCTAGAAATCCCTAAATGTGATAAGCCAAGAGTCGTAATAATCGGAGGGGGGTTTGCCGGGATTCAGGTAGCCAAATCCCTTCGACATGAGCCATATCAAATTGTATTACTAGATCGACACAACTACCATACTTTCCAGCCATTACTCTATCAAGTGGCAACCGCTGGCCTTGAGCCAGACTCCATTGCTGGTGCGCTCAGGCAGCTCTTTGAAAACCATAAGGACTTTTATTTCCGGATGGCCCGTGTGACGGGAATTGACCTAGAGGATAAAAAAATTAAAACACTCGTTGGAGAGCTCGGTTATGACATGCTAATCATAGCGAACGGCTCTAAAACCAACTACTTTGGCGATAAAAAGATGTATGATAGAACCTTCCCAATGAAACAGGTTCCTCAAGCTTTAGACCTTCGAAGCCACATGCTCCAAAACTTTGAGCAGACAGTGATGTCTCGAGAACCAGAAGAAAAAGATCGCTTGACAAACTTTGTGATCGTTGGAGGAGGACCGACAGGAGTAGAGGTCGCTGGAGCACTCGGTGAATTAAAGAAGCATGTACTACCGAAAGACTATCCAGACATCAATTTCGATATTATGAAACTTCATTTGGTAGATGGAGGTCCTCGCCTTTTAGCGGGCATGTCTGAAAAATCCAGTGCCAAAGCAATGCAATACCTTCAAGAGTTCGGTGTTGATGTGCGAATGAATACTCGGCTTGCAGATTATGACGGTAGAGATGTAACCTTAACCGATGGTACTGTTATTCCTACTAAAACAGTGATTTGGGCTGCTGGTGTTACAGGAAATATTATCGATGGATTACCAAAGGAGACTGTAGAAAGAGGAAGAATTCTAGTCGATGAATTTAATCAGCTCATTGGCTATGACGATGTTTACGCCATTGGTGATATCGCCATGATGAAAACTGATGAAATGCCAAATGGCTTTCCGATGGTAGCACCCGTTGCCATGCAACAAGCCGAAAACTTAGGTAAAAACTTGAAGCGTAAGCTTCGAGGAAAGTCATACGTGGGCTTTAGGTATAAAGACAAAGGGTCTATGGCCACCATTGGTAGAAATCGAGCGGTTGTCGACTTACCGAAATTTCATTTTGGCGGTTTCTTCGCCTGGTTGGTTTGGATGTTTGTCCATTTGATGTCTATTGTCGGTTTCCGTAACAGATTAGTCGTTCTAAGTAACTGGATATGGGGTTATATGACCTACGATCGAGGCACAAGATTGATCATCCGAACCTTCTTGAGAAACAATAAATACAAACCAGGAGATACTCTGTAATCTCCACAAATAGTCCCTAGTTACCTCTTGTGACAAAGCATACTTTATAATGCTTAAAGTTTGCTTATTTTCCATTCTGGAATGAGGAAAAAGAGACTTTACTGGACACTTCAAGTATTAGGTTGGGGAATTTACTTTTTAGCCAACTTCATCGCTATTTCTCTTGACCCTCAAGGTTTGGGAGTGGAAGGAATGCGCGACTCTCGTACCCAACTTTTGATCCACACACCGTCAATGCTCCTAGTGTCTCATTTCTTTATAAGAGGACTTATCATAAGCCGGTCTTGGCTCAACATTAACATTTCCAGAATCATTCCTCGGATACTAGGTGTGATCGCGCTCTCCGCAGCCATCGTAGTGTTGGTTTCCTATCCGTTATACTATCTAGCAGGTACTACTGAGCTACCTTCCGGAATACTTGATGCCCTCTTTGGGTTTATCGCTTTCTTGCTTCTATTCACAATTTGGTCGGCTATCTACTTTTTATATCATTTTTTGGAAAGTAATAACCGCTCTTTGAAGTATGAAGCTGCCATGAATGAGATGCATCTCAACCAGCTCAAATCTCAACTGAACCCGCATTTTATCTTTAATGCACTTAACAGCATGCGTGCCCTAGTCGATGAAGACCCAACAAAAGCTAAGGTTGCTATCACACAACTTTCAAACATTCTAAGAAATTCTCTGATTACCGATAAAAAGAGAGTCGTTAGTTTTGGTGACGAATTAAACACCGTTAAAGACTATTTGGCACTAGAGAGTATTCGCTTTGAAGAGCGTCTAGTCATAAGCTATCAAATAGACCCCAAATCCGATGGTTATGAGATTCCACCGATGATGGTTCAAACTTTAGTTGAGAACGCGATTAAACATGGCGTCTCTAATTTGGTCAAAGGAGGTATAATTGAAATTCAGTCTAATGTTGAACATTCTATCCTAATTTTAAAAATCCGTAACAGTGGACAATTGGTGGATACCCCGTCAAAAAGAGGGGGAAGAAAGGGCGTTGGACTCATAAATACGAAAGAAAGGCTAAAACTTATCTACGGTGAGGCTGCATCTTTTCGTATTTACAATGAAAACAATAAGTTTGTTGTGACTGAAGTGAAAATACCTCAGCGCATTTAGCTAAATAGAAACTGATGAGAGCACTGATTATTGATGATGAGAGGTTAGCGCGTAAAGAGTTGACCAACCTACTACAAGAATATCCGGAAATCGAGATTGTGGGCGAAGCTGTAAATGCCGAGGACGCTGAGGAAAAAATTCAAGCCTTACAACCAGATTTACTTTTTCTAGACATTCAAATGCCTGGAAAAACTGGTTTCGAATTGCTAGAAACTTTGGACTCTGTACCTGATGTTGTCTTTACCACGGCATATGACGAGTATGCTCTGAAAGCATTCGACTTTAATGCCCTAGATTATTTACTGAAACCCATCGAGCCAGACAGGTTAAAAGAAACTGTCACAAAGCTGATCAACAGGCCTAAAAAGGAAGCTGTTGCCGAAATTGTGAGTGATCAAAAGCTTGGCCCTCAGGATCGTGTTTTTGTAAAGGATGGCGATAAGTGTTGGTTTGTAAAGCTAGAGAACATTCGACTTTTCGAATCAGATGGTAACTATATCAAAATCTACTTCGATAACTTCAAGCCAATGATTCATAAATCATTGAACGCCTTAGACGAAAAGCTTGACGACAGGTCGTTCTTTAGAGCAAGCCGTAAGCACATTATCAACCTTACTTGGGTTGAAAGCATTGAATCATGGTTCAATGGTGGACTTATGGTAGTGCTTAGAGGTGGAGACAAGGTAGAAGTGAGCCGTAGACAAGCGGCTCGGTTTAAAGAAATGATGAGCCTGTAAAAGAGAACCAATTATATCTAGCCCAGGCCTTATGCCTTGGGCTTTTTTTATGCTCTCTTAAAATCCCTAACTTCTGACCATGAACCTTCGGAAAAAGCTTTTCGTCATTATTTTCGGCACGGATACTCCTGCAGGAAAGGCCTTTGATGTCGCATTACTAATAGCCATTGTGCTTAGCGTCTTAGCCGTTATGCTGGAAAGCGTCTCGAGCATAGAAACAGGCTATGGAGACATTTTTCGAATTATTGAATGGGCATTGACGATACTCTTTTCTTTGGAGTATATCACACGTATTTATGTCACTGACCATAAGCGTGGTTATATCTTTAGTTTTTATGGCTTAATCGACCTTCTTTCACTGCTTCCAACTTATCTAAGCCTCATTCTTGCTGGTACACAGTACCTACTTATCATTAGAGCGCTCAGGCTGCTAAGGGTCTTTCGAATTTTGAAATTAGGCCGCTTTGTGGGAGAAGGAGAACAATTAGCACGGGCCCTTAAATCTAGCAGGCACAAGATCACCGTCTTTATGGCGACAGTAGTTATGTTGGTCGTAATGATGGGAACCATTATGTATTTGGTGGAGGGTGGAGAAAATGGGTTTACAAGCATCCCCAGAAGTGTCTATTGGGCTATCGTTACTTTAACCACTGTCGGTTATGGAGACATTGCTCCTCAAACGATCTTAGGGCAGATGGTCGCTTCTTTTGTAATGATTTTAGGATATGCCATCATTGCGGTACCCACTGGAATTGTAACCGTAGCACTGGGCAAAGAAAAAGAAAGGCAAGCCTCGGTCGCTTGTCCAAACTGTGGCGAAACTGATCATGAAGGAAATGCTATTCACTGCAAATTCTGCGGTCAAAGACTTGATCAGTGAAAAATATTAAACTAGATGTTTATACGCCTGAAGAAGAACGGGCAAATGCGCTTAGTCATGCCATAGGAATAGTATTTGGCTTTGTAGGGCTAGTTTTTGTTTTCATTAAAACTCCAATCACTGATACCCATCGATTCTGGAGCACTATTATCTTCTTTCTAAGCATTATTATCCTGTACTCCGCCTCTACGATTTATCATAGTGTTAAAGCAAAGAAGCAAAAATACTTGTTTAAGCAACTAGATCATATCTCAATCTATATTCTGATTGCAGGGACCTTCACTCCTTTCGCTTGGGGAGTCCTTGGTAATGAAGCTTTTGGCATCAACATGCTACTTGGTGTCTGGGCCATTGCGATAGCAGGAATAGTCTTTAAAGTATTCTTTACAGGTCGATTCGAGGCCATTTCCCTGTTTTCCTATGTAGGAATGGGCTGGTTAGGGTTCCTATGTTTGGCCGAATTTCAGCAGTTATAGGCGAAGAGGTCGTGAACCTAATGATCTATGGCGGTATCTCTTATACTTCTGGAATTGTTTTCTATTTGATGAGAAAACTCAAATACCATCACGCCATCTGGCACCTCTTTGTATTAGGAGGAACAGGCTTTCACTACTGGGCGGTACTCAATTATATTGTCTACTAATCGTACTTCACGTAATCTTCCCATTTCGTCAATGCGTTTTGGAAATCCTGAGGTAATTCGGATTCAAAATGAACGACCTTCTTTGTTCTTGGGTGAATAAAACCGAGTGACTTCGCGTGTAGCGCTTGCCTAGGTATCATTTTAAAGGCATTGTCAACAAAAGATTTATACTTCGAAAACCGTGTTCCTTTGACAACACTATCTCCTCCATAAGTAGCGTCATTAAACAACGGGTGACCCAAATGTCTGAAGTGTGCGCGGATCTGATGTGTTCTTCCCGTTTCAAGGTTACATTGGATCAAAGAGATGTAACGCAACTCCTTTAGCACCTTGTAGTGTGTTACGGCTGTTCTTCCTCTTGACCCATCCTCAATAGCTACCGTTACCCTTCGATCCTTTTCACTTCTTCCCAAGTTAACGTCTATCGTACCCTCACTCTCCTTCGGGATACCCCAAATAAGGGCATAATAGGTTCGTTCAATACTGTGATCAAAAAATTGCTTCGCCAGATTTGTCATGGCCATTTCTGTCTTGGCAACCACTAATAGCCCAGAGGTTCCTTTGTCTATTCGATGCACCAATCCAGGTCTACCATCATTTCCTTCCATGGTAGGCAATTGTTGAAAATGATAAGCTAATGCATTGACCAAGGTTCCAGTCCAATTATTATAGGCAGGATGAACCACCATTCCTGGTTCCTTATTGACAATCAGAATGTCATCGTCCTCATAAACTATGTTTATGGGAATATCCTCAGCCACTAATTCATTATCCCTTGGTGGCTCCGGTAAAGCAATGACAATTTCATCCTCAGGATGAACCTTATAGCTAGGCTTTACCTCGGTTCCATTTACTTTAACAAAGCCTTCCTTAATACCATGCTGTACTCTATTTCGGGTTACATTCGGCAACCTATCCATAAGAAACTTATCGATGCGATAAGGCTCTTGGCCTGGATCACAGACGATTCTGTGGTGTTCAAATAACCCGTCTTCTTCCAGTTCTTCGTTCATGGTACTTGTTTAAAGTGATACAAAGATATCACTAACTTGGCACTGTGGAAACTATGCCCTCTCCAGTTCAGGAAATTAAGGAAGATCTTTTTAGCGAAAAGGGAGTTCGGGTCTTTGTAAAAAGGGAGGATCTGAATCATCCCGTCATCTCAGGCAATAAATGGCGCAAGCTTAAATACAACCTTGAGGAAGCTAAAAGACTTGGTCATAAAAAGATTTTAACTTTTGGAGGAGCATATTCCAACCATATTCATGCTGTCGCTGGTGCAGGCAAGAAGTACAACTTCGAAACCATCGGTGTGATTCGAGGTGAAGAGACCCTACCATTAAATGATACCCTTGCATATGCTAAGTCTTGTGGTATGACGCTGCACTACATTAATCGAAGCGACTATCGCTTAAAGAACGATCGTGCTGTAAAGCGTGGTTTACAATTAGCGTTTGGGGAATCATATATTATTCCCGAGGGGGGAACAAACAACCTTGCGATAAAAGGCTGTACCGAAATCATTAAAGAGTTGACTGAAGCCTATGATCACTATTGCCTATCGATTGGTACTGGAGGGACCATTTCTGGGGTTATTGATGGCCTTGATGGAAAGGCAAGCGTAATAGGTGTCTCCGCCTTAAAAGGATCTTTTTTGACCTCTGAGATAGAATCTCTGCTTTCTGAATACTCAGGAAAAGTGTATAACAATTGGCAAATTAACAATGATTATCACTTTGGGGGCTATGCTAAAGTAAAACCCGAGCTGCTCCTATTCATGTCGGCCTTTGAAAATCGGCATAACATGCTACTTGATCCTATCTATACAGGAAAAGCAATGTATGGTCTTTATGACCTTATCCACAATGATCATTTTGATCCAGGCCAGAAGATTTTATTCATCCACACTGGTGGTCTTCAGGGTAGAAAAGGATTTGGGCTTTGATTACTCAAGACTAGAGCCTCCCCACAGCTTTGTATATTCCTCGCAGTGCACAATGATTGTCTTGTATTGACTGATGTCGATTGAATCGGGTATGCTGTAAATAGCCGCCCCTTCATAAGAAGTAAGTTTCGCCACAAAGACGGGCTCGCCTTCATTCAAAGCATTCTTACTATCAATATCATCTAAGTCCGCTTTTGATAGAAAGATCTTAAGATCTGGGGCTTCTTTCGCCTCAAAGTCTTCACCAAAGACTATTTCATGCTTATCAGCATTCATTACAATCTTCCAACTGCCTTTGAACGTTGTCCATCGGCTATAATTATCGAATTCACCTCGATAGACTACTTCTTGAGATGGAAGAAAAGAGAGTGAAATGAGAAAGAAGATTGTCGTAAAGAGCTTCATGATTTCCAAGTTTAACTGATAACAGTGTTGTCAAAGAAATTCGTTCCCAGGAAATGTCGTCAATGTTACTGTGTGAACAAATCTTCAAAGACCTCTCTCAGTTTACCAAATGGCTTAACCTTAATATTTCGACCTTTGAGGTCTAGTCCTTTTACATTATACTTTGATATAAATATCTCCTCAAAACCAAGTTTTTCGGCTTCTGAAATGCGGTTTTCAACGCGATTAACCGCTCTTATCTCTCCGCCCAAACCTACTTCTGCAGCAAAAGCGACTTTCTCAGAAATTGGCACATCGTGATAGGAGCTCACCAATGAAGCACAAACCGCCAAGTCAAGTGCTGGCTCTTCAATTCGAATTCCGCCCGCCACATTTAAAAACACATCTTGAGCGCTAAACCGAAGCCCTCCACGCTTTTCCAATACTGCTAACAGCATATTGAGTCTTTTACTATCAAAACCCGTAGTACTTCTTTGTGGTGTTCCGTAAGTAGCTGCGCTTACCAGTGATTGAATTTCTATCAAAAGAGGCCTATTTCCTTCAATTGTAGCGCCAATCGCAACGCCTGTAAGGTCCTCAGCACGCTGAGAAATAAGAATTTCTGAAGGGTTAGATACCTGACGTAGACCTGACTCTTGCATTTCATAAATGCCAAGCTCGGATGTAGAGCCAAATCGATTCTTCACTGTTCTGAGGATTCTATAGCTCAAGTGACGGTCTCCTTCGAATTGCAAGACCGTATCCACCATATGCTCAAGAACTTTTGGCCCAGCAATACTCCCATCCTTCGTAATATGCCCTACCAAGAAAACTGGTGTATTCGTTTCCTTTGCGAACTTCATCAACTCACTTGTACATTCTCGTACCTGAGAGACTGAACCCGCAGCAGACTCAATTCGATTAGTCTGCAGGGTTTGTATAGAGTCAATCACCAAGACTTGCGGTGACATCTCTTTTATCTGGCTAAAAATATTCTGAGTACTGGTTTCGGAAAGGATGAAACAGTTATCACTTTGGACGCCTATCCGGTCCGCACGCATCTTAATCTGCTGTTGGCTTTCTTCACCAGAGACATAAAGCACTTTGGTTTTAGAAGAACTAAGGGCAATCTGAAGCATCAGTGTAGACTTACCAATACCTGGTTCACCACCTAAAAGCACTAATGAACCGGCAACAATGCCCCCTCCCAGTACGCGGTTTAATTCTGCATCTTTGGTGACCAACCTACGTTCAGCGCCTTTCTCAATATCCTTAACATTGACAGGCCTCTGCTTCGCTGTTGGCTGATCGGTATCTCTCCATGAGGTTTTGGCTGGGTCACCCTTTTCTATTACTTCTTCGACATAAGTATTCCATTCATCACATGCTGGACATTTACCAACCCATTTGGCAGAGTTTGTCCCGCAATTTTGACAGACATATGTACTTTTTTGCTTAGCCATTGAATAGCAATATAAATGATTTTAATACCCTAAGCGAGTAGCTCAGAAATGTCTTCTGTGGTTAGTTTCTTCATGAAGCTTTCCTCTGTTGAAATAAGGTCCGAAGCTAACTTAAGCTTGTTCTTTTGCAGTGCCAGAATCTTCTCTTCAACCGTATCTCTTGCAATAAACTTATATGTGAAAACGGTCTTTTTCTGACCAATTCTATGTGCCCTATCTACTGCTTGTTCTTCAATTGCAGGGTTCCACCAAGGATCTAGCAGAAAGACATAATCTGCCTCCGTTAAATTAAGTCCTAAGCCTCCTGCGCGTAGCGAGATTAAAAATAGTTTGATGTCTTTATTATTCTGAAAACTATCGACTTGACCTTGGCGATCTTTGGTCGAGCCATCTAGGTAGGCATATGACATTCCTTTATCGTCTAAATACTTTCTGACAATAGTCAAATGCTTGACAAACTGACTGAATATCAAAACCTTATGCCCTTCGCTCAACGCAGACTCCACCATATATCGAATATCTTCGAACTTACCGGAGTCTCCTTCGAAATCCTCGTCAACCATTTTCGGATGATTGGCAATCTGTCTGAGCTGTGTGAGACCCTGAAGAAGAAGCATTTGAGATTTTCTTATCCCACTCGTCTCAATCGTATCTAGAATTTTATTTCTATAAAATGATTTTACCTCTTCGTATTTTTCGGCTTGGTCTGGTGTCATTTCACTGAACTTGACACTTTCAATCTTTTCAGGAAGGTCTTTCGCCACTTGAGACTTCTGCCTTCTCAAAATAAATGGCTTAATAATCACATTGAGCTTGCGCGTTTTCTCGATGTCTTGCTGCTTCTCAATTGGTAATTGAAATTCATTCTTGAAGTACTTTTGAGCTCCCAGAAGACCTGGGTTTACAAAACTCAACTGTGACCACAGGTCCATTGTGCTATTCTCCAACGGAGTACCTGTAAGGATTAGGCGATGCCTAGATTTAAGCTTACCAACAGATTTAGCAATAATGCTATCCGGGTTTTTAATCGCTTGAGATTCATCTAGAATAACGTAATTGAAATAGAACGTATTCAATATATCGATGTCTATCCGAGTAATTCCATATGAGGTAATGACTAAGTCATACTTCGCAAACGTCTCTGGATTCTTATCCCTTTGGGTTCCAGAATAGATTAACACCTTGAGCTTCGGGGTGAACTTTGACGCTTCAATTTGCCAGTTATAGATCAATGAGGTGGGCATTACAAGGAGAGACGTTTGAATGGCCCCTTCACTCTTTTGAGATTGTAATAGTGCCAGTGTCTGGACGGTTTTACCAAGCCCCATATCATCTGCCAAACAACCCCCGAAACTGTATTCAGCTAAAAAGCGCATCCAATTATAGCCTGCTTTCTGATAGGGCCTCAGCTTTCCTTTGAAGCCTTTCGGCAATTCGTAATCTTCAATCTCTTCGAATCCTTGAAGTTTTTGAAGCTTGCGATCCATGGTCACCTGAGCTAACTGACCATTTCTAAGGTCCTCAATGAGCGACAAGTGGTGCTTTTTGAGTTTTAGATTTTGTCCCTGCCCATCTTCTTCCATAAAGGCAAATAACTCTGCATAATCAGTCAACCAGCTATCTGGAATCACGGCTATTTCACCGTTGGGAAGCTTAATCTCTTTGCTCTTTTTATTGATTAGCTTACGAAGTTCATTAAAGGGTATTTCGTAATCGCCAAATCGCACAACTGCGTGGATATCGAACCAATCGATGCTCTCATTTACCTTGATCTCAAGTGACGACTCGCCTACGAAGTATTTCTTTAGCTCAGCATCTGTTTGCCTCACGCTTATATTCAAGGTCTCTAATAGCTCTGCGTTGTCTTTGAGCCAAGAAAATGCCCGCCCTCTAGACATGGCTATGCGCCCGTTCTGGAACTTTAGGCCTGAATCATAAAGTCTTTGGACGAGATCTGTTTCAGTATCTGCGTCTCGCCTTACTTTGTGAAAAACATAAGAGTCATTTTTCTTTTCAAGTTTCACTGAAGAATTAGGGGCCTTGTCATAAGGAAACTGATACGGCCCATAATCAAAACCCAGCTTAAAAAGAATTTTACTCTCGTCATCACCAACTAATACGTTTGCATTTGCCTTAAGCAAATCTCCATTAGTTGTTTGAACAAGTTCTGAGAAGGCAATTATAGGTTTTACAGGAAAACTTTCGGTATTAATATCAAACCCTTTGGCGTAAACATCAAAAGAAGCGACCAGCTGGGTTACAAATTTTTCATAATACGTCTCCTCAACCTTTCTAGGTACAACAATGAATTTCTTGTTAAGAAAGGGTTTGAGCTTCTTACCATCAACATTTTTTGCAAATCGTAACAGCTTATTGCCGACCACTAGCCATGCGGGCTCGTGGCAGATTAAGAAGGAGCCATTATATTGCCAGTCTACCTTCTCCCCCTTATGCTTCATGGTTGGGAAGTAGTGCGTATTGTCTTCGTTTCTCCTAAAGTGAAATAGAACCTTGGCCTTTTCCCCTTCCCAAGAGATTTCCTTCCAAGTTGGCTCACCATCACGACCCATTTCAAAGACCCTCTTGCCTCCAAGTCGTTCTAATATTTTTGCTCTCCGTTGCTCTAGGTGATGCGCTATCGATTCTTGAAGTACCTTATCTCCTTTTTCTTTATCATATATTTTAAAAAAGAAGTCTGCGGGTTTTATCCTCTGCTTATAGAATTTCAGCACAATGTACTCTTGCTGCATTTCATCCATAAGCTCAATCAACTCATAATCTATCTCGTTCAAAGCAGCGCCAAACTCCATTGCGTTTTTGGATGAGATATTCTGATGCTGAAGCGTTAATCGACCTTTTTCGTCTAGTTGAACCACAAACGATTCTAAGAGGTACCCAAGGTACTCATGCTCATAGAGTGAGTAAATTAATTGGAACGGTTGGGCAGTTGAAACCTTCATTTGAATCTGGGGCGACTCGCAAATTAGAGATTTCTCCCAAAGGGAAAAACTGTCTGATGGAAAGTAAATTTATTTTAATCTAAGTAATCAATAGGGTTGACCTTAGAGGCCAAAACGGCTGGTCGATAAGCCGTCAAAATTGTAATCACTGCGATACTGATGCCTACCATGAGAAAGTCCGTCCAGATAATCTTTACTGGATAGGCCTGTGTCACAGCATTTGACATTCCAAGGCCAATTAACCCATAAGTCTTTTGTATCCATACAAGTAAAAGGCCTAGTGACAAACCAACGACACTACCGGCGACGGCTATGATAATTCCCTGTTTTACAAAAATCCCTTTAACCAAGTTTTTTGTAGCGCCAAAGGCAAAAAGAACAGACATATCTCTCCGTTTCTCGATGGCAAGCATTGACAATGAAAAGAAGATATTAAAAGAGGCAATTAAGGTAATGAAGGTCAATGAAATGTAAACAAAGAGTTTCTCAATTTTAACCGCTTTCAAAAGTTCAGCATGCTGTTGATCACTATCCAAAACCCTGAATCCTTCGCCAAGGAGGTCTTTTAGTTGTGACTTAACTCGGCTTAAGCTTGCACCTTCTTGTAAGTATACCTCCATCGAGGTTCTTTCATTTGTATATCCCAATACACGCTTAGCAGCATCTATTGATATCATTACCAAAGACTCATCGTAGGCCGTTTCTACACTAAAAACTGCAGCCGGCTTTACTTTGACCCTGCGTATAGCATTGGCCGAAAACGTAGCCCCTGGCCTTAAATTCTTTGGGTAAACAATTTGTAAATCGAACATGTCGTTGTCAAGCAAAACACCCAACTCGTAAGCAACCCCAGCACCCAAAATCGCAAAGCTTTGATCATTTTCAATGAGTTTTAGCTCTCCCTGTAGTAAAAAAGTATCGAGTTTATTCGTTCTGAGATAACTCTCCTCTATTCCTTTAATTCGTACGACTACTTGTTGATCTCTATAGGATATGAGTGCGTTGTCTTCGATTACTTGGGCCGTAGCGCCAACACCTGAAACTTGATTGATCCCCTCCAAGAAGTCCTCGCTGACTTGAAAATATTTACCCTTGACAGATTCAATTTTCAAGTCTGGATCAAAGGTTTGATAAACCGAGCGCAGCACATCCTCTAGTCCATTGAAAACCGACAGCACCACGATAAGGGCCATAGTGCCAATCGCCACGCCAATCATAGACACCCAAGAGAGTACCTGGATAAAGTTCTTAGTCTTTTTAGAGGTAAAGTAACGCCTTGCTATGAAGCTGGAGACATTCAATCTTCTTCTGGTTCAGAATTTTTGTCTTTAGGAATTTCAAGCGAACCAAGGATTTCATCCATTCTGGATGCTGATTCAGCAGTACTATCATTAAAGAAAGCGAGTTCGGGTATTATTCTTACGTTCTTTCCAATGGCTCTGCCAAGTGATCCTCGAATTTTCGACTTTACAGTATTCAAAAACTCCAAAGACTCAGTGGCTGCACTGACAGGAAAAATACTGATATAAAGCCTAGCCAAACCCAAATCGGGACTCATCTCCACATCGGTTACTGTAATGAGTTTTCCTACAAAATTACCTGAGTGCTCTTGCTGAAGAATCCGACTGATTTCTTTCTGGATCAATTTTGAATATTGCTGCTGTCTTTTGCTTCCTGCCATTTTGCAAATATCTGATATAATTATTGATTTTCCTTCCAGCCTAATTTTTACCTTATTTGCACTGTCTTCAAAATCAAGATATTGCTTAGCTTCTTTAAGAAAAATGACCCCTATCGAATTGTCGGCCTGATATTGATCTTATTGATCACAAGGGTTGTATTCTTCTTGTTCTTTAATGAAGGTTTATGGGCGTTAGACGTTAATGAAAGCAACCTATTAGAGACGAATACGCTTCACTCCGGTCCATTGGCAAACCTCCTTTTTGTAGGTCTTGCATCACTAAACAGTCAATTTGTTGATGCTTTTTTAGCCGGGATAGTCATTCTATTAAACGGAATTCAGCTCAACTCAATATTCATTCGTAATGCCTCTTTGCAGGAAAGCACCTATGTTCCTGCTGCTATTTATGTAATATTATTGAGTGCCTCTGAAGGCTTTTACCATTTAAGCCCAGAACTTGTTGGGAGTAGTTTTCTACTTATTGCATTGAACTATCTGTTTTATCATATCAAGTATAGGGGAACGGAGGAAAATATTCTTAGCACTGGTTTCACCATTGGCTTGGCAGGACTCTGCTACTACCCTTTTGTCTGGGTATTTCTTATGGTGCTGACCATATACCTACTTTACTCTGGTACGATTACTCGCAGGTACTTTCTATTAGCTTGGGGGTTCTTTCTTCCCTTACTCATCACTTGGCTTATCTTCTTTTTACTTGATAGGGGTGGAGACTTTCTTGACACGCTGTTCATAGAACCTTTCAATTATCAAGTTTTGGGGTCTTTGCTGAACGAGTCCGTGATTGTTTATGGATTTACTTTACTACTAAGCCTTATTGCAGCCATTCAACACTTTTCAGGTCAGGGCATGACGAATCATCAAATATTGGTTCAGAAAGCTATGAGTTGGGTAGGGTTTTTCGGGCTATTGGTAATTGCTGTTTTTGGCACTGAACAGCTAACATCACTCGTTTTAATAATACCTGCAATGGCTTATTTTGTCACTAAACTATTGAGTGATTTGTCTAAGAAATACTTGGCGGAACTCCTGTTTATAGGACTGTTTGGAATTGCAATTGCTACAATGGTTCTCGGTTATTGACAGCTGATTTTGTCTACCCTTCTCTCGTGTCTTCCTCCCTCAAAATCGGTGATTAAAAAAGTTGAAACCATCTCTTCTGCTAGTGCATAATCGACAAATCTCGCGGGTATACAGACTACGTTTGCGTTGTTATGCTGGCGTGAAAGTGCCGCTAAATCAGATTGCCAAACTAAAGCTGCTCTAATGCCTTGATGTTTGTTTGCTGTCATGCAGACACCGTTTCCGCTACCGCAAATCGCAATTCCAGCATCTAATTCTCCATTTTCAATAGCAGTCGCCATAGGATGGATGTAATCAGGGTAATCAACTGAATCTTCAGAGGTAGGACCAAAGTCCTTAACATCATACCCTTTACTCGTTAAAAAAGCGACTACCCTTTGTTTGTACTCAAACCCGGCGTGATCGCCACCTATTCCTACCTTTTTCATGCGCGTTGTTTTGCGATTTTCTTCTCTACTCGCCTAGATATAATAATGCTGACCTCATATAAGAATGTCAGTGGAAGTGCGATCAATACTTGACTAATTACATCTGGCGGGGTAATAATGGCAGAAATAATTAAGATCACCACAATTGAATGACGTCTGTAGCGCTTCATCAGTTTAGGTGAAATGATTTCTGCTTTGGACAAAATATAGGTCAATACTGGTAATTGAAACATTAAACCGCAAGCCAAGGCCAAGGTAGCTACCATTCCTATTATTGAAGAGAGGTCAAAAATGTTATCAATCTTAACACTTAGTTCGTAGTTGTATAAGAAGTTAAAGCTCAACGGGGTCACGATGTAATAACCAAAGAGCACGCCAGTGAGAAAAAGAAAAGTAACTACTACAACTACACCTCTAGAGGCACTTTTCTCATTATTCCTCAAGCCTGGTTTCACAAAGCGCCAGATTTCCCAAAAAGTGTATGGAAAACCAAGAACAAGCCCAACAACTAATGAAGACTTAATGTGCCAAACAAATTGCCCCGTTATGGTTCTATTCTGGATAATCATATCCATATCGCCAAGACATAATGCCGGAGAATTTATTAATTCAGCGAGCTTACAAAGCTGCTGATAGGTCCAAAACTCTGAGTTTGTTGGACCCAAAATCAATTCAAATACGACATCCTTAAAAAGGAATGCTAAAATTGAAAAAATGAATACCGAGGCAGCAGCACGAACCAGGTGCCACCTAAGTTCTTCTAGGTGGTCAAGGAATCCCATGTCCTTTTCCTGGGGGTCGTCTGTTAGTTGGTCTAGTGCCAATTAGGATTTAAATAAAGGGTATTGATTCATCCAAGCGTTTACTTCTCCTTTAACGCCTTCAAGGTTTCCTGAGTTTTCAGGGTCTAATAAAACCCTGTCTATAAGCGCTACAATCCGTTCCATATCTGCTTCCACTAGGCCCCTGGTTGTAACGGCTGCGGTACCCACTCTCATTCCAGACGTTACGAATGGAGACTTGTCATCAAACGGCACCATGTTCTTATTAATAGTAATGTCCGCAAAGCCGAGTGCTTTTTCAGCAAGCTTACCAGTAAGGCCCTTCGACCTGAGATCGATCAGCATTAAGTGGTTGTCTGTTCCTCCAGAAATCAAATCATAACCTTTTGCCACGAAAGCATCAGCCATGACCCTTGCATTCTTTTTGACTTGAATGACATATTCCATGTACTCGTCACTAAGTGCTTCGCCAAAAGCAATAGCCTTAGCTGCAATCACATGCTCTAATGGACCTCCTTGTGTACCAGGAAAGACTCCACCGTCTAAAAGCTGTGACATCATTTTTATATCACCCTTCATCGTCTTATGACCCCAAGGGTTCTCAAAATCCTCTCCCATCATAATCAAACCTCCTCTAGGACCTCTAAGGGTCTTATGAGTTGTCGTGGTTACGATGTGGCAGTGTTCAATTGGATCGTTTAGTAAGCCTCTTGCAATCAGCCCTGAAGGGTGGGACACGTCTGCTAATAGAATCGCTCCTATCTCATCCGCAACTTCTCTTAATGCTGCATAATCCCAATCTCTACTGTAAGCTGACGCTCCACAAATGATCATTTGTGGTTTCTCTTTTCTAGCCGTCTCTGCTACTTTGTTCCAATCAATTAAACCAGATTCCTTTTCTACACCATAAAAATATGGTTCGTAGAACTTTCCGGAAAAATTAACTGGTGAACCATGCGTTAAATGTCCTCCATGAGAAAGATCAAACCCTAATATCTTGTCCCCTGGATTCAGGCATGCTAGCATAACTGCTGCATTAGCTTGAGCTCCAGAGTGTGGCTGAACATTGGCCCATACAGCACCAAAAAGTTCCTTAGCACGGTCAATGGCTAAGTTTTCGATCACATCGACAACTTCGCACCCTCCGTAATATCTCTTTCCGGGTAGCCCTTCAGCATATTTGTTGGTTAACACAGATCCCATGGCTTGGATTACCTGGGAAGAAGCATAATTTTCTGAGGCAATTAGTTCTAAGCCTTCGGTTTGTCTCTTCTCTTCTTTGGCGATCAGGTCAAAGACGATTTGGTCGTGCTGCATACAATAACGTTTTGTCAAAAGTAAGCTTTGGGTCAGTAATTACCAATGGCATTGAACGCAAAGATTGTAAGAGTATAAAAGATTGTAAGCGTATAATTGAGTGGCCCTTAGGCCTGTTTTGAATTCTGAGTAATACTCAAAACCGACATTATGGTCTCAAACACTTGGCTTTGAGTAAAAGGTTTACCGATGTAGCCATCTAGCTTATAAAATTGGAGCTTATCTCTCACCTCATCATAGGCAAAAGTAGTGTAGGCTAAAACAGGTACCGGCTGGTTTTTAAACTTCTCAGTCTCATGAAGGAGAGCGGTAGCCTTATAGCCATCTATTCCTGGCATATGCAAATCCATTAAAATTAGATTTACTGATTCTGAAGAAAATTTTTGTATCCCTTCTTTGGCAGACAATGCTTTGATTGACCTCGCCCCAAACCGTAAAAATATAGACACTATAAATATTCTAGATGAATCAAAATGAAGTTACACACAATAGTCTAACATGCAAACAAGTGTAAGCTGTTAACCTTTTGCCGCAATTCGTGTTATTTGACTATGCATGTAAAAGTGACAACACAGGTCAACCAAAACTTGGCTTCCGTCAAAGCTGGCTTTAACCAAGACCTCTTCCTTAAACTGAACCCTCCGTTCCCAACGGTCTCGTTAATTCGATTTGATGGGTGTTACACAGGAGATTTTGTAGAGTTATTGCTCGATTTTAAGGTTAAAAAACAGAAGTGGATAAGTGAAATTACCTACGACAATGAAACCAATGAGCGATTCGAGTTTATAGATGAAGGTGTCGTTCTTCCCCTTCCGTTTCACTCCTGGAAACATCATCATATTCTAATCGGCAATGCCGAAGGCTGCCAAATTGTTGATAGTATTGAGTACAAGGCAAAGTATAAACTGATGACTGTGCTTCTTTATCCATTGCTACTGTTACAATTTCTTTACCGTAAACCCGTCTATAAGCAAGTTTTTAAATAAAACTAAGGGTATGAATACTCCGTTAGTGTTAACTAATTAGCTTCTTAACCTTCCATCCAAATTTATGATTATGCGATATACCATCCTGACTCTCGCGTTTTTAGTTTCAATTAATTGTTTTGCACAAAACTCAGTAGGGTTCTCTTTTGATGACGGCCAGCAATTTGTAGAGCTAAGTTTTAAAGATGAGAGCAATCTCATTATTATTCCCATTCTGGTTAACGGTGAAGGTCCGTTCAACTTTATTTTAGATACTGGTTCAGAGTCTGGAATGATATTCGATCGTTTTGTAATTGCCGACAATAACCTAGCCGATGCCAGAACCATTCCTATCTATGCTGGAAATGGTGACAAAATCACAGATCTATTTGTGGCCAGCAACTTGAGCATCAAATTGAATGGCATCAGCGGAAGCAACCAATCGATGCTTGTTCTAGAAGAAAGCGGCATGGACATACGCAACATTCTTGGGGTTGAAGCACACGGAATATTGGGTTCTGAACTTTTTAGTCGTTTTGTGGTGGAAGTAGATTATGAAAATGAAAAGCTTCGTCTGTACGAGCCCGGAAAGTTTAAAATACCGAAGGGGTTCAGAAAAGTAGATGTGGAAATTAGAGATTTTCGCCCTTACATAAAGGCTGAGATTAAACAAAAGGGAGAGAAAAGAAAGACGGTAAATCTTTTAATCGATACTGGTGCAAGTAGTGCTTTATTTCTCGATGAGGAGCGCCATGACGAGATTGTACTGCCTAAACACACAATAGAACACTCTTTGGGAAGTAGCCTAATTGGTAACCTGGAAGGCAAAGTAGGGCGTATTCAAGGCCTCCGTTTTGGAAAACGGTTTCGATTCAATAAAGTCGTGACATCATTTCCTGAAGATTGGCAGGTTAAGAGAGTTGTTGAAGGTAATGGCACGGAAATGAAAAGGTATGGGACTATGGGCTCTGATGTACTCGCACGCTTCAACGTAATATTTGACTACCCAAACGAGGCCATCTACTTAAAAAAGAATGAAAACTATGGCAATACATTCAAGTTCAACACCGCTGGCTTTACTTTTAGTGTTACTGGCGAAGAATTAAACAGGTATTTCGTTTCGAATATTATACCAAATTCACCTGCTAAAAAAATAGGCCTGCTGCCTGGTGATGAGATTATTTCAATGGCAGATAAGCCTGTCTTCTTTTATTCTTTTGCCAGTATGAATAGTCTTCTTAGACAGCCCTCTGGAACAAGGCTTACAATGGTGATCAAAAGAGATGGAAAGCTGATTGAGAAAGAATTGGAGCTGAAAGCTTTAATCTAAAGACATACTCTCTTTCGTTCTCTTCTTTCATAACATTACTTTTTGTGTAACGCTATTTCAGGATGAGATATAAACTGAAATAAAAAAGGCCACCGATAATCGGTGGCCTTTTTTATGGTCTGTTAACAACTACTTACTTAGGATCAAGAATATCGTTGATTCTCACTAAGGCGTCTTCCAAGTGAATCTTAGACATTCTGTCTGAAGTTCTAGGAATTGCAGCCCTTACTCTAGACTGTAGTGTTTTGAGTTCTGCTCTTACAACAGGTCTGATATCAGACTGACTTGCGTCAATACCAGGACCAGCAAACCTTCTGAATGCAGCCGGAACCTCTAACTCACCTGTCATCAAAAGCTCTAATCTTTCGATGTGTGCGCGCTGAAGGTTTCTTCTGTAAGTATCAATAGTTCGGCCTCTAGAAAGTTCTGACCAAATACCATTTCTTACATCAGAGAAAAGCTCTGTAATAGGATACGCGCCAGAACCGTTCATAGCTTCATTCTCTATTACCCTACCCATCTTTCTCCACTCTAAAAGTGAATTCATAGTGTTTGCCTGTAATGAGCGCATGCTCTCTACGGCACCGTAATCCTGAAGTCTACCTATGATTTCTTGATCTAGCATCCACTTAGGTGTATTGAAAAGATTATCAGTGATAAATTTCACTGCTTCTTTTTGCTTCGCTTTAGGTGCGTGAGTATATACTAAACCATCTTGATCTGCAGTTTTGTAGTTCTCTTTTACGCCACCAACATAACGACCAACATGGCCCATATATCGGTTAAACTGAGACCTTACTTCTCCATACATTTCTTCAAGTTCACTATAATCAGAACCTGGCTCATATGTCCAATCTCGAAGATTAGTCATAATCACTTTTAGGTTTTTAATGCCATACATACTTGCCTTCATGGCATCGTCACCCAAGTCTTCACTTTGAGCGGTATAGTCATTAGAGTTACCCTGACGACCGTATCTGTACATTGGGTCACCATTCTTATCTTCAATCCACTTTCTTAAAGTAGGCAATTCCTCCTCTGGAGAATTAGCACTCAAAATAGGTCTGTAACCCCAAGCGATAGCATATTTATCGTACTCACCAACCTCTGGCATTAAAGCAACACCAGCATCTTCTGGTTGTGCGATGTAATTGAAACGTGCATAATCCATTAAAGAAGGAGCAGTCCCCATTCGCTTAGTAAATGATGCCGATCTTAATGAATCAACAGGGTATGCATTACTTGAACCAAAGTTATGTGGTAAACCTAATGTATGTCCGACTTCGTGAGAAGACACGAAACGGATCAAACGAGACATTACCGCATCGTCAAATTCAGAACTCTGAGCCTGCGGATTGATAGCAGCAGTCTGAACGAAGAACCATCTTCTAAGAAGAGTCATTACGTTGTGATACCAGTTGATATCACTTTCTAAGATCTCTCCAGAGCGTGGATCACTTACGTGAGGACCGTTTGCGTTTGGAATTGGAGAAGCTAAGTATCTAACAACAGAATAACGTACGTCTTCTGGGCTCCAATCTGGATCTTCCTCTTTTGTAGGAGGTGTTTTAGCGATAATAGCATCTTTGAAACCTGCAGCTTCAAAAGCTACTTGCCAATCCTCAATACCATCTTTAATCGCTTGAGCCCACTGCTTTGGTGTTGCTCTGTCTACATAATAAACTATTTGTTTCTTAGGCACAACTAACTCTCCTCTACGGAACTTAGCCATATCTTCCTCTTTGACTTCAAGTCTCCACCTGTCAAGGTATCTAACTACCTTAGATTGCTGCGCATCCAAACCATAGTCTGTTGTTCCTCTAGCAAACCAACCAACTCTCTCATCATAAAGTCTACGCTGCATAGGCACTTCAGGAAGAAGAATCATTGAGTTGCTCATTTCTACTGTAATCGAGCCATCTGCTGAACTAGATGGAGAGCTTCCTGCTTGGTACGTTTTTACGTGTCGTAACTCAATATTCTCAGGATAACTACTTGCTCTTACAACATAAGACCGCGAATTATCTAATCTCGTCACTCTATACTGAGTTCTATTTCTCTGTGGTAAGCCAAGAGGCTTAACATCTCCTGTTAATAATGCCGTCACGTCAACTACAACTCCTGTAGAGTCTTTAGACAACGCTTTGATATCATAAGCCGCCAATATTGGCTCAAGGTTAGAGTTGTTGACCGCTTCACTGATAGGAAGTGAGTCTGCTGCAGTTATGGTTGTAGAAATAATTTTAAGCAAGATTTTATCTTGAACTCTTTCCCATCTCAACATTTGTGTATTGGTTTTTCCACCACCAAAGCCGATGCCTGCTGCTGTCTTGGCTATACGAGTAACCATTAGCATATCTCTTCCTAACATGTCATTAGGAATCTCAAAGAAGTACTTATCATCTAAAGTATGCACATTGAAAAGACCTTCATCAGTCTTAGCTTCTTTTGTGATTACCTTGTCGTATGGTTGAATACCACCTTTTTTAGCAGCCGGTTTCTTGGCTGCTGCAGCTGCTTTTGCCGCTTGTTCTGCTTTTGCCGCTTCCGCTTTCTTCTTTTTACTCTGCGCTTCGGCTGGGTTTACAGCGATTAGCATAAAGGCTGCAAACAAACAAGCAACGAACGTTGCTAGTCTTATATTTCTTATTTTCATTGAATTGTATTTTAGAAATTCTGATTCTTATTGAAATATAAACTTAATTCAAATTATAATGCAGTTGTTCCATTTTATTTGAGTGGTTATTGATCTGTATTAAGGGATATTTTGAAAGAAATTACAATCATCGGTGGCGGTTTAGCGGGGTTAATCAGTAGCATCCTTTTGCAACGCAAGGGGTATGAAGTCAACCTATACGAAAAAAAACAATTTCCATTCCATAGGGTCTGTGGGGAATATGTCTCAGATGAAGTTAGGCCTTTTCTAGAGCGCAACAGTCTCTTCCCTGACGCTTCTCACCCCTCACGAATTCGAACGTTTGAATTTTCCTCTGTCAAGGGAAGACGTTTTGAGCTGCCATTGGATTTAGGAGGCTTTGGCGTAAGCCGATATGTGTTGGATGAATTTCTTTATCAGATCGCATTAAAAGAGGGTGTTAATGTTGTCACCAAACAAGCCATAACAGATGTTCAGTTCATAGGCGACAAATTCTTAGTTAAGACGGGCAGCGAATCCTTCGAAAGTAAAATCGTCATTGGCGCCTATGGGAAAAAAAGCGTGATCGACAACAAGCTTGACAGAGGTTTTACCCATAAAAGAGCACCATTCATTGGCGTTAAATATCACATAAAGACAGATTACCCGAAGGACAAAGTTGCCCTTCATAACTTTCAAAGTGGCTATTGTGGCATCAGTGCCATTGAAGATGATAAATACAACTTGTGCTACCTTGGAAGTAGAGAAATGCTGAAAAAGCATGGCTCAATCGAGGCCATGGAAAATATGGTAGTCAAGCAAAACCCTTTCCTTAAAGAAATCTTCAATAATTCTGAATTCATTTTCGATAAGCCTGAGGTCATCAATGAATTTTCCTTTTCTCCAAAAAGTGCTGTTGAAAGCCATATCCTAATGACTGGTGACACAGCGGGATTGATCACGCCATTATGTGGTAATGGCATGGCTATGGCCATACATTCAGGAAAAATCGTTTCAGAATCTGTTTCAACACATTACACTAAAGGTCAGCTTAACCGTCAAGCCTTAGAAGAAGACTATATCCGAACCTGGAACAGGACCTTCAAAAAACGCCTTCGTGTTGGGCGTAGAACGCAAGCCCTGTTTGGTTCCTCTTTCACTTCTGAAGTAGCCGTAAGTTTAATGAGAAACTCCTCCTTTTTTGCCTACCAAATCATGAAAAACACCCACGGCCAACCATTTTAGTAAACCCCTACTACGGACAAAATATTAGTTGAGTGTAAAAAGAGATAGAGAAAGAAGCCACCCAAACATGTCGCTGAAATCCAATTCAAGCGCATGGTATTGGTGTAATTGGCATTTGACTCATTCTTTAGTGTTTTCACAAACCACTGCGTAAAGAAGACAATCACTGGAGACATCGCTGCTAAAAACACTAGCCCATACGTTAAACTGTAGTAATGTTGAAAGTACAAGACATACCCTAGGCTAGCCAACCCAAAGAAAATACCTGTAAACATAAAAGTTCCTTTAATCCCAAGCCGAATTGATAATGTGATGTCACCCCGTTTAGCGTCCTCCTCATGTTGATAAATTTGTGTCATAGGATAAGAACCCCATAGAATTGCAGACGCCAATAGTCCAGGTATTAAAACATGGGGATTCAAAATGTTAGTGAAAGCAAAGTCATTCAGCCCAATGTAAACTAACCACACTACCCATGCACCCTGAAAAAACCCAGCAATAATCCAGCTAGTAATAGGATGTTTTTTCAACCTAATCTTTGGATTACTATACGCTCTTGATGCTAAGATATATGCGATCAACATAGCGATCAGGGTATAGTTGCCAGGAAAGAAAATAAACGCAAGGAGTAACCCTATCAGATCGAAAGTTTGAGAAAGCAAAAAAAGCCCTCTATCCACTGGGGGAGGGTTTTTTAAGCCCCCGATGCTCTTTTCATCCTTATCAAAAAAGCTGTTATAGGCATTGCTTGCAGGGTAAATAAAGAGGTGTAGAATAACGAATAGCCACAGCAATCCGCCCTCGCTCAAATTCGGGCTAATAGACAGCGCAAAAATATAAATCGGCAGTAAAAAGTATGAAAAATGAATGCGAAGGTGTAGCCAGCTTGATTTTTTAAACATATTCCGATGTTTCGTCAAACAATTTAGGTTAAAAACCACTAATATAGGGCGTGACTTGTTCCATTCTTTCCATCGGCACTGCCGTACCCAAACACAAAATTCCTCAAAATCAAGTTGTCGAGTTCATGGCAAAAGCCCATGGCATGGTTGGTGCCGAGCAAAGCAGGCTAAGGGCACTCTATCGTGCTTCTGGAATTGTAGATCGATACTCAACCATACCTGACTATGCCTCTGACAGTTCAAAGGATAGGGTTTTCTACCCACCAAGCGTAGGTTTAGATCCATTTCCAACGACAAAAGCACGCTCTGACTACTACCGCAAAGAAGCCATTGAGCTTTCATTGGCAAGTGTAAATAACTGTCTTGCACAAACAAAGGTTGAAGCGATAGACATCACCCATCTGATTACGATCAGCTGTACAGGAATGTATGCGCCTGGTTTGGATATAGATCTTGTTAATCGATTGGGCCTAAGTAAAAACGTTGAAAGGACCTGTATCAACTTCATGGGCTGCTATGCGGCATTTGTTGGTATTAAGGCTGCCAATGCATTTTGTGCCGCAAACCCAGAGGCGAAGGTTCTTGTAGTTGCAACAGAACTTTGCACGCTGCACTTTCAAAATAAAACGGACGATGATAACCTTATCTCCAATGCGATTTTCGGTGATGGATCAGCAGCGTTACTTATCTCAGCAGATACTTCTCTGAGCAGTAAGGTTCAGCTTAAGCCGATTACTTTTCATAATGAACTCTTCACTGAAGGAGAACAAGAAATGGCATGGAATATCGGAGACTTTGGATTTGAAATGAAACTGAGCGCCTATGTGCCTGTACTTATTGAAAAGGGAATTAAAAACTTGGTTCAAAAACTTAAAGACAAGGTCTCAGTAGAAGAAATTCATCACTATGCCCTGCACCCTGGTGGAAAAAGAATTCTAGAGGTCATTGAGCAAGAGTTAAGTTTAGACCGCAGCCAAGATTGGGCGGGAAGAGAGGTCTTAAGGGATTATGGCAATATGTCTTCCCCAACGGTCCTGTTTGTCCTTAAAAAACTCTTCGATTCCTTGAATGCTAGCAACAAAGGAGATAAAATTCTTTCATTGGCTTTTGGACCAGGCCTGACTGTCGAGTCGATGATCCTAGAGGTTATTTAAGCCTCAAAAAACCTTCATTGTACAGTAAAAACTTACCAAGATTAGGGTGGGCACTGAGTAATCGCTTTTGTTTACCTAAAAAGAAGGAGCTGTCTCCTTTCAAGGAAGCCGGTTTCTTGTTTGACAGAAAGTTTGTAAACATGGGTTTCCCTGAAGCATCCACAAAAGGTTCTCTATTCAGCCCAGCACCTGGCTTCATAAAGATAAACGATCCACTAACGACAGCATTATCTGGATTCCTGTTTTTCAACTCCGTCTTCATCACCTCCTCTTCGGTCGGAAGAAAAATATCCCTTCGTAATGGGTAGTAGGCCAAAGGGTTTTTGTATTCGCCCATCACCTTCAGAATATGTACCTCCGCCTTTACGTTTAAAGCCTCGCCTTGTGCGCTTAGAGAACTCACAAGTACCGTTGAAAATAGAAGTAAAAAGAATAGTCTGGTGATGCGCATTATCCATTAATTTAATCATTAAGTTTAATAGTAATCGAAACGAAAAGCATGTTTGAAAAAAGGTCCTATGAAGAAGAGTTGATGGATGACCTTGAGTCTGGGGGTGAAATCATTGACCAAACCTTACGTGAGCTTGAAACAATTAACCGACTTCTCGGAGGTAATCAAGTAACGATTAATGGGCTCAATAAGCTTCTTGGTAATCACCCGAAAGCAGCGCCTATTGTTATCGCTGACCTGGGTTGTGGTGGTGGTGATATTATGATCCTTGTGGCAAAGTGGGCCAGAAAAAAGGGCTATTCAATTGAGCTAAAGGGCTATGATGCCAACCCAAACATCGTAGAATATGCCAAGCAGAACTGTGCGCAATACCCTGAAATATCTTTTTACACAGAAGACATCTTCTCTGATGATTTTAAAACAAATCGCTATGATGTGGTCATTTGTACTCTTTTTACACACCATTTCAAAGATGAGCAACTGATCTCCATTTTCAATCAGTTTAAAACTCAAGCTAAAATTGGTGTTGTCATCAACGACTTACATCGGCACTGGTTAGCCTATCATTCTATTAAGCTGCTGACACGACTGTTCTCAAAATCACCGATGGTTCAGTGTGACGCCCCACTCTCCGTTAGGCGAGCATTCCGTAAAGATGAGCTTCAAAAAATCATGAATTCCGCAGAAATTAGTGCTTTTTCCCTGAAATGGATGTGGGCTTTTCGTTGGCAGCTGATCTTTTAGCGAACCCACCTTACCTTATCCTCAACAGGTTTTCTTCGGCCCGTAAGCGGTTTGTCTTTGTTGATAGTCCCGACATACAAAAAGCCTAATAATTTGTCCTGTGCTCCTAATCCAAAAAATGGTTTTGCCTCCTCATAGTAGGTAACTCCTCCAGAGCCCCAATAACAACCGACACTATTCGCTGTAGCGGTTAAATACATGTTCTGAACTGCCATGGCAACGGATGAAACCTCCTCCACCTCAGGAACTGATTCTTTCGGGTCTCTTGCCATTCCAATGGCGATGATATGAGAAGACATCAACGGTTTTGTTGCCAATTTTTGAAATTTCACTTCATCAAAATCACCTGCCTTTGAACTTACCTCTTTATAAAGGTTTGACTGAAACTCTGCCAGCTTTTTCAAGCCATCACCGCTGAATACTACAAAGCGCCAGGGCTCCGTAAACCTGTGAGTCGGTGCCCAGTTAGCGTTTTCCAACATTTCCTTTATCATCTCATCATCAACAGGTGCGCCAGTAAACTGTGCTGGATATATTGACCTTCTCTCTCTTAACAGTTGGCTCACTAATTCGGGGCTCAATTCTGGCATATCAATCGTTCAGTTTAATTTTAAATCCAACGTAGTAGTTAATTGTTGCAGCAGGCTGAAAATACCTTCTTCCAAAAGCATTCAGATCATTTCCCAAACTGTATTCAACATTTAAGAGGTTATCCACTCCTCCGTAGATTTCTAAAGGCTGGTTAAATACATTCCCTCGAAAGCCTGTCCTTAAATTTATGAGGCTATAAGCCTTTGAGAAAAAAGTATTGGCATCATTCAGGGGAATAGGGTCTGAATAATGATAAGTAAGGTTCAAGTAAACTCCTCCACGCAATTCAAGGTCTGTTTGAATATTCACTACATGCGGTGCGGTGCCCGGTAAGGCCACTCCAGAAAAATCATCGCCATCATCAATGTAGTTCTCAAATTGAAAATTATGATAAGTATAGGCAAGCGTAGAACTCAAGCTTGTAATCATCCCGCTCTCAGCGCTAATCCAATCCATTTTTGATGAGAGCTCGAGCCCCTTCTGACTAGTTTCGCCTGCATTTCGAAAAAGAACAACGCCTTGTCTATCGGTAAAGGTTGTAATGGCATCATCTAGTTGAAAGTAAAATAGGGCTAAGTCAAAAGAGAGTTTTCGACTAGCTGTTGCCCCCCTAAAATTAAGCTCATAATTCAATCCTCTTTCTGCTTGTAGCCCCAGGTTTATGCTACCCTCGTTCGTTCGAACCTCGGTGGTGGTCGGTGGAGAAAACCCCTTCATTACACTTAAGTGAATAGAATAATCCTTATTCAGCCGTTGAGAAACTGCCAGCCTTGGTGACCAAACCGCATCAAATTCCTTCAGAAACTCTTGAGGAGCATTATTAATTTTATCGATAGTTCTATTGATATCATATTGCAGAGAATTTCGGCTCATGCCGAAAGTCAAATTGAGGCCTTCGTTCACTTGATAATCAACATTGGCAAAAAGGAGCCGTTGCTCAGTTTCTATCTCATCTGCAAAACGAATTGTGTCTGCTTCTCCATTCACATTCCCAAAGTTCTTGCCATCAAAAAAAGACCTTTGCTGCTCGATACCATAAGTAAGGTTTACCGCTTTTCCGGCTAGATTCAACTCATTTTTAAACTCTGATCGGAGGCTAAAAACTTGTTGGTTGTCACTTTTATAGTCTAGGATAAAAGGGTTTTCAAAGTCACTAATGTTTAGCCCAATGTTAGTCTCATTTGACCAAGTGTCGCTCATTTGATATTCTTGCCCAATGGTGAGCAAATAGTATTTATTGGCAATAGAAGCATTTTTATCGATACTCCCTGGCCTCGCTTGACGTGGATTTGCAGCTCGTTGATCTGGGTTAAGTCCACCAGGAATTTCATAGAACAAATCTGAGTAAAGGAGTGAGGCCGATATTGTCCGTTGTTCACTTGGGAAAAAGATACCGTCTATTTCTAAGGTCTTACGTTCAAATTCATTGTGTTCACGATAACCATCAGCACTTTGGTCGGTCCACTTGAAGGTCAAGCTGCTATTTTCCTTCAGTACATTATGAGAACCGCTGAATTTCCGTGCTCCATAAGAACCAAAAGAAGCTGATATGATATCTGAATTCGAAAGGGTTGATATATCTGTGCTTTGAATCTTTATGACACCGCCATTCCCTGCACCAAATGCACTAGCGGATGGGCCTTTCATAATCTCAATCTTAGCAGAATTATTCAGGTCTAATAGATTCAAGAACGTGTTTCCCCCGGGCTCGGTAAAAGGAATTCCATTCCAATATACCTTCACATTGCGCACGCCAAAAGGTGAACGAATAGAGCTTCCGCGGATAGAAACGCGATAGCTTCCGCCAGCACGTTGCTCAAACCTCACACCAGGCACCGTGTTTACAGCATTGACCAAACTGGTTTCATCAAATCGATTTAAACTTCCCAAAGAAAGAGTAGCCACCGAACCCGCTTGACGACTCAATGGTTGTCTTCCAGAAAAGCCCTCAACAACAAGTTCGTTTAGCAGTTTATTTGCTGAAGTCATTATGATCACCTTGTTATCATTGGGGCGAATGGAAACCCTTCGCGTTTCATATCCGACAAATGAAATAATAGCCTCCTGTTCTTCCCTTATTGTCAAAACGACTTTTCCTTCTATACCAGAAACGTAAACAGATGAGTCTGGTAACAACACCAGTGTTGCTCCGATTAATGGTTTAAAAGTATCGTCTTTGATGGTCACTTCCTGAGATACAAGAGGTGTGATCGTGAAGAGGGCAAAGCAAATGGCCAGAAACAGCCTGCATGTAATGGATAATTTCAGCATAAATTTCGGGCACTAATATCGCGGATTCAAGCGTCAAACAAAGTTCTTGAGTATATTAAAAAACAATGGGTTCAACTTACAAAAGCGTAAAAGTATTCAACAGTTTCTCAGCAATGGAGAAAGTCTTTGGAGAAAAAGCCATCAGGGTTTTGAGAATCGGTGAACTGAAAGTCTGTTTAGCGAAAAGTAAGGATGAGTTTTACGCCTTCGAAGCCTTGTGCCCACATCAGAAGCAGCCTCTCTCAGAAGGCACGCTCAACGCATTCAATGAGGTAATCTGCCCCTTGCACTTCTATCGATTTAACTTGAAAACAGGAGCGGAAGCCAATAGGCTCTGTCATGATCTCAAGACGTTTCCGATGGAGATTAATGATCAAGGCGTTTTCATCAAGTTGTATTGAGGTTTTTATATTCACACAGATTGCATAATTTCCCTACTGAGTGACAAAAGCATCCCACCTTCTTAACCCCGTTGACCCGCAAGCGAGAGTTGTGTCCATGGATATATTGCGAGGAATCGCGGTATTGGGAATTCTGGCAATGAATATTCAAAGCTTTGCCATGCCCTCTGTGGCATACAGTAACCCAACTGCTTACGAAAAACTTTCGGGAAATGATCTCTGGGTCTGGCTGGTAAGTCATGTCTTCGCTGATCAAAAGTTCATTACAATCTTTTCCTTATTATTCGGTGCAAGCATTGTCATGATTTCGCAAAAAGCACGAAAAGAGCAAATGCGCTCAACTGGCTTACAAAACAGGCGCTTCTTTTTTTTAGCCCTTTTCGGATTGATTCATGCTTACCTTTTATGGTATGGCGATATTCTTTTTATCTATGCTATCTGTGCCTTTTTCATGTTCACGTTCAGAAGTAAAAAGTCAGCGACACAAATTAAAGTAGGCGTACTCCTTTTGGTAATTGGGTCCCTGATCAGCCTTGTCATTGGTTATACTACCCCCCTATGGGAGCCCGGTGAATACGAAGCAACTAAAACAGAAATTTGGACTCCTGAATCTGGTGCCATTGCCGAAGAAATAGATTTCTATCGTGGTACATGGGAAAGACAAATCCTTTACCGAGCACCACAAGCCTTTCAAATGGAAACAACGGTCTTTCTGTTTGAAACTTTCTGGAAAGTGGCTGGCTTAATGCTCATAGGAATGGCCCTCTATAAAAGGCGCGTATTCAATGCAAAACAGAGTGTAAAGTATTACAGCAAGATGATGGGTTACGGGCTGGGAATCGGTTTGCCTTTGGTTATTGGAGGCGTGATACTAGACTTTAATTACGACTGGGATTTTAGACTCAGCTTCTTTTTCTTCTCACAACTCAATTACTGGGGCTCTATATTAATGGCACTGGGGTATATCGGTATCGTTATGATCATCACCAAGACCTCAACGCGAAGCTTTATTGCAAAGCGCCTTTCAGATGTAGGCAGAATGGCCCTAAGTACTTATCTAATGCAGTCCATAATTTGTGGGTTCCTCTTTTATGGTCATGGACTAGCCCTTTTCGGAGACCTAGACCGTTCTGCTCAAGCGGTTTTTGTACTAGGTATTTGGGTATTTAACATTTCCTTTGCAGGCGTTTGGCTAAGTTTTTTCAAATATGGTCCATTTGAGTGGCTTTGGAGGTCGCTTACCTATGGTAAAGCACAACCACTATTCAAGCAAGCTTAGCTTCCGTAGTAAGGAGCATCTATCAGCTCTTCCTCATCATTCGATTTTACAGCATAATTAAACCCTTTGTGGATAGAGTATGCTCCATACTCACCGCTCTTGCTCAGTGCCAAGAAGCCAACCTGTAGGTCTTTATAATCTTCTGGGTACTTTCGAACTAAACGTTCAACAGCCTGCTTACACGCTTCGCTTGGCGAAAGACCCTGTCGCATCAACTCCACAATCATGTGTGCTCCACAAATCTTAATCACAAATTCTCCAAGGCCTGTTGCCGTACAAGCGCCAACTTCGTTATCTACATAAAGGCCCGCTCCAATTATCGGTGAGTCTCCTACGCGACCATGCATTTTCCATGCAGCACCACTGGTAGTACATGCTCCTGATAAGTTGCCCATGTCGTCCAATGCCACCATACCAATCGTATCGTGATTCTCTACATTGATCTTGGGTTTATAGTCCTGATTCTTTAGCCAGTTTTTCCAGGCCTTCTCAGACTTCTCCGTTAATAAATTCTCTTCTTTGAATCCCTTCTCAACAGCAAAGCGTCTGGCGCCTTCCCCAACCAACATGACATGAGGCGTATCGTCCATCACTTTTCTGGCTACAGAAATTGGGTTCTTAATATTCTGAAGGAACGCTACAGATCCGCAATTTTCAAATTCATCCATAATGCAGGCATCCAATGTCACCACGCCATCACGATCAGGAAACCCTCCAATGCCGACAGTGGCATTATTTGGGTCGTCTTCAGTGACGCGCACGCCTGTTTCAACCGCATCAACCGCACGTCCTTTTTTAGACAAAACTTCCCAAGCAGCCGTATTCGCTTCCAAGCCATGGTTCCAAGTAGAGATCACTATTGGTTTTTTTAGAGGCTTTGATGCCTCACAAGCCATACTGCTTAGTCCAGCAGTAGTAACTGCCAAGCCGCTAAAAACCGTTGATTTTAGGAATTTTCTTCTATTTGTCATGTCTAGAGTTTTGACTAAGATATTGAAATCTTACTTCTTATTCTCAACCGTTAATCAATGCGTTTCATTTTTCGCACAAACTCAATACCTTCCCTTATGAGAATTTTTTTAGTGTTAACGATCGCAATCCTTTTTCTAGCGAGTTGCCAACCAAAGTCCCCAAAGGTAATTACCCCCCAAATTGTCCCTCAACCACAAAGTATAGATTACAACCTCAAAAAGCATTTCAACCTCAATAGCAGGCCTATTCTTCTATCTGAATCAGATGATGCGAAAGAAGTCATGCTCTTTCTACACGACTATTTCAAATCTGTAGGTTGGTCATCAGAACTACATGAATCAGGAAATGCTCAGATTCACTTCAAAGAAAATTCAGCCTTGTCCGAAGAAGCCTATTCGCTTACTGTGGATCATGAAGGTGTAACGATCAAGGCCTCCACTTCCAAAGGGTTCTTCTACGGAACTCAATCACTAATTCAAATGCTTCCGCCTGATAAGCATATCGCGGTGCTTCCATATATGACCATAAATGATGCTCCTCGCTTTGAGTGGAGAGGACTTCATTTAGATGTTGGCCGTCATTTTTTTCCTGTTGACTTCGTCAAAAAGTATATCGACCTCATGGCTTTTTACAAATTCAACACCTTCCATTGGCATTTGACTGAAGATCAAGGCTGGAGAATCGAAATCAAAAAATATCCGAAGCTTACAGAGATCGGCAGTCAGCGCAACGAAACAATAGTCGAAAAAAACTTCAATCCTTACGTTGGTGATGGTAAACCTTATGGCGGATTCTATACACAAGATGAGATTCGAGACGTTGTGGCTTACGCAGCAAAAAGACAAGTTACCATCGTTCCAGAAATAGAAATGCCTGGCCATAGTTTGGCAGCACTAACTGCTTATCCAGAATTAGGTTGCGCACCTGGCCCTTATGAAGTAGGCACCCGATGGGGCGTTTATGACGACATCTACTGTCCTAGCGAAAAGACTTTTGAATTCCTTGAAGACGTGTTAACAGAGGTGATTGATTTATTCCCTGGAGAGTACATTCATATTGGTGGAGATGAGGCCCCAAAAGCAGCTTGGGAAAAAAGCAAATTGGCACAACAGGTGATCAAAAGAGAAGGGCTAAAAGACGAATTTGAACTCCAAAGTTACTTCATCAAGCGCATGGAGAAGTTTTTGGTAAGCAAAGGCAAAAAGCTAATCGGTTGGGACGAGATTCTCGAAGGAGGGCTTGCGCCAGATGCTACTGTCATGTCTTGGCGAGGTGTCGCTGGTGGCATAGAAGCCGCAGAGTCTGGTCATGATGTTGTCATGTCACCCAATGCTGATATGTACTTTGATCATTACCAAGCTGATCCTGCAACGCAGCCACTAGCCATAGGAGGTTTTACAACCTTGGAGAGGGTATATCACTACGAGCCTATTCCTGAGGATTTAGATGAAAAATACCATAAACATGTGCTTGGTGCTCAAGCCAATGTCTGGACAGAGTATATGAAAACCTCTGACTATATAGAATATATGGTCTACCCAAGAGCCTTAGCCCTGTCAGAGACCGTTTGGACAAACCCTGAAATCAAAGATTGGCAATCATTTCAAGAAAAAATGGGTCATCAATACAGCCTACTTGATGCTCGTAATGTAAGCTACTTTATAGATGTACCCGAAGGGTTAGCAGATGGTTTGTCATTAGATAATGAAAAAACGATAAGTTTAAAAACAGACTTTAAAAGTGCCAGTATTTATTATACTATAGACGGAACAGCGCCAAGTCAAAACACAAGACTTTATACCGAGCCCATACCAATTGACCTCTCAGCTGGCGCTGTAACAGTTAAGGCTATTGTTATTACTAAAAGCGGTAACTCAAGTGTCGTCCGATCAGCGGTATATCAGAGGGCCACATTAGTTGAAGACATTCAACCCCTCAAGGCCGATGATGGCCTTATGGAAACCATGTATAAAGGTAGTTTCAGTAGTGTAAAACAACTTGACGGTCTGCAAGGCGTTGACTCAAAGGTGGTTAGCTACATTGCCCTACCAAACCAGATACCACTCACCTTTGGGATGCAATTTCAAGGCATGATCAATGTGCCCTCAGATGGCATTTATACTTTCTATACTTATTCTGATGATGGTAGCGCCCTTTGGATCCATGACAAATTGGTGGTGGACAATGATGGGCCTCATGGGCCACAAGAAATTCAAGGAGCAGTTGCCTTGAAGGCCGGTTTCCATCCATTCGAAGTTCGATATTTTGAAGCTGGAGGAGGAGAAGCCTTAAACGTGATGGTTGAGGGGCCAGGAATGAAAAAACAAAATATTCCAACAGCGATGCTCAAACACTAGTACCAATAAAAAGGAATCAAAAAACGTTTAAAGAAAATATGGGCCTTATTGGAAATATTATCTGGATAGTATTTGGCGGCTGGATGATCGCCTTAGAGTATATCATTGGCGGCATTGCACTGTGCTTAACCATTGTTGGTATTCCCTTCGGCATTCAGTGCTTTAAATTAGCGATACTAGGCTTTGCGCCTTTTAGCCAGCATATAGCACCTGGAAGGTCGCTAACAGGCTGTCTTTCTCTTCCCTTAAATATCATTTGGTTAATCTTTGGTGGCTTCTGGATCTTTGTTACTCATCTATTTTGGGGAATCCTTTTTTCAATCACCATAATAGGTATCCCATTCGGTACCCAGCATTTCAAGCTAGCAGGCCTAGCTTTCGCTCCTTTTGGAAGGGGGATTTAAAGCGTTAAGGCCTCAGGACAATATTGACAATTAAACCAAAGTTTTAATTTATAGTTTAGCTACTAGAATGAAGCAAATATGAAAATCCGTCTAGTTATCATTAGCCTCCTAATCAGTAGCCTTACGTTTGCTAATGAACCCTTAGTTACCCTTCCATTCAAGCTGCACCGAGGCCATATCTACATTCAGGGGCAGATCAACGGTAGCCGCACGATTAATATTTTATTTGACACCGGAGCAAGTGGAAACGTCATTAGTGAAAAGGTTGCGGAATCAATAGGGTTGACCGTTTCGGGTAGTCAAACTGTCAGCGGAGCAAATGGGTTAGTCCAATTAAAATATTCGGACAAAAACAGTCTTTCATTAGGTCGAAAACTTAAAATGAAGAAGCAAACGTTCTTCCTTTTGAATATGGTGCACTTAACCGATGAAGACCTTCCCCTAGAAGCCATCATTGGAGCGAACGTCTTAAGCGAATACGTTGTGTCCTTAAATTTTGATACGAACCAAGTTGACATTTATCCACAGTCTGGATACGTTCCGCCTAAGATTTTTAAGAAACACGATATCAAATTAGATGACTATGGAATTCCGCTTATTAATGGAAGCCTGAATACTTCAGAAAACGAGGCTAAAAATGGTCCTTTCTTGATAGATACGGGGGCTGCACTAACGGTAAGTTTCAACACACATTTTGTAAACGAAAATTCATTAATCAAACAAGTTACACCCAATTATCCGTATGAAAGCAAAGGCCTCAGCAATGACGGCATAGAATATATTGGCCGATTAAAAAGCTTTGATTTTCTCGATGAATCATTTGAAAGGGTTCCCGTAAGAATGTCAACGGTTACCAGTGGAGTAAGCAGTGATAAAAGTATTAACGGCCTTATTGGCTTAACTTTACTTAAAAGGTTTAACCTAATATTTGACTACTCTAAAAATGCCCTGTATACGGTAAAAAATGAGCTCTTCGGCCAGCCCTTTTGGGATAACAGAAGTGGGTTGCGATTATCTAAAAAAAGCGGTTTTTTGAAAGTGATGAGCGTTGTTACGGGCTCTGCAGCAGATAAAGCAGGCATTCAAGTAGGTGACAGTATCGCTTCAGTAGATGGTCAGCGCGAACTTAAGGCTGACGCTTTTGATAGGTACATCTTCAGTACTACCAAAGTCGTTTCCATAGAACTGAAGAGAGAAGGTAAAATTATCACCGTTCAATTGTCTCCATATTCGATGATATAACTCCATCAGACCTCAGGTACAGTTGCCCTAAGGAAGCCGAACAAAAAAGCGAATCCCATCAGGAATTCGCTTTCATTTATTTAAGGGGCTGATAACCCTTTGTGACACTAAGAAGAAATCCCCCTCCGGCCTTGCACCTTCGCTAAAGCTTCAGCGTTAGCGTTCGGCCACCTCCCCCAAAAGGGAGGACATTCTAACCGAAGAAGTAAGGGAACTTCCCTTCTTTGATCATCGTATCTGCTACTTGTCTTCTGAGCTCTTTGGTATTTACCAGGTCCATTTTCGTGAACCGCTTTAAGCCCATTAGCATTACTTTTTGCTCATCGCCTTTTGTGAATGACGCAATCGCTTCTTTAGCTGCTGCATTAACACGATCTACAGCTTGAGCCATATAAATTTGTGTCATTGCTATGTAATCAGCACAAGCTTCTTCGCCACGCATACTGATCAGTTTTTCTGTTCTCAACATTGCTGACTCCACTGCGTAAACTTCGATTAAGATATCCGCAAGGTTCATCATTATTTCTTGCTCATCTTCGATCTTGTCTTGTAATGCCATAGCAGCTTTTCCACCGACCATTAAGAACACCTTTTTTAGGTTCTTAAGCACTTCTTTTTCAGCATTGAAAAGCACTGATTTATCAATGGTCGAGAAGGTCGGTACGGAGATTAATTCTTTCGAGACAGCCATGGCTGGTTCGAACATGTTAAGTTCACCTTTCATCGCGCGCTTAAGGATCATGCCGATCATCAACATACGATTGATCTCATTCGTCCCCTCATAGATTCTAGCGATACGTGAGTCTCTGTAGGCGCGTTCCATTGGTGCGTCTGCGGAGTAGCCCATTCCCCCATAGACTTGAAGGCCTTGGTCTACCACATAGTCCAATACTTCGGAACTATGAATCTTGGCAATCGCACATTCGATGGCAAACTGCTCAACCCCTTTTAGTTTGGCTTGGGCGTCATCCATTCCCGAAGCAGCAAGATCATTCATCTTATCTTCGATGTTCTGTCCTGCTCTATAATCAAGCGACTCGGTTACATAAACGCGTGTTGCCATTTCAGCTAGTTTGTGCTTAATCGCACCAAAGCTCGAAATCGAAACGCTGAATTGCTTACGCTCATTGGCATATTGAGTCGCTTGTGAAATTACCGTTCTACAACCACCGAGCACACCAGCACCAAGCTTGACTCGGCCAATGTTTAGAATGTTTACAGCAATCTTAAATCCGTTCTGTCTTTCCGAAAGCATGTTCGCTACAGGAACTTCACAGTCGTTAAAAAATACTTGACGTGTCGAAGAGCCTTTAATCCCAAGCTTCTTCTCTTCCTCATTCATTGTAATCCCATTGAAGGTCTTTTCAAGGATGAAGGCTGTTAAATTTTTGTCGTCTTCAATTTTCGCGAAAACGATAAATAAGTCAGCGAATCCAGCATTTGAGATCCACATCTTCTGGCCCGTAATCTTGTAATGCGATCCGTCATCAGAAAGCACCGCCTTTGTCTTACCAGAGTTCGCATCAGACCCAGCATCTGGTTCTGTTAAGCAGTAACAAGCTGCCCACTCGCCCGTGGCAAGCTTTGGCAAATATTTCTGCTTTTGCTCCTCGTTACCGTAATATAAAATCGGTAGTGTACCAATTCCTGTGTGTGCACCGTATGTTGTAGAGAAAGAACCTGCTGCTCCAACAATATCAGCGATTAACATACTCGTGTTAAAGCTCATGCCTAAGCCTCCGTAGTTTTCAGGCACGGAAATTCCTAGTAAACCTAGCTCTCCTGCTTTCTTAAAGATTGTAGGAACCAAGTTCGGATCTTTCATGCTATCGATAGCATCTACATTAGGGTGAATCTCAGCATCAATAAAATCTTGGCATGCTTGTGCCATCATTTTTTGCTCTTCGGAAAACTCTTCTGGAATGAAGACTTCCTGGGCATTTGTTTCCCTTACGAGAAATTCTCCTCCTTTAATTGAATGTTTGGTGTCGGTTGCTGCTGACATCAGATTAGTATTTTAGTTATTAAATTTTTCTCTATTGCCTGATCAAACGATCAGTGTCTATTTAAGGAATTCGTAAATTCCTGCTACTCCCTGGCCACCACCAACACATGCTGTGACCATACCATATTTCGCATTACCCATTCTTCTCATTTCATTGAAAAGCTGTACTGAAAGTTTTGAGCCTGAACATCCAAGAGGATGACCTAAAGCGATAGCTCCACCATTTACATTTAGAATTGACCTGTCTAAATCCAACTCTTTGATCACAGCCAATGACTGTGCTCCGAAAGCTTCATTTAATTCAATCAAGTCAATGTCTGACTGCTTCAAGCCCGCTTGCTTTAATGCCTTTGGCACTGCTTCAACAGGTCCTATACCCATAATTCTTGGGTGAACTCCCACTGCCGTATAAGTGACCATTCTGGCAACTGGCTCTAGGTTTAATTCTTTCACCATGCGCTCTGACATTACCATCACAAAAGATGCTCCGTCAGATACTGGAGACGAGTTGCCTGCCGTTACTTGGCCTCCTTGTGCAAAGACTGGTCTTAAACCGGCTAACACATCCATAGAAGTATCGCCACGAGGGCCTTCGTCTTTATCAACCGTATAGGTTTTCTCTATGATTTTGCCATCAGGCCCAACCACTTTGTCAACCACTTTAATTGGCACTATTTCGTCATCAAACTTACCTGCTGCTTGAGCCGCAACTGCTTTCAAATGTGATTCAAGAGCAAACTGATCTGCCTCTTCTCTGTTAATATCATACTCTTTAGCTACCTGCTCTGCTGTCAAGCCCATGCTGAGGTAATAATCGCTATGCTCTGTAGCTAGTTTGTAGTTCAAAGCCGTTTTATACCCCATTACTGGAACCATCGACATTGATTCTGTTCCTCCAGCGATAATACAATCAGCCGTTCCAGCATGTACTCTTGCCGAGGCTAAAGCAATTGCTTCAAGACCTGAGCCACAGTATCTGTTCACCGTAACGCCAGGCACTCCTATTGGCAGTGCTAATAAAGAGATCATTCTCGCCATTTGCATGCCTTGCTCTGCTTCGGGAACTGCGTTCCCAACTATCAGGTCATCCACTCGCTTCGGATCGAAGCTAGGGACTTGACTTACCAAATGCTTAATTACATCAGCAGCCATATCATCGGGACGGACAGTTTTTAATACACTGCGTTTACCTCGACCTACTGCTGTTCTATATCCTGCTACTATATATGCGTCCATCTTATTTTAAGATTTTAGAGGTTAGACAATAGTAAATAGACTATTTGCTGCCTCTGAGTTTATTAATTAATCCTACAATCATTCTTTCTATTTCCCACAGTTGCTGAACAACCTGATCCATTCTTTCTTGATTTAGAAAACCCAAATCAAATGAGACCAACAACTGCGACTCCAATTCATGAGCAGAACCCATGGCCATGTCTAAGAAGCGAGCAAAATCAATATCGAAGCCCCTTCCTGATCCCTCGGCAATATTCGAAGAAACCGAAACAGCCGAAGACTGCATTTGAGCGCTGAGGTTAAACTTCTCTGATGAGGGAAGTTCAGCTGTCAGCACGTACACGTCTTTCACCAGCGCTCTACTTTTCTTCCAAACTATCAACTCTCGAAAATCATGCATCCTTAGAACTTCTATCGTCTAAATACTATCATCTAAAGTCTAGTTTCTCAATGGCTTCCCTTTGAAAAGAATGCTATGAATCCTTTCTAGTGTCTTAGGTTCTGCCGTTAACTCGACAAACATTTGTCGTTCTAAATCCAGTAAATACTGTTCCGATACTTCTTGTGGGAATGTCAAATCACCTCCACACATAATCCACCCTAGCTTGCGCGCTATCTTTGCATCATGCTCCGAGATATAGTTCCCGAGCACCATGCCGTTGATGCCTGCTTCGAAGAGTGCGAGACCCGTTCTACCTTGAACTTTGATATCCGTACGTTCTACTGGCTGCGTATAGCCGGCTTCATGTAGTTCTAGCACTTTCGCTTTAGCATCCGTTAAAAGTCGTTTTCTATTTAGCGTAACCCCATCTTGAGGTCTCAAAATGTGCATCGCCCTTGCTTCTTCTGCCGATGTTGCCACTTTCGCTGTTGCAATATTCATAAAGGCTTCTTGCAAGCGATTCAGTTCTGGATCTCCTCCTTCGATAGAGTCGGCAACTCTCATTGTCAATTCCTTGGTTCCTCCACCACCTGGGATCAAACCAACACCCACCTCAACTAAACCAATGTAGGTTTCGGTATGTGCCTGAATCGCATCACAGTGTAAAGACAATTCACAGCCCCCACCAAGCGCTAAGCCTGATGGTGCAGATACTACAGGAATTGAAGAGAATTTGGCGCGCTTCATCGTGTTTTGGAATTGTGCCACCATAAGGTTGACTTCGTCAAACTCTTGATCACCCGCATACATAAACAACATAGCAAGGTTGGCTCCTGCCGAGAAATTTTCTCCTTCGTTGCCAATTACAAGTCCTTTGTAATCCTTTTCAGCCATTGAAATCGCAGTCTCAATGCCTTCGATTACTTCCTGACCTATCGCATTCATTTTTGTATGGAACTCTAGGCATAAAACATCATCTCCGATATCGAAGATTGTTGCGCCAGCATTACCCCATACTTTATTCGTTTCTCTAATGTTTTCAAGAATCACTAAGTCTTCAGTCCCTGGAATGGTTTTGTAAGCCTTCGAAGGAATGTCATAATACTTCTTAATTCCATTCTCAATTTTATAGAAAGACTCGTGGCCTGCTTCAAGCATTTCATAAACCCAAGCAGCGGGCTTCATGTCCATGCCTTCCATTTGCTCAAGGACTGATCTAACGCCTAGTACATCCCAAGTATCGAAAGGTCCCATCTGCCATGCGAAACCTGCACAAACAGCCTGGTCTATTCTGAATAGTTCATCGGAAATCTCTGGAATACGATAGGTTACATACTTGAACGTATCGTAAAATGTTTTGCGGTAGAATTCACCCGCCTTATCATCGAAATTGACAAGTATCTTAATTCTGTCTTTTAAGTTTTCTTCGTCTTTGACAGCATCAAGTGCCTTGAAGTTTGCCCTTCCTCTTTCCACATATTCAAAAGTCTTTAAGTCAAGCTCTAGAATCGTGCGCTGTCCGTTAGCATCTTTTGTTTTCTTGAAATAGCCTTGGCCTGATTTATCTCCAAACCAACCTCTTTCATGAACTTCCTTTACAATTCCCGGAAGGACAAAGGCCTCTTTAGATTCGTCATTCAGAAGACCTGCATATAAGTTGTTCGCTACATTGACTGTGGTATCAAGGCCAACAACATCCATCGTACGGAAAGTTGCAGACTTAGCGCGGCCAATGAGCGGCCCCGTCATTCTGTCAACCTCTCCAACAGTTAAGCCCATGTCTTCTATTGTGTGCATAGCGGACATGATGGCATAAATACCAATTCTATTGGCGATAAACGCTGGAGTATCCTTACAAAGCACCGTTTCTTTGCCTAGGTAGAGGTCTCCATAGTGCATTAGGTAATCGATGATTTCTGGGTCTGTCTTTGGCCCAGGGATAATCTCTAATAACCTCAGGTATCTTGGTGGGTTGAAGAAGTGTGTACCACAGAAGTGTTTCTGAAAATCTTCACTTCTACCTTCCGACATCATATGCATTGGAATGCCTGATGTATTCGATGTGATTAGTGTTCCTGGTTTACGGAACTTCTCAACTTGATCAAAAATAATCTTCTTAATATCAAGCCTCTCTACCACCACTTCAATGATCCAATCGACTTCTGCGATTTTAGACATGTCATCTTCAAAGTTGCCTGTCTTGACAAGCTTTGCGAATGAAACATCATAAATGGGGGATGGCTTCGGCTTTAATGCAAACTGAAGCGCATCGTTAACAATTTTGTTTCTTGCCGCGGGATTAGCCTTGTGCTCTTCAGCCAAGTCTCTTGGAACGATATCCAACAGCAATACCTCAACACCTATGTTCGCGAAATGACAAGCTATTCTTGAGCCCATTACTCCCGAACCTAATACTGCTACTTTCTTTATACTTCGACTCATGTGTTTAGAATATTGATTTTGAATCTATCAATTGATTAATCTTTGTTAATACTTCAACGAAGGCCTCTAGTTTCTCTGTTGCAATCGATTGCCTGATTACCTCATTAAAACGGATCACCGCTTCTCTGGAAACTCTTCTTTTCTCCAGGCCTGTTTCTGTTAAGAAGATCCTGACAGACCGGCCATCATTTGGGTCTTTCTGCCTATAGATAAAGCCTTTCTCCTCCATACTTTTCAGCATGCGGGTCAAGCTTCTGGACTCAAGCCCCATTAGAGGAGCAATTTTCGTGGCTGGTGTACCTTCAGTCGGGTCTATGTTCAAGACCACAAAGGCCATAGATGTAGTGCTTTCATGCTGAACCGCCTGTTGGTTATACATTCGGTAAATGGCGTGCCAGCACATTTTAATTTGGTGATCTATGGTTTCTTCTCTCTTCATAAGCCCTTAAGGTCTTACGAAGTTATAAAAATTTTGTTATGCATGCATACTATTTATTTCAAATAAACACTTATCTCTAAGAAAATTTACTTGGAAAATAGATCAGGGATTAGTTTCCTAGTTGTTGAACTAGAGAAATTGTAATGAGGGGGTCACTCACGATTATAGTGATGTTCCTAATGCTTTCAGTCTAATTTTCGCTGCTTCGCAGATGAGTTGATAGTAAAAGCGTCCAGGCCTTTAGTCTCATAAATCGCTTACATCAAAATCAGCTCCTTTTCCATAGCGGATTAGATCATAGAGCGTATAGTTTTCCAAAGTATAGACGTCTTTGAGGTGGCAATCACCATCGGACATTATTTCTAATACTTCAAAATCAAATGATTCTCCAAAGTTGACTAATCGGAATTTCTTACCTACTCGTAGGTTGTTGAAGGAGGTTGCCATGAAACCAGTGACTAGTTTTCGTTGTTGAAATCACCCCTAAGTTCACGAAATCTTGTCCGCGCTTCCGCAACATATATGCTTCCGGGAAACTTAGTCAAGAGGTCATTAAAAAGACCCATTGCGGTTTCATTGTCGCCTAAGCTATCCTGATAGATTGTTCCCATTAAGAATAATGCATCATCCCCTAGAATCTCAAAGTAGTGGGCTTCTTTGATTTTGTCAAGAGACACTAAAGCCTTCTCAATGTGCCCTAACTCCAACTCTGTTTGTGCTTGTAAATAAAGCACCTCATCTACGATGGAATGATAATTATATTTCGCTAGCATAGAATCCATTGCAGTTAAAGCTTGATCCTTTTGGTTTTGGAATAGCATCAGCTCAATATTAGCATACTCTTGCATCACCACATCAGTGCTATCAAATACAGTGTTGTTTTTAATTAATATGCTTAAGTCCAAGGCATCATTTGCGATTTCTCTTGACGTAGCAAGTTTCAAAATATCCAGGTTGCTTTGAGCCAATTCAAAATCACCTTTGAAATAGGATAACTTTGCACTTTTGAGTTTAGCCATATACCCGAGTGGTTCATCCCTAAACATCCTCTCCACTTGACCATATAACAAAATTGACTCCCAGGGCTCTTTATTTAATAGATAAATATCAGCTAGGTCCATTTTTGCCTCTGCCACTACATTATGTCTTCCCACTTGTTGCTTTAACATCCCTGTCAACGTTTCAATAGCCTTCTCTATCTCATTCAGTTGAAATGCTTGTAAGAGTGCAATTCTTCTCTGGGATTCCATTATTGAAAACACATCCCTAGATTCGGAAATAAACACTTCATATCTCGATATAAGATCTCGAATTGCAGAAGAATCAATCGGATAACTATTCTTCAAAACTTCCTCTTCTGACAATAAGAGGTAACGTGATGCTAATCTCTTACTAGGGCTTTCAGGAAACTCTTCAATGATGTAGTCAAATGCTTTTTTAGAAGTTTTATACTCATTGTTTCGAAAAGAAATCATGCCTACGTTCATAATGTTATCACCATTATTCGCAAGCCTTTTATCTAATGCTCTTGCCTGCCTAAGTGCCGCAGGAAAATTTTTTTGTTGGAGATGTGTCCATACCAACAGGTCATTGTATGTACTATTACCAGCTTCCTTTTGGATGACAGTATATAATGTCATTTCGAGTGTATCCAAATCCTCAGCTTCGGGTAAATATCGCTGAAGTGAGTTTTTGACATAATTTAAGTTCTGCGGCTGATTTTTAGAAAAATTGAGATACTCCGAGATCATCGGTTGCTTTTTGTTCATCAGCTGATAAACTCTTGCTAAGTCTAAGGCAAAAAGATCTTCCTGACCCATAATAGATCTGCCGTTGATATAGGTATCTAAAGCTTTATCCCTGAAGTTTTTCTCAAAGAATGTTTGCGCCAACATTCTTGTCTCATTTGATCTCTTATCAAGAGCCGATCTATTTGTCACTTTGATCACAACTTGATCTAATAACTGATTAGCCCTTTCCTCTTGATTCATAGTTCGGTAAAGGACACCTAAGTCCACCTCGTAAGTAAAATTATCAGGGTAGTTTTTAATGACGTTTCCAAGGTATTTCTCAGCTTCATCAAAATCTTCAATTGCCAATAATAGCCTGAAATATGTCTCATGGATACGAGGGATGTTCCGTTTGTTTCGGGCCAGCTTCTTAAACTCATCTTTGGCTTTTTCAAGATCTCCTTGATTGTAGTATTCTGTCGCGATTTGAACTGGATCATTCGTCTGAGCATGTAGAGAGTTTGAAATGATGATGATGCAAGCTAGTGCACCTAGGTAAGACTTTATCAACAGTTTCAACAGGCTCATATTAATATATTATTCTTTATATAACTCTAAGTAGTCTTTATTAGGGCTGTGGATATGTGGAAATCTTTTTATTAAGCGCTAATCTAAAACATTTGTTTACGAATTGTTTGTAATAGTGTTGTTCTTAACAAATTATACACGTGTTAAGTCATTGCGCATAAGGTCATTATTCTATCTAACGGTATAACTCTTGCTTTTAGTGGATAACTATTCCAGCCTAAGTAGACGTGCATTAATTGGTGATAGAATGTTTGCCACTTGCTAGTTATCCTTTTGAAGAATGTGAAAGAGACGTCATGTCTTAATTCTGTGGAGAAGTTGATGAGATCAATTGAGTTATACACAAGTTGTACTTGACCTTTTGTACTGTTAGAAGAAGATATTTGCGTCAGTTTGTTCCCAATTCTTCCTTACTTCAATCACTTTAGTTTTATAAAACTCATCAAAATAAAACTTTACAGGTTCAGGGTCTTCCCACTTAAGGATGTTACCAGTGTCCCATTTTCCATTGTTGTTTAAGTCTTTTACTATTCGAATCATATATCGACCTGCAGGCAAATATGGAAAGAGAAAGTTTTTAGAAGTACTGCTTCGAACGACCTTTAATGTCCGTGCATCTAATAACTGAACAATGATATTGGCACTGTTAGACTGAACAGTACCTCCTATGATAGCAGAATCCTCAGTGGTGAGTAATGAAAGGTTTTTTGTTTGAACGATAGAACTGTCACCGTCTGCTGATATGAACGCGCCATTGCGTAAAGCTATTGATATAGTCTTTGATGAGGCCTGATTCAACAATGATACAAGATCCAAGGGATACGAAAGTTCAGTGTTTAGTTTATTCCAAGAAATGAAGTTCTCTTTCAGAGGGATGGTGTTCAGGCTGTCAACTTGAATGGATAAGCTATCTATATTGACGCTTATCACTGGTTTGTTGAATGTAATTTTAAGGCTGTCGTTGGGGGCTATGAATTCTCCTGAGGGCGTTAGTTGAAAACTAAAGGGCAAAGGATCAAGTTTAGATTCATTAAAATAAACACCTACAGTATCCCTGTACACGGTTCCAATAGAATCCTTGACGGAATATATGACTTGTGTTGTGTCGCTATAGGGTCTATCCATTCGGTAGAACCTTATGGTCTTCGATTCTGGTTGATCATAAATTAAATCCTCATCCTCTAGCATCTCAAAATTTGAAATGGCTTTGTTAAAGGCTAGGTCAAAATAAACTCCAAACCCTCGTGCAGATACTGTTCGGATGTTGTCAGTATTCAGGTTTTGCACAGAAAAATTGATGTCATTAATCGAGGTCGCAAGTGCGAGAGTGTCTCCATAGAAACCATAGGCCTCTTTATCACTATCAGCTTGACTGTTTTTATTTTTATCACGGACAGCGTAAGCCCTAAAGTTTCCATTCGGTAAGTTTCGGAATTTATAGATTCCCGCTGAATCAGTTCTACTGTAATAGGATGCAGGACCGCTGAGTATATCAAGCGAGTCTTGTTCGGAATAAAGAGAAACTAGAAGATTTTCGATCGGTTCTTGGCTATACAAATTAAGGACTTGACCTTGAATACTCAATGAATCAATGTAGTCACCGGTTGAGAAGCTGAGGTTGATTCCATCAGCAGGATTATTATTGGTTATGTCTTGAATGGTATTTCCGAAGCTCAGGCTGTAGGTAGTGTTTTCGTTGAATGGTTCCGTGAAATTTAGGGACAGAACGTTTTTATTAACTCTAGCTCGAAATGTACCAGAAGGTTTCGGTGTTAAAATGAGGTCTGTTTCTAAGGAGTTGGTAACGATCCTTTCGTCAAATGTTAGTAGTATGGTATTACCATTGAAGCCCGTTGTGCCATCCGCTGGTGTAGACTTTATGAGTATGGGAGGTGTTTCGTCTTCTGGACCACCTGTTGGTGTTCCTACTCTAGCACAAGATGCAAGGACTGCCAAAGCAAGAAGATATACTATAAAATAATGTCTGGCACTTTTCATTTACTTAGGACATAGATTAGACTACTATACTCATTTGTCTTTTTTGCCGCAAGGTTAGACTTGTATCCGTTGATGAAGGCATTCAAATAGTTTTTGCTACCGTTCTTATATTCTTCCGACAGTAGGCTGACATAATAGCTGTCAAAAGTCATCGGGTGAGTTGCAACAATATTCAGACCAAAGCTTTTAGCAAGGTGCCGAATGCTTTTCTGAGAGAAATGATAAAGATGTCTAGGGACATCTAATCCTGCCCAGTAACCTTTATAGAACCGTGAATCCAATGAGTTATAGTTTGGTAATGCAAGGATGAGAGTTCCGTTGTCATCTAAAAGCGATATGATCTTGAGCATGGTTTCACGAAGTCGGTGCACATGCTCAAGAACATGAAATAGGCTAATGGAGGAAAAGCCAATGCCCTCATCGAGTTGATCTAAAGAGCGATAAATATTTCCACCTTGGTTTCGCTCTATGGCAATTGAGCGCGCCTTGTCGTCAGGCTCTACCCCAGTGGACGCCCAACCTTTATTTTGTAGATAGCTGATAAAGGAACCTGTTCCACACCCATAATCGAGGTGATTTTTGTGAAGTGTATATTTTTCGAGAATTGCACGTTTTCGGCTAAAGTTGATTGTCTGTATTGTTTGGTAGACCTTATCAAATATGTAGCCTTGACTATCTCCATGAGACGTATAACTATTTGATATATAGTAGGTTATGGACTCTTCTTCCGTTGGACGCGGATTTGTAAGCAATGTTTCGCAGGTGCGGCAAATGCTTAAGTTAAATAAGTCTTTGTGACCAAAATGGTCAACCACATTACTGTGGGGCTCTAGCTTATCACTGTTGCAAACAGGGCACCTTATGATTTCTTCACTTATCATCGGCCCATGTATACCATCAGAACGGATATATCTGCGGGTGAAACACCACTGATTCGAGACGCCTGGCCAATGGTTTTTGGTTTAATTTTCCCCAGCTTTTCTTTGGCTTCTGATGACAAGGCTTCAACGCTTTGAAAGTCGAATGCCTCCTTTATTACAAGGTCTTCTAGTTCCGAAATACGCTCTGCAAGTTTAGTTTCCTTGTCGATGTAGTCGGCATACTTAATGTGTATGTCAGCTCCCTCTAATGTACTTTCATCATACTTGTTGAGGTATTCGTTGATGTCATTATTTATCCTTTTGAGATCGTGGATATGGACCTGAGGCCGCTTAATGAGTTTAGCGAGTGTGGTACGATGTTGAATGCCAGCCGTAGAAAGTTCTTCTAATGTGGGGTTAACCTCAGCAGGGTTTACTTTTTTCTGGTCGAGGTCATTCAGAAGCTTATGCATTGCCTCCGACCGTTTCTTCATGGTGTCCTGTCTTTCCTGAGTGGCAAGTCCGAGGCTGAACCCTTTCTCTGTAAGCCGCAGGTCTGCATTGTCTTGCCTAAGTAGAATTCTGTGTTCTGCACGAGACGTAAACATGCGGTAAGGCTCATCTGTACCTTTGTTGATTAGATCGTCTATTAGGACGCCTATGTAGGCCTCTGAACGAGAAAGGGTAAACGGGTTGACTTCATTGTTTTTCTGATGCGCATTTATCCCAGCCATTAAGCCTTGACAAGCCGCTTCTTCATATCCGGTTGTGCCATTGATCTGCCCGGCGAAATATAAGTTTTCTATAAGCTTAGTCTCGAGGGTATGATTCAGTTGTGTAGGTGGGAAGTAGTCATATTCAATAGCATAGCCAGGTCTGAACATTTTCACATTCTCAAACCCACTGATTTTTTTGATGGCTTCGTACTGAACGTCTTCAGGAAGCGATGTAGAAAATCCATTGACATATATTTCAACGGTGTTCCACCCTTCTGGTTCTACGAATATCTGATGCCTGGTACGCTCAGCGAAGCGATTAATTTTATCTTCTATTGAAGGACAATATCTAGGACCAATGCCTTGAATACGTCCATTGAACATTGGTGATTTATCGAAGCCTTTTGCGAGTGTGCTATGTACTTCTGGGTTTGTATAGGTAATGAAACAGCTGCGTTGTTTTTGTAATGGCGTAGTTGCCGCGCTAAAAGAGAACTTCTCTGGCCGTTCGTCTCCAGCTTGTTCTTCCATTTTACTATAGTCAAGTGAGCGACCGTCAACACGCGGGGGTGTGCCCGTTTTCATTCGGCCAGCTTCAAACCCTAGGGCAACTAGTTGTTCGGTAATTCCCGTTGAGGCTCCTTCACCCGTTCGCCCCCCTCCAAATTTCTTTTCGCCTATATGAATGATTCCATTGAGGAATGTTCCTGAGGTGAGGATTACAGATTTTGCCTTAAACTCGATACCCATTCCGGTGGTGACGCCAGTTACTCGGTTCCCATCGGTTAAAATACTCGTAACCATTTCTTGCCAAAAATCGACATTTGGGTTAGCCTCTAATGCGAGCCTCCACTCTTCAGCAAAACGCATTCGATCATTTTGTGTACGAGGGCTCCACATGGCTGGACCTTTTGATTTATTCAGCATTCTGAATTGTATCATGGATTTATCAGATATGATACCAGACATTCCACCAAGCGCGTCTATCTCTCGAACTATTTGGCCCTTGGCGACACCTCCCATGGCTGGGTTACATGACATCTGAGCGATCGTGTTCATGTTCATTGTGATCAGCAAGACTTTCGAGCCCATTCGGGCTGCTGCGTTTGCCGCCTCACAACCCGCATGACCTGCTCCTACTACTATTACATCGTACGCTGGATACATAACCTTAAATCAATAGTTCCACGTGAAACAGTTACGCTAGTCGAAAAAGTTTCACGTGGAACACATGGAATTTTGTTTAAATGTGAAGCAAAGATAAAGAAGCTTCTTCGCTTTCTCTCATTTCATTCTTTTGCTCTTCTGTTTTGTCTTTGTGTCCAAGCAAATGAAGAATACCATGAACCATGACACGATGGAGTTCTTGTTCGAATGGTAGGTTGAGTTGAGTTGCGTTTTCTTTGACTCGATCTATTGATATAAAAATGTCAGCGTCAAGTGCTGAATCGTCATCTCCTTTGTTGTCAAAGGTTATTATGTCGGTATAATAGTCGTGATCTAGGTATTCCTTGTTGATCTCGAGTAAATAGTTGTCTGAACAATAAATGAAATTGATTGTGTCAAATGATTGTTTGGCATTTTGAATTATAGTAGAGATCCAACCCTTAAGAATGTCCGGATGGCTTAGCTGGAATGAGACCTCTTCTTGAAAGAAGTTGATGTCTGACATTAATTGAGATAGAATGTGAGTTCTAAGGTGCGCCCCTCACTTTTGAAACTGACCTCATCAGCGAGGTTTTTGATAAGAAAGATACCTCGCCCACCCACTTTCTCAATATTTTCCGGTGCCGTAGGGTCTGGAAGGCTTTGGTGGTCAAAGCCTTGGCCTTCATCGCTCACGATAAAGACGATTTGTTCATCATGCAGGGTAGCACTCAGTAGGACGTTTTTGTTTTTATCGGTCTTGTTGCCATGGATCATGGCATTGTTAACTGATTCGATTACGGCAATCATAATATTGCCGTAAAGGTCGTCCGTGAGGTTATACTCCTCTTTGACGTTGTCTACGAAGCTTTCGACTATGCGAATGTTCTCGACTAGAGATGGTATTTCGATACTTATGTTTTTCATTGAAGGGCTCAAGTCTTTTCCTTAATCTTTTTGAAATACTTATTGGTCTCTTTCTTATAGTAAGGGTTCAATTTCGCAGGTATTGTTCGTAGCAATTCAATCTCCTTTTCTTTTGCCTTAAGATACTCATTAAGGGATTCTGGAATTGATAGGTCATAGTCAAAGGCTGTTCTTCCTTTGCGCTCTTCATCCTCACCTCGTTCTTGGACGGAGTTCTCAGCGTCAAGAAGGCGTGTCAGGATTTCTTGTTGCCTTTGAACGGTCTCTTCGGTAATGTTCTTATTAATGAGATCCCATTCATTCTCCTCCATCTGATTGATTAATTGATCAATCTTTTCTCCTAATTTATTTCCATCGAGGCCAGTTTCAAAATTTTCTAAGGCATTTCTGAGTCTTTCTTGTTGCGAAGCAAGTTTAGCTAGTTGCTCAGAAAGTTGACGACCAGATGCCCCACTTTTTTTTATGTCTTGAATTTGTTGACTGAGTTGTTTTTGAAGCTCGCTTAGACCACCCATTTGTGGTTTGTTGCCTTTTTTCTGTGGTTTGCCTTGGCCCACTTGACTTGCCATCTGTTGCTGCATTTGCTGAACAACATCATCTAGTAGTAGTGCGAGATTATTGATTGAGGTCATCACAAACTGCTGTTTACCAACGGCTTGACTAATTCTTTTTTCTTTTAGGGTCTCTACAGCACCCTCCATTTGTCGGTTCATTTCGCCAAGTTCTTTCATGACGAACGAGGAAATTTGAAAGACTCTTTGAGAGAGTGCAATGAGGCTGTCCTGGATTATCTTCGAGTCATCTTGAAGTTTGAGCTGACGTTGAGATAATTTTATATAACGAGGGTCACTCTGGCGTATTTCTCTGAATTCATTCATTAAACCTTCTTGGTTGAAAGACAGAGTGACTAGGTTGTCTACTAAGTCACGCATGTTTTCAAGGTTCTCTTGTTGTTGCTCCATTTGCATGCCGCTTTGCATAGACTCAAGGCTCTGCTTAATCTCTTTCATCTTCTCGCTTGCACGTTTTTGGGACTGTGCGGCTTTTTGTCGTTTTTGTTGATCAGACTGCTCTGTACCTTCGCTTTGCTTGCTTTCTTCTGATTTTTCGGCCTCTTCTGCTTCTTGCTCTTCATTTTTGGAGCTCAATTCCTCCTTGGCTTTTTCCTGTTCTTCCTTGGCCTCCTCTAATTCCTCTTTTAAGTCTTCTGGTAGGCTTTCTGGGTTTTTTCTATCCTGATTGAGCTCATTGAGTTTGTCTAATTCTTCTTGAAGTTTTTCGAGGTCTTGTTGCTCTTTTTTCTGGCTCTCAGCTAGTTCCTCGTTAGTTTGCTCCCCTTTTTCAGTTTCTTCAGTAAGCGCCTCTTGATCGTCTATTTCCTCCTGAAGTTGCTCAATATTGTCTTCAAGCATTTTGTCAAACTGCAACTTTTTAAATAGTTCTAAGGTCCGCTCAAGGTCCTCTTCAAGGGTGCTACTGTTTTCCTTCAGATCGTCCATCTTTTCTCTAAACTCTTCTATATCAGAGTTTTCCTCGAGTAATTCACGAAGTTCATCGTAAAGTTTTTTCATTTCATCATCCAATACATTGTTCATGATGTCCTGAAGCTGTTCCATTTTCTTTTTAATGGATTCGTTTTGGGGTTTGAATTGATCGAGCTTACGGTTGTTTTTGGCGTTCTCTTTTTTCAATTCATCCATCTTTTCGGCCAGTTTATCTTTCTGATCTAAGATTTCTTGCATCAATTTTTCATCCTGCCACTCTATTTCCTTTTTAGTCTTTAGACGCTCATCTGCCTCTTCGATCATTTTATTGAGTTCTTTAGCGTCCTCAAGGGTTTTGTCAATTTCACTTTGAATCTGCTGATCATTCGCTTCAATTTCTGCCTCTATCTCTTCTAGTGATGGAATCTTGAAACTGTACGTGGCTGACTTTACGGTTTTATAACCATTAACTCTATCATTATCAGACACTTGCATGTAATAATTGATCTCAGCACCTGCTACAATCTGAGCAGAGTCTAGCGAGTATATTTGGTAGTAGCTCTGATCAGATAGCGCGGTGTTGAAGGGTAGTTTAAAGGAATCAAAGGTATCGCCATCGTTATATGAATAATGAAATGACAAGGAGGAGAAGCCATAGTCATCTTTAATGTTGCCCCCCAGTACTATATTTTTATACAGCACTGTATCTTGAAACTGTTCCAAAACGATTTCAGGAAACCGGTCTTTGATTACGTCTATTTGAAATTTTAAGGAGTCTTTATTACTGCTGAAGTCGTTTTGCAGGTTTATCTTGTATGGACCTGAGCTAGAAATTGTTCTTTCAAAACTAAAGCCCCCATTTTTATCATCTGTAGCTGGAAAAACCTTCTGCTCCTTTTCGAATTGTAGAGATAATGATTTTGTATGTTCAGCATAGAACCGCCAGTTTACGTTAGTGCCTTCAGGGACGGTTAGGTTACCTGAGTTCTTAATGTTTTCATTTTCCCTTAATGTGTATGGAGGGTATTCAATGTCCATACTGAATAGGTTGATAATTGGCCTGTTGAGCCCTTTAATCGTGTAGGTGTTTGAAGATACGCTCTCTGACTCGAGACTAAAGTCAACGTTTCCCCGTAATCGATCAATTCTAAACTGAAATGTATCATTAGCGATTTTGCTTACTTTAATCTTGCGTTCATTTATCCAAATGTATACGTCTGCTGGACTAGTCTGCCCCGAGGTTTTAATGGATAATGTAAAGGGCTCCTCAATGAATCCTTCGAAGGTGCTTTGATCCAGAATAAAGTTGAATGGTGCTTCAGGTTTGAATTCGCTATTGTATTTAATAATCCTGGTAGAGCTTTCGGTGATGAATTGTGGTAAAAAGACAAGCAGAAGGATAATAATTGCTGCCGGAACGTAGATATATCTGAGGTATTTTTTGTTGGCGTTTAAGTCAATGGCCTTTACGAAAGGAATGCTTTGTATCGTGGCGCTTTTTTGTCTAATGCTTGCGGAGAGCAGATCATTCTCTTGCTTTGACAGTTCTTCTAACTGAATAATATTCAGTAGTTTATCTGATATTTCAGGAAAAAAAAGCCCAATCTGAACAGCAGCCTCTTCATTACTGATTTGCTTGTTACTGTTTTTTAGGGTCAATAAATGCCTGATAACGAGCTGATATATAACAGCGAAACTGACCGCTATAAAAGTGTATAGTAGTGCCGCTCGTCCAATAGACCCAAGCCTACCTGAAAACTCTACTGTATTGATAACCAAGAAGGATACCAGTAAGAGTGCAGCAGATATAATCGCGCCCTTAATCGCCTTATTCCTATAGTATTTAACTTTATAGGCTTTAATTTGATTTTTCAGCGCTTCATTAGATCCCATATTCTCCTAAACTTTGGACTACACTTTAATTACGCAAAACAAGCGCAAAGGATTGTAAAACAATTGATAAAGGCAGAATATAATACTAATTCAGTCAATTTCTAGTACAATAGGACAGTGATCCGAATGGTGAGCACTAGGAAGTATAGATGCTGAGGTCAGCCTACTTTGCATGGGTGAGGTTGTCATATGATAATCTATGCGCCAGCCCTTGTTATTGGCCCTAGAATTAGCCCGATAACTCCACCAAGAGTAGTGATGAGGGTCTGTATTAAACCTTCTAAAACTGTCGATAAAGCCTGATTCAATAAACTTAGACAACCACTCTCTCTCTTCAGGCAGAAAACCCGATGATTTCTTATTCGAAACAGGGTTGTGAATATCTATAGCGGTATGTGCAATATTGTAATCTCCACTGATGATCAGGTTGGGAATGTCTTTTGTCAAACCATTAGCGTATTGATAAAAGAAATCGAGCCAATCATATTTGAAATCTTGTCTGATATCTCCGCTAGTGCCACTTGGCATATATACCGACATTACAGAAAAATCTTCGAAGTCTGCACGAATTACCCTACCCTCGCTATCATACAGCGGGTTGCCGCAGCCGTACTCGATATGTTTAGGCTTAATCTTTGTAAGAATGGCTACACCGCTGTAGCCTTTTTTCTCTGCTGTTTCAGTATATAGCTCATAGCCGAGGTCTTTGTAGAATGGCTCAATTTGATCGGCCATGGCCTTAAGCTCCTGAATACAGACGATATCAGGGTTTTCTTCTTTCAGCCAATTGTCAAACCCCTTTTTAAGCGCTGCCCGAATACCGTTGACGTTGTAGGAGATGATTTTCATAGAGAAATTTTTAATTCGTATTCTTTTTCAAAATACTCAAGCACGTGCATCTTTAATAGTTTTTCTTGATCTAGAAGGTCAAACCTTGGTAGCTTTTTGTTAGCTACCCAGTGAGGCCACCCATCTTTATCCAGTCCATCTAGATCATAGTAACCAGAGTAGCTTAACACTTTGCAAATTGCTATGTGCATGAGGTCTTGCTTCTCTTCTTTAGAGAAAACCTGCTTTCCTTTGCCCAGCTCCTGAACTCCAATCAGAAATAATGTGCTATTGAGGTCCTTTGGTCTTTTTCCAATGGTTTCGCCCAGTTGGGTCAAAAGCTTTACCCACTTCCTTTGAAGGTCAAGGTCCTTTTTATACATTTTTCGCTTCTTCCTGAAGGACTTCCCAATATTCAGTGGCTCTTCTTAGGTGTGGAATAACAATGGTGCCACCGATTAAACTAGCGATTGAAAGTACTTCAAACACTTGTTTTTTCGTAATACCGGCATCGAAACACCTTCCTAGATGATACTTGACACAGTCATCACATCGTAGCACTAATGAACAGGCTAGACCCACTATTTCCTTGGTTGTTTTATCAAGGTCACCCTCAGCAAACGCATTGGTATCAAGGTTAAAGAGTCTTTTGAGCACTTTATTATCCTCTTCGAGAATCTTCTCGTTCATTTTGGCTCTGTAATCATTAAACTCTTGTACTATGCTCATATTATTGTTACTTTATTCATTAATAAAATGGTTAAAAGGTTACTCAATACTTACTTGTCAGACTTTTTGTCTCTCTTTTATCCTAACCTATGTATAGGTTGCGACCGAGTACTACCAAAGGGAGGCAAGTATTTGTGTCCGAAATGTCTATACAATTTACCAAAAACCCGCACCCATGAGCTGGAAGTTCCACAGTTCAAAGAAAAATTTGAAGGACTCGTTCAGCTAAGGGATATTTTAGTTTATATCCATTTTCACAAGAATGGCTTGACACAGAAGGTATTACACGAGCTTAAGTATGGGAATATGCCTGATGTTGGTGAAATGATGGGGAAGAGGTATGCGTATGATTTATTGCATGCTGGACTGGGTAATGCATTTGATCTGATCGTACCGGTTCCACTACACCCGAAACGATTAAAGCAAAGAGGCTATAATCAGAGCGAGTATTTTGGCAAGGGCTTATCTATTGTTTTGGGGATTCCAATGAACACGAGTGACTTGATAAAAGTGAAGCATATAGATTCTCAAACCAAGAAGAGTAAACTCAATAGAATAAAAAGTGTGGAAGGTGTGTTTGACGTTGTTGACAATAATGCCCTAAGGAATAAAAGAATACTACTCGTAGATGATCTCCTCACCACCGGCTCAACCCTAGTAGCCTGTTTAGAGGTATTAGGTAACTGTGAGCCAAAATCAATGAGCATTGCTACCATTGGTGGAGCTAAATAAAAAAGGCCCCAACAATGGTTGGAGCCTTATAATTTTTTAATGTTAATTATTCTTTGCCAAAGACACTGCTGATGATTCCGTTAGATTGGTCGAATTGCTTAGAGCCGATTGAGATCATAGCGCAACGGAAACCAATAGTGGAAGTTGCTCTATCCATGTCTAAGTATCTTCTTGTTCCTGGCGCCATCCAATAAGCCACGTCTTTCCAAGACCCACCCTTGAAAACCTTAGAACGATCATTAACTAATGAGCGATACTCTAGCTGTGGGTTGTAAGAAATGCTGTCAGTTACTTGGCTTGATTCCCAGCCGTAATTTGCTTCAGAATCTCCTGTGCCATCTTTTCTTACGGGGTTTAAGTCGTCAAAATCTCCGTATGATAAAGCTCTGTAGGTATCAAATACCCATTCGCTGACATTACCACCCATGTTGAATAGGTTAAAGTCATTAGGCTCTCTTTTTCCTACTTTTTCAGGAATTACTGAGGCATCATTATTTACATTTCCAGCAATACCAGCATAATCACCACGGCCTCTTTTGAAATTTGCTAAGTGCTCGCCTCTTTTCCTGCCGAAAGGGTTACGCGTACTTCTTCCATCCCAAGGGTAGATTCGTCCGTACTCTTCGTTTTCATCAAGGTAGACAGTGCCAATGGTTGCTTTTGCAGCATATTCCCACTCTGCTTCATTTGGTAACCTAAACTTTGGCAAGTAAATGCCCCTTTCAATAAACAGTCTTTTGTTCATCGGCTCGTTCATGTATTCAACAATTTCTTGCTGATAATCATCAAAGTCTACTACGGAGATAACTTGTTTTTCACCATTGTTGTCGCCAATTACTTGTCCACCAATGCCTAATTCAAATGCTCCACTTGTTTCATTTTTAACTAAAAATTCTTCCTGAAAGGTTAATGGCAGGTCTTCGAAATCCATCTTAAATATCTGCTGCAGGTTAACGAAGTCTGTCCTCCAATTAGAATAATCAACTACTTGCCTCCACGTAACCCCAACAACTGGATAGTCATTGAAACCTGGATTGCTGTAGTAGTTTTCGGCATAAACATCGTTAAACGAGAAACTACTCGTCCAAACCTCATCATGAGGTATAATGTCTAGCATCATTTTAGGGTTGCTTTTGCTATGCGTTGGCCCTTCTAAGTCTGGAATAAACGGAAGAATTGGCTCTGCTGCGCCTTCGTTTTCCTTTGAGCTAGCGTTTTCAATTTCAATGTTTTTCGGAAGGCTTAGGTCCTGTGGGTTGTACTGATAGTATACATACTCTCTCCAGTTCTTATTTGTGACTTCTGTTTCGTCCATCCAGAAAGAATTAACAGTAACAGTTCTTTCAAAATTGTCTCTCGAGCCATAAAGATCTTGCTCAAAAGAGCCTAGAATAGTTCTACCTCCTTGTACAAATACCATTCCGGGAGGGTTTGGTAATTTCTTGCCAGAATAAGGTTTGAAGCCTAAGTTGCTTTTCTTAGTCGCGTATTTAGCGCCAGTAGTAGTGCTTTCGCTAGATTTTTTAGAGCAAGCACTGATAGAGAATAAAAGGAGAACACTTAGAGTGCCAACTTTCAAATAACCCGCTGCGTTTTTCATTTTTAACTGTTTAAGCTTATTCAGGTGAATAATTAACTCGCTAATATACATTTATACTGAGTCTATCACAAAATCAACCTTCTGAATCAATGTTTAAAACGAGATTAACAAAGGGATATTTCAAAAACTGGATAAATATTGACGGAATTTCGGTGACTCCCCTCGAGGGCTTAGAGGTGAAGTTGGTCTATCTATACATCACTTAATCAGCGTATATTGCCTTTCAGTCAATGCAAAACAGGCACTTGCTATAAATCTCTTTTATTTGAATCATGAATAAAAACAAGCTCTATTGGACGCTACAGTTTGGCGGCTGGGGAGGGCTAATGCTTACGAGCTTTCTGGCGATGGCGATGTTTATGCCGCTTTTGCCTGCCCTGGGCACCAATCTGATGGCGATCTTGCTTGGCGTCTTTATAAGCCATCTGTATAGAGGGTATGTTAAGCGTAAAAACTGGAAAGATTTAAGCATTCCGAAGCTTTGGCCAAAAGTGCTGCTGGCCAGCGTGCTGCAAGGTACTTTGTTATCACTACTGACTCTGATATCATTAATCGCTGTCTTTATGTTGATTGTTGGGAGTGGCCCTGATGCCATTAACAAGCTTATCGGGATTCCACCGATGGAAGGAGTAGATGAGGAAACCATGCAAAAGCTTAGGCAGGCGAGCCTTGAAAATTTCTCCGGAGGTAAAATGATAGTATTTCTGTTGAGCTTCGTAACGAGTTTTGCCATCTACTTCATTTCCTGGTCAGCATTATATTTTGCTTATCAGTATTTGCAAAAAGCGAGAGAGATGGAAATCGAAAAGTGGAAAATATCTGCTTCTGTCATTGATGCTGAGTTGAGTACACTTAAGGCACAAATCAATCCGCATTTCATGTTCAACAGCTTGAATAACATTCGGTCATTAGTGGCAGAGGACACTGAAAGGGCAAGGGATGCAATTACTCACTTGTCAGACTTGTTAAGGTTCTCTATTCAGTTTGATCAATATGAAAAAGTATCCTTAGATAAGGAATTAAACATAGTAGAGGACTACCTTAAGCTTGAGGCAATTCAGTTAGAGGAGCGCTTGAGATATACTTTTGATATTGACAAGAGTACCCGAGAGATGTTAATTCCACCAATGATTGTTCAAACGCTGGTAGAAAACGCCATCAAACATAGTATAAACAACCTACCCAACGGTGGTGAAATCGTGGTGAAAGCAGGAGTGAATAATGGCTACTTATTGATTAATATTACCAATACGGGTCAAATGAAGCGTATCGAAAAGCGAATCTCCAGTGAGCAAAGAAGGGGGATCGGAATCCAAAACGCTAAAGAACGGCTGAGACTACTTTATGGCGAGAATGCTAGCTTGACAGTACAAAACCTGAATGAGAAGATGGTTTGTGCTACCGTAAAAATTCCATTGAATATTAAAGAAAAACGCACCTCATGAAGACACTGATAATTGATGATTCGAGATTGGCCAGAAATGAGCTGAAAAGGTTACTAAAGGAGTTTGACAATGTGCAAATAGTTGGCGAGGCTGCAAGCGCAGATGAGGCCAAGGAAAAGATTAATGAATTGAAACCGGACCTTATCTTTTTGGACATTCAAATGCCTGGAAAAAATGGTTTTGAGCTCCTAGAAGAGCTCGAAGTATTGCCTGAGGTGATCTTTTCAACAGCCTATGATGAGCATGCGCTTAAAGCATTCGAATACAATGCTTTGGACTACCTGGTTAAGCCTGTTCAGAAACAACGACTAGCAGGTTCTGTTTCCAAGGTCTATGATAAGGTCAAGAAAAGAGAAAACGAGCAGAACAACAGTCAAGAGGGAATACTGACTATCAATGATCAAGTTTTCGTTAAGGATGGTGAGCGTTGTTGGTTTGTTCAGTTGGCAGAGATCAGACTTTTTGAGGTGAGTGGTAATTACACCACCGTATACTTTGATACGTCTAAGCCGATGATTACGCGAACCCTGAATTATTTGGAGTCAAGGCTTGACGAGAAAACCTTCTTTCGCGCAAATAGGCAACAGATTATTAACCTCAAGTGGATTGAGCGCATTGAACCATGGTTTAGCGGAAGCTTGCGGATTTACCTGAAGGGAGGAGAAGAAATTGATGTGTCAAGACGGCAGACGCTTAAGTTCAAAGAGCTAATGAGCTTTTAGAGGCGCAGGGCTTGCTTTTCGGAGCTTTCTCTACTCTTGAAGAATCTCTTTAAATAGTGCTTTTCCTTCGTCTACTGAATTAACCTCATTAAAGGTCAAGATTAACCGGGTTCTATGTTCCTTCATCTTGCTATTTCTAGGCCTTTGTTGCACGAAAGCGATAATTTTACCAAAAATGGGAGACTGAAAATATGCTTCATTTTCGGATGGCATAAAGTAGCACTTCATTACCTCATTTTTCATTACGACTTTCTCAAATCCCAACTCTTCTGCTTGCCAACGTAACCTAACAGTTTCCACTAAGTCTTTAACAGCCTCTGGCATTGGCCCAAAGCGATCACTGACATTGGTGATGAATTCCTGCAGCTTTACTTCATTCTTGATACTATCTAACTTCGCATAGAGGCCTATGCGCTCAGAGATGTTCGATACATATTTATCAGGAATGAGAATTTCCATATCCGTTTCAATGGTGCAGTCTCTTGCCACTACTTTTGCGGCTTCTTTGGTTAGATCCCTTATAAAAAGATCTTTAAACTCATTGTCTTTTAACTCTTGAACCGCCTCGTCAAGAATTTTATGATACATCTCGAACCCTAGGTCTGAAATGAACCCACTCTGTTCTGCGCCTAACAAGTTTCCGGCTCCGCGGATATCCAAATCACGCATAGCGACTTTAAACCCATCCCCTAAATTGGAGAATTCTTCAAGAGCACTTAGTCGTTTTCTGGACTCAGACGAGAGTCCAATTGATGGTGGCGTTAATAAATAACAAAACGCTTTTCGATTGGATCTACCCACGCGACCACGCATTTGATGTAGATCCGAAAGGCCAAACATATGCGCATGATTTATGATAATCGTGTTGGCATTTGGTATATCAAGGCCAGACTCAATGATGTTGGTAGAAACGAGCACATCATATTCACCTTCGATGAATTTCATCATTCTCTTTTCTAACTGGCTACCTTCCATCTGTCCATGTGCAATACCAATGCGTGCATCTGGAACGAGCTTAAGAATGATATTACCGATTTGTTCAATATCATTGATTCGGTTGTGTACCACAAAGACTTGTCCGCCTCTGCGCAACTCAAAGCTGATCGCGTCACGCATAATCACTTCATTGAAACCGTGAATTTCGGTAGTTACGGGCTGTCGATTAGGCGGAGGAGTAGCGATTACACTCAAATCACGCGCACCCATTAATGAAAAGTGGAGGGTTCTTGGAATTGGCGTTGCTGTTAAGGTCAAGACGTCTACGTTGACGCGGAATTCCTTGAGCTTGTCTTTGACTTTAACTCCAAACTTTTGCTCTTCATCAATTACTAAAAGGCCGAGGTCTTTGAACTCGACATCTTTATTGACAATCCGGTGAGTTCCGATCAAAATCTCAGTTTTGCCTTCTTTAACACGTGCGAGCGTCTCTTTAATTTGTTTTGGTGTCCTAAACCGGTTGATGTATTCCACATTAATTGGAAACTTTGCCAACCTTTCAGAGAAGGTTCTGAAGTGCTGCATGGCCAAGATAGTTGTTGGCACAAGTACCGCTACTTGTTTTCCATTAACTGCAGCCTTGAATGCCGCACGAATAGCGATCTCTGTTTTTCCAAAACCCACATCTCCACAAACGAGCCTATCCATTGGATGGGATAGCTCCATATCATTTTTGACATGTTCTGTAGCAGTTGCTTGGTCAGGAGTGTCTTCGTAAATAAAGGAAGACTCAAGTTCGGCCTGCATGAAGCCATCTTCAGAAAATGCAAAGCCAGGAGCACTTTTCCTTTTTGAATATAGCGTTATCAAGTCTTTGGCAATATCTTTAACCTTTCCCTTGACGCGTGTCTTTTTATTCTCCCATTCCTGACTACCTAGTTTGCTAATAGGAGGCGGAACGCCCTCTTTTCCAGTATACTTTGAGATTTTGTGTAGGGAATGTACACTTACATAAAGCAAATCATCATCGCGATAGACTAGTCGAATGGACTCTTGAAGCTTTCCATTGACTTCATTTTTTACCAAACCCACAAAACGACCGATACCATGATCGATATGCGCCACATAATCACCAGGGTGAAGCGAACGCAACTCTTTTAAGGTAAGCGCCTTAGATTTTGAGTGTTTGGATTTACTCTTATACTTATGAAAACGATCAAATAATTGATGATCAGTATAGCAAAGGACTTCTCTATTCTTATCGATAAAGCCTTCTCTCAGACTAATATTGATCGGAAGAACCTTTAGGCTAGGGTCGAGCTCAAGAAAAATCGTTTCGAGACGGCTAATCTGGTTAAGTGATTCGGAGGCAATGCAAAGGCTAGTATTTCGAAGTTGCCATTGGCCCAAGTTTTCTACTATGGAATCAAAGTCTTTGTTGAATGACTGCTGAGCCTCTACTTCAAAATCGAAAGTGTAATCTGCCTTTAGGTAAGCCCTGCTGCCAAATTCAAGTTGAGTATAGCCTTTAAGGTCGGCCTTAAAGGTGTTGTGCTTTTCAAAAAGCTCTTCAGGACTTAAAACAATTTGGGCATCAGTTACCCCAAGTATCTGATCGAAGTTTTCAGTCGCCTTGATAAAGTATTTTTCAATCGTATCTAAAGTTTGCTGATAATCTTTAAACCAGATTTTAGAGTTTTTAGGGATAAAGCAGAGGAAGGACTGTCGTGTTTCTGCTAAAAGCTTTGTTTGAACATTTGGGATAATATTGATTTCCTTAATGTTTTCCTTACTCAGCTGTGAAACCGGGTCGAAAGTCCTAATACTGTCGATTTCGTTACCAAAGAGCTCAATTCTATAGGGCAAGTCATGCGCATAAGAAAAGATGTCTAATATACCTCCACGAACAGAGAATTGGCCTGCTTCATAAACAAAGTCAGTTGGTTCAAAGTCATAAGTTTGCAATAATTCAGTCAAAAACTCCACGTCTAGTGCTTCGCCAACCTTAGCGGTAAAAGTATTCGATGAGAGTGATTTTTTGTTGATTACTTTTTCGGTGAGCGCTTCTGGATAGGTAACGATTAACTCCCCAATGGATGCTTTGTGATTGATTCGGTTGAGGATTTCTGCCCGCATCAGGATGTTGGCGTTCTCAGTTTCATCAAACTGATAAGGTCTTTTGTATGAAGTAGGGAAAAGGAGCACTTCCTTTTCTCCCATCAGGTTTTGCAGGTCATTGTGGAAATAGGCAGCCTCTTCTTTATCGTGTAAAACGAAAATGTTTGTCTGCTTATTGATCTGATAGGTTGCAGCTGCCACAACAGCATCAAGACTACCGACCAGCCCTTTCAGTCTCAGGCGCGTGGTCTCATTCGGTCTCATTCTTTCCGCTATGGATTGAATCACCGTATCCTCTTTATAAACCTTGATGAAATCTTTAACCTTCAATGGATGTGTCTGGAATGGGTTGCAAATGTACTATTTTTCAAATATCCACTTGTATTAGTGTTTCTCGACTTAAGTAGATTTTTTTGTTGCTTCACATAACCCTTTCGTTTAAACAATTGTTAGAGACGCCTAATGAAAAAAGCAAAAGACAAATTAGACTTTAGGAAAGAGGCTTTTAAGCGTATTGAGGAGATGCACCCGCACATGGTTTTACTTTATGTAAGCATGATCGGTAGTGGTGTTATCTTTTTGTTCACCATCGTGGCATTTAGCGTTTCAAGGCCTGAAAATCTTGAGTTCCTTAAGATAGACTTTCCAAAATCGTTTATCGTGAGCTCATTTATCATGCTCACTTCGAGCTTTACGATCTCCCGCGTTTTGCCGGCTTTTGAAAAGGATGATCTGGAGGAGGTAAAAAAATGGTTGGGTGTAACACTTCTTTTAGGCTTGGTCTTTTCTGCAGCCCAGATTATCGGATGGAGAGAGCTTCAATCCAATAACATCTTTTTCAGTGGCCATAGAACAGGTGCCTACTTGTATGTGATTTCTGGTTTGCATGTTATACACATGTTAGGCGTGATGACTTACTTGGTGGTCTTGCTGATGGAGTGTCATAAAACTTCTAAAGATGTGGTGAAGCACCTCCTTTATGCTACGAACCCTTACCAAAAAACTAAATTCAAAATCTTAAGGGACTTCTGGCACTTTACAGATGTAGCTTGGATCGTGTTGTTCTTCTACTTTCTCTTTAGTTTTTAACCAATAAAAAAGGCCGCGTGACCAAACGCGACCTTAAAGCAATTAACTTATGAAGAATTGTTTTTGACTTTTGGGCTTAGCCCTTTTTTGGATTAGTTAAACGTAATATTTTTAATGTCTTCCCATCTGATGTACTCGGGGTCCCCACTGCCTGTGAAAACCAACACACCATCGTTGTCTTCGTTTACATCTCTTGCATCGCCAAGAAGTAACTCAGTTCCATTTTTCAGAACAACAGTAGAGTAATTATAATTTTTAGGGCTGATTGATTTAATGTTACCCATTGATATGATGTACTCTACATCGTCATCTTTTCCTTGAAGCATTTCGAAAGTATAGGTTTCGTCTAAGTCATAGATGATGTTTCCGCTGAGTGTTTTGCCATCAGTTGTGGTGACCGTTCCAGAAAGTTTTTTCATGTCTGAAAAGGTACTGTAGGCGATTGCTCCACTTGGGGCGTCACTAAAAGTTACCTTTTTGAATTCATTCCAAGGGATGTCTACACGCCCAAAGTCGGTCGTTACAATGATCCCTCTATTTCCACTATTCACATCATTAGACCCTCTGAGGTACATTTCTCTTCCTGACTTGGTAACAATGTTACTGCCACCACGGTCTCTTTCAATAGAGGCGAGTTTACCAAATTCGATTTTTACATCACCATCCCTAGTGTCACCGTCAAGGATGTCTTCTGAGAGCCTTTCGTCATGGTCCCGCTGAATAAAGCCAGTATATTCACCACCATAAAACGCTACAGTTCCATAAAGGGCATCACCCATTTTTTCGCGAAGGTTTTTCGGGGTTTCCATGAATTCAACCGATTCGATTCTACTCCATCTGAAAGAAGTTTTTCCAAGCTCAGTATCCATGATATGGATTTCAGAATCCCACTCGATCAAGCCTTTGAAAGTCCCTTTTCTACCAGCGTTCACAATACCGTATATCGGTTCCCCGAAAGTTTCCTTATAGCCTTTTGGAGCAGCCATAAACTCAACCTTGTCAATACGACCCCAAGACAGTTTAACCTCTCCTAATTCAAAATCCAAGACACCAATTGAACCACCGAGGTCTTCACTATTTCCTCCTGCTATTTCCAAAACAGCACCGTTTTTTAGGGTCACTTTGGCCCGGTCTCTTCTTAGGGGTTCGATTGATTTTATATCGCCAAACCGTGATTTGAACTCATGTTGAGTCCTTGAGAATTTGTCTTCCCAGATGCTTAGAACGCCTAAATCAAGGTTTAACCAGGAATCACCTTCTTCTTTTCCAGACAGCTCTTGAACCTCAGATTTTGTAAGGAATCGCAGAAAATCATTAGAAGTTTTTGTTCCATTGAATAGCTCTACCCAAAAGACCTCGGCCTTTTGAGAATTATCAGTACCCCATCTAATAGCACCAGTATATTTATCTCCACTTACGGTAGTTACTTTACCATACATAGAAACACTCTTCTGGGCTTTAGATTCATTGGCAATGATGAGTAAGCCAAATCCAATTCCTACAAATAGCAGTATCCGTCTCATAATGTTTTGACTTAAGTGATTCTGTTCTTGCATACTACAAACGTAGCTGCTGAGTTGTTGGATTTGAAGGGGAATAGGCTAGACTAGCGCTTTCATATCCTGAATCGGGATTAATAAGGTCTGAGTTTTTGGTTACTTAGGAAATGCGCTAGCGTCAATACCCGGTATGATACGGATTGCGTTCTTATAGTATATCTTTTTCAACACTTCATCAGAGAGTCCTAGGCCATACATTTTCCAATAGGCATGATACTTTTTGTAGTAGGGAAAATATTCATCTTCGGATTCTAATACCCTAAAGTAAGTTGGGTATTCATCGGGGTTATAGGCATCCTTTCCAAAGAGTACTCGGTCTTGATACTTTTCCATAAAGGCTTTGGCGAACCTCGGTTGCCTTCCTAATTCAGCGATAACGGCTCCGATCTCAACCATCATATTTGGCATTTCGTCTAGCAAATCGCCTAAATGCGCAAGATCATTGCCATACCAGCCCATGTGAGCTGCAATGAAAGTGGTCTTCGAATGCTTCTTAAAAACATTATGCTGTTCCTCAATCATTTGAGCCCAAGGCGCAGGGTCATTGTCTTCTCTTTTTCGTCTTGGGTGTGTTTTAAGCTCTAACCAACGCTCATTATTAGCATCAAACGGCTCCCAAAACTGTTTTGGGTCGGCCGTGTGAATCAAAACGGGAATGCCAAGCTCACCACACTTTGCCCACAACGGATCTAACCTTGGGTCGTCAACAGCCACTCGGTTTCCATCCTCATCTTTTACAGAAAAGCCTAAGCTCTTGAATATCTTAAGCCCTCGAGCACCTTGTTCAAAATCTCTTTGTAGCTGAGCAGCGGCTCTTGGCCCCCAGTCATCATCAATGTTGTTGAAGTTAGCGTTGGCAAATACAAGAAAGCGCTTGGGTTGGTTTCCTTGGATGTTTTTATTGGCATCGACTATTGCCTTGCCATTACCTCCAGAGAGGTTGACCATCAAGCCCATGTTTAGTCCGTCCATTTCGGAAGCAAGCTCATTAAGGTCTCTTTCTCCCATTCTCCATTGGTGACTGTGTACATCAATAAAGGGAAATTTCGATTTGGAAATTGGGTTTTCAGGAACAACGAGTGATGATGGTGGATTATATTCTTCAAATGTGACTTGAGCTAGACTCGCTTGCTGCAAGATTAAGAAACAGCAGGTAATCAAGAAATGATGTCTTTTCATAATTCGTTGTGTTTGGGAATTATTCGTGTTTAATTCGGCAAGGTGCTTTTAGCACCCATAAGAATGTAATTTATTAGACCAAAAGCATTTAAACATGGAGATTTCTTTAAAAGGAAAAGTCGTATTGGTTACAGGAGGTTCTAGAGGTATTGGGAAGGCAATATGTGAAGGGCTCGCTGAAGCGGGGGCTACCGTTGCCGTTCATTACAATTCAAACCAGCAATTGGCCGAAAACCTTTGTGCATCATTTGGAAACAGTGCTTTTGCATTTCAAGCAAGCTTAGAGCAGGCTTCTGCGCCAATGTCATTGTTTAAACAAGTAGTTGGTCATTTTGGACAACTCGATGTGCTTGTGAATAATGCCGGGATCGCCATGCCATCGGATATTCATATGGATGATGCGGATTGGTTGGCGGATTGGGAAAAGACATTTGCCGTAAATACACGGGCCACAGGTCTTTTGTGTAAAAAAGCCATTGAGCATTTCGGAACAGTTGGAGGAGGCCGGATCGTAAATATTTCCTCAAGGGCAGCATTTCGCGGAGATACAATGGATTACTTGGCCTACGGAGCTTCCAAAGGAGCGATTCCTTCTTTGACTAGGTCGATTGCCCGACATTGTGGAAAGCAGAACATTAAAGCATTCAACATAGCCCCTGGATTTGTACGCACTGACATGGCGCAAGACTTTATGGATCAATATGGAGAGTCCTTTGCGCTAGATGATATTGCTTTGACAGAGTTAACCGAGCCTAAGAACATCGCGCCAATGGTGGTTCTATTGGCAAGTGGCTTAGCGGACCATGCTACGGGAACGACAATTGACATTAACGCGGGAAGCTACGCGCATTAATAAATGGAAACTATATATAAGCCTTTCGCAAGTATAAACGACCGACATTAATTTAATACCATGAAAAGAAGATGTAGCTGGTGCGAAGGTTCTTTTGAAGACTATATCAAATACCATGATGAAGAATGGGGTGTGCCAGTACATGATGATCGTATTCATTTTGAGTTTTTGATACTTGAGGGCGCCCAAGCGGGACTTAATTGGTCAACTATCCTGAAAAAGAGGGAAGGCTATCGCAAAGCTTTTGCAGGTTTTGACCCAGAGGTAGTTGCGGAGTTTAGTGAAGCAGAAGTGGAAACGCTTCTATTAGACCCAAGCATCATTAGAAATCGACTGAAAGTTAAGAGTGCCGTTACGAATGCTCAGAACTTTTTGAAAGTGCAGGAAGAGTTTGGCTCTTTCGATAAGTACATCTGGTCGTTTGTGGAGGGAAACCCCATTGTCAATCATTGGAAATCGATGGCTGAAGTTCCAGCAACCACTTCAGTTTCAGATAAGCTGAGCAAAGACCTGAAGAAAAGAGGTTTTAAGTTTGTTGGCAGCACCATTATGTATGCCTACATGCAAGCTTGTGGCCTTGTGAATGACCATGTCAGCGACTGTTTCCGTTACAAAGAGGTCTAGTTCTTTATACTCAAGACCACATTTTTTCGTGGAATCTCTATTGCCCACATGCCTACGATTACGCTATCGGCATACATAGGAGTGGTATAATAAAGGACGATTCCATTATTTATTTTCTGAAGGTTAGGCTCTGATTCGATATCGTTTTCACGATTATATAAATAGGCTTCAAATACCTGAAGCGCCTTTCCATTGAGGTCTTCAGGGTCATCGAAAAAGTAACGATGCTTTTGATAAATGGAGTCAGGGCCGAAGTCTGTGTTGATAACATCCGTTTCAGAAAGAGGCTCACGAACTACTGTTACCATAAAATCTTGAGCGATGGCCTTTCCCATTTCCATAGCTCTCTCAACAATCTCTGCATCTGAGACAACTTTGATTTCACGGGCCTCCATTTCTTCACGTGCCTTGGTCGTATCAATTTTCTGATCTCCACATGACGTGGCTGTAATGATGAGCGTTGCGAGTAGTAAAAATCTTTTCATGACACGTTTTTTATGTAATGGTCTACAAATGTATCACGGAATGCTTTTGTTTTTTAATTTTGATGACTAATCCGATTCGGTATGATTGAAAAACTTGTTGCGATAAAGGACAGATTTGAAGAACTAGGCCAACTGCTAGTACAACCAGATACCATGTCTGACATGAAAGCTTATTCTAAACTGAACAAGGAGTACAAGGACCTGGAAAAGATTGTAAAGGTGTATGATGATTACCAAAATGTAGTCGACAACATTGCTTCTGCTAAAGAAGTCCTTCAAACGGAAAAGGATGAAGAGTTTCGAGACATGGCGAAAATGGAGCTTGACCAGTTGGTTCCACGCGAAGTAGAACTAGAGGCTGAGATTAAACTCTTACTTATACCGAAAGATCCTGATGACCAAAAAGACGTTATTATGGAGATTAGAGCAGGAGCAGGAGGCGATGAGGCCGCTATTTTTGCTGGTGACCTTTATAGAATGTATGAGCGCTTTATTGAAGGCAAAGGCTGGAAGAAAGAGCTGATTACTGTGAATGAAGCATCTTCTGGCGGCTTTAAGGAAATAGTTTTAAGCATTGCTGGAGACGATGTATATGGTTCATTAAAGTTTGAATCTGGTGTACACCGTGTACAAAGGGTTCCGGTAACAGAGTCTCAAGGACGGGTACATACATCAGCAGCTTCCGTTGCCATACTTCCAGAGGTTGACGAAATAGATTTTGAGCTTGACTTAAAGGATGTAAAAAAAGATACTTACCGAAGTTCAGGGGCAGGCGGTCAGCACGTAAACAAGACAGAATCTGCTGTTCGGCTTACTCACCTTCCGACAAACACAGTGGTGGAATGTCAAGACGGACGTTCGCAGCATAAAAACTATGCTAAAGCGCTGCAAGTGTTGCGCTCAAGGCTTTACGAAAAAGAGCTTAAGAAGCAGCAAGACGAAATTGCTGGAGAGCGAAAGTCACTCGTTGGAAGTGGAGACCGATCGGACAAAATTAGAACCTACAATTACCCTCAGGGCCGCGTAACAGACCACCGAATTGCTTATTCTGTACATAATTTACCAACCGTTATGGATGGTCAATTAGATGATTTTATTGAGAACCTTCGTATTGCCGATAACTCCACCAAACTTGAGGGTGATGATCAATAATGAATTATTTCCAAACAGAAATAAGTCTTAAACCTCGTTCAAGGGGCTTTCATTTAATTACAAAGGAAATAATTATTGCATTTCCAGAAATAGAGGAAATCAAAACGGGCTTGCTTCATGTTCATATCAAGCATACTTCGGCAAGTTTGACGATTAATGAAAATGCTGATCCTACGGTTAGAGAAGATTTCGAAACGCACTTCAACTTGTTAGTTTCAGAAGAAGAAACGCATTACCAGCATACTTTTGAAGGGCCAGATGATATGACTTCACATATCAAAGCATCGCTACTTGGACCCTCTGTTACCATACCCATTACCAATGGTCGCCTGAACCTCGGTACATGGCAAGGAGTTTATCTTTGTGAGCACAGAAACCATGGAGGTGGTAGACAGTTAGTGCTCACCGCACACGGTAACTAAGCGAGTATTTGATCTACAATCTTATTTAGGGCTTGCTGATTACTAGAGATGTATTCAAGCCCCGCCTGATGTAAGGCGGTTAAGTTCTGTGCTGAAACATCATCCATTTGTGAATTGGCTTCGCCTAATCCTGGCTGAATTCTGTGATAATAGTCGCTATTATTCGTGGCATCAAATATTTGACTTAGCTGATAGTCGACTGTTTCAGAGTTACCAGACATCATAACATCAATAACAGGCTTTATCCAGCCAATGGCTCCCCACTTCTTCGCCTTGTCGTAGTGATAACTTTCTTTGACCGTACCTGTTCCAATTGATAGGAGCATCATGTCCTTGGCAGACGGGAAAGCCTTTGTCCCTGGGGTTTCTAACAGCTGATCAAAATCTAGGCTTCTAGCCTCAGAATAAGCACATAATGCAGGATTGTTGGCAAAAACACCACCATCAACGAGGGTCGAAATTGCTCCTATTTTCGAAGTAATATGGGCTGGTTTAAAGTAGGTCGGAGCGGCAGACGTAGCCCTCTCACATCTTTGACTTTGTAGTTTCTTACAGGGTTGTCAACACCATCGAGTTTGTTGAAAAAGATAGTTTTACGGTTGGTGATATCATATGAAGTAATGATGCAGGGGCGTCTCAACTCAGAAATCCAATGATCACCAAAGTACTCATCAAGTTTTTTTGCGATTTGATCTGCTGAGTATTTGGCTCCAGCAACACCATTCAAAGTCCTTAACTTTTGCCAAAAACTTCTGCTGAAGATCTCCGCTCCGTTTTGTAAATAGAGGTTGAGAGCGGCTTCTGTAGTATACTTAGAGTGGCCTTTTTCATCTGGTATAAGATAGATGCAGGTAAGAATTCCTCCAGTACTAGTACCCGCAATGAGGTCAAAATGATCTGCTAGCTTAGTGGTTTCTTGCCCGGGTCTTTTCTGGATTTCAGTTTCGATATAATGGAGAATGGTTCCTGGGATGATGCCTCTAATCCCACCACCATCAATTGATAAAATCTTGATTTTCTTTGCCATAGTTTCTGTATGTGATTGACTGTCAATAAGGGCGACATATCAAATTACAGAAAATTCATGAGATCAGAATAGCTTATGATCGATAGTCCGAAGCCTCTAATTCGAAGAGCTTATTGACAGAAGTATTAAAAATTTCGGAAATCTTGAGTGACAGCACTGTGGAGGGCGTGTACTTACCTCTTTCTATGGCATTAATGCTTTGCCGAGAAACCCCCACCATCTGAGCCAACTGTTCTTGGGTGATCTTTCTTTTCTTACGCTCTTCTTTTAAAACACTCTTCATTCCTTTGGGAACTTTGTATTTCCGAAAGTAGAACCAAAAGGACGGTTTTGGTGGCCAAAACGGGTTAACTTATTATTACATTTTAGGCCTTAATACTCCTTAATTGTTACACAGCTGTTAAAAAAATGTGAAGGGCTTCTTAACAGTTGAGATTTGCCGTATCTTTATAGCCTAAATAGAAAGAACTATGTTGTTTGATCCACCAATTGCCTCAGGCGCAAATACTTTTCTTTGGATTGTTGTAATCCTAGTCGGTTTTGTAGCGGCTTTGAGCCAGCACGATGCCATTTTCAAAGGCAAAAAGAAGAAAGAGGAGCATTAATCAGATCCGTTTGACTAGTCTGTAGTAGTCGAACATCGTTACCCTGAATGCCTCTCTAGACTTTTCTGAACCCAGAAAAGTGTCCCATATATCGTTTACTTGAATAGAAAAAGTACAGCCTTGTTGTATGCACCCGTAGATTTGATCGGCAAAGGCGACTTGGTCAGACTTATTTCCTTGACGGTATAGAATTTCCCCTGTACCCGTTTCCCCTTCCCATTTTATCGTGAACTCATTGAGGCTAGAGATAACCGCATTGGGCTCGAGCAATAAATAAGCCTCATCAAACCTCCAATTTTCAACGATCGCTAAGTTTATGATGGGTTCGTCTTGTGATTGATCACGCTTTTTATGCCGAAAGATTTTGAGTTTTGCCGCCTCCATTTCTTCCATCTCATAATAGAGCTGTCTTACATTCTTGAAGAATAGCACAGAAGCATCGTCAGTAGTGAAAGTGATTTCGTTTGGATCGACTTTCGTTTGTTTATCAGGGTTGCAGCTAAGGATGAATATTAGGATCAATAGCAAAGAGGTAAGCTTGTTATACATAATCGAATAACTGAAGGTTCTTATTCTTGTTTCAACGCTGCCGCGGTATCTTGAATTAACTGCCATGCATTTTCTACATGGTAGGCTTCCAAATTTGTATTGCCAAAACATAGCCTAAGGGTAAATTGATCGTAAAGCTTGGTTTGCGTAAAGAAGAGCTTACCTGATTTGTTGATGTTGTTCATGATCTGCTCGTTTAATTGGTCAAGCTGGTCTTCTGGCCCTTTGGTAAACCTGAAACATACAGTGTTCAATGGAACGGGTGCCATCAATTCAAAATCTGGATGTTTAATAACTTCGGTCGCTAACCATTTGCCCAAAGTAATGTGCTTGCGAAGGGTGTTTTGAATTCCTTCTACACCCATTTCTCGGATTACGAACCAGAGTTTCAGTGCACGAAACCTTCGGCCTAATGGAATGCCCCAGTCTCGATAGTTTTTTACTTCATGGTCCACAGAAGTTTTCAGATAGTCTGGCGTTATCGTGAAAGTGTTAACCAAGCTAACGGGGTCTTTTACATAGTATGCCGTACAATCAAAGTTCGTAAACATCCACTTGTGAGGATTAAACACAAATGAGTCTGCAGTTTCTACGCCTTCAGACATCCAGCGCATTTCTGGAAGCACCAAGGCAGTCCCAGAGTAAGCAGCATCTACATGGTGCCATATTTTATGTTTGAGACATATTTTGCTGACGGCTGCAATTGGATCAATCGCTGTAGTGCTCGTGGTACCAATAGCCGATACAACACAAAGTGGAATAAAGCCTTGAGAGATGTCTTGTTCAATCGTTTTTTCCAATTGATCCGCCAACATCGCGAAGTTTTCATCCACGCGAATTGGTCTGAACTGTGCCGCACCTATTCCGGCAATTTTGACCGCTTTTTCTATGGAAGAATGAATTTCTGCTGAGGCATATACCGTAAATTTCTGTTGTTCAAACCCTTTCTCGTTAACAGAGAATTGAGTTGCTCGCTCGCGAGCAGTGAGAATGGCGCAAAGGGTTGCGGTGGAGGCGGTATCTTGAATGACACCTGTGAAGGTTTTTGGTAAACCGAGCATATCCCGCACCCAATTCATTACGCTTTCTTCCAATTCGGCCGCGGCAGGAGAAGTCAACCAAATCATACACTGAGAACCTAGTGTGCTCATCAGCATTTCGGCAAGGACTGAAGCTTTGCTCTTGTTCGCTGGAAAGTAGGCCATAAAGTTGGGGCTCTCCCAATGCGTAATGCCCGGCATAATGATGTCTTTGAAATCTTTGAAGATATCATCAAAGGATTCTGCAGAAGTAGGTGCTTCGGTAGGAAGTTGTTTAAAAATATCCCCTGGTTGAATATCTGGTAAGACAGGGTAGTCCTCGACATTTTCAAAATAGTCGGCCATCCAGTCAACTAGTTCATGGGCATGCTTACGAAAGTCTTCGGTGTTCATGGGCTACGCTTATCTGTCATATTGTCCGATAACAAAGTTAGCATATAAGTTGTAGTGGAAAATGTGTAATTTCTATTAAAACCAAACTGACGATGAAGAAAAAATGGATTATTCTGATTGTAGTAGTTGTATTACTATTAGTCGGTTACTCAAGTATAAAAGGGACCTATAATACAATGGTTCTAAGAGATGAAGGTATCAATACCGCATGGGCCCAAGTCGAGAATCAATATCAAAGAAGGGTGGACTTAATTCCTAACTTGGTCAATACGGTTAAGGGCTACGCAAACTTTGAGCAGGAAACGTTAACAGGGGTGATTGAGGCGAGGTCAAAAGCGACTGCTGTGACTATCGACCCTAGTAACTTGTCGCCTGAAGCGATTGCTAACTTTGATCAAGCACAACAAGGCTTGAGTTCAGCATTGAGCAGGTTATTGGTGACCGTAGAGCGTTATCCTGATCTGAAGGCAAGCACTCAGTTTCAGCAGCTACAGGTTCAGTTAGAAGGAACCGAAAATAGGATTGCTGTAGAGCGTAGAAACTTTAATCAAGAGGTGCAAGGCTATAATACCTACATAAGGAGCTTCCCCAAAAACCTTTATGCCAATCTGTTTGGCTTCGATCAGAAGGGATATTTCCAAGCAATATCAGGAGCAGAGACAGCACCAAAAGTAACTTTTGACTAATGGCAGACCTAGTTTTTAGCTCAGAACAGAAGAAGCGTATTAAGGCGGCCATTGAAGAGGCCGAGCTAAATACAAGTGGAGAAATTCGAGTGCATTTGGAAGATCATTGTAAAACTGATAACGTGTTAGATCGTGCTGCTCAAATGTTCGATCAACTGAATATGCATAAGACGGACACGCGCAATGGTGTGCTCATTTATATGGCGGTGAAGGAGAATAAGTTTGCCATTATTGGTGATTCAGGCATTAATGAGAAGGTTGAAAATGACTTTTGGGATATCACTAAGGAAAAGATGCTGGGTCACTTTAAAACTGGAGATTTAACAAAAGGCTTGGTTGAAGGAATCATCTGTACGGGAGCGCGTTTGAAGGAGCACTTTCCGTATCTGAAGGCTGACAAGAACGAATTATCAGACGACATTTCATTTGGCAAAAACTAACATGAGAAATTTGATTATTATACTTCTCTTATCGGTAAGTACTTTGGGCTTTGCCCAAAGCGGTATTCCCGATGCACCAACCCCGCCCCGCTTGGTAACGGATTTAACAGGGAGCACCCTGTCGAATCAAGAACTTAGGGCATTAGAAAATAAAATGCTCGGGTATGAAGATAGTACCTCAACCCAAGTAGCCATTCTTATTGTAGCATCACTCGGTGGTTATGAAGTGGTTGATTTTGCTCAAAGAACGGGTGAAAAATGGCGAGTGGGTACATCAAGGGATAACGGTGTTTTTATTGTTGTATCTATCAATGACCGAAAGGCAGCCATAGTTACTGGGTATGGCATGGAAGGCTCCATTACTGATGCGGCCACCTTTACACTTCGAGAAGACTACATGAACCCTAGGTTTCAAGAGGGAAATTTCTACAAAGGCTTAGACGATGCTACGACAGCAATTTTTAAGCTTGCCTCAGGAGAGTTTAAAGCTGAAGAATTTGGCCAAAACAGAAAGAAAAGTGGTGAAGAGGGCGAAGAGGGATTTCCATTCTTCATTTTGTTCATTCTGTTCTTCTTTATAATCCCAGCGATTGTGAGTAAGAGAAGAAAAGGAGCTGTTGGTTCAAGACGCATTCCGTGGTGGACGTGGATGATGATGGGCAATAGTATGGGCAATAATCAAAGACGAGGTAGTGGAGGCGGAGGCTTTGGCGGCTTCGGTGGTGGTTCGTTTGGGGGCGGAGGTTCTGGCGGCAGCTGGTAATTCACGAACCGTAATCGGTAAGACGAAATAAGATAAAACAGAACCTTGATCAGCTTTTTTTCATGACTATAAGTCAATAGATAGCGATCCGCTAAATTCTGAAAGAGACGAATTCCTCAGAACGCTTCGATGAAAATATTTAAGTGCTAAATTGATGTCTGTTAACCCTAAACTAATAATTAACAATGACTTCTCCTTTTCATTTAGCATTTCCCATTAAGGACATTGAATCAACTCGCGAATTTTACGGTGGTCTTTTAGGCTGCGAAATCGGCCGTTCTACCGAAAAGTGGATCGACTTTAACTTTTTTGGTAACCAGCTGAGCGCACATGTTAAGCCTGAAGAACTTGCTGTAGCCCACACGAACCAGGTCGATGGTAAGAACGTGCCTGTTCGGCATTTTGGGGCACTTTTAGAATGGGATCAGTGGCATACTTTGGCGGACAAGCTGAAGGAAGTAAGTACTGACTTTATCATTGAACCCTACATTCGTTTTGAAGGCGAGGTGGGTGAACAAGCAACCATGTTTTTTCTAGACCCAAGCGGGAATGCGCTTGAATTCAAGTCATTCAAAGACCCATCTCAAATATTTGCCAAATGAGAAAGCCGATTTTATTCCTGCTAGTACTGTGCCTACCACTCTTTGGTCATGCACAGGTAGACTTTTTATTAAAACCTGATAGAGTCTTTGACGGGAAGACCATGCATGAAAACTGGGTGGTGACTGTCGCGGGGAATAAAATTATGTACGCAGGGCCTGCTAGAAGTATTAATGCCAAGGAGACTGTTAACCTAAAAGGCATGACTTTAATGCCGGGAATGATTGAAGGGCATTCTCACATTCTGCTTCACCCTTACAACGAAACCTCTTGGAACGATCAGGTGTTGAAAGAATCATTTGCTGAAAGATCAGCTCGTGCGGTGAACCACTTAAGGGCATCTTTGATGGCAGGAATCACCACCATGCGAGACCTAGGTTCTGAAGGGGCTGGTTACACCGATGTCGGCATGAAACAAGCCGTGAATAAAGGTGTGATTCCTGGGCCTCGACTGTTAGTAGCAGGCAAAGCCATTGTGGCAACGGGAAGCTATGGTCCAAAAGGCTTTCACGAAGGAGTTCAAGTACCGCTTGGCGCTGAAACAGCTGATGGTTTTGATGAATTGATTAGAGTGACGCGTGATCAAATCGGTCATGGTGCAGATTTTATAAAGGTATATGCTGATTATCGTTGGGGACCAAACGGAACAGCTGAAGCTACTTTTACCATAGCCGAACTAAAAACCATTATTGAAATGGCTGAAAGCAGTGGTCGATATGTCGTTGCGCATGCAGCTTCTCCTGAAGGCATGAGAAGAGCGATAGAGGCAGGCGTAGAGACCATTGAACATGGCGATGGTGGAACGCCAGAATTGTTTGCCCTTATGGCAGAAAAAGGCATCGGGTTTTGCCCAACACTAGCCGCTGGTGATGCCATTAGCCAATATGGAGGATGGAAAAAGGGGCTAGACCCTGAGCCGACTAGAATTTCGAACAAACGTAAATCTTTCAAAATGGCACTAGATGCTGGAGTCAAAATTGTATTCGGGGGAGATGTTGGGGTTTTCACGCATGGTGAAAATGCACGTGAACTTGAGATGATGGTAGATTATGGGATGACTCCTGAATCTACTTTGCAATCTGCTACTTCTCTCAATGCAGAAATGTTTCATTTAGAACGGTTAGGGCAAATCAAAGAAGGCTTCTTGGCAGATATTATAGCCGTAGAAGGAAATCCAATCGATAATATTTCCAACTTGAAAAAAGTGAATATGGTGATGAAGAATGGGGTCATCTATAAAGGAAACTGACATGAAGAAAATCTATTTTTTAATACTCACAGTGTTCATATCAGGGTGTTCAACGTTCTCAGGCAAGAAAGAAGTTGCACAGACAAGTTTAGAGATCTACAATCCTGTTAATGCACCTCAAAAGGTACTGAATGTTGGCTTTTTAGCCATCAATGGAGTTTATAACTCAGAGCTGATGGCGCCATACGATATCTTTCAACACACTATTTTTCATACTGACCCTGGTATGAAGACATTCATCGTCTCCCCAACGCTAGAACCTATTGTTACTTTTGAGGGAATTACCATTACACCTCATTATAGCTTTGAAAACACGCCTGATATAGATATTCTGGTGGTGCCAAGTGCACAACATAATATGGATTCTGACTTGGAAGATGAAGTGTTGATCAACTTCGTAAAGGAAACAGGTACAAAGGCACAGTTTGTCATGTCATTATGTGATGGTGCATTTATTCTGGCGCAAGCGGGTCTTTTGAAGGATGTTAAGTGTACCACATTCCCAAGCGACATTAACAAAATGAGAGAACGATTTCCAGCTCTTGATATCTACGAAGACGTAAGTTTTGTCCATGATGGTAAAATGATTACTTCTTCGGGTGGTGCGAAATCATATGACCCTGCACTTTACCTTGTGGAATATCTCTACGGGAAGCAGAAGGCCCGAGGTGTGGCCAAAGGCCTAGTCATTGATTGGAAAGTGGGTGAAATCAAAAGTGTTTTGCCTCAATGAGCACTCTAAGGAACTACTTAATCATCAACTTGTAATGACTCAAGATCCTGAAAACTGGTTTGAGCAGTTTGGTATTGCTCCTGATAATTTTCAAGACCTCACTTCTTTGGCTGAAATGTTCGAAGGAGAAGGAAATACTAAGGAGGCGATAAAGGTTTATCAACACATCATAAAATATGAATTGAGCAGCGATGGCGCTAAACATGCGCTTGAGTTAATACGCTCGAAAAGCATTCCTAATTGGCATTTTGATATGCTTTCTGATACAAGAAGGAATGATGCTTTTGAAAAAGCAATTAGTAAAGTAGCGACCGAAAAGTCAAGAGCACTTGATATTGGTACTGGCTCGGGTTTGTTGGCCATGATGGCAGCTCGAGCTGGGGCTGCATCCGTATTGGCTTGCGAAGAGAATTCAGACTTAGCGAACGTTGCTGAGCGTATAGTTGAAGCCAATGGATATAGCGATAACATTAGAGTTGTCAATAAAAGGTCTGATCAGCTCGAGGAAGGTGATGACTTCGAACAGAAATTTGACCTGATTGTCTCTGAAATTTTAGACTCTGGTGGATTGGGAGAAGGAATCCTTTCTTCACTTCGCCAGGCTAAGCGTGAAATGGGTAGGCCTGATGTTAAGATTATCCCTGCGGGAATATCGTTAAAAGCACATTTGATAGAATTTCCGGAGCGCTATCGGGTAAATCCAATTAAGGATCTTTCTGGTTTCGACCTCTCCATTTTTAATGAGTTCAGAGTTTCTGATACCTATGTTCCCGTTGACCTTAAGCATGAAGACTACCTGCCACTAAGTGAAGTTTTTAACCTTAGGGCGTATGATTTCTACAATATTCATGCGCAAGAAATTGACTTTGATAACCCTGAAGTTGATTCCATACAGGTGGAAATACGCCAGGAAGGACAAGTTCAGGCAGTGGCCTTTTGGTTTGATCTGCATATGGATGAAGACGACTCTTATTCTACTGGCCCTGGAGGCGAATTGGACCATTGGTTACAGGCGGTATACTTTTTTGAACAACCAAAGGACGTAAGCAAAGGTGATCAAGTAGCTATTAAAGCGCTCTATAGCGATTGGATGGTACGGTTTAGGCTTCCTTAATAAGTAGCGAAGTATTCTTCCAAGTCTTTCAGCGTGGAGGCACTCGTTTTGATATCTTGCTTGACCTCTCCTTTTTCAAGAAGCACGATTCTTTCACAAACGTCAGTCACATGGTTCAGGTCATGGCTAGAAATGAGCATGGTTAACTGATGCTTTTCTTTCAAGTCTCTTAATAGGTCTTTCAACCGGATCTGTGTAGTGGGGTCTAAGTTGGCAAAGGGCTCATCCAATAGTATTACTTCTGGGCTGCCCATTAAAGCTGCTGCAATACCAACCTTCTTTTGATTACCCTTAGATAAGTCACGGATGTACTTTTTCTTACCCGTGATTTCTCCGTTGAATAAGGCTTCAAATTGACCAAGAAACTCCTTCATGTCACCGGGTGAATAATTGTGGAGAGAACCGACAAACTCGAAGTATTCGTCTGGCGTCAGATAATCTATCAAGAAGGACTCGTCAAGGAATGAACCGGTATAGAACTTCCATTCTTCAGTCGTTCGTACATCAATGCCTTTAGATAAAACAGTCCCATGAGTTGGTCTTATCAGATCCAATATCATTCTGTAAAAAGTGGTTTTACCTGCACCATTGTTACCGACAAGGCCAAAGCTTTCGCCTTTGGCAATGGACATTTCAGGAATGTTAACAACTTCAACACCCTTGTATGATTTAGTAAGTTCTTTTATCTCAATCATGATTCAGTTTTATTGTGCACGGAATCCCGCTGCGATTTTATGTCTATTCTTGGTAAACGATGAAGTTAGATAGTCTATGGTCTTGTTTCTAAGCAAGAAACCAACGAGGCCAATTAAGGCGACCAATAGTAACCCATAATTTCCATACCCAAAGGCCGCAAGCGGTCCATAAAAGACATACGGTAAGCCCAATACGGGCAATGCTATAAGAAACTGGGCTGCGCCAACACCTTCATAGTTAAAGGCAGCTCCCTTATTTAAGTCAATTTTTTTAGGGCTGTACATGGCGATCCGCATAACGAATGGAATACCAATGCCAATATTGAAAAGGTATGCCGCTAAGTTGAAAAGGATAATTTCTACACCGAAATAGGCATAGCCTAATGATGCCACGAACGCAATGGTACAGGCGGCAACAAACAAGTAATATTTGGCTTCGAAGTACTGTCTGATATTACTCCTTCGGGTCATAATGAAATCAAAATATCCACTTTCCCAACTCAAGAGGAATTGCCCATGATTGATAAAGAATGAACCTGTTACAAAGACCCCAGCAAAGAGGAACATTCCATTTAATTCCTGAAAACCATCTTGCGTATAAAAAAATAAGCCATAGAAAAGCAAAAGGCCACTCATGACAAGGGAATTGCGGGGTCGCTTATGTCTTAAAATAAGTTTAAGTTCTAAGCCAATAAGCTCTCCAATACGACCGAACCTTTTTAGGAAAGTGAAGTCGCCAGAAACTTTCGCCTTATTCTTTTTGGTAGAAATTTCTTCAGGGTAAGTATTCTTGGCTAAATAAACATAGTTCAACCTATACAGTACAACCCAGAGCAGAACGGGAATAGCTGCAAACACTGGCTGATCCAGTACAGCTCCGAAAAGTTGTTTTGAAACAGAAGAGAACGAAATTACCTGAAAATAGTCAAGGGCACCTAAGCCAGCGACAAGGACGACCATTCCCAGTAATAGGTTTGGAAGGTCATTTAATTTTTTCTTAAAGAGGATACCTAAAAAGTGAATGGTAAAGACCATTCCAATGATCATTGTAAGCCACAATAGGCCTGTTAAAGCACCATATTCCTTCGCAACCTTTAAAATAGCCGTGGGCGTAAATAAAAAGAGGGCTAACAAATTGAAAACACTCACCTGACTCTTTCTCAGCATGAAATTGAGAAACTGACTTTTTTTGATTGGCAAGTGTAAGTAAGGTTGAATACTTAGTACAGGTACATTTTGCAAAAAGAAGCGAAGCAGAAACTCAAAAAAGAAGTAATAGAGTAAGGCACCATTAATCAATTCTACAGGATCTTGACCAGGAAAGAAGTCATCAAGTTTAAAGGCAATTGCTACGCCTGCCATTATTGCATAAACCATCAGCATGAGGCCTACAAAACCTAGAAAGACATTGGCTAAAAGATTCTTTGCCCAAATTGGCGACCGGAAACTTTCTTTCCAGGCATGACTAATGAAGGTTTGAATCATAGCTTATATCAATTTAGGTAAGTATCTAACGCCAAAATACAGTCTAGTATCGCATGTGCGGCCATTACAAAGAACTCTTGATTCACGTTCTCAAATGTATCAGTAGGCTTATGGTAATGTTCATGATCTTCTACACCGAAGTATAAGAATGGAATTCCTTTACTATGAAAAGCACCGTGATCTGACTGACCAGTCCAATCATCTTTGCCAAGGTCGGGACTATCATGCCCTAGTTTGAGGTTGAGAGGTTGTGGGTCTACCTTTTCGATAATTGGTTTTAAGTTGGGGTAATGATGGGTTCCTGCAACATAAAGCTCATTCTTATCATTTATGCTGATCATATCCATATTGATATTAAGCACGATGTTTTCGAGAGGAATACTTTCATCTTCTAAGAAGGCCTTAGCCCCTTGAAGGCCCATTTCTTCACCATCTAAGGCCGCGAAAACTAGCGTGTGCCTTGGTTTATTGGCTTTGAAGTACTCCATAAGACCAAGCAATGCAGAGACACCAGAAGCGTTGTCGTCAGCACCATTATAGATGAGGCTATCTCTTACGCCCACGTGGTCATAGTGCGCAGTAATAACGAAAGCAGTTTCTTCTTCGCCTTTGACATATCCAATCACATTAACCCCATTGATTTCTTCACCTGCTCGGTTTTTGAAAGTAAAAGGATGTAGATAGCCCTTATTCAGGCTTTTGGCCTTTACGTCTTTCATTTGTCCAACGATGAAGCGCCTTGCCGCTTCGTTTCCTGGCGTACCCGTTTTTCTGCCTTGTGCAGCATCGTGAGAAAGCCTTCTTAAATCATCTAACATGTATTCAGCATTGAGACGATCGATCTGAGACATTACTGGAACAGAAATCAAGAATGCGAGAATAATTAGGGCAATGAAATTTGAATACCTTTGCATCGTTAATAGGGTTATTGAAAGTTAGCAAAAGCCTTTTGGTTGTGGCTTAATTAACTTTCATAAACATAATCAATACGAAACGAAGTCTTGCGATCATTCATACAGAAGTTATTTTACTTTTTATTATTAGCCTGCCTGTGGTCTAGTGCATACAGTCAGTCAGAAATCAATCAGTTGCTGGATAAACTACAGCTTAACCAAGCACTTTATCCTCCCGAAAGTATTCTAAGTACTAAGTCTATTGTGCTTCTTTCTGTACCTGAGGTTTCAGACAGAAGCGAGTGGATGATTTTGGTGGATGAACTGCAACAGTTTCTTGCGGAAGAAGGCATCGATGCTGTCGCCTACATAGAGGTTGAGCCGCTCTTTTCAATACCTAATACGGTGTTAGCCATTCCAGCGTTTTTAAATGAGCGTGAGATTCAGAATGTTATCCTCTTTGCGGCTAAGGATGAAGACTCCCCTATATTTTTAGCGATGGGCCCCTACAACGAGAAGGCTTCTTTTTTTGATAAAAGCAGTACTTTTTGGGCTAGATATTCGTCAAAACTTGCGCCCGTTATCAGTGAATTGAGGACTTACTTTAAAACAGGAGAGCTATACCGAGACAACCTATTGGTAAATGAATCTCCAGAATTTTTCTATTCGGAAGTTGAGTTGGGTGTAGTCGCCAAAAGCATTCCTCCTAGTTTGGCAGAGTTTAAAGTTTACGTTGAGCCGATAAATGAATCCCTTTTTGAGGAATTAGGTCCGGCCTCATTTAGGTATGAGAATTTATTTGAGGAAAAGGCCTTTAAGCAACGCCTCAAAGACCGCAACTATATGATTACCGCCTTAGCCACTGATACTACAAACAACATTTCATTTAAAGATCTTACCAAGACGAACCTGGTCTTGCGGAAAGAAGGCTTTCAGTACGAGTTGATGTTTGTGAGTGGTGTCGACACGAAGGTTTATGAATGGCTTCCTTTTCCCGATAGGCAAAAACCTTCAGGTAAAATCATTCATAAATTCTACTTGAATGACCTAAGGAATAACAACATCTATGTAGGTAAGGCATGGGATGCTTCAGTCGATTGGAGTAAAGCAATGTCGAGCTTTCTTGCTCAGATGAATGAGGTTATCCAAGAAAAATCGAACTAATCCCAACTATTTCCCTTACGTACTATTTTCTGAGCAGGGATTCATTCATCTTCTTATATTTAATAAAACCAATATTGATATGAAGAAGCTAAGTGTATTTTTGTCGTGCCTATTTTTTGTGAGCACCACCGCCCTCGCTTTCCAAAACACGGAAGTGGACTACAATGCGGTTTATAAAATTAAAGATGAAGGGTTAAATAATAGCCAGGTGATGGATATCGCTTGGAATTTAACGGACAGAATTGGGCCAAGATTGACGGGGTCTTCGGGACTTAAAAACGCCTATGATTGGACTTCAAAAGAAATGAAGGAATGGGGCCTTACAAATGTAAAAGTAGAGGCTTGGGGAGAATTTGGCCCGGGTTGGGATGTGAAGAAATCTTATCTCGCTATGACAGCACCTTATTACCAAGCAATTATTGGTATTCCTAAGGCTTGGACGCCAGGTACAAATGGCTTGCTATCAGCGGAGGTCGTTTATGTTAATATCCAAAACGAATCTGATTTGGCTAAATATAAAGGACAACTCGCAGGAAAAGTGGTGATGCTACCAACTACAGTTGAGGCAACTACAACCTTTGAGGCAGACGCAAGGAGGTTTACAGATGAGCAGCTCGAAGACATGACGAGCGCTCGGGTTAGTAATGGCAACAGCGAGTTCTCAGCCAATAGAGTCTCTGACTTTAGAAGAAGCGCCAACCTGAGAAATGCTGCATATCAACTTTTTAAGGACGAAGGAGCGGCCATGGTACTTGCTACACGTAGAGGAGGCCAAGGAACTTTCTTTACCTCAAATGGGGCAAGAAGGGACCCAGATGCCCTTCCCGAAATGGAGATTGCACCAGAGCACTACAATAGAATGGTAAGGTTAGCAATTAAAGGAGAGCCAGTAATGGTTGAAGCGGATACCAAAACGGAATTTCAGACAAAGGATCTTCAAGGATATAATGTCCTCGCAGAAATTGAAGGCACTGACCCTAGTTTAAAGGATGAAGTAGTTATGCTAGGCGCACATATGGACTCTTGGTTTGCCGGAACCGGTGCTACGGACAACGCAGCAGGCTCTGCCGTTATGATGGAAGTGATGAGAATTTTAAAAGAGTCTAATACTCCTTTAAAACGTACCGTAAGAATAGCCTTATGGAGTGGTGAAGAGCAGGGCCTGTATGGGTCTAGAAACTATGTTCAAAACACTTTCATGAAAAATGGTGCACCAAATAAGGCTCATGAAAAGTTCTCAGCCTACTACAATATGGATAATGGTACTGGAGCGGTAAGAGGAATCTACCTACAGAGTAATGAGGCTGTGAGACCACTGTTTCAAGAATGGTTTACCGCCTTCGAAGACATGGGAGCAAATACGGTGACGATTCGAAATACTGGCGGTACGGATCACCAAGCATTTGATGGGATTGGACTACCCGGCTTTCAGTTTATTCAAGATCCAATAGATTATAATACAAGAACGCACCACTCTAACATGGATGTATTTGAAAGACTCCAGGCAGCAGATCTAAGAAAGAATGCAGTAATCATTGCCACCATGGTGATGCAAACGGCTAATATGGATCAGAAGATGCCAAGAAAACCAAAGGTATTTGAGAGCGGTTTAAACACCAATAGATAGACTCTACAGATAGAAAAGAGAGCCATTCTGAATGATCAGGATGGTTTTTTTAATATAAGGCTGGATGTAAAAAGGGGATTAGTGCTAAAACGACTGCAGGTTCATAATAGGCTGAACGACCTATCAGATCATTAGTAAGAATACCAACTGCACCATTGGACTGTTTGGAGTTCTTTCGGTCGAAAACCATATCATCAGCTTCACCGAGTTCAATACCTTGGCGCACCAATTCTTGAATTTTTGGAGGGAGCTGGAAAGTTGCTGTTCTGGCTTGACCTTTTTGCTTGTCTGATAATATAGTTACCCAAGCAAAGGCTTCCATGCCTGTGTTGCCGTCTTCAATACCACCTTCAATGCCCACCCAATACTGGGCAGAAGGATGAGCTTCTTTTGCTTTCTGCGTCCTGTTTACAGCGCCTTGATGTGTCTCACGGTCAGACATCGGTTGATCGGCTACACCTGAAGGGACTGAAACGCCTTCAACTTTAATGAGATCGTTTGGAAATACTTTTTGAAAGGCTAATAAGGTACAGTTGATTTTTACAGGGTTCTTTGAACCCACGATCACTTTAATTTCCATTTAAGGCGGCAAGTTTATCGTCCATTTTGAGTCGTTTGTAGAAAACGCTAAGGGCTTCGAGCACTTTGACATCTCCAGACTTAACCTCCCAGGCTTTCTCCATAAAAGGAAGTGCTTTTCGAGTCCAATCGTGACCAATATCTTGGCTTTCGTCACCCCTCATCTCATATTCCTCGTTGCTCATCAGGTTGATCATTACCGCATAGTTGTAGTTGGCAGCAAAGTGAGTTGGGTTTCCATTCAGAAAGCGTTCGTAATTGGTAGCGGCCATTTCAAAATAACGCTCAGATCTTTCTGGCTCACCATTAATGTAGGCGTCTTTGAAAATTATATCGAATAAATCTGCTTGCCTTAATACCAAGCTAGACTCATTTGGATTCCTTTTGATTGCAATATTGAGAACTGATTCAGCCTCATTTAATCGGTCAAGTCTAATAAGCGTTCTAACCTCTTCGATAATAAAAGGGATATGATTGGGGTATTCAAAACGAGCATCACCCACAACTTCAATCAGGTTTTGATCTGAAACGCGAAGGTTTCTTTTAGCTAATATAAGACCATCATAACCATCTCTAGGAAGGACATCGATGTCTTTTACAGCCATGTAATAGTCCTCCGCTAATTGATATTTTCCCGCATATAAAGCACTTACTGCTGCTGAAATATATGACCTCGATTCGCCAGGGTTTGTGATTTTTGCTATTTCAAATGCTGCTATGGCTTTATCAAATGACTGTGCCTGAAATAGTCGCTGGCCCTCATTTATACCATAAGCCCAAAGAATCGCAATTTGGTTTTTTGCTAAAACATTGAAGTTACTGGTGCGTACAGAGAGAGTAATGGTTTTATTATAGGCCTCCACTATTGTCTTGACAAACTCACTTTTATTCTCCTTAAGTCGATCTAAGCTCCGGTCCTTAGAAAGGAAAATTTCATGATAGATTCGTGCCTTCATGAACCAAGCACCAGGGTTGTCAACAATGGTTTTTTGGGCAAAGGCTTCATCAATGGACGATTTTGCCTCGATATAGTTCTTATCGTTTAAGAAAGTAGAGGCAACAGAAATTAGTTCCTGAGAAGTAGCTTTCTCAGAAAAGAAGAATATTAGTATAAAGACTAAATATTTCAATTATTTAGCTCAGCGCGTGCCATAAATTTAAGGCTTTTACTACTTACTATCTATTAAACGAAAAATAGAATAATTTTAAATATACAGCACAAACACGGTGTTTCACTTGCAATCTTCTGTAAATCGAACCACAAAAAGCATTATGCCTGTAGCGGTATATACATACATTAAACACTTTATTTGAATAGAAAGTTTATAATGCTTAAACGGACTGTTCGATAGATTAGATACAAAGGTGGCTCACCAAGCCACCTTTGTATCTAAGGATTACTTTTTCCAGTTTGGTAATGCGCCTGGTAATAATGGCAGTGCTGACTGATTTCCCAATTTTAGATCCATTAATTCAAACTTGTTATGAATGTCCTTCACAGCCTGAAGGATAGGCGCAAACTCTGAGGAGGCGGTTTCATAGTTTCGCTCTGAAGTTCCAGTTACGTTTGAGTTTGAGCCGAGGATGTCATAAATGGCATTTTGAGCTCTATTTGATGTGCTGTACTCTCCGTCTATATCCAATCGATTTGGTGTTTGATCGCCATTCAATAATTGACGAACGGTGATTAACTTCTCTTCTAGTTGGCGTATTTCTGAGAATAAGTCAGCAGACTCTTTAGCTGGCAATCCCTTAACTACGGCTTTATAGCCTTGGATTTTTGTGTTGAGTTGTCCTAATACACTTTGGGTCGCATTGATTGCATTGACTAGCTTAACGGCCTTCTTTTTGAACACTGTCATCGTTGCCCAGTCACTTGCTGGAAGGGTTCGGTTGTTGAGCTCGCTAACCTTGAAGCTAACCGCACTTGTCAAGTCTGTTACCACGCCCCCCACATTTTGACTCATTGTAACACTATAATTGCCTGGTACTACATAGACATTTGAAGAAGGCAAGCTTTGCATTTGATTGGCTTGTCTGATGTTTACTTGCCCAAAGCTCATATAGGTCAAGTCCCAAACTACTTCGTTCATACCTTTGCTCGTAGCTTTTCTTATTTCACTGATGACTTCTCCGCTTTGATCCTTTATCGTGAAGATTAAGAAACTAGGCTGTTCGTCTTGCTCTGCTTTATAGGTCTCAACTGTAGGATATGGTATGGCCGCGCCATTTTTAAAGGCTTCGTTTTCCTTTTTTTGTCTTTCTGCCTTGAGCGATGTTGGGCTATCTTTTAACCAATACCTGATGACTGCGCCCTTTTTAGGGTTATTAGCAGTGTAGAATGTTTCTCCTTGAAAGCCCTTTTCTCTAGAGCCCAGGCTTCCTAATGGGGTCCATGTATTAAACAGAAGCGCCTCTTTGATAGCAAAAACGTGTGCATCCTTTTCAGTTGCTTTATCTGCCAGCTCTCTGAGTGGACTGTAGTTATCAAGGATGTAAAACCCTCTACCGAATGTAGCCAGCGCCAGGTCATTTTCTCTTTCTTGAATAGCCATATCACGAACATTGATCGTTGGTAAGCCAGCTTTCAATGGGGTCCAACTTGTTCCACCATTAATAGAAACATGAACACCATGTTCCGTTCCAGCAAAGAGGATGTTCTCATTGATGTGGTCTTGCTCTAAAGCATATACAGCCCCTTTAGGCAGGTTGGCGCTTATACTTTTCCAAGTCTGTCCTTTATCATTACTGACATGGACATAAGGGTTAAAATCTCCGCTTTTATGGTTGTTGAATGCTGCGTAGACCGTATTTGCATCATGTTTAGAGGCGATTAAGTCGTAAACATATGTGTTTTCAGGAACGCCATCGAAACGGTTGACTTGTCTCCAAGTCTTTCCGTCATCTTCCGAGACACTAATTTGCCCATCATCAGATCCTACATACAATAGCCCTTTTTGAAGCCTTGATTCGTCTAATGAAACTGCTGCGCCATATCTTGAAGTTGAACCGTTCTTAGCCACGGCATCCATTGGCCATATTTTGCCCATAATTGGTAGAAGGTTTCTATCAATATCTTGATCGAGTTCTCCGCTAATTACCGTCCAAGAATCTCCCCTGTCTGTGCTTTTGAATAGCTTGTTTGCAGCGTAGTAGAGTGTTTTGTGGTCGTGTGGGCTTACCATCAATGGTGCATCCCAGTTAAAGTTGTACGCCTTCTCTCCTTTTCGAGGTCTTGGAATAATGGTTACTCCTTCACCACTTTTGCGGTCGAAGCGAATAAGGCCTCCATTTTGATACTGTGCGTAAACAATGTTGTCATCCACAGGGTCAGGAACAGATTCGAAGCCATCACCCCCTTGCGTTACTATCCAGTCGCTACTGACAATACCATGTTGACTGACTGTCTGAGAAGGGCCATGAAGACTATAATTGTCTTGCGTACCACCCATTACATTATAGAATGGCTCTGCATTGTCGACAGATACTTTATAAAACTGTGTAAGCGGAAGGTTGGTGAAAAACTTCCAAGTTTGACCTTGGTCGAACGATTCATAGACGCCACCATCACCACCTTCGAGTAAATGCTTATTGTTGCTTGGGTCAATCCATATGGCATGATTATCCCAGTGTTTACTTTGCTCACCCAAATTATTGAAAGTCTTACCGCCATCTGTAGTGACTAAGGTAAAGGTGTTGAGTAAATAGACCCTATCAACATCAACCGGATCAGCTACAACTTCTTGGTAGTAATTTCCACTTGTGGATGTTCCACTCATTTTTTGCCATGATGCGCCACGATTGGTGCTTTTATAAAAGCCACCTTGTCCTGACTGCGCTTCAACCACAGCATAAATAACCTCTGGATCTACAGGAGAAATGGCCATACCAATTCGCCCTTTATCTCCGCCAGGTAGTCCTTTGTTAGCCTTTTCCCAGTTGGCACCGGCATCAGTCGATTTGTAAATTCCTGACTCAGGCCCACCTCCCAGGTATGTCCATTGTCTACGCCTTCTTTGGTGTGCAGTGGCATAAAGAACATCTGGATTTCTTGGGTCTAAGTGTATTTCATTGACACCCGTATGCTCACTAATTTCTAATACCTTCTCCCAGGTCTTACCTCCATCAGTGGTTTTGTAGAGGCCTCTGTCTCCTCCAGCACTCCAAAGCGGGCCAGTTGCCGCAACATAGACGACATCGGAGTTTCGTGGATCTACTTTAATCATCCCGATATGTTCAGAGTTATCAAGTCCAACCTTTTTAAAGGAGGCTCCTCCATCGACAGATTTGTAGACACCGTCACCATATGAAACGGAGCGTTGATTATTGTTTTCACCAGTTCCAACCCAAAGCACACTATGGTTATTGGGGTCCATGGCCAATGAACCAATGGAATAACTGCCATAATTTTCGAAGATAGGCTCGAATGTGGTCCCGGCATTGGTCGTTTTCCATACGCCACCCGCGGCAGCCGCTACATAGAATTCATTGGAGTTGTCTGGGTTAACTGCGATATCTGCAATACGGCCTGAGGTCAGTGCCGGCCCGATGCTTCTGAAAGCCATAGTTCCTAGCGAAACTCCTTTGAGAGGATCTTCCACTTGGTCTTTCTCTGTTTTTTTGCCCTTTTTTCGTTGTGCTAAGGCATCAATGTTGAATGTGACGAGCAGCAGTAGTGCTGCAATAAGAGGTGAGGCGTATTTTTTCATAGTTTGTTTGTTTGACCAAGGAATATAATTTAATTGACTCGGATTTTGGCATTAGGCTTTGTCCAATGGACAAAAAAAGGGCTCGCGATAGACGAGCCCTAGCAAAATGATTGTGTTTTTTACTACTTTCCTTTAGCGTCAATGCTCGTAGGCTCTGGTTTAGTTGAAGCATTTTTCACGTACTTTTCTAACCAGCTGTCCATTTCCCAAAGCATGTGCAGGATAGATTCTTTTGCTCTATATCCATGGCTTTCATCAGGTAGCATTACCAAACGAGCAGTACCACCATGCCCTTTAATGGCATTATAGTATCTCTTACTTTGAATTGGGAAAGTTCCCGAATTATTATCAGCCTCTCCATGAATTAGGAGTAGTGGTTCATTCACCTTATCGGCATGCATAAACGGAGACATATAATTGTATAGTTCTGGCGCTTCCCAATAGGTTCTTTCCTCTCTTTGAAAACCAAAAGGAGTCAATGTTCTATTGTAAGCACCACTTCGTGCAATACCTGCCGCAAATAGATCTGAGTGCGCTAATAAGTTTGCCGTCATAAAGGCACCATAAGAATGGCCTCCCACACCTACTCTATTTCGATCCCCAACCCCTAAATCAGACACAGCGTCAATGGCTGCTTTAGCATTCATGACTAGCTGCTCTCTAAACTTATCGTTTGGCTGATTGTCTCCTTCTCCAATAATTGGGAATTCAGTGTCTGCCATTACGGCATAGCCTCTCAGCACCCAGAATAGTGGAGACCCAGAACTTACTCGCGTGAAGGAGTAAGGTGTACCCCTCACTTGGCCAGCAGTTGCTTTTGACTTGTATTCACGAGGATATGCCCACATGAGTACCGGAAGTGGTCCGTCTTGCTCTTTGTTATAACCTGCAGGTGTATAAAGTACCGCGGTTAGGTCAATGCCATCTTCTCTTTGGTACTTTATGATCTCTTTATTCACAGCCATCATGTCCGGCTGAGGATGAGGAAAGTCAGTGACTTGCTTCATTGTGCCCTTTTTGATATTGCGAACAAAATAATTCGGAGGCTCATTTTCAGACTCCCTCATTGTAATGATTTGGTCGCCTTTTGCTGAAATAATGTCTATTGGGCGTTCATAATATGGAGCTTCTGAACGGAAGAGGATCTCCTGTTTCTGAGTTTTTAGATTGAACTTACTTAAGAAGGGGCGGTTTCCGTCAGGCGAACCACCGATACTGCTCATAAACAAATTGTCTTTGTCGAATCGCATCGTATACATGCCGTATTGATTCTTTTGCATCATTGGTCTACCCGGATCATTATAACTGTCCGTGGTGCTGCGATCAATGATGACGGTTCCGGCTTTACCAGGTTTTGATGGGTCTATTAACGTTCTTTTGTCTAGTCGTTGCGCCCACCAGCTTTCGCTTAATATTGCCCTAGAATCATCTCCCCAAGTAATCCCTGAGTAACGGAGTGTAGTACCGGCTAACTTAATAGGTGCTCCATTGAAAGGTGCGTCAGACATAAATACCACATCTCTTTCAGCGACTTCAGCTTTTGGATCTCCTCCATCTTGCGCTTCTGCCCAATAAAGGGAGGCAGGTCTATCGGCTCTCCAACTCATGCTTCTAGCACCAAGTCGAGTAGCGTCAAACCCTTTAGGCCTTACTTCATCCAAGGCGATTTCTGCCATAACTTTTACTAGACTGCCGTTCGTATTCCAAACCTCGTAGTTGAAAGGAAAACGTGACGCAGGCACCAAGTATGAGAATGGTTTTTGAATCGTTTGAACAAGTAAATATTCACCATCAGGAGATAGGTTAAAGTCTTTGATGATATCAGGCTTTCCAACTTTGGTAGCATTACCATTTAAATCAACTTTTCTTAACTGAACCGTTGTATAGTATTCGAAAAGGCTCTCATCATAAGAGTTTTTCAGTAAATCTTGATAGGTTCTAGACGGTGCCTCAGCACCAGAAGTCTCTTGCAATACAGGGCCTTTTGGAGCTCTTGGCTTAAGAGGAGCATCGCCTCTTCCCTCTACCACTGTACTCACCATTAAGTGTTGGTTATCGGGCATCCATTCATAAGCCGAAACATAGGCGTTGTTGACCACCGCACCTAAAAGGCGTTTCGCAGATTTCGTTTTAACATTGGCAACCCATAGCTCAATACCGTTAGCAGTGGTATTGGTAAAGGCAATATTGCTTTCATCTAAAGACCAGCCTACATTTCCTATTTGTTGGTTACTTGGAAGTCCACTGAAGCTAAATTCTTCACCAGTATTCATGTTCTTAAGCTTTAGGCCTGTCATAAATGACTGACGGCTTCTTCCGTTTGTTGCTGGGTTGATTCGAGTTCCCCCAATACGAAGTTCAGGGGAAGCGACTTCTTCAATGCCTGGGTAACCAGGGCGTTCCATTAAAAGCATCCACTCCCCTTTAGAATCCATACTTACGGAAGGAGTAGAAGGGGCCTCAATAAGTTTTGCAATTACTTCGGGGGGACGTTGATAGCCATCTTGTGCTTGAGCGGGGGCCATATATAGCCACGTGGCAAGAAGGCAAATGCCACAGATGTTGAAAAATTTCTGCTTTAATTTCATAGCGTTGAATTTTGTAAGACTATTGAAATTAACACTGACTACCTGAAAATCAATGACTAATACACTGAAATTCAAAAAAATAGGATGGAAGGTTAATTCAGTTGAGCGGGTTCGGTCTTACTGAGCTTTTCCATGTCGATGAAGATTTTGCCTTTTTTAGCGTCATCATAAATAGGTGAGAACTTCATTCCCCAATCTATTTCGTCTGCCGTATAGCTCATTCGGTCATAGACTTGCCTTACATAGGTGTCGTCAAAGGCTTTGAACATGATGATCAATTCAACCTGTTTTTCTTCAAAATCCTCTTTAGTCCAACCGTGAATAGGGCTTTTCTCATCGATCGGGTGAACGATCGTCCAGCTCATTGAAAAGAAGTTGATCTTCGTTCTTTCGAGGTTCACTCCTTTAAATATTCTCCGATTTCCGCTAGCAGACCAATAAGAGATTACGACATCTACTTCGGCTTCTATTAACTGATTTTTGCTGCCACTTGCAAATCGAAACATTAAACCATTGATGTCTTGATAAGGGGAAACGATGGCCTTATCGCTATAGATTAAGTTTCGCCCAGGCCGAGAGAATCGCGCAAACATTAAGCCTGTGGCAAGTGCAAAACCTAACAGTCCTATGAAAGATTCAACTGCGGCAAGTATACTTGCTACATTAGAATCGGGATACAATTTACCATAGCCAACAGTGGTAATTGATTGTGTGCTAAAATAGAAGGAGGTAATAAAATGATCCAATCCCGATTGAGAAGCATGACCTGCTATACTATCAATTCCAGCCGCATAATAAAGGGTTGCAAATAGTAAGTTGGCCACAAGGAATACGAGCGTAATAACGCCCACGAAATTCCACCACTTCATGGAGATTAGTTCGTGATAGATATCTAAAGATTGCCAAAAGTTGAGGCCGCCTTTCTCTACATTGAATTCTCCATTTGGCGAGATCAAACGAGTAGACTTTGCATAGGCTTTCTGTCCAAAGCCAAGCTCTTCACTCTTTACGGGATTCTTTTTAGTATCTGACATTAAGAATCAAATCTACAATTCTTACAGAAAGTAAAGCAAGCACTGCCTAAGCTTATAAGAAAAGAAAAAGGGAGGCTTTAGCCTCCCTTTAATAATTCAGTTTAAATTTTCTATTGCCCAACCATGAAGATGGCATTGGCAACGAACATTTTTCCGTTTTCCCAGAAGGCTCTGAAGAGTGGGTTGTCAGCGAAATAGATCATTGAACCACGGCCCATACTTTCTACACCGAAGACCATAGATTTGGCCAATTGCTCTTTCACCTTGCTACCAGCAACGCCCGCAACGTGTGAAGCCTCACTCTCAATGATTCCTACATTCCATCCATTAGGTAAGTAAGCAAGTCTTGCGCTATTATTCTTAATGGTGAAGTACTGCTCGCTATAACCGAATCCCATTGGGTGAGTATTATCGACTTTTAATCTGAAAATAGCACCTGGAAGTCTTGAATCTTCAAATTTACTGCTTCTATCTGCGTATGAAGTAAGTGCATCTTTTTCCTTTTCTTCATCAGTTTTCTTTTCAGGTTTCTCGTCTTCAGCAGTTCTTTTTAGCTGGAACCCATCTTTGCCAACAAAGCTGTTAATAGCACTTTCAAGGGCTAAAACCTTTCCGCCAGCGCGAACCCAAGATTTAAGGGCTTTCATTCCGCTGTCATTCAACATTCGGCCATAAGAACCTGATGGCATCACAACTACGTTGTAATTGTCAAGATCAATTGATCCGAAAGCATCAGTATCCACCATGGTGATTGGGTAATTCAACTCTTGCTCCATAAAGTACCAGAACTCTCCAAAACCAAGAGATCTAACACCATCTCCGCGGAGCACCAAAACCTTAGGCTTCTCAATAAAAGGAACATTGTTTGATCCAAAATCTTTACCAGTATCCACGAATGTCGTTGGTGCAGAATATAGGCTTCTACCGAATTTCGTGGCTGAGGACTTGACGATTTCATCGAAACGCCCTTTCATGTTTTGGTTTCCTTTTCGAGTGATGATAAGCGTGCCAGGGTTATATTCCCTTCCTGCTACGCTAAAAGACTCAGTCGCGTAGCGGAGTTTAATGTCATGCTTCAATAGCTCGGCTAAAAACTTAGCGTCCTCTAGCGTTTCCCATTTTGCAAGGTATGCCGGAGGAGTAGATTCATTGAGGATTACTTCGGCACCCTGAATAGACATTTCAGCAGCACTTACATCTACTTTTACTTCTGTAGCAAAAGCATTTAAGCCCAACATATATGGAGTGGCCCAAGCGGTGATGTCATACGTATTAGAAGTACTGGCAAATGTATTAGGCTCGAAGAATGCTTGTACTAATACGGCTTTCGGCTGATAGGCGGAAATCACAATGTCACCATTTTGAATGGTCATATTTTTGGTTTCACCAGACATGAAGTCAAAACCAGAGACGGCTTTTTTCGTGCTCCCAGTTCCGTATTGTATGTTATGTCTTTTAAGGAATGCTTCTAGTTGCACCAACTTGTCTGGGTGGTTGGTACCACGAATTACATAAGTCTTGTACTTAGATTTCGGGTTGTTTACCGCTGTACTGAAGTAAGCTGCAAACTCATCCACCATCTTTTCAGAATTTTTGGAAGCAGTCTCCACCGTAGACATTCCAGTAGTGTAGTGATGCTCGATGGCATCTTTTAGCGTAAGCGTATCTCCTTCGTCAGTGAGTATGGCCAGGTCACTACTGCCTTGCTCATACGTCATGCCGATGGCACCATTATACATTGGGTAAGAATCACCATAGCTAGGGTACAGAATATCGAAGCTCTCTTTTGTGAAGAATAACCAGCCTTGTTCGTCAAAGTATTTGGCGTGGTTTCTGCCGATAATTTCTTGAAAATCTCTTTGCCATTGCGTCACTTGCTCGTGAATAGGTTCTGCTGCTGGCGCAAAGTAATAAGGGCTGTTGCTGCCTTGCTCATGGAAGTCGACATGAATATGTGGCATGATGGTATTGTAGAGTTTCATGCGTTGTTGTGACTCAACTTGCTTTTGCCATGCCCAATCGCGGTTCAGATCGAATAGGTAGTGGTTGGCTCTTCCTCCTGGCCATGGCTCTCTGTGCTCAATGGCATCACGGCTAGGGTTAGGCGTAGTGCCTGCGACTTGATTGATCCAGTTAGCGTAACGATCTCGGCCATCAGGGTTGATACAAGGGTCCATAATGACAACTGTATTTTTCAACCAGTTTTGAGCCTTGATATTACCAGGTCTAGTTAATTCATAGAGCGTTTTCATCGCTGTTTCAGTAGAATTAGCTTCGTTGCCGTGAACGTTATAGCTCAACCAAACGATGCCTATTTTTTCACCAACGGGCTCACCTTCCATCATGCCAATGCGCTTCAGGTTGTCGGTGCGAATTTGCTCCCAATTGTCCATGTTTTCTTGAGAAGAAAGCATATTGGTAATAAGAGGTCTCAGTTCATTCGTCTGTCCATATTGACTTGTCTCAACATTACTCATTTCACCAGCGACATACTGGTAGTAGTCCACTACTTTATAGTGAGGTGTAAATCTTGTTCCTAACTCATAGCCGAGGAATTCGTCTGGGCTTTTAAGTTGTTGGGCTAGCGACACAAAAGCCGTGAGCATTAAAACAATACAGAGTGTTAAGAGTCTTTTCATCATGAATCAATTTTAGAAAGCGGAATTTACACGAATTCGCTTCTGAAAACAACATGATGTTATGTCAACAAGCGCTGCATTAATAAACATTGGCCGAACCTAAATGCTTGAAAAAATGAGGAATATGTTTTTCATCACTGCTTTTTGTCTGATCAGTACCTTTGCGGTGAACGGACATTCAATAAATGACGATTCGTTCGAGTCGAGTATTCATGAAGAAGGGCAACTTCTTGGCTTTACTATTTTAGGTCAAAAACGACATGGAGCTTCGACCAGATACATACAAGACGAAAGGCTTTTCGGCCCCTACTTGACCGATGCGTATGTGAAAATGCAATTCACGAATTCCGAGGGAATTCAGGTAATTGGAAAGTCAATGAGGTATAACGTGGAGAGCAATGCTTTTGAAATACTTGTCGGTGATCAAGTGACGTACCTCTCTGGAAATACAGTTAACCAATTCGAGTTTCTTAATGCGACAGGTAAAAAGAGGTTGTTTGTTAATGCAAAAAACTTTTCAAGCAAAGACGAGCGTATTAATGGTTTTTTTGAGGTTTTGGAAATAGGGCGAATTGGCCTTCTGGCACATGACAGAATAGTTAATAAGAAGGTTTATTCTGATAATGGAGAGGGTTTACAAAGCGCAAGTAAACAAGTGGTTGAAACAGATTATTTTTTGTCAAAGAACATAGACCTCATCCCCATTTCATCATTCAATAAAAGAGCTATGGAGGTATTTGGAAAGTACTCGGAAGACTTGAGACAGTTTATTAAGGAGAAAAAGCTGAAGTTTAAGCGAGAGTCTGATTTAATCACCGTGGCAAGATTTTATGCTGATTTGATACTATAGACTTGCGCCATTTTATTGCTAGATTCGGTCGTGAAGCCTGCTGAGTCTCGTTATTTTCTAGCTATAATTCCTCCCGACCCGATTCAATCGGAGGCGCAAAAAATCAAAGTGCAATTTCGGGATGACTTCAATAGCAAAGGTGCTTTACGGTCTCCTGCGCACATTACGCTCCATATGCCTTTCCAGTGGAAAGAGAAAAAAGAAGATAAGTTATTCAGTTTACTTGTTCAAGCAACTAATGAGGAAAAATTTCATTTGAGCTTTGATGGTTTTGGTGCTTTTCCTCCGAGAACCATTTTTATCAAGAATAAAATGAGTCAGGATTTGATGAATTTTCAAGAAAGACTGGCTCGGTATGCGAAGAGAAACATGAACTTGTTCAATGCCACCCATAACCGAGGTTATCATTCTCATATGACGGTAGCTTTCAGAGATTTGAAGAAGGACAAATTCTTTGAGGCCTGGGCAGAATTTGAGGACAAACCCTTTGATCACGAATTCGAGGTCAACTCTTTCTGGCTGCTTAAGCATGACGGCAAACGCTGGAATGCTTATCGGGAATTTCAGTTTTCGGAGTAAGGAACTTTGATATTGATATTAACTAAATCACCTAGAATCAGGTGGTTCTTACCTACGTCATAGTCTCTCCTATCTAGTTCGACAGCACCATTAAAATACTTCATACCATCGATCACGTCAATACTAAAAGGAATTTCAATGGGAAGGGTTGTCTCTTTTATGGTGAGTTTACCTAACAGTTTAAAGCCTTCGGCAGTATGGACTACGCTTGTCGAGGTGTAAGACAGGGTAGGGTAATTTTCAACGTCAAAGTACTTCGATTTACGAAGGTGTTTATCTCTTGCATTGATGCCAGTATTAATCGTAGAAGTGGGAATCGTTAATTTGAAATATGATGATCCTAAATCATTTGGCTTGAAATTAAAGGAGACCGAGGTTTGTTCGAAAAATCCATCAACCCCAATGCCAACATTTTTTATAGTGAAAGTGATTTCACTAGCTCCGGTTTGAGCAGCACCAAGGCTTGATATAAAAAGACAAGTGAGTAAGAGACTAATTCTTAAGACCATTGAGGATACCTTTCGCATCTACGAGATTAACATAATCGGTTAGTTTCAATTCTAACTCCGTTGGGCCAACTGCGTAAGGCGCAATTTCAAATTGATTAAAATAGAAAATCAAGCTTTTGTTGATGATTGCGAAGTTATCGTTCAGCGTAAACTTATCACCTTCAAAGAAATATCCTTTCACCTTTAATGCCTGAGATGGTGGGATTTCTTTCAGCATCCTGAACTCTATCTCTGCCATTTCATTCAGTTGGTCTTCAAAACCTGGAATTAAAATGTCACTCAAGGTAATGGGTTCTCCAGTTTGCAAATCGTAACTTCTGTACACCTGATAAGCGTTAGGATGCGCGCCTCCGGTGTATGAAAAGATGGTAGACGCTACACTAATATAGCTAGAGTCTTGATAGATGATGTCAGAGTTAACTTCCATAGACCAAGAAGCCTTATAATCTGGAAATTCATTTAATATTTTTGTGTACTCAGAAGAGATTTCTTTGATAAGAGATTGAAAGCTTTCTGGTTTATCGGAGACAAAAGCATAATCGAAAATTGCCGATTTAATATTTTCGTTGATTTTCTGAGTTGCCGCTGGGCTGAGCATGCCGGTAATAATAGGATACTCCACGAAGAAGGAGGCACATTGGTTGGATAGACTATCTGTTTGGCAAGGGCCAGACTGCTCATTAATAGATTCGACTTTGTAATTCACAAATTTTGGAATGGCCTCAGGGCTTTCTTCAAGTTTAACGGCAGGTTTTTTTTCTCCAAATTCACATGAGCAAATGAGCACTGTTAATAATATTAATGAGAAGGTTTTTTTCACTAGTCGAATTTAAACTTGATGAACTTGGTGTCTTTGTCAAGTTTATAACTCTTCAAGGTACCTTTTGATTTAAAATGAATGATGTTTTGTTGATCATCGAAGGCGTCCATCAAGGCAACATTGGTTACTTCTGCCTCATTTACTTCTTCTACTCCCTCTATTTCGTAATAGCACCACCGGGCATCGCCCTCAAGCTCAGAGCCTAGGTAATTGAATTCCATGGATTTCCCGTTAATAACAAAAAGCACCTTTTTTTTGAGGTAAGAGCTGATTAGGCTGTCGAGCCGTTCTTGACTTTCAGGCTCGTAAGTATCCAGTTTTTTAATTTTGTGGTACTTTTTCAGCCCTATTTCTAAGTCATCAAGAAAAATTCTGTGACTAACTTGGATAGATTTTGATTCGGCATCATGTTCAATATCAGTCACGCTGACATGAAATGGGTGCCAATACAGAACAGCACTGATTAAAACCGACCAAATAAGCTTTTGCAGCATGTTTTTAAGTTTTATAGGGGTATTCAAAATTAAACTTTATTATTGCATTCCTTAGAATATCCGGGCCCGAAATAATACCCCTTTATGAGCCAGTTTGCCATATATTTTGAATTAGGTAGAGAGCATATCCTTGATCTCTATGGATATGACCACATCCTTTTTGTAGTCGCCCTCTGCGCTATCTACGTCATACAAGATTGGAAGAAGGTGTTGATTCTGATTACGGCCTTTACAATTGGTCATTCGATTACCCTGGCCTTAAGTACATTAGAGATTGTGAGTTTCAGGAGTGATATCATTGAATTTTTAATTCCCTGCACCATTTTCATAACGGCATTCGTGAACTTGCTTAGAAAACAAAGTGCTATTACCCCTGCAAAGTTTAATACGAATTACTTCTTTGCATTATTTTTCGGCCTGATTCATGGTTTAGGGTTCTCAAATTATTTGAAAAGTATTTTAGGAAGGGAAGACAGCATTGTCACTCCCCTACTATCTTTTAATCTTGGCCTTGAGCTAGGTCAGATTATAATCGTGGCGTTCTTTATGGTAATCTCTTTTGTCTTCGTCAACATATTTAATGTGGCGCGAAGAGATTGGAATCTGATTATTTCGTCCGCTGTGGCGGGAATAGCCATTACAATGATGTTAGAAACGAAATTTTGGTAAAATAAACGATAGAATGATGAGAAGACTTTGGCTTATGGCAATGGTAGTGACCTTTTTGGGGTCAAGTGCTTTTGCCCAAGTAGTTAATAGTAATCACGGTAAGCGCTTTGAGCAGCTTGAGCGTATGTTGAGAGATCCAAGTGTATATAGAACGGCTTCGGGTGCTCCTGGATCACAATACTGGCAGCAGAAGGCTGATTTTAAAATTGAGGCGACTCTTGATGATGAAAATCAGCGTTTGACGGGTGCAGAAACCATCACTTACTACAACAACTCTCCGGATGCCCTCAGTTATTTATGGCTCGCTTTGGATGAAAACGTAAGACAACCAGATAATGATTCTTACAAATTTGAGCCAAGCAGCATTCGTCCAAGAATGTCTTATAGCCAAATTGACGGCCTTGATGGGCATGACAACGACTGGGGTTTTCATATTATGGAAGTGAAAGATGCTAAGGGTGGTGATATGACCTATGCCATCAATCAGACGATGATGCGTATTGATTTAGCTACGCCATTAAAGGCAGGTCAAAAGATCGTATTTAGCATTAAGTGGTGGTATAATACTACACCGAGAGCTCTTTCTGGAGCACGCGGAGGGCACGAATTCTTTCCAGAAGATGGAAACTACATTTATACAATCACGGGTTGGTTCCCAAGAATGGCGGTCTATTCAGATTTCCAAGGATGGAATAATAAGCAGTTCACAGGAAGAGGCGAGTTTGCTTTGACTTTTGGTGACTACGATGTAAAAATGACTGTTCCTGCTGATCACGTAGTTGGATCTACAGGCGTTTTAGAAAATGCAAAATCAATCCTAACGGCAGCGCAACAAAAGAGATGGAGTCAGGCACAAAATGAATTTGTTGAGCCTGTTAAAATCGTTACGCTAGAAGAAGCTAAGGCCAATGAGAATTCTAAAGCGTCAGGAACAAAAACATGGCATTATAAAGCGGAGGATGTACGTGATTTTGCATGGACTTCTTCTAGAAAATTTGTCTGGGATGCCATGGCGGTCGACATTGAAGGTAGAGAAGACCACCCAATGGCGATGTCTTATTATGCAAAGGAAGCGTATGGTATTTACGAGCGATACTCTACTAAAGCAGTAGCCCATACTTTGAAAACGTATTCAAACTTTACTATTCCTTATCCTTATCCAGTAGCTATTTCAGTAGAAGCATCAAATGGTATGGAGTACCCAATGATCTGCTTTAACTATGGAAGAACGTTGGAAGATGGCACTTACGCGGAGTCTACAAAGTACGGTGCAATTGGCGTGATCATCCACGAGGTAGGTCACAACTTCTTCCCAATGATTGTAAACTCTGATGAGCGTCAATGGACTTGGATGGATGAGGGTTTAAATACTTTCGTTCAGTACTTAACGGAGCAAGAGTTTGATCCGAACTACCCTCATAGAAGAGGGCCGGCACACAAAATCGCTCCTTACATGGCTTTGCCAAAAGATCAGTTGGAGCCTATCATGACCAATTCAGAAAACATTGTTGGTTTCGGAAATAACGCTTATGCGAAAGCAGCTACAGGCTTGAATATCCTTCGTGAAACCATCATGGGTCGCGAATTATTTGACTTCGCTTTCAAAGAGTATGCGAAAAGATGGGCATTTAAACACCCAACGCCAGATGATCTATTTAGAACCTTAGAAGATGCTTCTGCAGTAGATATCGACTGGTTTATCCGTGGATGGTACTTCACCATCGACAATGTTGATATAGCCATTGACGATGTAAAATGGTACCAGCTTGATACTAAAAATCCTGAAGTTGAATTCCCTATTCTTAGAGAAGAAGCCGAGGGGACTCAAAGTGATCTTGCTGCTAAAAGAAACCGAGCAGAGGGTAGAAAGATGTATGTTGAAGAAGACAAGAGGTTACAAGACTTCTACTATTCTTACGATCAGTTCGAAGTAACTGACGAAGCGAAAACTGCTTACCAAAGATTTGATACAACGCTTTCCGATGAGGAGCGCGCCATTCTTGGTGACAAAGCAAACTTCTATGAGATTGACTTTTCAAATGTTGGTGGACTGGTAATGCCATTGATTATTGAGTGGACATTCGCTGACGGAACGAAAGAGGTGGATAGGATTCCAGCATACATCTGGAGAAAGAATGAAGATAAAGTCACTAAAGCCTTTATGAAAACTAAAGAAGTGGTTCAAATTCGACTCGATCCAGATAGAGAAACTGCTGATACTAATGAAGACAACAACTACTTCCCAGCGAACAACAAGCCTAACCGCTTCGAGCTGTTCAAAGGACGTGGTGGAGCTGCTAGAGGACAAGCTTCAGGTTCTAACCCAATGCAAAAAGCAGGCGGAGGAAAGTAACAAGACAAGAATTATTGTTGTAGAAGCCCGAGACAGATGTCTTGGGCTTTTTTATGCGCTTAACTTTCCTGAGGCAGGAGGCAGCCGATAGGCGTAATAACCCATTACAACTTCCATTGCCTCTTTAAGGGCCTGATTAATTGGCATTAGTTTGGTGCCTAGGTCGGGGTCAATGCTTCTAATTTGAAAATAATAGTCGTTCATCATGGGAACGCTCTTGCCTTCAGTAATAGAGGCATTGATCGAAGCGACCTGGTCAGGGGACTGTGTTTTTAAAGGAAGGCAAGTCACAAAAGTTGTTTTACCATACTTGTCCCTGATAGCGGAGTAAGCGAATAGCCTACAAATTAATCCTCGGAATTTATATTCTGAGCAACTGCCCTTGACGAGAGAATCCTTAGTGGGTGAAAAAATAGCGCAGGTAGAAGTATTTCTTGTTAAAAGAAGATCGTATTGTTCTTCTATGCGATTAGTTAGGAACAAATGGAAAGCGTAGGGAAGAAATTCTAGCGGGCTGGCCTCAATATCCGGCTTGAAACAGCACTTACCGCAACCAGCAATACAGTGGAGTCCGCTTGTGGCTTGAAGGGAGGCGATTTCATTGTCGAGGGAAGCAAAAATCTGTTCGACCGCCTTCACTTTGTTGATTATTGACATCTGTCGGTCACAAGGTAGGTGACTTAACGGCTAATCAACTAAGGCAAGTGATAATTTTGGGTCAGCGTACTTTCTTTGAAAGTGTCAATTCGCTTTTTGTTGGCGTTATTACTCCGTCTGTCACAGGGTAAAAAATTCCTTTAATTTTGCCTCCTCTTGTTTTGAACAAGTAAATGGTTCCAAGTTCTTGACCTTCTCCCATTTCTGAAGTAGCGGGGAAGTCGTATTCGATTGCAGCTAACTTGCCTAAACTATAAGTAAAGTATATTTGACTATTTAAACTTTTTCCGCTCGCCACTTGATAACTGCTGTCAGTGGTAAAAGAGATTTTCAAATCCTTTAATAGGCTGTTTTCTGAACGTATCTCCCATGATTCTTTAAGAAGAGCTGGTGTGGAAAACCTTTTTTCTTCAAAGGGAGAAAAATTGTAATATGTTGGTCTGTCGTCTAATGTAGACCTGAGTATAAGTCTGTCTTTATTATAGTCACCGAATAGGGTATCCCTTTGGCCATAGAGGTAAAGCGTTTCTTTATCAAGTTTTACGGTCCATCCTTCTTCTCCATCCCAGGAATGGCTAATGGCTACATTAGTTTTCTGAAATTCAATGGTCATTAACCCGGAATTATAAAGAAAGGATGAGTCTTGAGGCTCATCACCAGTTAGCTCAAATGCTCCATCTATTTCGACCATGGTATACACTGGTTGTAGGGCCTTAACGTGAGTAAGTATCCACAGTCCTGAGGGTTGCTGTGCACAAATGCTAGTAGTTGAGTACATAAGAACCAATATGATAAGTCTTTTCAGCATGCTCAAATATAAGTGAAAAGGTTGCTTTGGCTAAGACTGGGAGAGTTTTGCGAACTGAGTGCGCCAAGTCTTTTTGCATTTAATAAAAAACAGTGCGCCTATTAACGTTATAAGTGCTGTTGCAATACCTACCATTCCAAAAAAGGGTGTTTCGGGTATTCGCGTGAGCGCTTCAGAGGCAAAGGCAGCATAAAGGCCAATTACTGACCAGTACATTAAGGAGAAGTGCTGATAGATCCAGTTTTTGTTTGTCCTTCTGATGGCAGGAACCATCCCTCCTACGAGTGTTAAGAGACTTAATATTGCTGCATAATGAAAAATTCCAAGAGTACCGAAAAGACGATAGGTCATAAAAGCTGTGATATTTAAAATAAGCATTGATATCGCATAGGTGTATCCGACTTGCTTATGAAATTTGGTGCCCTTCCGCGAGAGAATTACAATTGTACCAGCAACAGTAGCCACTAGGGCGGCAATCACATGTATTAAACCAATATCACCTCGACCAAAAGTGTTTTCTTATTAAGGACGACTGCCTGCTCAAAGGTTTTGAAACCGATGAAGCTAACGATCAGAACTTGATCGCCCGAGGCTTCGGTTTCGAAAGAGAAAGAACCATCGGCTAGCGAATTGACTCCGTCAAAGGAGTCTTTAATGTAAATGTTTGCACCAGGAATGATTTCGCCTTTAGCGTCTTTGACCTTCCCTTTTATGACCGTTTGTGCAATAACACTTGACGTGCTGATGATGAGAATTGCGATAATGAGTTTTAACCGTTGCATTACTTTGAGTATTTGATGACTCAAATGTGCAATGAGTAGGACACTCCTATAAATTATACTTGCCGAATCGTAGAATCAAGTGGATGAACCGTAGGGAAGCCTTGCTTAATACTTCAACACCTCCTTTAACTTGCTATGTCCGCTGCGGCTCACTGGTAATTTGATACCTGTTTTGAGAGAGAGCAGGTAAGAGTCCTTTTCGTAAAGCTCTAGCTTTTCGATTTGCTTTACGTTGACGATGTGCGATCGGTGTATCCGAACAAACTCCCCAAGAGGAAGTCTATTTTCTAAGTACTTCATGCGAAGCAGTTTTAAGAACTTGCCCACTTCTGAATGAATGGCTACATAGTCGTCTTGTGCCTCGAAGCGTGAGATCGATTCAAGTGGAAGGATCTGGATTTTATTCCCCGTTTTCACCACTATACGGTCCAGGGATTCGTCACTTTCAGCTCTCGTTTCTTGAAGAGTTTCGAGTTCGGCTTTGGCCACTCCTTTGGTTCCTATTTTTGTTTTGGCTTTTTCAACCGCCTCACTAAAGCGAGATTCGGCATAAGGTTTCAACAGGTAATCCGTAGCATTTAGCTCAAATGCTTTGATGGCATATTGATCGAAGGCGGTGCTAAAAATGACTACAGGAGGCTCTTCCAATAGCTCGAGCATTTCGAAACCAGTGATCTTAGGCATCTGCACGTCTAAGAAAATCATATCTGGCTTATGCTCTTGAATTGCCTTTAGGCCCTGAAATCCATCACTACATTCGGCAATCACTTCAATGTCATCAAACTTCTTTAAGTAGGCCTTGATGAGGTCTCTTGCTAAACTTTCGTCATCAATAATAATGGCTCGTATCATAAGTCGGTTGCGATTTGAGGGATATCCAGTCTAACGGTGAATAAGTTATCAGTCTTCTCAGTAAATACCAATTGAGGTACGCCATAAATCAACCTTAGACGTTCTCCTACATTTTTCAATCCTATCCCTTTTCCTTTCTTGCCAGTCGCTTGCGGATCAAATTGATTTGAAATCTCTACCCTAAGAATGTTTTGGTCTTGCCAAGTCTTTAAGCTTACCGTTACTTTTTCCAGGCTCTCATAGATTCCATGCTTGATGGCATTCTCGAAAAGCGGCTGAAGAATCAGGTTAGGAAGTTTAAGGTGAAGCGACTCTTTGCTGATATCGGTTTTAACGGATAGGCGATCGCCAAAACGTACTTTTTCAATGTCTAAGTAAAGGATGATATTGTTCAGCTCATCCTCCATGGTATTCATTTGATCGTTATCTTTTTCAAGAGAATACCTGAGAAACTCAGAGAGCTTGATGACCATTTCCCTTGCCTTTTCTGGAGAGATGATCGTCAATGAAGCTATTGAATTAAGGCTATTGAAAATAAAGTGTGGGTTGATCTGAGACTTCAACATCTCCAATTCAGAATTTTTGAGCATGGTCTCTAGCTGAGATCTTTCATTCGTTTTTTGGTTTAGGTCGTCATAATAAAGAATGAGATAATAGACCAGTATGATGATGGAATAGTACATAAGACCCAGTGCTGCTCGCCAAGGAATGGACTCGTTGAGAAAATTTATGTATTCTTCGTCAGCCAAAACGCTTGTAAGAATGCTTTTGGATAAGAAAATGGCGAGTGAAACGGATAGTACTAAGGCTGCCAAATGGCTCACAACTAGATTGAGCAGTTGAGATTTTTCAAAGGAGTTGTAGCGTACATTAAACCAATAAGCCAAACCTAAGCCGAAGAAGATGCCGTTGAACACGAGGCTATCTAAGGCGGCAGTCTTTGCTTCAAAGTCGTAGAAATAGAAAAGCGCAAAGGCGAATAGTGCACAGATCACCAGCCATGTAATGGAATAAATGATTATGCTCTTATTTCGGATGAAGGGGTGGTCCATAAAAAAATCCGCGTTAAGCGGAATTTACTTAAAATCTTTCAGCAAATAGCCGCGAGTTTCAATTTCGGCAATGAAACTCACTTCTGTATTAGAGGAACTATTTAACTTCTCCGCCCCCAAAAAGCACTAGACCTTTGACAATTAATTCTTTACCGTCATTGGCTTCGTTCTCGTTGATTACCTTTCGTTCATCCGAAAAGGCTCCAAATATGGCAGTAACCTTCACTTTTACATTCATATCAGAAGGAACTCTTATGTCGCAACCGCCAAACAAAACAAATACATCCAATACATTCGTGCCCCGGGCTAGATCAGCGTTTACTAAGTTTAAATCTGTTCCTCCAAATATTGAAGTGAGTTTACCTCCCTTAAATTCTTTTGACGTGACCTTCTTTTCAGATCCGGAGAAGACAGCAATTTCATCGACATGGTCGAAGTCATTGTCAAAGCTTTTTTTTTCGTATTCATTGTGACGATTTCGCTTTAAGATCAGAGATAAACCAACACCTACTAGGGCTAGAGGCCATAACTTGAAGATGTCTTGGACATAAAAATCCCAGTAGTAATAATCTGACATTCTATCTACTAGGAATATAGAGCCAATGACGATCAGTGTGATTCCGGCTCCAACTTTTTCTCTAACCGTAGCTAAGAATACACCAAGGGTGATCAAAAATGTGTACCAGCGAAAAACGTAATCTGGAAGATCAAAATTGAAAATGTTCAAGTTGTCTAAAGTGAGGAGTAAACCGATTACCAAAAAGGCTGCTCCTAAAAAAATTCGTCTATTCATTTTATTTTCCATGACAGTTCGTTTTTAAGCGTTGTTCTATTTTGAGTTTTGACTTTGGGCTATTTGAGGGACCAACCTCAAGACCAAATGTTGTTAGTTGTTTTTGACTCTTCAAATGTACGGGGCTATTGGTACTCTTGGGGTCTACTAATCGGTAAACAAGCGCCCCCGATCGGTAAATGGTCAAGGCATTCGACAGAAGTTTTTATGACGGAGTCACCGTTCGGTGAATAACTATGTTTTTCTTTCAGTATAAAGGCTTCAATGCCTAATTTTGATCAGCTGAAAAACATCTCATTCACATGGAATACAGAATAGAAAAAGACACAATGGGCGATGTTCAAGTGCCCGCTGACAAATACTGGGGCGCACAGACCCAACGTTCTAGAAATAACTTTAAGATAGGGCCAGAGGCAAGTATGCCACTAGAGGTGGTCTACGGATTCGCCTATTTAAAAAAGGCCGCGGCACATACTAATTGTGAGTTGGGTGTACTTACTGAAGATAAAAGGGACTTGATTTCTGCCGTTTGTGATGAAATCCTTGCAGGAAAGTTAGATGATCAATTTCCTCTCGTTATCTGGCAAACAGGTTCTGGAACACAGTCGAACATGAATGTGAACGAGGTGATATCCAACAGAGCACACGTTATAGCGGGCAACACCCTTGGTGAAGGCGAAAGATTTGTTCACCCGAATGATGATGTGAATAAGTCGCAATCATCGAATGATACTTTTCCTACTGGAATGCACATTGCAGCATATAAAATGGTGGTAGAAACTACTATTCCTGGGGTAGAACAACTGAGAGACACATTGAAAGCTAAGTCAGATGCTTTTATGAATGTTGTCAAAATTGGGCGTACCCACTTAATGGATGCTACACCACTGACATTAGGCCAAGAGTTTTCAGGCTACGTTTCTCAATTGAATCACGGCTTGAAGGCGCTCAAAAACACATTAGAACACCTCTCAGAATTGGCCCTTGGAGGAACAGCCGTTGGAACAGGGATTAATACGCCAGAAGGTTATTCTGAACTTGTTGCCGAGAAGATCGCGCACTTTACTGGTCTTCCATTTATTACTGCGGAGAATAAGTTTGAAGCTTTAGCTGCTCATGATGCACTCGTTGAGACCCATGGGGCACTTAAGCAAATGTCGGTTTCTCTCAATAAGATTGCCAACGATATTAGAATGTTGTCATCAGGACCTCGCTCTGGAATTGGTGAAATTATCATTCCTTCAAACGAACCAGGATCTTCTATCATGCCGGGCAAAGTAAATCCAACGCAGTGTGAGGCCATGACGATGGTTTGTGCTCAGGTGATGGGCAATGATGTGGCGATCTCAATTGCTGGGGCGCAGGGACATTATGAATTGAATGTATTCAAGCCAGTTATGGCCTACAATACACTACAGTCAGCTCGTTTGATTGGAGATGCATGTGTTTCTTTTGAAGAGAACTGTGCGATTGGTATCGAACCAAACTATAAAAGTATACAACAGCATGTCAATAATTCGTTAATGCTAGTAACCGCCTTGAATACTAAGATTGGTTATGAAAAGGCAGCGAAAATAGCCAAAACAGCCCATGAAAATGGAACAACGCTGAAAACAGAGGCTGTTAACTTAGGTTATCTTGCGCCAGAAGAGTTTGATGAATGGGTAAGACCAGAGGATATGATTGGTAGTTTGAAAAGCTGATCATATTGTTCTAAATTGTACATAGAATTAACGATTACTCGATGAAATCTCAGAAAGTATTTTTAACACTCTTAATAGGAGTTTTTGTAGCCTCAGTCGCTTTGGCTCAAACTTCAGACGGTAGACCACTGACTAAAAAAGAGGCGAAGGAGTGGAAAAAGCGCAAGAAAAAGATGTCTGTGGAGGATTTTAAAGTCCTTTATGACCAAAATGTTATTCAGAAAGCACGGATCGCTAGCTCAGCAGGAGAGATTCAAAACCTAGAGAGACAAGTGTCGAGCAAGGATGAGCAGGTGAGCGACCTCCAGAAACAAGTCACGCGCATGCAAGCGGCATATCAGGCTGGTCAGCGAGAAATTGAAAACCTCAAGGACCAATCGATCACTCCAGTTTATAATCCTGAATTGATAAATGGTGAGGATTTTAGTGTAGGAGTGGTATTTAAAGTGCAGGTTGGTGCTTTTCGAAAAATAGATCTAGCTAAGTATGCCGAGACAGCAAAAGACTTTGATCAAGAAGGCAACGAATTAAGAAAGTATATTATTGGGAACTTTAGAAACTATGATGATGCAAACGTCTTGAAGAGGTATTTGAGAGAAATGGGCGTTTCTGATGCATGGATAGTGCCTTATCGTGACGCTAAAAGAGTTCCTTTGAAGGAAGTAATAGCAATAGAGAAAGTATCTAACAATTAAGTTGTGATCATATTATTTAGGGCAGTGTCTAATTCGGGCGCTGCTTTTTTTATGCCTTATAGTGCAAATTTTTTTTAATTTTATCTAATGCAGAAGCGATGGCTATTTGAAGAAGGTTATGACGAGGCTATTGTCGAGCTCCTGCAGAATGAGGTGCAGGTTAGTCCCATAATAGCAAAATTACTTTCTCAAAGAGGCGTTTCTTCATTTGACGAGGCTAAGTCCTTTTTTAGACCATCACTCGATCAGCTGCACGATCCATTTCTAATGAAAGACATGGATAAGGCAGTAAACCGCTTGACTGATGCCATTGGAAATGGCGAAAAAATACTGGTTTATGGAGATTATGATGTAGATGGGACCACTTCAGTGGCCACTTTCTATGGTTTTCTGAATGCTTTTTATGATCAACTCGCTTATTATATTCCTGACCGTTACAAAGAAGGTTATGGCGTCTCAACCGAGGGGATACAATACGCAAAAGACAACGGATATTCCCTGATTGTCACTTTAGACTGTGGCATCAAGGCGGTAGATAAGGTAGAAATGGCTAATCAATTAGGCATTGACGTCATTATCTGCGATCACCATATGCCCGGTGATGAGCTGCCTGCGGCTTACGCTGTATTAGACCCAAAGCGTAAAGATTGTGACTATCCATATAAAGAATTATCGGGATGTGGAGTGGGCTTCAAACTACTTCAAGGCTTCAGCATTCAATCCGGAATAGAGTTAGAGGTGCTGTATGAGTTTCTAGATCTTCTTGCGGTAAGTATAGCCTCCGACATTGTCCCAATTACTGGAGAGAATCGAGTAATGGCCTATTTTGGGTTAAAGAAGCTCAATAGTGCCCCAAGACCAGGGTTAAAAGCATTGATTGAATTTAACAAGGTTCAGACTAACCTTACTATTTCAAGCGTAGTCTTTGGCATTGGGCCTAGAATCAACGCTTCTGGTAGAATGGGTCATGCAGGATCAGCAGTAGATTTACTACTTGCAGAAACCGAAGAAGCTGCGGTAGGACTTGCAAATACAGTGAACGATAAAAATGATGCCCGAAGGGATTTTGATAGCGCTATTACCGAAGAGGCAATTGCCATGATTCTTTCAAATGAAGGCTTTGAACAAACCAAGTCAACTGTTTTATATAAGCACGACTGGCATAAGGGAGTCATAGGTATAGTAGCTTCTAGATGTATCGATAAGTTTTATAAGCCCACGGTGATATTGACAGAGTCAAACGACATGGTGACGGGATCTGCTAGGTCTGTGATGGGCTTTGATGTGTATGAGGCGATCTGCGAATGCTCAGATTTGCTAGAGCAATTTGGTGGACATATGTATGCCGCTGGTGTTACGATGCCAGTCGCTAATGTAGAGCCCTTTAAAAAGAAATTTGAGGAAGTGGTTGCCAGCAGGATCACTGATGATCAATTGATTCCGTGTTTGAAAATCGATTCCCTCATGAGGCTGGAGGAGATAGACCAGAAATTTTATAATATCATTTCCCAAATGGCACCTTTTGGCCCACAGAACATGCAACCAGTCTTTGTTTCCGAGAATGTGTATGCTACAAATGTTAAAGTTTTAAAAGAACAGCATTTGAAATTTATTGTAAGGCAAGAGGGTACGAATGTTGCTTACGATGTAATCGGCTTTGGCTTTGGGGAGTACTCGGATATGATTGATTGTGGAATGCGTTTTCATATTGCATATAGTGTAGAGGAAAACGAGTTTCGTGGACATAAATCACTCCAACTCTTTGTCAAAGACATCAAATTTGATTGATTAGACTATTTTTACTCCAATGAAGTTATCTGCCGAAAATCTAGTAAAGACATACAAGAAGAGAAAAGTAGTCAACGAAGTCTCTGTTGAAGTTAATCAGGGTGAGATCGTTGGGCTTCTTGGACCAAATGGTGCGGGTAAAACGACCACGTTTTATATGATTGTTGGTCTCGTTAGGCCAAATGAAGGTAAAGTGACGCTGGACGGTAAAGAAATTACACCACTACCGATGTTCAAAAGAGCGCAATTGGGTATAGGTTACTTGGCGCAAGAACCCTCCGTATTTAGAAAGCTTACGGTAGAACAGAACATCTTAGCAGTCCTAGAGATGACTAAGCTTTCTAAACAAGCGCAACGGGAAAAGATGGAGTCTCTACTCGAGGAATTTAGCTTGACCCATGTGCGTAAAAACCTTGGCAGAGTCCTTTCCGGAGGAGAACGTAGGAGAACAGAAATAGCAAGAGCCCTTTCCGTTGATCCTAAGTTTGTATTACTCGATGAGCCCTTCGCTGGAGTAGATCCTATTGCTGTTGAAGAAATTCAAACCATCGTAGCAAAGCTTAAAGACAGAAATATTGGTATCTTAATCACCGATCATAATGTGCAAGAGACACTTTCAATTACTGATAGAGCCTATTTAATGTTCGAAGGGAAGCTGTTAAAGGCTGGTACTGCGGAAGAATTAGCGGCTGATGAGCAGGTGCGAAAAGTCTATCTCGGACAGCATTTTGAGTTGAAACGTAAAATCTAGTGAATTGGCGATACTAAATTCCTTTCTTACCTGGGTCATGAAGAAGCGCATGCACCAGATTGATCTATTCATGAAGTACCCTCATGAAGTTCAGGGAGAGCTATTTAAAACCTTAATAACAACAGGAAGAAATACTGAGTTTGGGAGAACCCATGGTTTCGCTGACGTGCACACCGAAGATCAGTTCAGGCGGTTGATTCCAATTTCATCCTACGAAGAAATTAGTCCCTACATAGAGAGGAACATGGCGGGAGAGCAGAACCTCTTGTGGCCATCAGACGTGAAATGGTTTGCCAAGTCTTCAGGCACAACAAACGCAAGAAGTAAGTTTATCCCAGTTTCTTATGAAGCACTTGAAGAGTGTCACTTTAAGGGGGGGAAGGATATGCTGTCTATTTATTGCAATAATTTTCCCGATACTAAGATTTTTGATGGAAAGGGCCTTACGATAGGAGGAAGTCAACAGATAAATCAATTTGATAGCAATAGCGAATCCTTCTATGGAGACGTATCGGCAGTAATTATGTCGAACCTGCCGTATTGGACCAAGTTTGTCCGCACGCCAACGCTTGATATTGCTTTGATGGATGAGTGGGAGTCGAAAATCGATAAGATGGCAGAGCATACCATGAACGAAAATGTGACTAGCATTTCAGGCGTGCCTACTTGGACAATTATTCTTCTACAGAAAGTACTTGAGCTAAAAGGCGCAAGTCATATCCATGAAGTCTGGCCCAATTTGGAAGTGTTTTTCCATGGTGCTGTCGCTTTCGGGCCGTATAAGAGTTTATTCAAAAGCCTCATCCCTTCGGATAATATGCGTTATATGGAAACCTATAATGCTTCTGAGGGATTCTTCGGTATTCAGTATGATCCAGCAGGGTCAGACGATATGTTGCTGATGCTGGACTATGGTATTTATTACGAGTTTATTCCTTTTGCCGAGATCCATAAGGAATCTCCAAAGGTTATTGGGTTGAGTGAAGTAATAATGGGAGAGCAATATGCGTTGCTGATCACTACCAATGCAGGATTATGGAGATACAAAATAGGAGACACTATTCAGTTTACTTCTGTCGATCCGTTCAGAATAAAAATCTCTGGAAGAACTAAACACTTCATTAACGCTTTTGGAGAGGAGGTCGTAGTGGAAAATGCTGAGCGAGCCATTGCTGAAGCTTGTGAAAAGACGGGAGCACAGATTAATAATTTCACAGCTGCACCAAAGTATTTTGATGAAGAAACGAATGCTGCGCATGAATGGATTGTAGAGTTTGAGAAGAATCCTGATGACTTGGATCGCTTCACAAAGGCACTTGATGAAACGCTTAGAAGTATTAACTCCGACTATGATGCCAAACGGTATAAAGACATGGCCTTGTCTCTACCGATTGTGCACGAGGCAAGCCCAGGCACATTCTACCAATGGATGCGCAAAAGAGGAAAACTCGGAGGTCAACATAAAGTGCCGCGCCTTTCTAATACGCGTGAGTATCTAGAGGAGATATTGAGTTTAATGTCAGTCAATTCTTGATACTAATTCGAAAAGGAAGAAAAGTTTTGACAGCGTCATTATTGCTAGAGGCAACTAGAAACCCCCAATTCAGCACACTCTGGTAAATTGCATTTTTCTAATATGGTATGCAGATCGTTTTTGCTATAAAAACGGAGTCTTAAATTGCTGTTCGGGAAGGGTTAGAGATTAGCTAGCCGATTTAATAATTATGTAATAATACCAATAACCTTAGGTTAATGGTAGTTTGAACTTTTTTAGGGCTATATCTTAGGTAATTCTGAAGCTTTCTTTTTTCAACCCTTAGAAGGAAAAGAATGCTATATTCCTAGGGCAGAAAGAAGAGGCGGAAAAGGGTGTTATTAGATAATAAAAAGAACCAAATTTTTATTAAAGTATTTTTCCACAAAATTCAGTGTTTATCCACATAGAAGTAAAATTATCACATAAGTAAATGATTGCCAATAGGTTAACCTCAATCACTTCTTGTTGTTTTTTGTTGATAACTATTTTTACTTTAATAAGAAAGTAGAAAGTCTATTCCTATTGTAACACGGCTATACGCTTAATATTAAGCGATTTAGGAGCTCATTTCTTTCTGTTGTCGCTTTAGTTTAGTGCGGTAAGTATTAAAGATTCTTGATTTTGAGACGATGCCTAGATACTGGCCTTCGCTGATGACTGGTAGGTTCCATGCACCAGTCTTCTCGAATTTTGACATGACTTCCTGCATCTGCTCGCTTGGTGAAACTGTTTCTGGAGGCTTGTGCATTAAACTTTCGACAATTACACTTTTCTGAGATTCAGGGTCAAACATGATCTCACGAATGTCATCCAGCGTAATAATGCCTTGAAGGACGTTTTCTTCATCCACCACAGGGAATATATTACGCTTTGATTTTTTAACTAATGAGACTAGCTCATGAAGTGTTTGCTGTGGGTGAATGGTGAGTAAATCTTTCTCAATGAGTTTAGAGATACTCATAAGACTCAGTAGCTGTTTGTCCTTATCATTTTGAATTAAGTCTCCAGATTCAATCAGGTTTGCTGCGTAGAAAGAGTGTTTTTGAAAGTAGCTATTGGTACTGAAGGCCACGGCTGATACAATCATAAGTGGAAGGAACAATGTATAGCCACTGGTGATTTCGGCTATTAGGAATATGGCAGTTAAAGGAGCGTGTAGCACCCCGCTCATTACACCGCACATTCCTACTAATGTAAAATTACTGACTGAGAGTGTTCGTCCTAGGTCTAAAAGATTATTCACTTGTGCGAAGAGGAAGCCAGTGATTCCACCAACGAAGAGCGATGGAGCGAAAATCCCTCCATTGCCACCAGCCCCAATGGTTACTCCGGTTGCTATTGGCTTTAAAAGGAGTACAATGAATGCTAAGCCAGCGAGTAACCATTGGTCAGAGACCTCGGCAAAAAACTGACTATTACTTAATACCTCTGAGGCCTGACCATTGAGGAGAAGCTTAATCGTATCATAGCCCTCACCATAGAGAGGATTAAAAAATAGCATAAGAACACCTAACCCGAGGCCTCCAATAATAGCTTTGATAACAGGGTGTTTGATTTTGGCGACCAGTTTTTCAGCAAACAGGGTAGTATTCGTAAAATAATATGAGATAAGACCACAGAAAGCACCTAAGAGTAAATAAAAGCCAAAGTCACTGGCTAAGAATGGATCTGTTAGGTCGAAAGAGAATAAAACATCCTCGCCTAAAAGCAACATAGAAACCAGCGAACCTATAACCGAAGCAATCAAAAGCGGAATGAATGCCGCAATAGTCACATCAGTGAGGATTACTTCGATGCTAAAAATTAAACCAGCTATAGGCGAGTTGAAAATGCCAGAGATGGCAGCAGCAGCTCCGCAACCGATCATAAGTGTGCGCTGCTTATAGTTGAGGTGCATTAACCGACCGATATTTGATCCAATTGCAGAACCAGTTACGACAATAGGAGCCTCTAACCCAACAGAACCTCCAAACCCAACGGTGAGACCAGATGTAAGCATGCGACTGTACATTTTTGTACGGCTGATGATGCTTGATTTTTTGGAAATTGAATATAGAATGGCTGTAATACCATGCCCTAAACGCTCTTTTAATATGTAATTGGCTAAAAGGGCGGTAATTAAAATACCAACGACAGGAAAAAATATATAGATATAAGAGTAGTCTAACCCTAAAAGGGAGTTCTGAATAAAATGTACGGCACTTTTTAAGGTTACCGCAGCGAGTCCGCCAAGAAGACCAATAACGCCACCTAGAATGATTATAAAATTCTTGGTTCGAATATGGCGTATACGCCAAATCAAAAATTTACTTAAAAGCGATTTGAAATTCATTTGAGCGATTTGGCCTTTTCCCAATAATGATCCATTTCTTCGAGACTCATTTCACCAATACTTTTGCCATCCTTTTTGGACTCGGTTTCTAAGTATTGAAATCTCTTTATGAATTTCAGGTTAGTTCTTTCAAGGGCCTCTTCAGGGTCAATGTCTATGAACCTAGAATAGTTGACCAGTGAAAACAATAGATCACCAAACTCACCGAGGGCTTTTTTCTTGTCGATCGCTTCGTTTTCAGCTACGTTGAATTCGGCTTTGAATTCTTGCATTTCTTCCTCGACCTTTTCCCAAACCTGCTCTTTCTTTTCCCAATCAAAGCCAATGCCCCTAGCTTTATCCTGAATACGAATGGCTTTAACTAAAGCTGGTAAAGAGGTTGGAACGCCACCTAGCACAGACGTATTGCCTTTCTCTTTAAGCTTAATTTTTTCCCAATTGGCCTTTACTGCCTCTTCGTCATTAGCTTCTACATCGCTATAAATGTGTGGATGACGATGAACAAGTTTGTCACTGATAGCATTTAGCGCATCTCCTATGTCAAATACTTTCTGTTCGTCAGCAATTTTTGAATAGAAAACCATATGAAGCATCAAATCACCAATTTCTTTTTTTACTTCCTCCAAGTTTTCAGTTAAGATGGCGTCAGAGAGCTCATAAGTTTCTTCAATAGTCAAGTGTCGGATGCTTTCTAGTGTTTGCTTCTTGTCCCATGGACAATTCAACCTTAACTCATCCATAATGGTAAGCAGTCTATCGAATGCCTCGAGCTTTTCTTTTCTCCGAATGTCTTTTGGGGGCTGAATCATCTCTTTTTCCTTTCCAGAAACTTATGGGGCAAAGGTAGCGTTATGAAATCAAGTATGTTAAATTTGCCTCAAATTAGTCTGTCATGACCACATTTATATTCACATTAGTCTTAATAGGGTTGTTTTTTGTTGGGATGTCCGTAAGGTTAATTCTTTTGAAAAACGGGGAGTTTAAAGGAACATGTGCTTCTCAAAGCCCATTCCTTAATAAAGAAGGTATTCGCTGCGGTTTGTGCGGTAAGGATATGAAAGATGCCGAAAGTTGCGGAAATCCTGATAATGAGGTAGATAAAGTCCTCGCACAATTCAAATAAGTACCTAGACCCTAGGAATCTTTTCAACACATTTTATTGGAGTGTTTCTACACTTGTTTTGCTACTTTTGCAATTGAATTAACGCAGCAGAGCTAGTGACATTAATAAAATCAATTTCAGGTATTAGAGGAACAATTGGCGGTAAAGTGGACCAAGCCCTTACACCAATAGACGCAGTGAAATTTGCAGCAGCATTTGGCACTTGGGTAAAAGAGAAGTCTGGAAAATCAAAGATTATTATTGGTAGAGATGCACGCCCATCGGGTGAAATGATCTCTAATTTGGTTACCTCAACACTTATTGGTTTAGGCATTGATGTGGTAGACCTAGGCCTATCAACAACTCCGACTGTAGAAATTGCCGTTCCTGCCGAAAACGCTGGTGGAGGTATAATTTTAACGGCAAGTCACAATCCAGTTCAATGGAATGCGCTTAAACTTCTCAATGAAAAAGGAGAGTTTATCTCTGGAGATGATGGAAAAGAAGTTCTTGAGATAGCCGAAAACGATGCCTATTCTTTTGCAGAGGTAAAGGACCTAGGGAAAATTACTCATGACGATACTTACATCGCCAAACACATTGAAATGGTTATAAACCTACCGTTGGTAGATGTTGAGGCCATACGATCAGCTAATTTTAGAGTGGTAATTGATTGCGTAAACTCAACTGGTGGGATTTCATTACCCCCTCTTTTGAAGGCACTAGGCGTAGAACATGTCGAAGAGCTTTACTGTGAGCCAAATGGCCAGTTTCCACATAATCCAGAGCCATTACCAGAACATTTGACGAAGATTTGTTCCACACTAGAAAATGGAAATTACGACCTTGGGATAGTCGTGGATCCTGATGTAGACAGGCTAGCCCTAGTCTCAGAAGACGGATCTACCTTTGGAGAAGAATATACATTAGTGGCCGTGGCTGACTATGTGCTTTCCCAGACAAAAGGAAATACTGTTTCTAATTTATCTTCGACACGTGCCCTGAGAGATGTTACTGAAAAACATGGAGCCAATTATGAAGCTGCTGCTGTTGGTGAAGTCAATGTGGTGACTAAAATGAAAGAAACGAATGCTATCATTGGTGGCGAGGGTAACGGAGGAATCATTTATCCTGAATTACATTATGGTAGAGACGCTTTGGTTGGAATCGCTTTGTTTTTAACGCATTTGGCCAAATTTGGTCAGCCTGTTTCTAGGTTAAGGGCTTCCTATCCGAACTACTATATTTCAAAGAATAAAATTGACCTTTCTCCTGAGATCGATGTTGATAAGGTGCTGTCAACAATCGCTGAGAAGTATAAAAATCAGCCTGTAAATACCATTGATGGAGTCAAAATTGAATTTGATAAGGAATGGGTACATTTAAGGAAGTCAAATACTGAGCCCATCATCAGGATTTATGCTGAATCTGAATCTCAAGCTACGGCTGAACATTTGGCTCAGAAGATAATATCAGATATTAAGGAAGTTGTGTCCAATTAATTTTTTAAGGCATGAAAGTTTATTTCGATAACGCAGCGACTACACCTCTAGATCTAGAGGTTTTCGAAACGATGAGACCATTGATGTTGAATGTCTATGGAAATCCATCCTCAACACACGCTCACGGTCGAGAGGCTCGGACTAAATTGGAATATGCTAGGCGCACGGTTGCAGATTTATTAAACACATCTCCATCCGAAATATTCTTTACATCAGGAGGAACAGAGGCTGATAATACTGCTATTACCTGTTCTGTTGATGCCTATGACCTTAAGCATATCATTACTTCAGAAATTGAGCATAAGGCTGTTTTAGAAACTTCTCGTAAACTGGAGGCAGAGGGAAAGGTGAAAATCAGCTATGTTGATTTGGATAGCGAAGGCCATGTAAACATGGGCCACTTGAACGATCTGCTAAAGAACAATAGTCGCTCTATGGTGTCGCTCATGCATGCTAATAATGAGATTGGAACACTTAACGATATTGGTGCAATTGGTGAGCTAGCGTCTGAATATGATGCTATTTTTCATTCGGATACCGTGCAAACCATGGGACACTTTGCGCACAACACTCAAAACTTGAATTGCCACTTTCTAGTGGGTGCAGGGCATAAATTTCATGGTCCAAAAGGGGTAGGCTTTCTAAGAGTTTGCAAGAGTAAAAAGATAGGTCGTTTTATGCTTGGCGGTGGACAAGAGAGAAATCATCGGGGTGGGACGGAATATGTTTATGGTATCGTTGGCTTAGCGAAAGCTCTTGAAATTGCTTATCGCGATATGAACCACCATGAACGATATATCAGAGGACTGAAAGATCGCATGATTGAAGGCTTGAAGAACAGGATTCCGGGAGTCATGTTTAATGGAGACATTCGTGACGGACATAGCTTGTACACTGTGTTAAACGTAAGTTTTCCTCCATCAGAAGATAATGACATGCTTCTTTTTAACCTAGATATTAATGGAATCTCTGCCTCAGGAGGTAGCGCTTGCAATAGTGGTGCAGCCATGGGCTCACACGTTTTGAATGGTATTAAAGCTGACACTAATAGACAAGGGGTTAGATTTTCTTTTAGTAAATACAACAAGCCAGAGGAGGTTGATTTCGTGTTAGATAAGCTCGTGGAAATTCTTGAACCAGCAATGGTTTAACAGATTTTTGAATTTTTCATGGTCTTTATAATGAGAACTCGTAAAACATGAAGTCAAGTAAAGCTTACATTCTGCTACTTATTGTGTTTCTACTCTCCTGTAGTAATGATGATTTTCAAATTGATGAAGTAGATGGAATTATCGTTGACGTTTCGACTATTGCTGGTCTTGAGTCTTGTGGCTTTATGATCCGTATTCAAGGTGAATTGTATAAGCCGACTTATCTCAATACGCAATACGAACAAGATGGATTGGAAGTGTTGCTTAAGGTAGAGTTTCTTGCTACCCGAGCTAATTGTGGCTCACTTGCTACGCCTCCGCGTGAAATTAGAATTGAACAAATGAGACCCTCAAGCTGAGTATTGTTGTTTTTTTTCATGTAATCCTCCCAAAGTACAATGCTCCTACTTAACTTGGCGTTTCAGTGGGCACCTAAACTAAGGAACAATACAGATTAAGAATTATAAGCACTTAACCCTGTTAGCCTTATTGATCTTTTGTGGATGCAATTCCAATAGCGATACTGCCCCTTCTGCTGAGCAGGGGGCCATTATAAAGAACGGTGCAAACGTAACGGGTTTTCAATCTTGTGGTTGGGTCATTGAATTTAATACAAGGTTTGGCTCGACTGTAGTGCCCGAAAGCTTGCCTGTTGAATTCCAGCAAGACAACCTCGAAGTGAGAATAATTGTCACTAATAGTGCTGATCCTGCAGATTGTGGTCCAGGCGAAGCTCACAAGGTGCGTATTGTAACTATTAGGCTTCCAGACTAAGCTGTTTTAACAAGGTCTTCTAAACATTCAATCCATTTAGTGGATGTATTCAAGCTTGGCACCAAAGTCCAAGTTTCACCTCCAGCTTCCTCGAATTCTTCCTTAAACTCTTCTCCTACTTCAAGTGTAGTTTCAAGACAATCTGAAACGAATGCTGGAGAGAAGGCAAGTACCTTTTTGATCCCTTTAGGAGGTAATTCCTTCAAGAATATGTCTGTATAAGGTTTTACCCAAGGGTCTTTACCCAATCTTGATTGGAAAGTGGTAGTATAGTCACCTTCTTTAAGCCCCATTCTTTCGGCAAGTTGACGAGAAGTATAAAAACACTGTGCTCTATAGCAGTAACGATTCTTTTCATGCAGCTTATTGCAGCAACTACCCAGTTGACATTGATTCCCAACAGATCCTTTTTTAATATGCCTTTCAGGTAATCCATGGTAGCTGAAAATGACATGATCGTAAGTCTCCTTTTCCATTAAAGCCTTTCCATTGTCTGCAAAAGCTTCTAGGAACTTAGGATGATCCATGAACTGGTTAATGTGTGTAATGGAAGGTATGATTTGCCATTTATTAACCAGACGATTCACTTTCTCTGAAACAGAACCTGTACTAGCTGAAGCATACTGAGGGAATAGTGGAATGACAATGATCTGTGTCACGTTGTGACTTCTGAGCTCCTCTAAAGCACTTTCTATGCTCGGACTTTGGTAGCGCATTCCGAGGGCTACTTGATAGTTGTCTCCAAGCCTTTCCTGAAGTAAATCTCTCACATCAAACCCATTAAACTTTAATGGAGAGCCACGATCTTCCCAAAGCTTAGCATACTCTTTGGCTGATTTTGGTGCCCGGAATGGTGCAATTATTCCATTGACTAATAAGAATCTAGGGATAAGTGGAATGTCAATCACTCGACCATCCATTAAGAACTCACGCAGATACTTACGAACATCTTTTGTAGCTGGACTATCTGGTGTTCCTAAGTTCACCAACAAAACGCCTTTTTTCTCTTTTCCCATTGTCAAAACTTATGCATCCAAAACTCGATGCAAAGATATTTGTTTTCTGTTATGCCCCATACTTCAATATTTTCTTAGAGACTGTAAAAAATGAAAGCCAGGGATGGCGCGAGCTTACGATCTATGATTACTTCTACCATACCGTTTTTCGTCTCCATTTATTCAAGCACAATCACTACCTTGAAAAGGTACGTGAACCTTTTTAGAGGCTCGTGACTTGTAAAGAAAATCCTTTATGCCATGAAAAGTTTCAAACTTGAATTTCCCAATGCAGAAGGTCAAATGTTATCGGCACGGCTAGAAACGCCTGTGGATAAAAGCCCAAGAGCGTATGCCCTCTTTGCTCATTGTTTTACCTGTTCCAAAAACTTTATGGCAGTCACCAATATCAGCCGAGCACTGACGTCTAAAGGGATAGCTGTTTTAAGGTTTGATTTTACAGGTCTCGGGGATAGTGAAGGTGAGTTTGCTGACACCAATTTTTCGAGCAATGTTCAAGACTTGATTGTGGCGGCAGAGTATCTCAAGGCTGAATATGAGGCACCCAAATTATTGGTCGGACACTCTTTAGGAGGTGCCGCCGTGTTAATTGCAGCCAGTCAACTGCCCTATGTTGCAGCGGTGGCTACAGTCGGAGCACCTGCCGACCCTCCACATGTAAAGCGCCTGTTTGATGGCGCTCTAGATGAAATTGAAACCTCTGGAAAGGCTAAGGTTCCCTCAGTGGGCGACCTTTCACTATAAAAAAGCAGTTTATCGATGACCTTAAGCACTACGAGCAGTCTCAAGTCATTAAGGAGCTCAAGCGTCCACTCTTGATCTTGCACTCTCCTCAAGATGATACAGTAGACATTAAAAATGCTGAAAAGATATATATGGATGCGATGCATCCTAAGAGTTATGTCTCTTTGGATGGTGCAGATCATTTGCTCACAAAAAAAGAGGACGCACTATATGTTGGAGAGGTAATCGCCTCTTGGGCCACGCGTTACATGCCAGAAGCTAAGCCAGATGATTTGACTACAGATCGTCAGGTCGTGGTTCGTAATGAAAAGGAAAGAGGCTTGCTTACAGAGATTATTGCCAATGGACATTACATGATTGCAGATGAACCAAAAGAGGTTGGTGGAACCGATTTGGCTGGAACTCCTTATGACCTTCTGGTCGCTTCCTTAGGTGCTTGCACCGCCATGACGATTCGCCTTTACGCAAATCATAAAGGGCTAGACCTAGAGGAGGTAAAAGTTCATCTGAGTAGAGAAAAGCGTCATGCGGCAGACGCAGAAAACTTAAACGAAAGTAGCAAGGTTGAGTTTATAGACCGAGAGCTAGAATTGACAGGCAACCTCACTGAAGAACAGCGAAATAGGATCGTTGAGATAGCCGACCGCTGCCCAGTACATAAGACCCTAACACATGGGGTAACCGTAAACACCAAACTTAAATAATCTCTCTTTCCTTAAAATAAGGGCACTTAGTAAGTCATTTATGATTAATTTGTAAGCTTGCACAAAGCTAGAATTGAATCATTATTACTGATAAGGCAGCTGAATGACTGAAATACAGCAGATTCTTATACTTCTGGGTGGCTTTGCCATCATAGCCGTGGCGGCTAATCAGATTGCGGGCTTTTTTCAAAAGGCCAAGCTTCCGTTTATTACGGGCCTACTTGTAATTGGGCTTTTTTCTGGGCCGTTTATCTTCAAGTTGCTACCAAAAGAAGCCGGTTCTGGCCTTCAATTTATTAATGACATTTCCCTCGCATTTATCGCCTTTGCTGCTGCGGCAGAACTCTATTTGAAAGAGTTAAGAGGACAAATGAAGAGCATCAAGTGGATGACCTTCGGCCAGTTGGCTGTCACCTTCATAGGCAGTTCGGTACTTATCTACTTCTTGTCTGGTCAGATTGAATTCATGCGCGATATGAATAATGCGGCAAAAGTAGCCGTGGCTATTATGATGGCGACCATATTTGTAGCCCGATCTCCCGCGTCAGCTATTGCCGTAATCAATGAAATGCGGGCTAAAGGGCCATTTGTACAAATGGCAATGGGCGTTACGGTAATCAAAGACTTCTTAGTTATCATCCTTTTCGCCATCTGTTTGTCTATTGCCACGTCATTGGTAAACGGGAATCCATTTGATCTACAGTTTTTACTCATACTGCTGGCAGAGCTCACGGCTTCTTTTGTCTTGGGCTATTTAGTGGGAAGGATATTAATCTTAGTATTAAAATTTAGAGCCAATGCATATTTAAAAATGGCCCTCATCTTGGGGGTTGGCTACTCGGTTTATTTACTCTACTATTTCGTTAAGCACTATACGCTCGATAATTTCGGGCATGAGTTTCATATTGAGCCACTTTTGATTTGTATCATCGGTAGTTTCATCGTCACCAACTACTCTCGTTTTCGATACGAGTTTATTAAGCTGTTAGAAGAGATAGGACCGGTCGTATATATCTGTTTTTTTACATTAACAGGAGCGTCCGTTTCCATCGATATTTTGATCAAAGTAATTGGGGTAGCCTTTATGCTCTTCGGTATTCGTCTGGTTACAATGATTATTGGGTCTATTCTTGGGGGTTCATTAGCAGGAGATTCGGCCTTGTTTAGAAGAATTGGCTGGATGCCATTTGTAACGCAGGCAGGTGTAGGTCTCGGCCTTGCAACTATAGTTGCGAATACATTCCCCTCATTTGGAGCAGAGTTTCAAACCATTGTCGTGGCAGTTATTGTCCTGAACCAATTCGTTGGGCCACCATTGTTCAAGTGGTCGATTCAACTCGTTGGCGAAGCACGGACTAAGGCGAATACACCTCATTTTGATGGTGTGCGTGATGCAATGATCATAGGAATAGAATCTCAATCTGTCGCTTTGGCAAGACAGTTAAAGGAGCACAATTGGGAGGCGGAGCTTTTGACTAAGAACAAAGAAATACAAACGGATGAATACCCAGATCTCGTAGTGCACCAAGTGGATGATTTTGACTATCAAAGTCTAGTTGATAACAATGTTGAAAAGGCTGAAGCGGTAGTGCTAATGCTCACAGATGAAGAGAACTTGGCCATTGCCGAAATCTTATACGAACGTGTGGGTACAAAAGACATTGTGGTACGACTTAACCACCGTTACAACTTTGAGAAATTCCATAAACTAGATTGCCTGATCGTAGATCCTGCTACTGCAATGGTAAGCTTAATGGATCACTTGGTAAGATCCCCTCAAGCAGCGACACTCCTATTGGGTATGCAAGAAAACCAAGACACAATGGATGTCGATGTTCAAAACCCGAATTTACGAGGCCTCGCCCTAAGGGATTTGAGGTTGCCTTCAGATGTTATTGTTCTTTCAGTCAATAGGGGTGGGCAGAGTATAATTACACACGGTTATACTAGGCTCAGGTTAGGCGATATTCTAACAATCGTTGGTTCTAACAAGAGTCTCGAAGAAGTAGCGCTTCGTTTTGAGCGATAAGGAATTGACCTCTCATCAATTCTTTCAAGTTGCTTTCAGTTAGAGCCATTATATTGATTGAAAATCTAGCCATATGAGAACCTTCATAACTCGTTTTACTTTTTTATTATTTGGTGTTTTACTGATTGGAAGCCTTTCAGCTCAGAATCTCTATATCACAGGCGGATCATACTTCGATGTCGAATCAGGTGAAATGATAAAGAACCAAGGCATTGTCGTGCGCAGCGGAAAATTCGTTCGCGTGAATGAGTCCCTCAATTCTACCGAAGGATATGAACTCCTTCAACTTAGTGACGACCAATACTTATTGCCAGGAATTTTTGATTTGCATGCACATTATCGCGTAACATTTGATGGGGTAAGGCGAGATGAAGTCGAAGCCAATCCCGTAATTTTTCTAGCGAATGGGGTTACCTCTACTTTTCCTGGGGGTGAAATTCAGCCGGAAGTAATGTTGGAGGCTAGACTAAAGATTGATCGAGGCGAAAAGATTGGTGCACGTATTCATAGCTCAGGCCCCTACTTTGGAACCGCTTTTCCGGCATGGAATAGAGGAACTACCATAGAAGACATTTATGCGACTGTTGATAAATGGGCAGCGCTAGGAGTTTCAGGGTTTAAGGCTAAAGGCATCTCTCCTGTGTTGTTGAAGGCCTTAATTGAAAGAGCGCATTTACACGGATTACCAGTTACAGGTCATCTAGGCTCAGGTTTTAGAAATACTGTCAACCCAAGAGATGCAATTGATATGGGCATCGATAGAATAGAACACTTTCTAGGAGGAGATGCCATTCCGAATACACAATCGGCATACGCTACACTTCAAGACTTGGACGTGAACGATCCTGGAGTCGATAAGCAAATTGATCTCTTCATTGATAATGGCGTTTTCTTTGACGCCACTTTAACGGCCTACGGCTACTATGGTCATAGAAAAGAGTTTTACGATTACTGGCATGAAGAGCGCAAGTATCTGACACCATATGCCTTTGAAATCACGAAAGAAACGCGCCAAGATTTGGGTATGTTTCAGAAGATATTTGATGTGAAGAAGGTCACTGTCAAAAAGTATTTTGACAAAGGAGGTAAGATTACTTTAGGAACGGATCATCCGTCAGTGGGAGAGTACATTCCTGGGTTTAGTGCCCATAGAGAAATGGAAGCCTTGGTCTCTATTGGAATCCCGAATGCTGATGTGCTAAAGATTGCTACAATCAATGGGGCCGAGGCGCTTAGGAAGAGTGATATCCTTGGAAGTATCACGGTGAGCAAACTAGCAGATGCCTTTGTAATAAATGGAAATCCTTTGACAGAGATTACAAATACGCGAAACGTTCAGCAGGTGATCAAAGGAGGAAAAGTATTCGACTCAAAAGCCTTATTGAAAAGTGTTGAAGGTAAAATGGGTCCAAAAAGCGAGTTGGATTGGAGATAGGTAGTTGGTCAGAAATGACTTTTTTCCTCCTTTGGAGAAGGTTAGTAAAGTATCAATCGTCATCCTGAACTCGTTTCAGGATCTTAAATAATCCAGAAAACTGTGATGCTAGACTCTGAAATAAATTCAGAATGACGTGAATTTGTATACTATCAATTATGAACGAAGGCTTAATTACCACCATCCCCTCCGCTTTCTTTCTTCTCTTGCATTTTCTTTTCGATGCCGCGTTTACGCATCATCATTCGTCTTTTACCTGTTTGCGTTCGTCCAACGGAATCTTGTCGATCTACACGCCCTTTTTGGCCACCGATATTATTTCTACCTCGTTGTCCACGAAACCTCTGACCTTTTCCTTTACCCTCTTTTTGAAACTGTTCGTATTTCGCCCACTGCTCAGGCGTAAGAATGTTTTTCATGCGTTCCATGCGCGCTTGCTTTTCTACAAAAGCATCTCTTTTCATCTCTTCACGTAAAGCCTTCATTTTTTCTATGGTAGCTTTTCTACTTTCTTGATTTGCCTTCAACTCCTTGTCAAGTTGTGTTTTTTGCTTGTCTGACAACTCTAGCTTAGCAGCCATCTGCTCAGTTTGTAGGAGCGTTTTGTTCCTGTCTTGTGCTAAGACTTGCCCGGCTGAAAAGATGACTGTGAGTATAAGTGTGATTTTTAATATTGACCTCATGATTCTTTCATTTAAATACACCATTTGGATGTAAGCGAAAGACAAAGGTTTAATTCGCCTTAAGAAAGAATGTGATAAGAAGGAGTGCTAAGAGATAGCTTAAAGCACGCTAAAAGGGACAGTCACTTTGGTGTGATCCCAGGCTAAGATCAGCGCTGGAGTGCCATTGTCCTCAGTAAAATCGATTGTGAATAGCTCGACTACGTCTGGTAAATTCTCTAGTCTGGCAGTCACATTGACAATGTCACTTTCGGGGAAATAATCGGTACCCCAATCAGGAATTTGACTATTAAATATGACGGTCCAAGAGGAAGCGTCAGGTATGGTAATTAAAGAATATTTACCAGCAGGTAAGCGTTGATCTTCCCCAAACACAATGTCTCTAGAAACCTCAATTACTGTGGGTTCATTAGCGCCTGTTCTCCACCATTTTCCGAAAGGAACGAGGTCACCAAAAATCTCTCTTCCCTTCTTTGAAGGTCTGCTATAAGTTACTTTGATGTTTACATCGCTGCTGGTGTACTGTGCAGTAGACTCTGGGCTGTACTGTTTTGTCTGGTACAACATATACTGTTGAACCGCGATAATTGCGAGCAATGCAATGATTACTACGCCTACAATGTAGATGACCCGCTTAGACATAATGTGTAAATATACCCATTTGGGCGATTGGATAGGCTTTTTTTCAGCCCTTGTTATTTGATCGGTCTATTTCCTTTTTTAATTCATGTCTTGTACTTGTTGAATCCCTTTTCCATATCTTTGCGGCATGGCACAGAACGAAGATAATTTGCTCAAAAAGATTGCGGGTCACGCAAAGGAATACGGCTTCATTTTTCCATCAAGCGAAATCTATGATGGCCTGAATGCTGCGTATGATTATGGGCAAAATGGAGTAGAGCTTAAGAACAACATTAAGCAGTATTGGTGGAAGGCAATGGTCCAGATGAACGAGAACATCGTGGGTCTCGATTCGTCTATTTTTATGCACCCCACTACATGGAAGGCTTCTGGCCATGTAGATGCCTTTAACGATCCGATGATCGACAATAAGGATTCCAAAAAGCGTTACCGTGCCGATGTATTGATCGAAGATTACCTTGACAAGGTAGAAGCGAAGATCAACAAAGAAGTGACAAAAGCTGAAAAACGATTTGGGGATGCTTTTGATAAAGCCGAGTTCCTTAAGACCAATCCAAATGTGTTGAGAAATCAGTCGAAGATTGATAGCATCAACGAAAGAATGGGTAAAGGTTTTGAGAATGGAGATTTGGAAGATATCAAAGCGCTCATTGAAGAATTAGAAATAGCCTGCCCAGTTTCTGGGACTAAAAACTGGACAGACGTTCGTCAGTTCAACCTCATGTTCTCTACTGAGATGGGTTCTGTTGCTGAAGATTCCAACAAGATTTACTTAAGACCAGAAACGGCTCAAGGTATTTTTGTGAACTTTTTAAATGTGCAGAAAACTGGAAGAATGAAGATTCCTTTCGGTATCGCACAGATTGGTAAAGCCTTTAGAAACGAGATTATTGCACGCCAGTTCATTTTCAGAATGCGTGAGTTTGAGCAAATGGAAATGCAATTCTTCGTGAAGCCAGGAGAAGAAATGCAATGGTACGAAAACTGGAAGGCAAAGCGGATTGCTTGGCATAATGCCCTTGGTTTAGGAGAAAAAAACTATCGTTTCCATGACCATGTGAACTTGGCGCATTACGCCAATGCTGCTGCCGACATTCAATTTAATTTCCCGATGGGCTTTAAAGAATTAGAAGGCATTCACTCAAGAACAGACTTTGACCTGAAAGCCCACGAAGAGCATTCTGGTAAGAAATTGCAATTCTTCGACACCGTAGAGAACAAATCTTATGTGCCTTATGTGGTGGAGACTTCTATCGGTTTAGACCGTATGTTCTTGGCGATTATGTCAAGCGCTTTCACAGAGGAAATTTTGGAAGATGGTAGCGAAAGAACGGTATTGAAAATACCTGCTGCTTTGGCACCATATCAAGTAGCGGTTTTGCCGTTATTGAAAAAAGAAGAGTCTGGGCTTCCAGCAAAAGCAAGAGAAATACTTGCTGAGCTTAAGTTCGATTTCAATTGTCAGTATGACGAGAAAGACGCGATAGGTAAGCGATACAGAAGACAAGATGCGATAGGAACACCTTACTGCGTAACAGTGGATCATCAGACATTGGAAGACAACACGGTAACCATTAGAGACAGAGATGATCTATCTCAAATCAGAGTGTCTATCGATAAAGTTAAAGGCAAATTGAAAGAGACGACCTCTATGGAGTCGCTTTTGAGGAAGCTTTAATGCCCGTTTTTCATCAAAGGAAAGAGAAATAACCATCGTACAGTCTAGGTCTGATCGCCCAAAGCGGTCAGGCGCTGATTAAACAGTCAAGAAAGCGGCTCCAAAAACCCCGGCACTATCGCCTAATTTGGGTCTAACGATTTTCGTTTCTAACCGAGGGTTGAATATGTATTTTTCAGCTTCTGCCACACCGCGGGTATAGAGTTCTTCGATGTTACCGACTCCACCGCCTAATACGATTACATCAGGGTCGAGAACATTAATAATTGTTGATATGCCCAGGCCGAAGAAATGAATAAGTCGATCTAAGGTTTTAACAGCATTAGGGTCTTTTCCTGATCGGGCATCTGGTAGAATTTCCTTGAGTCTTTTTCGAGTACCTGTGAGCTCTTCATAGTAGTTCTCAAGACCAGTTCCAGAAATGATTTTTTCGGCACAGCCAGACTTTCCACAGTAGCAGGTTCCACCGGAGGCATCAAGAAAATTATGACCCCATTCTCCACCAATTCCATGTTTTCCATTGATAACTTGTCCGTTGACCACCACGCCACCACCACAACCGGTACCCATAATCACTCCAAAAACAACTTTGGCTTCTGGGTCAACTTCGGGTACAATGCCCATTTGTGTTTCTGCTAGCGCAAAGCAGTTGGCGTCATTCGCCATCACTATTGGTATACCCAATAGTGCTTCAAGGTCTTTCAGGAAAGGTTTATTGTTGATGGACTGAGAGTTGCTATTCTTTAGAAGTCCTGTAGGAGGGTCAATGGCACCGGGAGTTCCCATGCCTAGTGTTTTGGGTCTTTCGCCTACTTCATCAGCTAATTGATCAATAAGCATTTTGATGCGCCCGACCACATGTTCGTAGCCTTGATTAGCTTCAGTGTCGATTCTTTTTCGAAGCAGCACTTCTGGATCGTCTTTCGACTTTAAGACTATTCCTTCGATTTTTGTACCGCCTAAATCAATTCCCCAAAGCTTTTCTGACATGTCTAAATATAATGGCTATCAATCGTTAATTCTAAAAATCTTTGCCTCCCAAGGCCTCATCAGCAAGTCTTCGGTTGCATCCGTATAATTATAAATGAGGAGTTCTAATCCTGTTATAATCGGGTCGAAGTCTACTTCGTGATCTGAGAAGTTGAGTACCACCAAAAATTCATTCACATCATCCCACCTACGATAGGCATATATCTTATCATGATCATTTTGCAAAGACTCATAATCCCCATATACTAGTGTTGGATTGTCCTTACGAAACTGAATCATTTTACGATAGAAGTTCAGAATAGAGGACGTGCTTCTTTCTTGATCTTCCACATTAATATCTGGATAGTTAGGGTTCATTTTTATCCATGGCTCTGCTTCCGAGAAACCAGCGTTTTTATCCCCCGACCAATGCATAGGTGTTCTTGCATTATCACGCCCCATTTTGTGGACATTATGCATATGGTCCATTGGGTCTTTGCCTTCTGCTTCGAGTGACTTGAAATAGTTGAGCGTTTCAATGTCTTTGTAATCTTCTGGATTTGCGAAGGCTACGTTACTCATTCCTAATTCATCGCCTTGATATACGTAAGGCGTACCGCGCATGGAAAGTAACATGCTGGCCAAAAGTTTGGCTGCCTTTTCACGATACGATCCGTCTGAGGCAAACCTTGAAACCATTCTTGGAAAATCATGATTGCCCAAAAAGATGCTTCCCCAACCATTGCCTTGGCTCAGTTTTGCATCCCACCGATTGAATATGTCTTTAAACTCAACGAGGGAATAGGGGATCGGATCAAATTTTCCGCCAGCACCCATGTCTAAAAACATGTGGTCGAAGTGAAAGACCATATCGAGCTCATTGCGATCTTCTCCAACATAGTCTAGGCCATGTACTAAAGTGATACCGGGTCCTTCGCCTACGGTCATGATGTCGTATTTACTGAGCACCTCTTGATTCATGGACTTTAAGAATTCATGAATCCGAGGGCCATTAGCGTATTGCTTGGCGATTGTCTCCTCGAATACCGGAGAGATCATATCAGTATAAATTGGTCGCTTGGAGATGAGTGAAATCACATCCATTCTGAAGCCATCGACTCCCTTGTCAAACCAGTAACGAATAATGCTGTTGACCTCTTCCCTAACCTTAGGGTTTTCCCAGTTCAGGTCAGGTTGTTTTTTGGTGAATAAGTGGAGGTAATACTCTTCTGTCGTCTCATCATATGCCCAGGCGGAACCTCCAAAAAAGGCTTCCCAGTCTGTCGGAGGGCCACCATTTTTCCCCGGCTTCCAAATGTAATAATCGCGGTAAGGATTGTCTTTAGATTTTTTTGACTCCTCGAACCAATCGTGTTCATCAGAAGAATGATTGACGACCAAATCCATGACGAGCTTCATTCCTCTATCATGAATTCCTTTGAGCAATGCGTCAAAGTCGGCCATGCTCCCGAACTCATTCATGATGTTTCGGTAGTCCGAAATGTCATAACCATTGTCATCATTTGGCGACTCATAAACTGGGCAAAGCCATATCACATCTATACCTAAGGACTGTATGTAGTCTAATTTCTCAATGATGCCAGGGATGTCGCCAATGCCATCGTTATTTGAGTCATTATAGCTTCTTGGGTAGATTTGATATACTACGCTTTCCTTCCACCAGGTCTTTTTCATAAGGCTTATTTGTTTGTCAACCAATAGAATTGATAGGGCTTGAGAGTAAGTTTCCCTTCTGAAGTTTTTACTGATTTGCCAGAGATGCGATCCACCATTTTAAAAGGATTGACTTGGGTTTGTGGGAAAACAAGGTGCGGATAAATCTCTTGATCTGAATCTTTAAAGTTTGCGATGACTAATGTGCTTTTACCCTCAAAGGTCCTTTGAAAAGCGAAAATGTGCTCGTTTGATACTTCAATCAATTGTGTATTGTTTTCATCTGCGAATTCAACCACGGATCTTCTTGCCTTAATCATTCGCTTCAGCATACTGAAGACTTTTTCTTCTGGCGTGTTTTTCTTTGCTCTTTTTTCGGCTCTTTTCCAGTCCATTGCAGCTCTATGCATCCAACGATTATCGTCACTCTTCGATTCGTCTTTCAAGAAACTGTAATCATTGAGCGTAGCGATTTCGTCTCCCGAGTAAATCACAGGAATACCGCCATAAGAAAGTACTACACTATGGAGTAAATTGATTCTGTCTATTGCCCTACGAATGCCTAGTTTATTGCCTTCAGTAATGGATTTTTCTAGTCCAGACAGAGAAGCCAGTGACCCTGAAATTCTTGCATCGCCCGTTTTGGGGTTATACATAAAAGGCATTCCTTTGGCGAAAGAGTCATGGAAATCTCCTGTTAAGAATTTGGTCAAAAACTGCCTGTGTGGCCCTGGTTCGAAGCCCGATTCTTGAATGTGTCGATCCTCAAAAGCCATTCCAATATCGTCATGGCAGCGGGCATAATTAAGCCAAGTTGTGCCTTGGGGTTTCACTGGAATATCTCTCAGACCAGCTTTCATTACTCGCGTACTTCGTGTTGCAATCGAGTTCCAGAGCAATGCCATCAGTGTAGCATTATAGGCCATGTCATGTTCATTGCTCCATACTTCAGAGTCGCCAAAGTACTTGACAACCTCAGTTGGTGCGACTATCGCTTCGGCTAAAAAGGCAACTCCAGGAGCAGTTACTTGTGCACACAACTTAAATAGCTGATGAATCAGGTGTGCCTGCGGAAGGTTTTGGCAATCAGTCCCAATTTGTTTCCAAACAAAGGCCACGGCATCCATTCGGAATACGTCTACACCCATATTTGCCAAGTAGAAAATGTTATCGATCATTTCTACCAAAACATAGGGATTGGTATAGTTCAAATCCCATTGGTAACTGTTGAATACCGTCATCACCCATCGCTGCATTTCTTTATCGAAGGTGAAGTTTCCGGGTGAAGTTTCCGGAAATACTTCTGGCATGGATCGCTCATACATGTAAGCCGTAGCGCGGTCTTCAAAAGCGTAATAAAAATCTTGAAAGTCCTTGTCTCCTGCTTTGGCTTTTGTAGCCCAAGCATGCTCGTCACTTGTATGGTTCACCACAAAATCGAGCATGACCAAAGTGTCTTTATCGCGTAGTGCCTTTGTTACTTTTTCGAAGTCTTGATTGCTTCCAAAGCGACTATCGATTTTGCGATAATCGCTTACTGCATATCCCCCGTCATTCTTGACTTTTGGGCTCTCAAGTAATGGCATCAAGTGCAGGAAGTTAATCCCAAGCTCTTCGAAGTAATCGGCACGATCCAAAAGACCATTGAGGTTTTTATTGAAACGATCCACATAGAGCATCATGCCGGTGATCTCTTGGCTTCTGAACCAACCAGGATTTAGTTCCCGCAGTTCATCCGATTTTTTTAAGTCTGTAGGTCTTTTAAGGTAGCCATGTAACATGTTAAGGCTAAGCTTTTCAAAAGCCTTCATGGCGTTTTCATGTTGACCATACAGCTTCTGAAATCGGCTGAAGATATCGCTGAAGAGGGCGATGTATCTTCTTTCAAAGTCTTCAATATTCTTATTGCCAGCTTTTTTCCTGAGTTTAGGAAGCAGTTGTTTTAGCAGTATATGTGCCGATGGATTATACATTGAAGGTTTTGCTCAATACGTTTTATACGAGGCGGCTAATGTATTTTATTCTCGTTTGAGAACCAATAGTGTGAAGTGTAAAAAGCCCCGATTCTTATATCTTGGAATCAGGGCTTTTGTTAGTTAGTTATCATGCAAACCACAAGACAATGATGGCGGTCAATATCAGGAGGATTACAGAAAGTATTCTGTAGTTCTTATACCAAACAAGTCCAACCAAATCTTTGGTTTCGTCTTGATAAATGCTTTTGCTCCAAATCATATCTTTTAATTTCTCATCTGTCGGTGCAGGAGATAAAGAACTGATCGCCAAATTGATTGATACTGCAATTACAAATAGTACCGGAACAATGTAGAGGAAGTGAACTCCAGTTTCAGCATTGCTTATGCCGCCAAAGTTGGCAAAGCAATAGGCAATCCAAACGAGGACAAGGGCATAGGATAATACTAAACTCCAGAATCCACCATTGGCATTAGACCTTCTGCTAAATAATCCGACTACAAAGGCCGCGACAATTGGCGGGGAAATAAAGCTCAATATCTGTTGCAAATAAGTCCAAAGTGAACGGAAAGATTCGATCAATGGCGCCCAAGCGGCAGCTAGAATTACTAAGACTACTGTTGCAATTTGACCTGCCCTTACCAACCCTTTTGAGCTAATGCTAGGCTTTAGTTTCTGTACAAAGTCCATCGTGATCAATGTAGATGCAGAGTTCAAGGTGGCCGAAATACTCGAAGACATGGCGGCTAGTAATCCTGCGATTACTAGGCCTAATACGCCTGTTGGTAAGAGTGAATAAATCAAAACAGGGTATGTCATGTTCGGACAGTCTGCGAGTGCTCCACAAGTTTCAAAGCCGCCTGCTACTGGTATCTGATAGTTCAGAAAGCTAATGTCTGTATCAGAGAATAGAAGTATGGCGAGAACACCGGGAATTACCATGATGAAAAGAACAGGAAGCTTTAATAATCCAGCGAAAAGGGCGCCCCATCTACCGTGGTTAAGGTCTTTTGCGGAGAGCACTCTCTGCACCATAAACTGATTATTCGCCCAGAAATAGAAGCCAAGCAAAGGTACCCCGAGTAATAAGCCTGGCCACGGCATAGATTTATCCGATGCCGGCCGTATGAGACTCAGTACTTCCCCCGCGTCTTTTTCTATGGCTCCGCTGGCTTTCAATTCGTTTAAGCCGTCAATCATGGCTCTCCATCCTCCTACTTCACTAAAAGCGAAGTACGTTACGAGTATAGAGCCAAAGATCAATAGCACGGCTTGAATTACTTCAGTATGTACCACAGATGAAAGGCCACCGGGAATGGTATAAGCCGCGGCTGCAAACGCGAGCAAGGCGATGATAATCCAAGAGGGAGTTCCTGGGAAAATGATTTTTAGAATAAGATTACCAGCATAAAGACCGGAGGCCGTGTCAATGATTACGTTACCGACAATTGTGATTCCAGAGAATAAATAACGTGTTCTAGTATCATATCTTCTTTCTAGAAATTCTGGCATAGTGTATACCCGAGACTTCAGATAAAATGGCAGAAAAAAGATAGAGAAGATCACAAGGACCACCGCAGCCATCCATTCGTAGTTATAGACGGCAACATCGGTATTAAATGCATCCGAGGTAAGTCCTATGAGGGTATTACTGCCAATATTTGCAGCAAAAAGAGAGATTCCGACAATTGGCCAAGCCATGTTTCGGCCAGCTAAAAAATAGTCTTCGGAACTCTCTTGTTTTCCTTTTCGAATTCCATACCAAACAATTCCCACGAGGTATACTACTATGATTACATAGTCTATAGTATTCAATCCAATACTTTCCATTAGATGTTTTTAAGGTTGCTGATTTACCCCGTATAAGCCTTAAGGAGTAAGCCAGTAAAAGCGCGTTTCAGTTTCGAAGCGAAAACTTGATATTATACCTTCTTTCGCAACATATAATTATAAGCACTTTGAGGGAAAAATCATAGTTTTGGAAGTGAAAGGGTCCTAGCCAAAAACAAAAAAGCCAGCAGTTTACTGCTGGCTCCAAATCAAGATTCAATTTTTATTAGTTCTTATTCTGAGCGATATTTTCGTTCTGAAGGACTAGTTTTCCAACAACATATGTGCCTAAGGATTTGCCCTGCGTAACCCCATTGGCAATAGCAGGCATATAGTGAATTCCACCATACAATCGACTGATTGCTGCTTCTTCTGATGCATCAACAAATGAGGTGAATGATCTAACAGTTAGGCCATATTTTACTTCTGTATCATCAGCAAACGCAAAATTTTCTCCAAAGAGAGAGGTCAAAGCAATAGCAGCTGCATTAGAAATTACAGAGTGGCCACTCGTATATTCTGGGAACGGAGGTGTTTGAAGTAAAGGCAACCACTCTTCATCTATGTGCTTGTTGATAAGGGTTTCAGGCCTGATCAAATTACTTCTGAACTTCTCATCCCAGCAGCTGATAAAGCCATCGGCTAGGGCAATAGAAGTTAAAGCATAGGCTGCAGCTGTTTTCATAGGGCTTGTTTGCTCTTGTTGACAAGCAATTTTCACAATACCAATCCAATGTCCGCCAGGGGTTATTTTCTTAGTCGCAGCCATCACATGACCTGTGACATTCATTACATAGGGGTTACAATCCCAGAATGATGCAACCTCTTTTTGTTCTAGTGTTAAGTTGTTAGCCACGTCATATACTTCCATTACTTCTTTGTAGAATGGACTGCCTTTGGTCATGTCAAATTCAGTTGGTCTCTCAGGAACAAACTGATCTGCTGAGTCAATGACAAAAGGCCTAATGCGCGACCAACTTGGTTCGATGGCTTCCATATACGCAGGAGGCGTTGGCTGCCATCTAGTAGGATCATCAGTAATGGTAAACTTTGGAAAAGTACGCGTCTGCTTGTAGTTGTCACCATCAGCCCAAACCAAAATGTGTTGTGCTACTTCATTTCCATAGGCTAAGGATGCATTGAAATAAGATTTGCTCACGCCTTTTCTCAAATCTTTATAAAGCTCCGCTTTATAAGTGTCCATTTTATCTTCTGAAAAGATAAAGTTTGTACCTAGTTTAAAGAAGGCTTCTAAGGCAGCAAGTTCATAACTGACTTCTTCACTTGGTTCTGGAATTGCTTTGAAGTCGGTCAGCTGGCCAGCAAATGCTTTATAAGATGGGTTCGCTTTAGCCAAAATCTCATACATGCCAATGCTTGGATAGGCATAAATACGGCTAGCCACTGGCGGAGAGAAAATATCATGTACGATCACTTCAGAAAGCTTTTCCATCGCATCATGATAGACATCGGATGAAATGGTAATCTCCTTTTTGCCTGAGTCACAAGCAGTGAATACAAATAGGCTTAATACTAGAATTAAAAAGTTTTTCTTCATCGATTTCGATTTACACCTCAAATTTTGCGGTTCTTACTTTCATGTGCAAACTAATGGCCTAGTATTAAGCGTAATACGCTATTATTTTTTATAAAACCCTTTGATCTCTAAGGGTTCCTTTTTTTTACTTAAAAAGAGGCATCAATTTTTTGTTGTCAGGATGGTCAAAGAATCTATCAAATTCTAAAAAGTAGCCTTCTGGATCAAAACCCACGAAAGCTTTGTACCTGCCGCCTGGTTCTTCTTCAAAAGCACCCTCTCTCAATTCAAAAGGCTTGTTTGTTTTTACATATTCATACCAACCTTCTAGGTCTTCAAGAATGAAAGAGACAGTCACCCCTTTTTCTTCAGTGAACTTGTGCATGCCGCGTCTTTCATCAACAAGACCAATGAAACCGGTGTCAGTGGCACGATAGATCTTTGTCCATCCTTGATCAGCCACCAACTCTAAGCCGAAGGTATTTTCAACGAAATCTTGCATGGCGAGCATATCTCTATAGTAAAGCCAAGTAATGGCACCATGAAAGCTTAGTTGCTTCGAATTGTAGTTTACTGAAGTTTTGGAGGGTTCGTTTTGCGCTAGATAAGGCACGAAAGCTTCGTTCTCTTTGTGCTGTTTGAAGAGTTCAAACTCTAGTAGATAGCCTTCTGGGTCGATCGCCACAAAACCATCATGAGGACCGCCTTCTTTTGGTTTATAGGTGTATTTGATCTCGACACCTTCTTCCTGCAAATAAGCATACCACTCTGTCAATTGATCTGTTAGCAAGGCTAAGGCAACTGTTTTTGGTTCGTCTGCACTGTGCATTCCCTTTGCCGCATCCACTAAGATTAATAAAGCACTATTGGTGATTTTAATTATGCTGGCATTGTCATATTCCGTGAGTAATTCTAGCCCTAGGGTTTCGTTATAAAAGGAAGTTGCTTTCGCGAGGTCTTTGTAATAAAGAAATACGTTGGTGGCTTGAATATTGAAATCATCCAGTGTTCTATACTCCGTGTTATCGCTAATTAGAGAATTGATTTTTCTTGGGGAATAGCTCAACAAGCGTCCAAATCTTCTCGCAATCTCTTGGCTTTCGACCTTAGTGTTTTTTCCTGCTGCGATTAGTTCTTCTTGATCTTTTTTGATTTGATCGTAGGCGTATTTCGTATTTCCCTGATACAAAAGGAGTACTTCTTTGCCCTCAGCGATATCTTCTGGAAAAAGGTCTGTTGTAATTAAATCTGGCTCTCTTGCGACCATTACATTGTGAGCTGCGGCAGCTTCTACTGCCAATGGATAGAACGCATCCATTTCTGCAGTTGTCATAGTGGAGCTTAGCGCTAGTTGTTTTACGCCTGCATTTACCAATTCGGAAAAAGCAGATACTACACCAAGTTCGCGAACATGTTTATCTTCTTTGCTACAGCCAACAATGAGGAGTAGGCCTAGAAAGAGGGATAGTTTTTTGAGTGATTTAATCATTTGCCTTGTGCTTCGGAGAAAAGTGGAGGGTGTTTTTCGTCATAGTCAGTTTCTGCCTGAAACGCCTTGGCCATGGCCAATATGCTGCCTTCATCATAAAGGTTGCCAATAAACGTCAAACTGGTCGGCCTACCTCTTTTATCAAATCCATTTGGAACACTAATCACTGGGTGACCAGTGAGGTTGGTGATGAGTAGTTGACGACTCCTAAATGTCGGGGCGATGATGATATCGTAATCTTTAAAGATTTGATGGACTTCTTCAATTAGCTGTCTTCTTTGGCGGTTTGCTTGCAGGTATTCTACTGCTGGAATCAATCGTGCCTGACGTAGTGAGTTGGCCCTTGAACTGAAGTGTTGTTCTACCATTTTATCTACCCCTTTGGATAAGACCAAGTCGTCAAAGAAGGCTCCAGCTTCCGCCCTGAGTATGATGTCAAAAGCGTTGTATGGAAAACCCTTCGGCAAGTCAATGGCTTCTGGATTTACACCCATGCCTTTTAAAGTTTCTAAGCTGCGCCAAAGGTTACGACCCATATCGCTTGAGTCTGACTCAATATCATTTTTGAGGTAGGCTACTTTAAGTTCCTTTGGAGACTTATTGACTTGGCTAAAGCCTACTGAATTGGTCGTTGGGTCAAGTGGATCTTTGCCATAAATAGCATCGAATACTATTTCAGTGTCTTCTGCCGAGCGACAGATCGGGCCAACTTTATCCATTGACCAACTTAGACTCATGACGCCATAGCGGCTAACGCGGCCATAAGTTGGACGAAGGCCTGTGACACCATTTCTAGTGGCTGGTGAAGTAATCGAACCTAGGGTTTCTGTACCGAGGGAAAAGCCCACTAGCCCAGCCGCAGTTGCAGAACCAGAGCCGGCTGACGAACCACTGGCGCCTTGTGCTAGGTCCCAAGGGTTTTTCGTTTTACCACCAAACCAGACATCACCACGAGCTAATGATCCTGAAACGAGTTTTGCGATGAGAATTGCTCCTTTGTCTTGAAGCTTTTTCATCACCGTAGCCGTGTGGTCGATCATTTGGTCTTTGTAAGGCATAGCTCCCCAGGTGGTTGGATAGCCTTCTACCGCCATGAGGTCTTTAACACCAAAAGGAATACCGTGTAATGGTCCTTTGTAGTTACCCGAGGTAATTTCTTTGTCCGCTATTATTGCTTGTTCAATTGCCTGTTGTTCAATGACAGTGATTACGCTTTGCAATTGACTATCGTATTGCTTGATACGATTTAAGTAGAGCCTCGTAAGTTGTTCGGAAGAGATTTCTTGGTTCTTTATAAGGCTTGCGAGTTCAAGGATGCTCATAAAGGCAATCTCCTCATCTGTTTCCGGGCGGTTTATGTTATCAGGAATTGTCCATCGATTATTAGCCAGGTTATAGTCTGGCATTATGTAGCCAGCAGGGTGAGGGTCGAAAAGTAAGGCCGGAAAAGTCTCGTTGCTCATCTCATACTTTCGCATGGAGTCATAGCCAGCTTTATTTCTACCAAGGTATCGGTACATGGTATTTACCGATTGCTTATCAAAATCTAGGCCTGCGAGTTTTTGGCCGCTTCTGACATCTTTTTTAGAGAAGCCATACTCTTGGCTCTTACAACCAGAGACAATTAAAAGAATTGAGGTTAAGAGAAGTATTGGTAGGGATGTTCTTGAGGTCATAGTGCACTCAATATAAGCATTGAACCTCAAAACTGTGACATGGACTTCGTTGGGTGGTCTGAAATTGTTAGTTTGACCCGATCAGGATGGGTGATGCATTGTTTCTGATAGCGATTACCATTGGAGACCCTTTAATGACAATGGGTTGTGCTGAGCGATATTCTCCCCATGTAGATGACGTATTGATAGACTGATCATTTCCTCGGATAAAGGTGCCATCCCCTTTTCCTAGCAGGAGCGTTATTGGCTTGGCGTCTGATCGTCCGTAGTCGTTTCTGAAAGTATAGTTATTGCCGAAAAGGAGTAAGTCTGGCTTATCATCTTTGTTAAAATCATCAACGACAATGTCCATAACTGTAGCGTATTGCGCTTCTTGATTGAGGGAGGTTATTTCGAAGGCTCCAGCCCCCTTGTTTAGGAAGACCTTCGACTCGAAGGTGTATGCATGTTTTGTCACAGACGTTTTTTCGAAATCATTCCCTAGTATATCTTCAGGGCCACTGATTTGGGCATAGGATTTATAGTCTGGGTGAAGTTTTTTAATGCCTGCCATTTGCTTGATTAGGTCATCGCGTGTGGCAAAAGGAGATGCTATGCCTTTTTGAAAATGAAACACAAACGGATCGGTTTGACCATTATCATCAAAATCACCTATGTATAAACTGACGGGCTCATCTATGGATGCCTTCAGCTTGGTGTTTAGGCCTAAGTTTCCCGCAATTATGTCTGGTAAGCCATCATTGTTGATGTCGGCTATTTTCAAGCTGTACCACCAACCATTTGATTGATCGAAAGCCTCGCTTGCTGTAGCGCTTAAGTTTCCTTTGCCGTCATTTTGAAATAACTGAATAGGTGTCCATTCCCCAGCGATTAATAAATCCTGATCTCCATCCTGATCGTAATCTAACCAATGTGAAGCATTGATCATTCCGAATGCATCGTTTCCAACCATTCGGCTATTGATTTCATTTTTGAATAGTCCTCTGCCATTGTTAATCAGTAGGTAGTGTTTCGGGTCGCTTCCGTATGCTCCAGAGACGATATTAGAACCAACAAAGACGTCTTGATCACCATCGCCATCCGCATCTGCAATCGCTATTGTTTTGCCCTGCGATCCAATCTGTGGAAGTGCTGAAGGGGAGAAGCGGAAGTTTCCACTACCGTCATTCAGGTAAAGCCTATCATAGGAGAAAAGTTGTCCTTCTGCGAATTCGTTGCCGCCACTACTGATATAGATGTCTTGATCACCGTCATTATCTGCATCAAAGAAGGTTGCTGCAATATCTTCGGCCTTGGCTAATTGATTAAAAACGGGAGACGGATTTGAGTCAAAGCCCCCATTTGTTTGCTGTATCCATAATTCACCCGCTTGGTCTTTGGCACCGCCAAAATAGATATCGTCTAAGCCATCATTGTTCACATCAGCCACGGCAAGCGCTGGGCCTTCATGATTGAACTGTCGAGGGATAAGGTATTCACGATCAAAGTCTGTAAAGAGATCTTCGGTATGTGTAAAGCTGACAGGGTTGCTAACCGTTTTTAGAAGAGACATATCCCTGTTGCTCTCCATTTTACTTTGTTCAACAGCATCAGTATACTTAAGTGATAAGGTCTGGTTGACATTTTGATTGGTCAGTCGCTGAACTTTTCCATCAGGCCAAGTCACCATAACTTCATCAATGACTTTATTCGTTCCCAAGCCGAAGTGAAGGCTTGGGGAAACGCTCGACTGAAAACCACGCGTATTAAAGTTTTCTCGACTCAGCTGATCATCTCCTAAATGAAGGGTCACTTTTGCACCAATACCAAATGGATTCTGTGGTTGCCCTTTGAAGGAAACTTTGAGATAAGCGTTCTCCTTTGAAAGGTTCTCGTAAATGAAGGCTTCTTGTTCGATGTTATTGATGATGAGTTCAAGATCTCCATCATTATCTAAGTCTGCGTAAGCCGAACCATTGGAGTAGGAGGGTTGATCTAGTCCCCAGTCTGAGGAGACATCATTGACCTTAAAATCACCTAGGTTTTGGCCCGCATAATTCGAGATTTTGACCGTGGGTAATGTCTCAACCAAAAAGGTTTCCAGCGCTGCTTGACTTTTTTGTCTAACATCATTGGCAGTAGATTGGTAGTTGAGGTAGTCGAGATCATTTGGACGTTTATAGATGCCATTGGTGATATGAATATCCTGAAACCCGTCATTATCCATGTCAAAAATGAGGGGGGACCAGCTCCAGTCAGAGGCATAGGAATTAGTGAAAAGACTGAGGTCTGAAAATTGTCCATTTCCTAAGTTTCTTTGTAAGGTATTGCGGACATATTGATGACCATAGCCATAGCTTAGTTTGATTTTATAGACCTCAGGTTTATCTTCAACCACCGATCTTTTCCAGATTTCAGGGTCTGTAGGTAACATGTCTGTTGTGATGATTTCTCCAAGGCCATCATTGTTTAAATCGGCAATTTCATTTCCCATTGAAAAGCGACTTGTATGTGGAATTCGATGCTCTAATTCTTCTATGAAAGTACCGTTGCCTTGATTGACGTAGAGGTAGTCATTTTCAGTGAAGTCATTTGAGATGTAAAGGTCAGGCCATCCATCGCTGTTGATGTCGCTGACGGCTACACCAAGGCCAAATCCAATGACGCTGGAATAGATACCAGCTTCATCGGTAACGTCTATGAAACCTTTTTTACCCTGTGCCGCTTGGTTTTGAAAAAACCTGTCACCACCAGCATCAGGCTTTTGACGGGCTGTAGCCTCTGTGAAAACCGCTGGGTTTTTAATCGAGTGATTGAGCAAGTACATGTCCAAGTCTCCGTCTCGGTCATAATCAAAGAAGGTAGCTTGAGTAGAGAAGCCCTTAAAGGCTAGGCCGTATTGCTCAGCTGATTCGGTGAAAGTGTTATCACCATTGTTGATAAAGAGTTCGTTTTGACCTTCTGCGTCTTTGTAGTCTCCTACCTGAGAGACATATATGTCGAGAAGGCCATCTGCATTTACATCTGCCATGGTTACCCCAGTAGACCAAGTACCTGTACCAGTAACGCCTGAAGGCTGAGAAATATCCTCAAATTTTAAATCTCCCTTGTTGAGATAAAGCTTGTTTGATGCTTGGTTTGAAGTAAAGAAAAGGTCGACTAAGCCGTCATTATTGATGTCACCAGCAGCCACACCGCCTCCGTTGTAGAAGTAGAGGTATTCTAAAATATTGAAGTCGGCAGAGGAGGTAACTATATTCCTAAAGTCGATCCCGGTTTCGCTTGATGGCAATAGCTTGAATAGAGGTTCTTGCTTTTCAAGCGAGCAACCGAGGAGTAGAATGGATAAAAATAGAATCGAGAGTTTCGCTCGCATTGGCCTAGAACTTATAGGCTTTAATGGCTTCGTTATTCATCGCGACAAGCAACACTTTCTCACCGTTGATTTCACGAATTAAGAAATCTCGAACCTCGCCATTTATGGAAAGACCAGTTTTGGCTTTTGATACAGCTTTAAAACCACCTGTTCCATCTCCAATAAGTAAGACCCCATAATTAGCATCGTACCGTCCTGCTTGTGGTTTTACTCTGTACTGGTTTCCGCCCAGTAGAATATCCGTTGTTCCATCACCGTTAAAGTCAGCCATAGCAATTGCGTAGGTTGGTGCAAACTGTGCTTCAACGGGAAGTGCGGTTATGCTGAAAGTCCCGTCACCGTTGTTGATCATAATAGAAGTAGCCAAATGTGTGGCTTCTGATACCACAGCACTTTCAAGCTGGGCAGGGGAGAAGATTTCCTCCATAGTTTGATCATTGAAAGAGGCATACTTTAAGTAGCGTTTCTTGATTTCAGGGATTTGCACCTGCAGCTCGTGCTTCAATGTGTAAGGCAAGTTTTTCCCATCAATGACTCTTGTAAAGATTTGTTCAGCGCTTCCGTTTTGGTCAAAATCGTTGACATAGAGTTTGATTGGTTCCGTGGAAGATGCTTTAAACTTAGAGTTCAAGCCGTGATTTCCTAAGATGAAATCAGTATCTCCATCTCCATCTCCATCGCTTGCTTCAATTCTGTGATACCAACCTTTGAAGGAAGATGTACCGGCTTGGTTTGAAATATTGGTAAGCGTTCCGTCATTGTTTTCGAAAATGGTTGGGTTCATCCATTCTCCAACAACGATTAAGTCTAGGTCATTATCATTATCAAAATCATTCCAAATGGCATCTGTGACCATGCCTAAATCTTTTAATTCTGGTGCGATTTGATTTGTAGCATCTTCAAAGCCACCCTTTCCATTGTTTAAGTAGATAAAACTAGGAGCAGGAACGCCATAGAGAAAAGGTCTAAGTCTAGAACCAACGAACAGGTCGGTAAAACCATCTCCATTAATGTCGTTCGTAATGACGACACTGGTACTCCAACGGTTTGCATTGAGAATGGGGTCTTCTACTTTGCTAAATGATCCTTTGCCATTGTTGAGGTATAGGCGATCTGCCAATTGGATTGAACCAACACCAAATTCATTCCCTCCGCTGGCTACGAATAAATCTTGGTCGCCATCATTGTCCATGTCGAAGAAAGTGGCATTCACATCTTCTGAGAGATAATTATCTTTAATACTTTCTTGCTTGGTTTCTCCAAAATCACCTGTGCTGCTTTGAGTGTAGATGGAGCCGGCAAAACCTTTTGCACCACCGATGTATAAGTCTTCTCTCCCGTCACCATTCACATCTGCGGAGGCTAAACGAGGACCTTCATTAGATACCATGTGATACGTTAGACGATCACGATCGAAATCGACATAATTACTTTCTTTGTGCACGGCCTCAATAATTTTACTCGCGTCAAGGGCTGTAAAAATAGGCTGTACCATTAATTTGGGGCTGTCTTTTATATCCGATGCGTCAGCCCAATTAAGGGTGACCGTTTGATTTGTTGCTATATCTTTAAGCGAAGTCACTTTTCCATCAGGCCAAGTTACTTCGATGAAATCTACCTTTTCGATGGCTCCCAATCCCATATTTGGTCTCGGGTCAACAGTAGACTCAAAGCCTCTAATGGGCACTTGTTCGAGGTAGAACTGCTGATCGCCTGCTTTCACCAAAATTTTAGTTCCGATGGAAAAAGTGTTTTTGTCTTTTCCCTTAAGTTCGAATTTTAAATAGTGATTGTTGGTAAGTTGCTCGTTGGCTTTGTTTTCGAAAACATTAGAAATGGCATTCACATTATTAACCACCAGGTCTAAATCACCATCGTTGTCTAAATCGCCAAAGGCAGCACCATTAGAATGAACTGGGTCACCAAGTCCCCATTTCTGTGCTTGGTTTGTAAAGTTTAGATTTCCGCCATTCTTATAAGCATAATTTGATATTGGGGTTACTGGAATAGGATCAATTAGGCTTTTGTAATTCACACCTTCTTCATTGATCGCATTGACTTTGGTATCCTCATCATCTGCAAAATTCAGATAATCTAAATCAGTTATGTCTTGGTAAATCCCGTTGGCCACAAATAGGTCTTTCAACCCGTCATTGTCCATGTCAAAGAACAGTGCTCCCCAACTCCAATCGGTCGCTTCTACTCCGGCCAAGCGGCCTACTTCTGTATAGGTGCCGTCACCGTTATTCATGTGCAGCATATTACGCATGAATTGATGATGGTATCCATTTTGGACGCTGTAGTTATAGCGATCCCAGCTTTCGAAAGTGGTGACTTGCTTCAATCTTTGGTCAGTCTCAGGAAGCATGTCTGTGACGAATATGTCTGGACTTCCATCATTGTTGATATCGGCCATATCAGCACCCATAGAAGCTTGGCTGATGGATCTCATGCTTGATTCAAGGACCTCATCAAATGTCCCGTCACCTTTGTTGATGTATAAGTAGTCTCGCTCGAAAAAGTCGTTTGAAATAAAGATGTCTAACCAATTGTCGGCATTAACATCTCCTACAGTTACGCCTAGTCCGAAACCGATAATGCTCCCATAAATTCCAGATGCTTCGCTTACGTCAACAAATTTGCCGTTGTCATTTCTATACAGTTTATCACCTCCAACAGCGTCTCTTACTGGCCTTTCGTTCTTCTGAAGGTTAAAACTTCCAATGGCTTTGTATGAGTTGTTGAGCAGGTAAGCATCAAGATCCCCATCACGGTCATAATCGAAGAATGCCGCGTGAGTAGAAAATCCCTTGTCTGCTAAGCCGAAAGCTTCAGCTCTTTCGGAGAAGGTTCCGTCTCCGTTATTAATGAAAAGCTCATTCTGTTTGTCGTCACCAGTAATATCACCAGAATTGCAAACGTAGATGTCAAGAAATCCATCTCCATTAATATCAGCCATGCTGACACCCGTACTCCATGCTTTTTGGCCTGATACACCTGCTTTGTCCGTGATATCCTCGAACTGAAGGTTTCCTAGGTTTTTGTAAAGCTTGTTTGACACTCGGTTTCCTGTGAAGTAGAGGTCAACTAGGCCGTCATTATCAATGTCGCCAATTGCTACTCCACCACCGTTATAGAAGTTTCGGTAAGTATAAATATTGAATTCCTCATCGAACAACAGTTCATTTTTGAAGGAAACACCAGAGTCTTCGGCCTCAAGTTTATTAAAAAGTGAAGGGCCAGTATTCTCAGGAGAGGAGCAAGCCACTGCAAGAATAATGAGACTTAAAAACGAAGTTTTGATGGCGTTCATAAATCAGCTTTAAGACTTTTCACTATTGATTTCGTTCAATTTTATGAGGTCCGTAAACACGACAGCAACGGATGATACACTTTGTCGATACACTCTAATTCGCCTGTTTCCATCTACTTTTACCCAGACGGTTTTTGTTTCATCCTCATTTACCATTTTAATGAATCCGTCACCATACCACGATTCTAGCACATCAATTACTTCTTCCATCAAGTTTTCAACGGATAGCTCTTCGTTCCACAGCGCCCAGTCGTCATATTTGAACTCTACTGGCATTTCGAAGATTTTTCCATCCACAAATTTTGGATAGAAATGCATCGAAGTGTTTTTCTTAAAATACTCGCTCGCGTCATACTTAATTTGGTTGCCGACACCATTTGTTAGCGTGCCTTGCTTGTTCATGTCCCAACAGTGAACGAAGAATTCTTTTGAACCCATCTGTAGACTAATGCCTAAATAAAGACTGTCTTTACGGACATTAGTCGCCAACTCTGCTTCAACAAGGTTTTGATATTCTGACTTTTTGGTACAGCTGGAGTATAAAAACACCATGGTCAACACCATTAAGCTTATTGCAAGTGATCGCTTATTCATTTATTGTTTTTTTATAGGTAATGCTGCTGTCATTGCTTCTAACGAACAAGTAGATGTCATTACCATTAACATTTAATTTCTTTATTTGTCGAGTGTCATTGCGCACTAAAAGCCCTGATTCCGCGGGCATTAATGCCTTAAACTCTTCATTACCAACGTTAAGTAAAGTTAAACCATACGAACCATTATTGATACCCATTTCTGGCTTCATTCTGGTCTGATTTCCACCGATAATCAGGTCCATCTGGCCATCATTGTTCACGTCCTCTGAAAGAATGCTGAAAACTTGTGAGAATTGTGCTTCAGCCGGAAGAGCAGATTGACGGAAGCTGCCGTTAGGTTGTTGGTAGTAAATGCTAGACTTGAGTTCAACGACATCGACTTTCAGGGATGACGTTAAGGTTTTCTCATCGAAAAGATCGTTGATTTTTTGATCCTTATAACTTTCATGTTTGAGGTACTTCTTCTTCAATCCAGGGAGTTGTTTGACCAGGTCAGGAAGTAGTGCAATTGGATAGCTGTCCTCACCTTCATATTGCGTAATGATTTGTTCGATGCTTCCATTTTGATCGAAGTCATTGACATACATGGCGAGAGGGTGATCTTTGTCTGCTTTCAGCCTACTATTTAAGCCGTGATTACCCGCTATGATATCTAACAAACCGTCACCGTTCATGTCCATTACAGAGAGGCTGTGCCATAGCCCTTCGGATGAATTGAGATTGTTTATTTCAAACGTTCCATTGTTATTGATAAAGATTTTAATGGGCATCCACTCGCCAACAACAATGATGTCGCTATCACCATCACCATCAATGTCGGATACAATCGCATCAGTCATCATTCCGACCTTTTGAAATGCTACAATGTTTTTGGTATCAACCTCACTAAAAGTTTGACCTTCATTTTCATAGAGGTGAATGTTGCCTGGAATGCCATAGGCAAATGGGGTGCTGCGTGTTCCCGTTACTAAATCAAGGTCTCCATCATCGTCAAAATCTATGGGCTTGATGAAAGCGGAACTTTCATTGACCGATTGAAATTTTACCCATGGGCTGCGTGTGAAATTTCCATTCCCGTCATTGTAGTAAAGCCTGTCTTGAAAAACTGGGTCTAAGGCTCCGTATTCATATCCGCCACTTGCAACGATCAAATCTAAATCGCCATCAGCATCCATGTCTACAAACGAGGCATCAACGTCTTCAGACATTATGTCTTCATTCAATGCTAAAGTCTGAAAAGAACCATCCGCAATTTGGAGATGAAATTTGCCCGCAAAGCCTTTCGCACCACCAATGTATATATCGTCTAGGCCATCATTGTTGATATCACCTATGGCTGCAGCTGGCCCCTCGTTCGAGCTCATCTGAAATAGCAGCCGATCTCTATCAAAGTCTGAAAACTGATTTTCTTGATGCATGAATTTACCTGAAAGGGTTGTCCGCGTGAATAAAGGGGAGGCCTTGGGTTCCTCATCTAACTTTCGTGAGACCAATTCTTTTTTGGAGAGTACTAACTTTTGGTCAGAAAGGATATCTAAAAGTTCAGACTGGGTATCGTCTGGCCATAGGATCTCAATTCTATCGACTTTTGAACGCTCCCCTAGCCCAAAGTGTAGTAAGTGATCCATCGATGACATATAGCCCTTCACTGGATGGTACTCTTTAACCTGCTTGAGGTCTCCTGAATACAGGGTGACCCTAGTGCCAAACAGTTGAAAGGCTTCTTTTGTGTCAAAGGAGATTTCTAAGTAATGGTTTTGGGTGTTTTCACTGCTTAAGTTCTTATAAATAAGCGCTGGACTGTTGATGTTGTTGACAATCAAGTCTAGGTCACCATCATTATCTAAATCTCCATAGGCTGCGCCATTTGAGAATGCCTTATCAGAAAGGCCTGTTTCCTCTGCTATACTTTCGAATTGAAAGTTTCCTTGGTTGTGGAAGAGGTGATTTTTGAGTGGTATTGAAGGAATCGCATCTAGCAGCTTGGTAACCACAAGGCTGTCTTCTCGGTACTGCTCGAAGAGGAGGGTGTTGTTCGCATAGAAGTTGATATAATCTTGGTCTGTCAGGTCTTTCACTACGCCATTGGCTACGAAGATGTCGGACTTACCGTCATTGTCATAGTCAAACATAAGTGCTCCCCAGCTCCAGTCTGTGGCATGAACACCTGCTTGTCTGCTGATCTCGCTAAATACTACTTCACCTTCCTTTTCTGGGTTTTCACCTAAATTTTGTTGAAGGGTATTCCGAGTAAACTGATGATGATATCCGCTATTGACATTGGCCTGATATTTATCCCAGCTTTCAAATAGGGTTTTGGTCTTTACTCTATCCTGTGTGGCAGGAAGCATTTCAGTTACATAGATTTCTGGGTAGCCATCATCATTTAGGTCAGCAATGTCCGCGCCCATCGAACCCATGCTGGTTTCAGAAATCATCGATGTTAATGACTCCGTAAAGGTGCCGTCCTGATTGTTGAGGTATAGGTAGTCTCGTTCAAAAAAGTCGTTTGAAACGAAAAGGTCGGGCCAGTTGTCTCGATTCACATCAGCTACGGTAACGCCTAGTCCAAAGCCAATGGAGCTCCCGTAAATACCGGCATGTTCACTGACATCGGTGAATTTATCACCGTCATTTCTATAGAGTTTGTTGCCGCCAGTAGGGTCTCGTTGCTCTCTTTGTCCTTGTCTTAGGTCATAGCCTCCAACTGAGCGAGTGCTGTTATTAAGCAGATAAAAGTCTAGGTCACCATCACGGTCATAATCAAAGAAGGCGGCATGTATTGAAAGGCCAATTTCATCAATCCCATAGGCCTGTGCTTTGTCCGTAAAGGTCAAGTCACCATTGTTAATAAAGAGTTGGTTATATCTTTTCTCGCCCTCTAGGGGACCTGATTTGGCAACGAAAATATCGAGATAGCCATCGCCATTGACATCGGCCATGGAAACACCGGAAGACCAGACATTCTCGCAGGCAACGCCTGCCTCAGCCGTGATGTCTTCAAATTGAAAATTTCCTTTGTTTAGATAAAGCTTGTTCTCAACGAGGTTGCCCGCAAAGTATATATCAGTTAGTCCATCGTTGTTGATGTCTCCAAGTGATACCCCGGCACCATTATAAAAGTTCTTATAGGTATAGGCATTGAGCTGTTCATCGTATTCAAGATGATTCTCGAAGGTAATGCCGGATTCGGAAGGCTGGACTTTCTGGAATAGGCTTTGATTTTCTGATGATTCTTGACAAGTGAGAACCACAAGAGGTAATAGGGCTAGGAAAAAGAAATTTAACCGGTTCGCCATCATTACAAAGATGAGAAATATAGAGATAAAAAAAGGCCCCGACCCCCGAAGCTTCGGGGCGGGGCCTTTTTAATGATTATAATGAAGTAATTCTAGTTGTATCCTGGGTTTTGTACCAAATCAGGGTTTGCGTCTAATTGTCCTTGTGGAATTGGGAAAATGTTCACAGAAGGGTTAGAAGCATCTTTTGCCCACCATGCATCATTGTACTTACCAAATCTAATTAAGTCAGATCTTCTATAACCTTCAGCAAACATTTCTCTACCTCTTTCAGCAAGAAGAATGTCGTCAGTTAAAGTAGTAAGTGCAGCGATACCTGATCTTGATCTTATTTGATTCACATAGTTTAACGCACCTGCAGAGTTACCTTGTCTGTGCATTACTTCTGCTTTCATCAATAAGATATCTCCATATCTGAAAATTGGGAAGTCATTACTCAAGTTAGCTGTAGCACCAACTCGATATTCAAATTTTCCAACTCTAACACCAGCTTGTCTAAACGAATTAGGCGCTAACTCGTTGATTTCCGGAGTAAAATTAAGTCCAGGACCATCAGGGTCAGTTGCTTCAGCGTTATCATCCGTAAGAGGGCTACCATCTAATGCAAACTGAGGACCAGCAAGGAAACTATTTCTTCTTGCATCATTCGTCTCATAAGCATTGTAGAATTCTTCAAGAGAAGCATATCCATTCCATGGTGATTCTTGCAAATCAAAAGTTGCCTGGGTTGAATAGTGACCACTCATCTGGGCAATATTGAAACCATTAGCATTGTTCTCATCATAAGGTAACGTCAAGATGTTCTCACTTGAGTTCTCATTGTTCGTTACAAAGTTAGAGAAGAAGTTGTTCTCTAAACTGAAAACACCGCTATTGATGATTAAGTCAATTTGAGCTTCAGCATCAGCCCATCTAGCACTACCAGTGTAAACCTCAGCGTTTAAGTAAAGCTTCGCTAGGATAGCACGTGCAGACCACTGATTTAAAGTAGTTTTAGTGTTCTCCGTTGGTAGCTCACTGATGTTATCAAGAATTGAACTTTCGATGAAAGTAAACACATCTGCTCTTGTGCGAGTAGGAGGTGTTGCATCCGTATCCGTTGATAGAACAATAGGAACGTTACCATACGCATCAATTAACCAAAGGTAAACTAGTGATCTAAGGATCTTTAGTTCAGCGACTAGCGCAGTTACATTCGGGTTTTGCTGAATCAAAAGGTTGATATCCCCAATGGCAGTGTAGCAATAGCCCCACCCATTGTTTATTGATTCCTCTTGTGCATTGTATTCGTGTCTGTGCGTTCTAATCCACTGTCCACCATCTTCCCAGTCAGCTCCTTTATGGGTAACTACCATTTCGTCAGAAGCTACTTCGTGCATAGACCATAGAGAGTTGTGCCCTCCCCATGTTCCAATGATACGGTTATAAGCAGATGCTTTCAGCACATCGATTAGTGCAGGATCAGTGCTTTGCGCTAGTTCCTCTGGAGTTACACCATCGAAAATTTCTTGCACCGGTTCCTCACAAGCTGCTGCTACAAAAAGTAGCGCCACAGCAAGAATTGTCGTTTTAGTATATCTAATCATTTCTATAATTATTTAATATTCAACTTTACACCGAGTGTAAATGATCTCGTAGGAATAAAAGTATTTCTTCTTTCCATACCTGGAACGAGTGGGTTGCCACCGTCAGTATATCTTACTTCAGGATCTAAACCAGTGTAGTTTGTGATAGTGAACAAGTTTTGTGCAGCGAAGTACACGTTAATGTTCTCAATCCATTCTGAATTAGAAGGTACTCTATAACCTAACTGTAAGTTGTCCAACCTAATGAACGTTGCATCTTCGATATAAAGATCAGAGAATGTAGGAGAAGCAGTAACCACTGGAGTTTTGTCAGTAACTACACTGTTCCATGCACCTGTACTAGCATCTTGGTTCTCGTAGAAACTTCTGAAAGAGTTGTATAGGTCATGACCAACACTACCTCTTAAGAAGAAACTGAAATCCCAGTTGTTATATTGAAATGCGTTATTGATACCGAAATCAGCATCAGGAAGCGCGTTACCAATAACAGCTAAATCATCCAAAGCAAAATCAGATGCAGAAGCACCTCTTACGCCATTTGCATCTTCGAGCACATACTGGCCATTTTCATCAATTCCGATGAACTTAGCACCAACGAAGTTACCAAGTGTTTCACCCACAGTATTAAGAACAATCTGCGTGTTGTTTTGACCTGGAGCACCTAAGTTTCCACCTCTTAATTCTTCAAAACCTAAACCGTCACCAACAGATAGTTTCTCAATGGTTGTTTTGTCATAGATTGTGAAGTTGAATGAAGGTGTCCAAGATACTGGACCTAATTTCAGACCATTGATTGATGCGCTAAATTCAAAACCAGCTGATCTCATATCCGCAAGGTTTACGAAAGTAGATCCTACAGTATTAAAGTTGCCAGCATCAAAAGGGTTTGGTGCTCCAATTGGAACTGGAACGTTGAAGATAAGGTCTTCAATGTTTCTAGTATAATAATCAGTACTACCAGTGATCTTGCCATCAAAAACAGCAAAATCAAAACCTACGTTAAACTCTTTCTTGGTTTCCCATTTCAGCGTAGGGTTTGCGTTTTGCGATTGTCTTGGTGCAATAAACTGATCATCAGTTGTGTTTGCATCACCGTCAAGGTCAATTCTTCCACCATTTCTGAAAATTGGAAGTGCTAAGTCAGCAGAACCAGGAAGCGCACCAGTGATACCGTATGACACTCTAAATTTCAATTGTGAAATAGGACCTAAGTCAGCAATCTCAGTTAACTCAGCACCTGCTGAAACAGCTGGGAAGTAACCCGTCTTCTCATTATCACCAAATCCTGAATATGATTCAGAACGCACACTAGCAGAAAGGAAGTAAGTACCTTGAAAACTAAGGTTTGCTCTGAAGAATGCTGAATTAAGAATGTTTTGATTCTTATAAGAGTAATAGTTAGTGTCAGGGCCAGTTACTAATGCCCCTGCACCCAAGTTATTTGCTCCAAATGAATCAAACAAAAACTGACGAGTTTGTAAACCAAAGCCTTCAGCCGTTATCGTCTGACGCTCTGCTCCTATTAGGAAGTTAGCCGTCAAGTCATCAGTTATTTGAGTGTTGTAGTTTAAAGTACCTGTGATGATTTCAGTAAATCTATCATCAGTAGTACGTCCTGCAACTCCTCCTCTAGGACCGCCATAAGCAAAGTCAGATTTTGAGAAGGAACTAGCGTTTAGACCATTAAATCTATCTTGGTTATACTGTATAGCAACCGTTAAGTCGTCAGTAACATCAAATTCGCCTCTAAACGAAGCTAGGATTGTTTTGTTTGTACCGCTAAAGTTTTGCTCTCTTCTAAGTGCTTCGGGGTTGAAGTAATCAGAAGATGCTAGTGTTTGGAAGTATCCTCCAAGACTATTTTGGCTTAAAGTTCCATCGTCAAAAATTGGTGCCGTTGGATTGTAAGTCAATGCAAAATCGAATAGACCATTATTTTTAGCTCCATAAGAACCATTCGTCAAGTTAACATTGGCACTTAATCTCAAACGATCATTGATCGCATTGTGCGTAACGTTTAATCTTGTGTTTAGTCTCTCATTTTTGAAACCCTTAACAATACCTTCGTTATTTCTGTAGTTAACAGAGGCACGATAAGAAGTACCGCCCATTGAACCACTTAAGCTTACATTAGTAGCATAAGAAAAAGCATCTTGCGTTACAACGTCTACCCAATCAGTTCTTGAACCTAAGTCTAGGCCGCCTCTAGCGACAAATTCATCACCACTTAATGAGCTAATTTTGTTTAGTGTTTTCTGCTCAATACTTGCGAAAGTGTTAACACTGATATTACTAATACCTTCACCCGAGTTTCCTTTAGTAGTAGTAATAAGGATAACACCCGAAGATCCTCTAGCACCGTAAATCGCAGCAGCTGAACCATCTTTCAATACATCAATAGATGCAATGTCATTCGGATCAACATTACTAAGGTCTGCACCAGGCACACCATCCAACACAATAAGAGGAGATTGGTTACCACCAAATGTTGAGATACCTCTTAAACGGATATTGAAACCGCCATTTGGATCACCACCTGGTCTGGTAATTGATAAACCGGCAACTTTACCTTGAAGTAACTGAGTCGGATTTGAAATATTTCCGTTGTTAAAGTTTTCAGGTTTTATGCTGGCTACAGCACTTGTGATCTCTTTCTTTTCTTGAGATCCATAACCCACAACTACGATTTCATCTAATTCATTGTAGTCTGGTTGTAAAACCACATCAATAGTGGTCTGAGTTCCCACTAGTATTTCTTGAGCTATATAACCCACAAAAGAGAAAACTAGTGTTTCGGTGGCAGCTACTTGGATAGAGAAAGTACCATCTAAATTGGTAGCCTCTCCTCTAGTAGTACCCTTAACCGTTACATTTACACGAGGAATGCCTAAGCCGTCATCCCCCCCTGTAACCGTACCGGTAACGGTCTTTGTTTGAGCCAGTAGAGCCCCTTGGAAACCTACTGACATAACAAGCAGGATTAGTAAAATTTTTTTCATACAATCATTTTTAATTTACTTGATTTTAGGCCGAACCTGGCCAAAAAAGTGCAATCGAATGCTTAAAGTACTATTACTGGTGGGTAATTCATAGCTGAATTTAACTAAAATTAACGCAAACGTTTGCAGTAAACTATGGCTTTTACATAGTGCCCATAGGCTGCTTTTATCTAACTATCAGAGCAGGAGGGCCATATTAACCCTATGTTAACTAACACTTTATGGTGTCAATCTTGAGAAAAACCTCTGTTCTGGTGCAAAGGATTGCGCCATTTAGGTGAATAATATCGGTTTAAATTAGAATAGTTTGACTGTTGACAGAGGTTGTCTAATTTCAAGCAATAATTGATTATCACATGGATTGGCAAGGACTTTTAGATAGTGGTGAATCTCATAAAAAGAATACCGATCGTTCGGTATTCGATAGGGACTTCGATCGAATCATATTTTCGCACCCTTTTAGAAAGCTTCAGGATAAAACGCAAGTGCACCCGCTCCCGGAGCATGACTTTGTGCACAATCGTTTGACGCATAGTTTGGAAGTTTCCAGTGTCGGAAGGTCATTGGGTAGGTCTGTAGGTACCGTGATTTTGCAAAAGCACCCTTCCTTGAAGGACCACTTTAGTGCAAACGATTTTGGTTTGATTACAGCATCTGCCTCTCTTGCCCATGATATAGGCAATCCACCTTTTGGTCATTCGGGCGAAGATGCCATCTCAGATTACTTTGTTACTCATAAAGACAATCTTGAAACAGAATTTACTGAGCAACAATGGTTCGATCTTATCAACTTTGAAGGAAATGCTCAAGGGTTCAGGTTACTGAACAAATCTGGTTACCAAGGTTTGCGTTTAACAAAGCCAACACTAGCTGCTTTTACAAAATATCCAAGACCATCTAAAGTAGCAGATCAATTTAAGCCGAGAAGAAGCCAAAAGAAATATGGGTTTTATCATTCGGAGGCCGAAATTTTTAAATCGTTAGCCAACGACCTCCAATTACACCAATTAGCCAATGACCAATGGTGCCGTCATCCACTCGCGTTTTTAGTGGAGGCCGCAGATGACATCTGTTATCATATCATCGACCTAGAAGATGGTTGTAACCTTGGTCTAATTAGTCATCAAGACACCATTGACCTGTATGCTCAAGTGATAGGTTCAAAGTTTGATGCCACTAAACTGAAAACGATCAGGAGTAAAGCAGAACAGATTTCATTACTTCGAGCGATGACGATAGGGGTTTTAATTGAGCAGAGTACAGATCATTTTTTAGCGAATGAGGAAGGAATTCTATCTGGGGACTACGATATATCTCTTACGGATGATATTCAAGCCACGCCAGCGCTAGAGGAGATTAAGAATGTTTCAATAGAAAAAATATACAGGGCACAGCATGTAGTAGAAATTGAAGCCGCAGGGTTTAATGTGCTAAATGGTCTGTTAGAGTCTTTTGTGCCTGCCATTTTGAGTAAATCCAGCATGACCAAGAAGCAATCCATTGCATTCCGTTTATTGCCTTCAGATTTGAAAGATGAAATTAAGGAGTCGAAAGACACCTATACTTCTTTAAGGGCATTACTAGACTATATTTCTGGGCTTACCGATTCTAATGCCATGAGTCTTTATCGTAAGCTCACAGGCATATCTTTGCCAAGCATGCGCTAGGACAATTTTATACCTATTAATAAGACGGTCTTCGGATATGATAGAAAGGGGAAAATATTACCTTTGTCAACTTGTTCGAAAATGTGGTCTAAACTCCCTCATATTGTACTGAAACACAGGCTGATATTGATCATCTCGATCTTCCTGTTTACTGCCTTTATGGGTTATCAGGCAAGGAATGTCAAGATGGCATTCAACTTTAACACGGCCGTTCCTAGCACTGACGAGAGCTTTCGCTATTTCATGAACTTCAAAGAGAAGTTCGGAGAAGATGGCAATATCCTAGTAGTAGGTGCAAAAGACAGCTCCCTTTTCGAGCTCGAAAACTTCAACAAATACAAGGCATTAAGCGAAACGATTGCAAGTCTAGAAGGCATTAGCAATGTCATCTCGTTGCCTACATTACAAAAGATAGTCAAAAATCAAGACAACAGAAGCTTCGACTTAGAGCCCCTAATGAAGGAGTCTCCCAAGACCCAAGAAGAACTTGATTCCTTATTACAAGAAGCCCTAGGGCTGAAGTTTTATGCGGGTCAGTTGCTGAACACTGATAATGGTGCAACGCTCATACTGATCAACTTAGAGCGGGAAGTATTGAATTCAGCAGGCAGAAATGTACTCGTGAATGAAATCAAAAGACTTGGAGAAGAATTTGCCGCAGAGACAGAGATAGACCTTCATTATTCGGGTATGCCATTTGTGCGTACTATCATGCAGCAAAAGACAAATGTTGAGCTGAGGCTCTTTATTGTTTTGTCTTTGAGCATAACGGCACTGATTCTTTTCCTTTTCTTCCGTTCGGTTACATCTGTTTTGGTACCACTCATTGTCATTAGTGTAGTGGTCGTTTGGGTGCTTGGAACAATAGGACTACTAAACTATAATATTACTGTCTTGATGGGGCTGATCCCGTCTATCATAGTAGTCATAGGGATACCGAATGGCGTATACCTTATTAATAAGTACCATCAGGAGTACGCGAAACATGGCAATAAGCCTAAAGCGCTCAACAGAATGGTAGGCAAGATTGGGATGGTAACGTTCATCACCAATTTCACTACCGCCATTGGCTTCTTGGTGTTAGTCACAACCGACATTACGCTACTTAAGGAGTTTGGCTTGGTTGCAGGTATCAATATCCTGGCAACTTTTGTGGTGAGTATCATCTTGATTCCGGGTATTCTGTCTTATTTGCCCGCGCCAAAGAAGAACCAGCTTAAGCATTTAGAATTTAAGGCTGTCGGAAAGTTTCTGGGCTTACTCGACTTGATCGTGCACCGTCACCGTTACCGTGTTTTTGTGGTAACAGGCGTTATTCTTGTGGTTGCGATTATTGGCTTAACAAGGGTTTATTCTGTAGCCTACATGGTCGATGACATTCCAGAAAAGTCAGAACTCAAGCAAGACCTCTATTTCTTTGAGAATAACTTTAGTGGGGTGATGCCTTTGGAAATCATCATTGATTTTGGTAAGCCAAAGTCCTCCATCAATGCGAGAAACCTGCGAAAAGTTGAAAGATTGGAGCGAGCCCTCGAACCTTTAGAAAATATATCATCTCCGATTTCAATTGTCACATTCGCGAAGGCGGTACGGCAGGCATTTTATAACGGAAACGAAAGGTACTATGGCTTACCAAGCCCGAGCGATAGAAATGTCATCTTGAGCTACCTCAGTAATCGCGAAGGGGAGTCTAGCTTCCTCGATAACTTTGTGGACTCTACAGGTCAGGTGTTGCGCGTTTCCTTGAAGATCGCGGATATAGGATCGCAAAGAATGGATTCGTTGATCAACAACGTAGTTCAGCCCGAAATTGACAGAGTATTTGGCGATGATGAGGGAGTAGATACTGCTGTAACAGGCTCTACCTTATTATTCGTGAAGGGCAATAAGTTCTTAATCGAAAACCTTCGTAACTCCTTGTTATTGGCCTTTGCCATTATTGCTGTCATCATGGCCATTTTATTTGCGAACGTAAGGATGATCATCATTTCGCTGATTCCGAATTTCATTCCACTGATTATGACGGCAGGGATCATGGGCTTCTTTGGCATTCCTTTGAAACCAAGTACAGCATTGATCTTTAGCATCGCCTTCGGAATCTCTGTAGACGACTCCATTCACTTTTTGGCAAAGTATAGACAAGAGCTTTTTGCGAAGAACTTCTTCGTACCCGTAGCGATTAGTAATAGTATTAAAGAAACAGGATCAAGTATGTTATATACTTCGATCATTCTATTCTTCGGTTTTGTGATTTTCGTTTTCTCTGACTTTGGAGGAACAGTTGCCTTAGGTTTACTGACTTCATTGACATTGTTCTTCGCTATGATCACGAACTTAACTTTGCTTCCGTCATTATTGATGGTGTTCGATAGCGGAAAGCGGAATCAAAAGATTCATCCACTCATTGAACACTATGAGTTCTATAATGAAGATGATGACGAAGAGATAGACAGAGATAATTTATTGATTAAGAAAGACGACCCATTTTTGGGCTCTACCGATAGGTAATACGAAAGGAATTAAAGTGAGCAAGTATAAAGAGTATAAGAAACCAGAATTTGCTAAGGTTGGTGAAGACATACTTCAATTCTGGAAAGACAATCAAATTTTCGAAAAGTCAGTCTCTGAAAAAGAGGGTAGTCCGACTTTTACATTTTTTGAAGGGCCTCCGTCTGCCAATGGAGCACCTGGCATTCATCATGTCATGGCCAGAACGGTCAAGGACATCTTCTGTCGATATAAAACTCAAAAAGGCTTTCAGGTAAAACGAAAAGGCGGCTGGGATACCCATGGTCTACCTGTAGAACTTCAGGTTGAAAAAGAACTTGGGATTAAGAAAGAAGACATCGGCACGAAAGTTACGGTTGACGAATACAACCAAAAGTGTCGCGAAACGGTCATGCGTTATAAGGACGTTTGGGATGACGTTACCGAGAAAATGGGGTACTGGGTCGACCTAGATAACCCATACATCACTTTCGAGAAAGAATACATCGAGACGGTTTGGAGTATGCTCAAGAAGCTATACGACAAAGACCTGATCTATAAAGGCTATACCATCCAACCGTATTCACCAGCGGCAGGAACTGGCCTAAGTTCACACGAACTCAACCAGCCAGGTACTTACCAAGACATTAAGGACACCTCTATGGTGGCCCAATTTAAAGTAGCAGGAACTGAAAACGATTTCATCCTAGCATGGACCACGACACCTTGGACATTACCAGCCAACAATGGTTTGGCTGTCGGAGCGGGTATTGAATATGTCAAGGTGAAGACTTTCAACCAATACACTTTTGAGCCAACTAATGTGATCTTGGCAAAAGAGCGTATGGGTGCTTACTTCAATGAAAAAGCAAAAGACATTGCCATTGAAGACTACAAACCAGGCGATAAATTAATCCCTTTCGAGGTGGTCGATTCCTTTAAGGGAAGAGATATGGAAGGGATGGATTATGAGCAATTGATGCCATACATTCCTTTGGAAAAGCCTGCTTTTACAGTTGTAATCGGTGACTTTGTAACCACGGAAGACGGTACAGGTATAGTACACATCTCTAAAACCTTTGGTGCTGACGATTTTAAAACTTCTGTGCAATACAATATGCCTGGCGTATTCGTAAAAGACGAAGAAGGTAAGGATGTGCCGATCGTGAACAAGCAAGGAAAGTATGTGGATGAGATCACAGACTTTGCAGGCATGTACGTGAAGAATCAATACTATAAAGATGGAGAGGCTCCTGAGAAGTCTCTTGATGTATTGATTTCCATCAAACTGAAAGAAGAGAACAAAGCATTTAAAGTAGAGAAGTACGAACACTCTTACCCACACTGCTGGCGTACTGACAAACCGATTCTCTACTATCCATTAGACTCATGGTTTATCAAAACCACAGCCTATAAAGACAGACTTGTTGAGTTGAACAAGACCATTAACTGGAAACCTGCTTCGACAGGAGAAGGCCGTTTTGGTAATTGGTTAGAGAACCTGGTGGATTGGAACCTAAGTAGATCGCGGTATTGGGGAACGCCATTACCGATTTGGGTTTCAGAAGATAAGACAGAGCAAAAGTGTATCGGATCGATTGCCGAATTGAAGGCTGAAGTGCAAAAATCAGTAGATGCTGGTTTTATGAACGAGCAGATTTCGGATGATTTCGACTTGCACAGACCATATGTTGATGACATCATTCTCGTTAGTGATTCAGGTCAAAAAATGATCCGTGAATTAGACCTTATTGACGTTTGGTTTGACTCAGGTGCCATGCCTTATGCACAATGGCACTATCCATTTGAAAACGAAGAGACCTTCCAAAAGAGCTTTCCGGCAGATTTCATTGCAGAAGGGGTTGACCAGACAAGGGGATGGTTCTTTACACTACATACGTTGGCTGTAATGCTTCACGATAGCGTAGCCTTCAAAAACGTAATTGCCAACGGACTAGTGCTTGATAAAGCAGGCAATAA